>Ga0255354_1001398_pt1 | contig 13946 bp, 13 predicted proteins | sample HBST50metaG_FD_189942 | JGI IMG/M metagenome (GOLD analysis project Ga0255354, IMG submission 189942) | Peat soil microbial communities from Stordalen Mire, Sweden - H.B.S.T50 | ecosystem: Environmental > Terrestrial > Soil > Wetlands > Peat | place: Sweden: Norrbotten County, Stordalen Mire...
GAAATGGCGGTGCTGTTGTTGTTCACACAACAACGCCTTGGCCCAGGCCCACGCCTGCGGGGGTAGCAACTGCAAGGGGAGGGGAATCACCCAGGGCTTGCAACGAAGCGCAGCGAGAGTGGAAAGCACCTTGGTCTGCACAAACGGAGCGCAGCGCAGTGCGGAAGACTGGGGATACCCCTTGCGGGCGCGAGGGGCGGAGCTCCTTAGGAAGGGTTTCTAAAGGGCAGGCGTTGCGGACAGGACACAGGTCCGCTAGAGGGGTAGCGCAAGACGTGCCGTTTTTTATTACGGCGCGCCTGGAGCGTAGGGCAGGAGCCCTCACTGAAACGGGAAGAGGTTATAAGTATAGATTAGTAAAATTGCGTATGTTTGGTGACACGCTTCTATAGCTCGTGCCTCCCATGACTTCATGGATTACGTGGTACACAATGTTCCATGCTAAAGATGCAATCCGGTATGCTTAGCTATCTCTGCCTTAAGAGCCGCAATCGCAACATCGCGCATCGTACCAATGCTCGCGCCAACGAACTTATCCTTCAAGGTAGTCATCACCTTGCTGTTTTCCATCGCCTCAGCGAATTCATGTCCAGATGCTGTCAGGCGCAATGGAATGACTGACCACTGGATATACCCATCGGCACTCTTCGAAAGACCTATGCCGCCTGTACTCAACTCACTTTCCACGAAGCCCCCATCTCGCAAGAGCATCATATGAAACTCGAACTTCGGATCGTCGATTGACAGCCCGGCCTCTTGCAATTCTGTAAGGTCCGTGGTGGGAGACAATGCGTCCTGAAACGCGCCTAGTAACTGTTTGAGATACTCTGGGTCTGGCTTCATCTGGTCACCTCAAAACACTGATAGCAACATACGGCTGGGTTATTTCTACGCCCATGTAGTAGTCTCCATGGGCGTATTATCAAGTCGAAAGAGCGCGGATCTCCGACCAGGTCTTTCCGGACAAAAGCCGAGCGAGATGTTCCGAGCCTTCGACTTTAAGAGGTCCAACATCGAAGTATTGCTTGCTGTTATACATCCCTCCAGGACTGTCTTTGGGGCAGTCAGTGCCATACAGCGAGCCTAACAGGAAGACCCGTTTAGGAAAGTCCCCTGGACGGAGTTTCTGAATCTTCGCCTCGGCTAGTTTCTTCAGTTCGTCTTTAGTCCGTTGCACATGTTGCCACTTGACCGTCGCGATACCGGCTGCCTCCACATCAACGACCGCTTCGATTAGGGCAACCTGCTCTATCCGCTTGTTTCTGTACATCCCGAAATACTTGCAGCGATAGTGGGTGTACGCTCCAGCGGTTGCCGGGCACATATATACCTTCTCAACCAACACGTCGTCCGGCATACCAGCGCAGTTAACGACATCGAGCCATCGATCCCAGGATGGCAGCATATTTTGTTCATCAAGATACGCTCTGAATTCATCTACCGCGTCAGCTAGGTTCTTCGGCAAGTGATCGAGCTTTAACGCTTTGACAAAATCTTCAAATGAGACAGTGACAAATATAATAGATCCTTTATATTGATCGGCGCACAATTCGCGGATTCGAGTAAACCCTGCGCGGTCATCGCTTTCGAACTTAGATAAAGCAAGTAGAGCCTTGCGGCCCGGACGCTCTTTATCTAGCGCCGCGAGATGGTTTTCAAGCTGTTCGTCTTGAAACCAGTCCCAGTTCTTTGTCTCGATGTAAATGGTAAACGCAGACTGAAGAATAAGCCCGTCAGGGACGCTGGACCCTTTGCGCTCCTGCTGGCTGAAGTGCACGCCTATTTCTTTTCCAAAATCCTCGCCGACCAACTCATTCATCACCTCGGCGAGAAACTTCGGGTTCTCCTCATACAGCATTTTCAAAAGCAATAGGCAGTAGTTCGTGGTACGGTTCTCGCGCTGGGAGTAGCCGGAGAAGAGACTGATTGGCTGACTCATTGTTCCCTTTCATTTGGAAAGCTACAGAGTAATATCACCCTGGCACCCTACGAGACTTTTCGGATAAGCCAATTCGCCAATCCCGCATCCAACACCAGTTCCGCGAGTTTATCAGGGCCAACGACAATCACACGGTCGTCGTCGGTGTTGGCAACGCCAGAGTGGAAGACATAGAACATCCGGCCGTAAAGGTCAAGATCGTTGAATTTTGTGATGTACTCCGCAAGCTCTGCGGAGGTTGTCTTCGACTTGACTTGTACGAACGCTCGTTCTCCAGTGCTTGGTAACGTGAGGTCAAGGTCAAGGGTCTTTTGCGTCTTACCTACAGGCCCCTGCCGTCGCCACCCGCTGGTGGAAAAAACGAGGTCCACTAGTGTTTCAAAGTCGCCGGGGTCCAAGAGCTGTATCATCTCAAGCACAGAGGATTTCATTCTCTTCAACGCGACGATGGCACGTTCTACCTCGGGACTCTTTTGGCCGTTGATGCGCCGAATCAAATATTCCGCCATGTCCACGTTGCAGGAGGTTCCGCGGAACGCAGCAATCTTCGTTAGAGAGCCCGCGAGATGATCCATAGTCAATGGCTCTCCGTTCCGGTCGTTAGACCGCCAGCCATCCACGACGGTCCGCCAAACGCCATCACCGTCCTCATGCGGTGTGGGCGCGGATTTGTCGAGGTGCCCCCAGTAAAGTCTCCGGCTAATGAAGGTTATCCAGAGTGTCGAACCATCGTCATCAAAGAATAGTCGCGTCTGTTTCGTGAGATCGGTAGCTTTCCCTTTGTCCCGGCCTTCTTTCACGAAGGACTTCGTCAACTTGTCCCACTGTCTGCCTATGCACAATGGATACCTTTCAGGATTGGCGGAATCAAAGCCGTAACGGATAATGCCCTTTTGCAGACATTCCTTTTCCCAGCTACCCTGCTGTCCGAGCTTGATATATCGCACTGGCGTACCAGAAGGTATGGGTGTTGTCTTTCTGGTTGAGGCGTTCATGGCTTGAAGAATATACCGTGCGGGCCGGGTCGTGCTTGGATCACAGAACCAACTTCCATGTAGGGATAGAACCCGTATTGCCGGTACAAATGGCGATACTGCCGACGGGTCATTCAGCGTACCAGAGAAAAGGCGGCTCCGAAGAGCCGCCTCCAGGTTGCGCGGGAGCTACTTGGCCTTCTTGGCGGGCTTGGCCGCCTTGCTCTCGCTGGCTTCGCTCAGTGCCGAGTAGCCGATCTTGCGGATGTAGTCGGCCTTGATCGAAAATGTCTTGTGTTCCACGCCTTCACAGGTCATTCAAGGCCAATCGTAAGATCGGCGGCACGGGAAGCTTCATACGCGAAAAGCGGCGAATACCGCATCAATTTGCATATGAGATGGGAGGTCTATGGTCCGCTCGTATCCGTATGTCTGCACAAATAAACGAGTAGATTGTGACGAGAGATTTTTCACACACCGTATGAACAATCTGCCTGCGCGTTACGGCTCATTGTGGTTCGACTTCACTCCATTTGAAGCCGGGAGTCCAGCGGCGAGCGGTTGAACCGGGTTCCGCCGCCGCATCAATGCACGGCAAGATGAAGGTGCGAAGGAGAGCGCCGACCTCTTCGAGCGACGGTGCCTTGCTCCCTGGGTACAGTCGGCTGACGAAGGCATTCCATTGCTGCTTCTTCTGCGGATCGTCGAGGAATTCTTCGGTCAATGCGAATGGAACGTCCTGCGGGATGGCGACTTTGCGCCGCTCAAAGGACGCGAGGATGGCCGTTTTCAACGCGGCCAAGTCAAAGTCCCAGGTGGTAGCCATGAACCAGATGTCGTAGAAGTCCTTCATGCGGCTGTTGCGAATATCCAGCACTACCATCGCGTTGAATTTTTCTGCTATGGCGGCTTCGCGCGGATAGGCGCGGATGAGCGGCGCTTCCATCGGCAGGAGCACGGGAAATGAAGCGAACTCCGGCTCTGGATAGACGGCGTCGCCGAATCCAATATCGACCTGCATCGGAATCCGCGCTCCCGCCAGAACGGCGTGGAATTTCACGTGGACACCGTCGTACTCGTCTTCTTCCTTGATCCTCGTGCCCTCGACCGATTCACCATCGAAAAGAATGCCGTCGTTATCTTCGACCTTGCAGATGGCGCGAATTGTTTCCTCGACATCTTGGATGGCTGACGATCCCCATCCAAGCATATCCAAATCCTTTGTGGGCCGGTGTGTTTCGCCTGTCCAGAGCGTAAACAGCGTAGCGCCCTTGATTGCGAACTTGTTGCGGTAGGGTGAGTGACCCAGCCGATACAGGAATCGTTCAATCGCATATCTTCCAAGGACTCGCTGATAGTCCTGGCTCCGGCTTTGGGCCAGAGCAAGCAGACGCGCGCGGACTGAAGCTGCGGAATTCTTGGCTGATTCGTGGGTCATAGTGCCTCCATGTAAGGACGGATGACGTTGCTCACCCGGCAGATTTTGGAATAGCGATAGATTTCGTTGACGGTAGCCTTCTTCTGGCGGAGACAATCTTTCAGAGCCTCGATGGCAATGTCCACACCGATCTTGTTGCGAAACTTGAAGCAGTCTGCGACCGTCTTTGCGGCAGAATAGACCCGCACAGTAACGCCCTCGACAAACTGCTTTTCGATGCCTTCGGAGAGCGAAGGCTCCGTGAGGCGAATTACCCGGAGCGATGGCGACACGATGGCAGGCTTCCTTGCTCCCTTTCCAAGAGCAATCCAGACAGAGGCCGGACTTTGCGTCGTGATTTCGTGAAAAGCCAGCGCCGAAAGCAGGCACAGAACCGCTTCCGGCACACGCTTTGCCACCTCCGCGTAGGTGTGGCGCTCCGTGACCGCCGCGTCCGGCAGTGAATAGATCCCTCGCCCGGTCCGACTGAGCTTTCCCTGGCCGTGAAGGCGAAGCAGATACTCGCGCGGGATGCCAATGGCCTCTATGTCGCGGGGCCTCACAATTCCGTGTTGGCGAACATACTGCATGGTTCTCTCAAATGGCTTCGTTGTGGTCATGGTATCAATCCGTCATTATTTAATCACTTATAATGACGAAACGCAACAGATGGCGTGGTGGCCCTGTCTACAGACTCAGGCCGAGGTCGGTGGTGTCTTTGCTGCCGGACTGCGCTTGGGTGTTGTCGCCCAATGAGTGAGCCGAGGATTGGCCGGCTTGCTCAAGCGCGTTTTCTCGCGTGATCGGCTGAGCTTGCCGGTCGTAGAACTGGCCCTGCGGGTCGATGTGAAGCCAGCTTCCCGCGTGGCTATGCTGGTAGCTCTGGACCTCGCCGGTCTCGCGCTTCCATTCGTAGTCTGACGCTTCATTTGGCAGGGCTGCTTGGATTGGAGCATTGTGCCGATGCTCGATTTCGGCAACGGCGCTGATGTTTTCGGGCGCGTGGATGTTTGTCTCGGCTAGAATCTGGCGACGTAGTTCCTCTTGCGAATACTCTCTGCTGTTGGTCATCGGTGGCTCCTTTGTCTGGGTTTGCTGGTTGAGGGTTGGTTCTACCTGGTGTTTTTGAAGGTCTACGGCTGAGGTCTTTGTTACATCGGTGCTGAGGCGCTCACTCAGAACAGCAACGTCATTGGTGTAAATCCGCACGTCCTCGGAAGCGCGGGATACGGAGACGTAAGCGAAGCGGGTATTGATGAGTTCCGGGTGAACCTTCGTGTCCATGTTCACCAAAACTCGGTCTGCGGTGAGCCCCTGGGAACTGTGTGAGGTCACGGCGTAGCCATGATCAAAGTGCCGCATTTGCGTAGCGTCGAAAGCGACAGTGCGCTCTTTCGCGCCGTCCATTTTCACGCTTACATGATTGCTGTCGATCCGCTCGATGGTTCCCATATCGCGGTTTGAAACGGCAAGCTCGCGATTGTTGGCTGTGAATTGGATGCGGTCGCCCTGAGCGAAATCGCGACTAATCTCGCGGTAGGCAGCGATGCCTTGCAGCCGCTTTGGGTCATAGGTTGCCTGCTGGCCGTCTGGCTTCTGGACGGTGATCTGATTCTCTTTGTGGTTCGCAGAAACCACGGTTGCGTAGCTGCCCTTTTCGATGCCGTGTTCCTTGCTGCCCCGCGTGTAATGAAGCACATCCTCGGGCTGGTATCGCGCTGCCCAGCTTCGATCAACGCTGGTCATATCGGATCGCGGCGTGAGTACATTCATGCTGTGATTCTCTTTGGAGACGACGCCGGACGCCTGCAATTCCGTGCGGATCGCATTGTTGATTTCCTGGCGACTGGCGTTGTCGGGCGAGACGACCAGCGTGTTCACAGGCTTGGCGACATAGTCCTTGGCGATGGCTTCGATGCGCTGGACATTGTCGGGTATCTCGGTGACGCGGCCCTGCTGTTGCAAGAGCGTGAGGCCGATTGCGGTCTCGTTCTTCGACAGGTGTTCGACCGCGCGAAGCAGTTCCAGGTCTTTCTGTCGCATGATCTGGTCAAGCTGTGAAGTTTGCATCCCCGCGAGTTGCATCTGCTCAAAGGGTTTGCCAGCATCGACGCTCTGATGCTGGCGCGTGTCGCCGATAAGAAGTACTCGATCTTGCGGCCCAATTTTCTCCATGAACGCTTGCATCTGGCGGGTGCTGGCCAGACTGGATTCATCGACCATATAAAGGTGGCGGCTGTTGGGATCGCCGCTAGACTGCTCTTGACGGCCGCGTGCAAGAAAGCCTTGCAAAGTGCCAGCGGTGAGGCCAGCGTCGCGCAGTTGAGCGGCGGCGCGGCTGGTCGGGGCGAATCCCTCGACCGCGTAACCGCTGCGCTCTGCGCCCTCGCGAATCGCTTCCAAGGTGGTGGTCTTACCGGTCCCGGCGAGTCCCTGCAAACCGTGTACGCGGTCATGGCTGGTCAGCACTTCCTCGATGGCTCGGCGCTGTGCGGGATTGAGGAATTCGCGGGTGGTCGCGTGAGCCGTGGCCGCTTCTTTCGGCATCATCGGCTCAATGATATTCTGGCCGCGCTGCATGTGGCCGACTGTCGCAAGCTCTGCCGCGATGGTCTCGCGGGTGGTGAACTGCCGTCCCGTCTCGTGCTTCTGCCCCGGCGCGATTTTGAACTCGCCGCTGTCATGACGCTGATCGAAGTTGTCGCGTACCTGGCAGTAAGTGAGGTCGCCCATGCCACGCCGCAAGGCGTCGCGCATGATCGCTCGTTCGTCTGTGACGGCCTCCCGTTCAAAGCCGCGATCCTTGGCAAAGGTGACGGCTTCTTGCGCGCGCCGGGCCGCATCCGGCACACGATTCTGCTCCAGCGTTGCGGCACGTTCTCTGGCCTCGGCGACAACGCGGTCGGCTTGGTTGCCAAACTCGTTCGCAATCTTCCGATGAGCGGCGAGCACTTCGGAAGACGAGAGAATATCCTTTTTGTCGCGTGTGTTGTGCGCGGCAATCTGTGCGGCCTCTGGCCCGCTGAAGCCACTCTTTGCGACGGCCTCCTCGATCTGCTGGCGGCGCGGGCTGGACGCCTCAAGGTACTCCGGCGAGTATCCCTTTATGTCCGGCGCGCCGCTCTTGCCCGCCTCAATCTGATAGCCAAGATTGCGAAGCCGGAAGGTCAGCTCCGATTGATAAACAGCGGTTGCAAACTGCTGGGTATCGAAGAAGCCACGCTCTTGCAATGCGCGAGTCGAGCCATCTGGCCGCTCGGTCATATTGAAGATCACGGCATGAGTATGAAGCTGTGGAGCGGCGTACCCATCGACCGGACGAGCGGTGTCATGCTCGAACTTCGCGGCAATGAATTTGCCAGTGGTCTCGGCGGGATTGTTGCCGCCGATGCGTGCTTGCGTATACCGCTCCAACTCCGTGAGTGCGATGGTCACGGCCTCACGATGAGCCGCACGAACACGGTCGTCGCCTCCGACAAGTGCGGTCAGGGAAACCGATTTTGGAGCTGAAAACGTAGCGTCCCAACCGGCCCGATGCTCAACCGGCTTGACGACCGCCCCATCCGAATTCGTGTACTCCTGCCCAGTGCGATGGCGAACAAGTTGCTCGCCCGAATGGGGGTTCTGGCCCTCACTCAACCGCGCAAAGTGCTGTGAGTCGATTGCTCCTGCCAGCCCGTACTTCGCGGCCATCTGCCCCTGCCATTCTCCGAGAATCGCGTCGCCCTGCTTCCAATAATTCTGTTCGGCAGACATGAATTCTTTTGCATGGTACGTCTGGGCTTGGCCGGAACTGAGGGGTTTGGAGATGGTGAGCATACGGCCTCGCTACTGCTGAAAGGGAAACGAAGATTGTGGCTCTTGATCGCCATCGGCCTGGGCTGTATCTTCCGTGACGCCGGGAGCGGTAGGAATCAAAGAAAACTCCTCTTCGCCGGGTTCGTCTAGCTGCAATTGCTCGGCCTCGGTATCGTCTTCTTCAGTTTCGAGACGAGCAAGCATCGCCGCGCTCGGCTGCTCAGCTTCAAGATCAATCTCCGGCGCTTGGCTTTCAGAATTCTTCGGCTCCAGCGTCTTCGGATCGAATGGAAGTTCATCTTCATCGCCCCTGCGCGGGATAAAGCCGGGAGTGGTCAACGGCAGGTCCATGTACTCGAAGTGGAAGCGGGCCACGTTGTTTCCCAGCTTGAGAAAAGCGTGCCGATTCTCCAGTCCAGAGATTTCAGAATCCATCACGAGCGGTTCGACCTGCCGGTCAAGACTGAAGTTCCTGCCAGACCGGCTGCCGTCGAAGTGGGTTTCTTTCATGCGCTCGATCTCGACCTTCCCGATTGCATTGCTGACCCACTCTGCCGCCTTGGGTTCTGTCGTTTTGAGAAAGATTTTGGTGGCAGGTTGGGAGAGCATGACCTCGGCCAGATGACCGTAAATCACTTCAAGCTGCGCCTTTCCTTGGAAGCCAAGTACAAGCGGGTTCCTGCTCTTCCGGTTCTCCGTAATCGCCGTGTGCAGTTGAGGCAGGCGTTGCAAGCTGGCCAGTTCGTCAAGGACAAACCAGACTGGCGTCTGGTTCTTCTGCGGCGCGGTCAAAAGCCGCATGACCAACAGGTCAATCCAAAGGCTGTGCAGCGGGCGCAACGCCTCGCGTTCGGTTGCGCTCGACGTGATGAAGATCCAACCGGAGCGGGTCTCGGCCCACTCCGTGGCACTCCACGTTTTGCCGCCCGCCTGCTCTCTGGTCGGCAACATCCGAAGGCTGTCCGCAACCAGTCCGAGCGAAGCAAGAACGCCGTTGCGTTGCTGCTGTGCGCCCTTGGCAATCATGGCTTCCATCTCGGTGCCGCGCACACGCAGGTCAATCTCTGCCGGGTTCGAGAGCCATGCAACCAGCTCCTCCGGCGTCGGACCTTTGGTGAGGAGATGGGCGAAAATCTTCTGCGGCGTTTCCGTGAAAAACTCGCCCTTCTTGTCGCTGGTCGGCTGGTAAAGAGAGGCTGCAATCGCCTTCGCCTCAGCCTTACGCCGCAACTCTTCGGACGGCCCCCAGTAGGGGCAACGGTCGTCCAGCGGGTTCAATACTATGTCGCCACGCTTCTCAGAATAGAAGCGTTGAATAAATTCGCAAGCCGGATCATAGACGATGGCCGCGTGCTCGCGGCCCTGAATCTGCCGGAGTATCTGCATGATGAGCGTCGTTTTACCAGCGCCGGTGTCGCCCATCAGTTCGATATGCTGCGCCTCGGCTTGAAGCGGTATCCGCATCATCTGCTTTGCCTCGGTGGTTTTGAAGCCGATGCCGTCTCCGTTCACGGTCTGGTTGAACTCCTTGGGCGTGAGCATGACCGGCCCTTTGAGAAGGCGGCCGTACTTCAATTCCTTGCGGCGCTTGATGTCTTTCGTGATCGAATACGGAAGCTGCGCCAGCAGCGAAAGAAAGCCAAACAGAAACGGAATCTCGTAGATGTCCCGCAGTTGGTCGCCGTCAAACACGCTCTTCTTCAGGTACTCGTACAGAGTCGCGTCAAGATAAATCTGCTGTGGGCCGCGGTACAAAGCACGGAGTCCTTGCCCCGCTGCTGATCTCGAAAGTGCCAGTGGAATTTGCTTGCCTCCTGGCGCAGGAGTTGTACCAGCCTGCACGTCGCTGTCAACGGCCAGTCGTCCTGCTTTCGTTCCGTCGCCGACGTACAGCAGTTGATATTTGCTGTGCTTATTAAACGCGCCGCCTGCTGCCGTCCGCGCATAGACTGGCGTATAAAACTGTTGCAAGGACGACTGGCCAAAGCTGAAACGAAGGTACAGAAAGCAGCCAGTCAGCACGAACGCGAGGAACACCGCGCCGTAGCTGTAGATCGGGGAATGCGGCGGGAAGATGATCGATTCTTTGCGGCCCCAGTGGGTTGTTGCCATCACGCACGCTCCGCTTCCTGCCGTGCCTCGATGGCCACGGATTTTTTGCGCTTCTTCACTTCCGTCATGATGCTGTCGAAGACTTCAGGCGTGAGCTTCTGTCCGGCAGCGATTGGCTTCAAGACGTTCATCAGCATGAGTCTGATCCCGACAATTTCACTCAGCTCTGCGCTGGCGGTCGGCTCTCCATTGTCGCGGCTGAGTTCGTCAAGAATGAGGCGGCGAATAAGTTCGCCGCGCTGTTGGCCGCGTCGTTTAGCAAGGCGCTCAGTGTCCGCCACTTCACGCGGACTGAGCTTCGTTGTGACGCCGACCAGCCGATAGGTCTCGCGTTTCTCTGCTTCGGCGGCAAGTTGATCTTCACTTAGAAGTGGCATGAATGTTCTCTTTCCGGGCTGGTGTCCTTGGGTGTCCCCGCGTGTCCGTAGGGACACCTGACGGCCCTAAGTGTTTGTATCTATTCGGGTGGGTTCAAGTGTCCTTTGGTACACCCAGCACGACCCTTGGAGGGATGGAGTGTCAATAATCACCCGGTGCGTAGCACCATTCCAATTGCCGCACAAATGATGGGTGAGAGAATGCACCTTACTTCACCGCAGAATGAATCACTGAAGCAGGTATCGGGGCAGGTACAGATGCAGCAGGCTTGCGCCCTGGTCGTCCCTTCGGTGCGCTATCGCCATTCCGCTTGATGCGTAGCGGGTGTAGTGGCTTTGCGTCATTTGGTGAGTCGATGAACTTCTGGAAGTCCTTGTCTTTGGTGAAGACGTATTCCAATGCTTTGTTCACTACATCGTCTGCGGCAACGCGGGTGAATGCAGCGTATTGATTGACGAGGTTCGCCGTGGGTTCTTCAAGCGAAACGGTTGCTGTGACTTTCTTGCTGGGTACGATCTCAAGCAATGGCATGAATGTTCTCCCTCTTGTTCGTGGTTGAAATGGTTGAACGGTCTGTTGCACGGTCGAAAATGGTGTCGTACTGGAACTGCTTTGTTGCTCGGTCGTATCCGCGCACGGCGATAATCTCGCTCACCTTGCGCCCCTCGGCATACCTGCCTACCTGGGTGACAATCTGAACGGTCTCCGCAATCTCTGCTGAGATATCATCGCGATTCGTTTGCTGATGCGAACGCATTGCCAATTCACCGAACCTGCGCAGTGCTTTCACCGCAGAGCTGGCGTGAATTGTAGCCATCGAACCGGCGTGCCCGGTGTTGAATGAATCGAGCAGAGTGCGGGCCTCATCTCCGCGTACCTCGCCAAGAATGATGCGGTCTGGCCTCCATCGCAACGCTGCTTTCAATAGATCGTTGAAGTTCACGGTGCCGGTGTGCGATTCAGTCTGGCATTCGGATGCCAATAGATTCGGTTTGCCGATACGCAGTTCGGACGTATCTTCGATCACGATGATGCGCTCTTCTTCGGGAATGAAATCGGCCAGCGCATTGAGCAGTGTCGTTTTGCCGCTGCCTGTTCCGCCGCTGATGAGGACGGTCTTTCCTTCCTCGATATACCCGCGCAATAGATCGCCAATCTCCGTCGTCATTGCGCCCGTTTGAATCAGGTCTGCAATGGTGAAACGAACTTTGGAAAACTTGCGAATGGTCACGGCTGGATTGGGACGCACGACGGGCGGGAGCACTGCCGCCAGTCGGCTTCCGTCCGGCAATTGCGCATTCAATAACGGATGTGTCTCGTCGAGCTTCCTGCTGAGTTTGTTGGCAATGACTTCAAGGCCGGTGCGCAGTGCCCTTGCATCGAAGATGACTTCCGCGTGCTCCACTCTGCCCTTGCGCTCAAACCACCATTGCCCGTTCGGGTTGCCCATGATTTCGCTCACGGTGTCGTCAAGCAACAGCTCTTTGATGGGCTGAAGGAACGAGATGAGTAGGTCCAGGTCATTGTTCATATCGCTCCTTAATCGAATGCTTGATCGGCGCGGTATCGGACGATGGTCACACCGAGCGGGTTGTATGCCAGCGCGTTGTTCTCGACGTGTTCGGCGAAGACATAAGTCACGCTGGCGGTCCAGCGTTCCTTCTTCAACTCCGTGTGGTCGCTGGCGTTGGTGTAGACCTTCTCGAACTCAATGCGCGCCGAATACGGTGACTGCCGCAGGTCGTCCAAGATCACGCTCTTGATGTTGATGTCCACATACGGAAGTGTGCTGTCTTGCTGGAAGTTGGTAATCGTTTTGTTCTGCTGCTCTTGCCGGATCACGGCCTGCTGCACATCGGAGTTGAGAAAGTAAAGCGCCTGCGTCTGGTCACGCTCGATGGTGTAGCGGTTGCGTTGAAAGAAGAGCGTGGCCCACCGCGAGAGGTAATACTTGTTCTCCGCCTCTTGCGGCTTGTATTGATAGTTGCGGTAGTCGATTGCGTCGGCATGGCCCACGTCGTTAATGCGAATGACGAGTGGTTTCATGCCGAGTAGAGCCTTCTGACTTTTGAAGATGAGCGCGCCCAGCATCAGGCAGATCGCGCACAGAACGAGTATCGTCACCTTCAAATACGTGTTCATGACGAGCGGATCGCCGTACTGCTCCAAGAAGCGTTCCGCCGCACGCGTGATTTCAGGGGATTTGGTCTCTGTTGTCGGCATTACTGGATCTCCATTCACTACATCAGCCCTGCGGTTATTACGCCGGTAATTACGCCCATTCCTGCATCGTGGCCGCTACTGCTACCGGAGAAGATGGAGGCAGTAATCGCGGGAATCTTGATAATCATGAAAATGTTCACGACTACAAGCAGGATGATGAAAGGAAAGTTTTGCAGCATCTTGATCGGATTCGTGAAGTCAATGAGATTCGTGCTATAGGCCATGAAGAGATGGCCAAGAATGCTCATTGTCGCTGCTGCAATTACCTTGTAGAAAGAGAAGCTCAGGAAGGCTTTGAGCCATCCCCAGAAAAGAAACTCCAGCTTCTCAATGACAAGAAACGGAATGAAGATCGGGCCAAGAAGTCCGATGATTGCTGCCGCGATCTCTCCGTAGGCGATGATGACGGAAATCAATGCCGCAAGCACAGCAAGCGATATTTGATTGATGAGGTACGCGACCATCATGTACGGCGCGGTAAACATTGCCATACCTGGGCCGGACTTCTGTAGACTCCCGTCGATTGATTGCAGCATTGAAGCTGTCGCATCGTGACCAATTAGGTTTGCAAGATCGGTTGTTCCATCGCTGATGAAACTCTTGAGCGAATAGCCGATGCCGGGAATGGAGCTGTCGTAATAAAGCACAAACGTGTAGGCAAAGGTGATCAGAATAAAGAAGTTCAGGAAGCGGGCCATGTCGAAACCCTGACCGCCACGGGACGACGCTAGGGCTTCCTGAATGCCAAACCAAACGAGCATGATCGTGGCGAGTGAGAGTACGATGCGGAGTCCCATCGCATCAATGGTGGGTGCCGTGCTTGCCGTCAATGACTGGCATTGTGCTGCGATGAAATTGAGTAGCGTGAATCCCATATCGTCCCTCCGTAGAATGGCGCTCGAACGCCGAAAGCTGTACGCCTAGTAGCTGAATGCCTTGCTCAGTCCGGTACTATCCGTACTGGTGTGAGTTGCGTAATTGGTTTCGTATCCGTCGGCAGCTTGCATCGACATCTTCAGTGCGTCTTGCTGCTGCTTCTGCTGAACCATCTGTTGCAAGCTCTGGGCCTGCGTCATCTGGCTCGCTTCCTGCTGGGTGCGTAGTT
>Ga0255354_1001401_pt1 | contig 13942 bp, 11 predicted proteins | sample HBST50metaG_FD_189942 | JGI IMG/M metagenome (GOLD analysis project Ga0255354, IMG submission 189942) | Peat soil microbial communities from Stordalen Mire, Sweden - H.B.S.T50 | ecosystem: Environmental > Terrestrial > Soil > Wetlands > Peat | place: Sweden: Norrbotten County, Stordalen Mire...
GCTGGTTGTAATCAGTGAGGATCGTGACGCGCTTCTGCGGCCCATCGAAGAATCCGAACGGCGTATCGAGCTAATGAAGGAAACCATCAGCGAGGCTGAGCGCTCCATGCGCGAACTGGATTACCTTTTCATGGCGGAGTTGCATCGTATTTCTGACCTCTTCGGTGACAGGCACAAGCAGTTCTTCAGTACCGCATGGACCGAATCCGTGGCGGAATTCAATAACGATCTACCGTCCGTACCCCGCGGCTTTGGCCCACACTATCGGCGCCAAGTGATGCACCTTGCCCAGGAGATCTCGCGCCACAAGGTTATGCCTTGGCTCAAACCTGAGCAGGAAGAGGGCGATCGCCAATATCGGGCCGTGGCCACTCGATTTGTGGAGATGGGAAACAACTTTCTGAAGAAGCTCTCCGACGTGGGCCTCAGCGAACTGGCGCGGATGCCCCATGCGCTCGATCCAGAGAAGGGGTTGCGCGTACGTTCCAGCTTCATTTTTGAAGACTTCATCGGAACTGCGCAACCCCCATCCCCGCTGCGCTGGCTCGCCGACGCCACTTTGCCGTTGGTGGGCGCACGCAAAGTCATCTCGAACGAGGCGCGAGGTTTTCTGCGGCATCTTTTGGAGGTGAATAGCGCGCGCGTACAAAACGATGTTCTCAATCGTATTCAGGATAGCCGGGGGCGCTTGGAGGCTGAGATCCGGAAACTGCTGCATGAAATCAGCCGCATTGCTGAACAGGCGCTTGACCGCGCGCGGAAAATCAAAGAAGAAGGAACTCCGGCAGTGCAGTTGGCAATTGAACGGCTCAACCGATTAGAACGGATTGTTTTGGAACTCGTCTGACCCCATTCATGCGCTTTCGGCTTATGAGCAGCCCAATATATTGGTTCGCCGTGATTCTTCATGCAAGCCAGTTGAATTCAGAGAAAGAAGTTCCGCTGCAATGCCTTCGTCTTCTGCCCAACGCGAGCCAACCGTTGCGTACCTGAATTGCGTTGAGCGCGAGGATGAATTGGGCAGGCTTCGGAACCAAGCCAGGATTCGCAAATCAATGCTGGTATTCGGCCCCGAGGGAGTGGGTAAGTCACGTTTACTTTGCTCCTTCGTTGAAAATCAACCGTTTGCGCTTTACGTCGGACAGATGCGATCACCGCGCGAATTCGCTCTCACTTTGCTTCAGGCGTTGCGTTCCTCTGACGACGGAATAAAGATCCCTGGAAACATCTCTGCACTGTCCACATCCTCCTTGAAGGGCATTATTCACAGATCGCTGGATGCTCATCCCTTTCTGATGGTTCTCGACCATCTCGACGCGCCCTCACGCGTTGTAACGGGGATGATCAAGGACTTGCACTACTACGGGCGCACCCCAGTGATCTTTGCATCACGATCTCCGCATATGGAGGATATAGGTGCACTGCGCCCATTGTGTGCAAACAAGTCGGAGCGTCTGGAGTTGAAAAACCTGCCATCACAGATTGCTCTCGAATTCGCGCAGCGCGAAGCAGAAAGAACTGAGCTTTGGGCCGCAAATTTGGAGGCAATTCTCCCATCTCTTGTTGAGTGGAGCGATGGAAACCCCGGCGCGATTCTCCATATGCTGAAAATGGCCCAACTTCCGCAATACAGAGCGGGCGACCAGATCAAAGCGCACATCCTGTATGTGGACTATCGCATGGGCCGCAGATAGAAGATGAAGCACCACGCCGCATATCGCCTTTGCTCTTATTTCTACCCATCACTTGATCGCGCCAATTCAGGATAACAATCCGGATGAGGTTCACTACGTGCCCCACGATTGTCTTCTGAAAGACCCACTATCGTCATCGAACCCGCGCGAAGTTGAGGACAAGGGTGACCAAGGACGCGATCCTGCCATGCACGGGACGAATCTTTTCCGTTCAAAGCGCATCTCGATGTGCACGTGCCAAACTCTGCGATCAATAGATGATTCTTTTGCGGGAAGGATGCTCCGCCCTTCCCGCGCTGCGACCGCCGGTGAAACTGGCGTTCTACGCTTCCCATCCATGCGGGCCTGTCTCCTGCCCGCAACGCCGACCCTGAAAAGCAATGCGGTGCAGCCTTCGGCTGGACCTCCGGTTCGACATTCATTTCCCGGCGAACTCTAGGCTCCGTTCGGCTCCTTCTGTCAACTCCGCTTGTGCAGCTCCGCGCGGCATAAAAACCGCCGTGCTCGCTTCCGCGCCCCTTGCGGGCTTCGGGAGTTGACAGCGCCTCTCTGCGCCCAATTCGCCAGTCATGAAATGAATGTCTTTTTTTAGCCCTCCCAGGGCTGAAAAACGGCAAATCCCACTCCGAAGGAGCCGAAAATCATGACCTACGCAGCAACCAGCAGCAACACCACCACCACCGCGCCGCACAGCAATAATGCGGCGCTCCGCAGTGATTCCCCTTACCAGCAGCGCACCACGCAGCGCGATAACCCCACGCAGCAACTCATCAAGCAGGCCGTGGACTACCTGCTTGAGCAGCTTGAAGCGGGCAAGAGCGAAACGCTGACCGCGTATCTCGCGGCAATGGCCCGTTTCCATAGTTACTCTTTCGGCAACATCATGAGCATTGCGCGGCAGCGCCCAACAGCGACCAGAGTCGCCGGGTTCCACACATGGAAGGAGTTGGGCAGGTTTGTGAAGCGCGGCGAAAAAGGCATTCAGATTCTTGCCCCGATGGTTGGACACCGCCGCAAGAAAGACGACGCCGACCACAACCGCACGCAGGACGACAGCGGCAAGCACGCGCCTGTATTGATAGGCTTCCGCGCCGTCTACGTTTTCGATGTGGAGCAGACCGAAGGCGCGGACCTGCCCGAGTTCGAGCACAACATCACCGGCGAAGTGGGCGAACACCGCGACCGGCTGATTGCCTATCTCGATTCGCAGAATATTGCCCTCGAATACACGGAGAATATAGCGCCCGCTCTTGGCGTAAGCTACGGCGGAAAAATCGCCATTCTTCCCGGCCAGTCACACGCCGAAGAGGTCGTGACTTTGGTCCACGAGTTGGCGCACGAATACCTCCACAAAACAGAGCGGCGCACCAAGACCACCGCCGCCGTGCGCGAGACCGAGGCCGAGGCCGTCGCTTTCATCGTGGGTCAGGCTATCGGCCTTGAGATGGGCCGCGCCTCTTCGGACTACATCCAGATGTACGCGGGAAACGCAGCGTTACTGGCTGAAAGCCTTGAAGTCATCCAGCGGACCTCAGCGGTCATTCTTGACGCCATCGCCGGAGAGCCGAGCGGCAGATTGTCCGCCTCATCGATCACAACGACAGAGATGCAAAACGAAATGGCGGAGGTGGCGTAATGAAAACCATCCTTCGCATTCTTGAGCGGGCCGGAGGATACCGGCCCACTCTGTACCTCAAGATCGAGAATCCGCCTTACATGGCGCTTGTCATCGAAACCACGCCAGAGCCGGGGCCGACCGGATTGCCCGCAATCTCCATTGCGCACTACGGCGAACAGAACGGTGACCTGATGCGCGACCCGGAGATGTGTTTCGAGTTGTCGAAGCCGCCGCTCTGCGATTTGTCATTATCGAGTTTCTATTTTCGGAATGACTATCTCGGAGTCGAGCAGTATTCGCGTTATCGGGACGGCGAAAACTATGTTTTCGTGCCCGACCTGCACCGGCAGCATGAAACCTTTGCGCGACAGTGGGACCGCAATCTTCGCGCTCAGGATTTTCTCGAAGCCTTTACGGACAAGTCGATTCGCGGCTAGTCCGCTCCCTGCGGAGCGGACTACGCCCGATGTGTCGCCGCTCCGCGCGCCCTCACCCACCAACCGCTCGAAAGGAGCCTATCATGGAAACGACCGTTATCAATGCCACCGAATACCGCGAGCTTCCGCTCGCTCTGCTCAACGAATCGAAGACCAATCCCCGCCGCGTTTTTGATGATGTTAGTCTTCGAGAACTCGCCGCCAGCATTCGCAGTCAGGGAGTGCTTTCGCCCTTGCTTGTCCGGCCACTCACGGAAAACGGCTTCGAGATCGTAGCCGGTGCGCGTCGGTATCGCGCCGCGCAGATGGCCGAATCCGTCACCGTGCCGGTGCGCATCAAGCAGATGACCGATGCCGAAGTGCTGGAGGCGCAGCTTGTCGAGAACCTGATTCGCGCCGAAATTCACCCGATGGAAGAGGCCGAAGGCTTCTCGCGTCTATTGGCGCTGGAGGAGCCGAAGTACAGTATCGAGCAAATCGCGGCGAAGGTTGGCAAGCACCCTTCGTTTGTGGCTTCAAGGTTAAAATTGGTTGACCTTGTGCCCGCTGCCGTCGATGCCTTCTACGCCAACGAAATCGGCGTGGGCCATGCGCTGCTACTGGCGAAGCTGCCCGCCGACCAGCAGGAGCAGGCCCTTGCGGCTTGCTTCAAGGAAGCATACAACAGCGGGGGAGCAACATCTACGCGCATTCTTCTGCCCGTGCGCAACCTGCAATTCTGGATTGAGACGAATGTATTGCTCATCCTGAAAGACGCGCCCTTCGATAAGCGCGATGCGCAGCTTATTCCCACGGCGGGCAGTTGCGCCGATTGCCCCAAGCGCACCGGCCACAACAAACTGCTTTTCGGCGACGACCTCGGCAAGCAGGGCGACCAATGTAAGTTATGTGGAATCTGCGCAACTGCAAGTCATTTCTGTTGGCTCCGCCCCGCCGCGCGGCCCGCGTGAGGCACGGCCATCCCCCCATCTGTTCTTCTGGAACCTCAAACAGGAGGTCCATTTGTCTTCTGATTTTGTCGTCCACCCTATCCGCTGGGATCGATGCCCGTTCGCCGCAGCCGATCTCCATGCCCGTGCATGGCTGACCCTTCAGTCCCATCGCGGCCTGGCCCGAAACACCCTCGATGCCTATTCCCGCGCCGTAGAGCACTACTTCCGCTTCCTGGCACAACTTCACTTCTCCTGCATATCGATCACACGCGCAGAGATTGGGGTCTACCTGGCCAGTTTGCAAGCCGATGGCGCTGGACTATCGAACGCTACGATGCAGCAGCTCCTAACAGTGGTGCATCTGTTCCACGCCTATCTGACGGAAGAAGGTGTACGCGCCAACAACCCGGCAGCAACCAACCATGCTGGCAGGCCGCTGATTGCGCGGCATCACAAGCTGCCGTGGATTCCGAACGACGACGACTGGCACTCGATCCTTGCCGTCGCTCGCCAAGAACCGATCCGCAATCGCGTAATGCTTGCCTTTGCTTATGACGCGGGATTGCGGCGGGAAGAACTTTGCAGTCTACGCAGTGACGACATCGATCCTTCGCGGCGCACGCTCAGGATTCGCGCAGAGACCACTAAGGGACGGCGCGAGCGCGTGGTTCCATATTCAGTATCCAGCAGCGAACTGCTCCATTGTTATCTTCTGCATCGGCGCGCATTGGGACAGAAGCGTGGTCCGCTCTTTCTCTCAGAGTCCCGCCGTAATTACACCGAACCTATTTCCATCTGGAGTTGGTCTAAGGTGGTGCTCGGACTCGCGCGGCGTGCTCATATCGAACGGTTCAGCACGCACACCTTGCGCCATCTCTGCCTGACAGACCTTGCTCGCGCAGGCTGGGACATCCATGAGATTGCTGCATTCGCCGGCCATCGCAGCATTCAGACAACACTGCTTTATATCCACCTGAGCGGCCGGGACCTGTCTGCGAAGCTCGCAGCAAGTATGTCCCAGATACACGCGCGCCGCATACAGTTGCTTGCGGAGATGAACATATGAAGACCAAGAAGAAGCGAGAAGCCAGGAAGAACGGCAAGCCCTGGCCGAATAACATTGGCCCATGGCTCGAGAAGTTGCCAGCCGAGAAGCGTGCCGAGCTCTTTCAGCGCGCGGCGCGCGCACAGTGGGGACCGGAGAAGCAGGAACCGAAGAAGGCCGATGACGGACCTTGGGTTTGGCCGATAGATCTTGATCGTTATAACCGCTCCAGTGCGCTCACTCCGGTCGAAGAGGACATGCTGACGCGCTATGCCGAGGCTTACCGCTTTTATCGCTACGGTCGAACTATGGACTTCGGAGAGACACTTGATCGGCTCGTTAGGCCTCTGAACGATGCGCTCGATTACACGGGCATCAGAACTCTCTTTCGCAAGTATGTGCTCCTGTATTTTCTTCGTGAGATGGCGGAACGCAGGCGGTCCTTTTGGGGGTGGACGACAGATGAGTGGATCGAGACTATTGAGCGCAAGAAGAAGGAGGAGTACCAGCACGTCATAGCCGTCGCCTACTTGCTTTGCGGATTCTCAGATCTTCATCGGCTCAGCAAGGATCACATTGTTTATGTCGTCCTGGCACGGAAGGTCTTTGGGCGCGAGTACATGAAGGTGGTTGGAGATCGCGTGCAGAGCTTGCTTCTTGAGTGGGGATACAGGCGAAAAGGCACGGCTGCCCTTGTCTTGCGCACCATCTTTGAAGGCCTGTTGTATAGGCGCTCTCCACACCTTGATGAGCTGAAGATCGAAGACCTCCGGCAAGTGATCGCGCGCAAGCCACCCCGCACTGGAAGCTACTGCGTGGTCGCGCTCTCGCGTGTTTTGGCCAGCATGGGCACTGTCCCCGAAGCGATGGAGATCAAGCGTCCGGTCAAGGATAAAAAACTGTCGCCTGCGCTGACCATCGGTGTGCCCGCCGAGTGGTGCCGACTCAGCCGCCTCTGGTACAACCGAGCAACGTACTCGCTTAAGAACAGGAACAAGAGCTATTACTTCCTACTCAACGTCGGCAGATGGCTCGGCAAGATTCATCCAGAGATCACCTCGCCCGCTGATTGGAACCGATCCCTAGCTGCGGAAGCAGTCTCCATCGTTTGTCAGTGGCATGGAGGCGATTGGTGCAGCATCGATCCGGTTCATGTGAAGAGCCGCGGCCAGATTCTCGCACCGAGCACGCGCGCTGGCCGTATCTCGATTCTCCGCGTGTTCTTCCGCGACCTTCAGGAATGGGAGTTGATCCCGAGACGATTTGATCCGATGCGCAGCATGGTCACACCCAAGAGCTTGCTTGCGCTTATTGGGCCGAACCCGCGAGCCATCGCAGACGATATCTGGGCCAAGCTCATCTGGGCCGGCCTTAATCTAACTGTCGAGGATCTTCCGAAAAAGGGCGATCTCCACCGTGTTCCATTTCCAGTAACTGCCTATCCGATTGAGATGACCAGAGCACTCGTTATCACCTGGCTCTTTGCAGGCCTTCGCAGCAACGAGATCGTGCGTCTGCGCCTTGGCTGCATTCGTTGGCAGAAGGATGATGTCACTGTGCCGGGCACAGGCGAGACTCTGCCTGCGGATGCTGTTTGTCTGCTCGACGTTCCGGTCAACAAGACCTCCACCGCCTTCACCAAGCCTGTAGATCGCATTGTCGGCGAGGCCATCGCCGCGTGGGAAAAGGTCCGTCCACAAGGTGCAAAACTCCCAGACCCGAAGACTGGTGAACTGGTCGATTTTCTCTTTCTCATCCGCCTTGCCAGGGTAGGAATGACCTATCTGAACAAAACGCTCATCCCGGCTCTCTGTAAGAAGGCCGGTGTTCCTCTCGCCGATGTACGCGGCAACATCACCAGTCATCGTGCCCGCTCCACCATCGCGTCGCAGCTTTACAACGCACGAGAACCGATGACTCTTTTCGAGTTGCAGGAGTGGCTGGGTCACTCAAGTCCTCATGCAACCCAACACTACGCGAAGATCACACCATTAAAGATAGCCAAGTCCTACGCAGATGCAGGGTATTTTGCCCGCAACCTTCGTGCCATCGAAGTGCTCGTGGACCAGGAAGTGATTCGCGATGGACGCGCCGCCAACGAGCCATGGAAGTTTTATGATCTTGGCCACGGCTACTGTACCTACGACTTCTTCGAACAGTGCCAGCACCGCATGGCCTGCGCCAAGTGTGATTTCTACATGCCGAAGCAGTCCACAGCAGCTTTATTGTTGGAGGGCAAAGAGCACCTCTTGCGGCTGCTTCAGGAGATCCCGCTCGGCGAAGCGGAACAGGCCGCAGTCGAAGACGGCCTCACAGCTTATCAAAACTTGCTGTCGAAATTGGCGGATGTGCCTACTCCGGCAGGGCCAACACAGAGGCAGATCGGTGCTGAGCTGGTACAGATCACATATGTCAGGCAGGCACTTCCGACCTCGATCATTGCTCATCCAGACGCAACATGCGCATCGACTGTCGCATGACCTTCTTCCGCATCCAATCGACACACGGCGAGTTCACGCGGGCCGCGCGGCGGGGCGGAGCCAGCAGAAATGACTTGCAATTTGCCCAGATTCCACATAATGCACCGATCCCCGCTGCTACAACGCAAAACTTGCGGCGCACGTGGCGAAGGCCGTTGCCGCGAAGCCCAATCTTGTGCAGATCAGCACGGCATACGGCGGGCAAAAGGAAGGCAGCGCCGTTTTACCGCGCAACAAGTACACCGCGATCCGCGACGACAAGCCCCCAAAAAAGGAAGATGCACAGCGCCCGGAGTTCAAGGTGTGCAGGTTCACCACCGATGCCATCATTACCGAAGGCAGCGACATCGGCACCATTCACAAGGTGTGCGCGAATCCAGAATGCCCAATCCACCATGCCCGTAAAGAAAGGCCCACGGCGGACGCGGCATTCAAGGCAGAGCAGGAGAAGCGCCGCCGCGAGGAGGCCATCGCTCAGGCGACCGGCCTTCGCGTCCTGAAAGCAACCAGCGATGCGGTCCCCGTCCGCCTGATGAAGCGCGACCTGCTCTTTGTCACCGAGCGCCTCGCCGCCGTCTTGGACGAGCGCCGTATGGCGATCATCTTTCGGCTTCACGGCATCGGCAAGGCCAGCGTCGGAGCCGAAGACGCCCCGGCAAAATTGCTTGCGTCCTTTCTTCGCAAGGCAGACGAAAGCACCCTTGGCCGGGTATTGGTGGCAATCATTATCCTGCAAGCGGCGCACAGTTCCAACGAATCCGCCAAAGCCCTGCGCGAAGCCGCCGAGTTCTACAAGGTGGACGTGGCCGCAATCACGGCCAAGGTCAAAGAGGAGTTCGCCGCCAAAGAGAGAACGCAGACTGTCCGAAAAGTCGTGGGTAAGGCGAAGCCGAGCCAGCCACACGCCGCAAAGAAGGCCAAGGCTGCATAGAGTCAAATGAGGGAACCTTAAATCAGAACGGGGTCCGGTGCGCCGGACCCCGTTTTTCATTGCGGACGCCCGTCTTCCCGCCCTGTTAAGTGCTGCCGCTCGGCGTCAGTCATTTTGGCCCACCCAGACGGGCGCGTACAGAGGATTCACTATCTCTAGGCGACTTCAGGATTCCGGTCCACTGTCAACGAGTGGTATGGCAGATTTTGCGCCATTCCATAATCTTTACTGGACACAACGGTATTTCAGGGGACTCGTCTTTCTTGCTCGGCACATATGTGTCAGATCATGAAGTTTCCCCGCATCTCCAATGGCTAGCAAAAATCTCGCTGGACGGGTCAACCTGCTCAGACAGATTCCTCAGGAGCAGCCTATTCCGTTGGAATAGTATAGATTTCGGGGCCAATTTTCCCTACCTCGTTGTCCCATGATGCACTACTTCAGAGGAGTATTCCGTGCCATCCAATGATCTGCCTGGGAAGATCGTAGAGCATATCCGTAAGAATGGCCCGTCAAAGGCTATTCAAATCGCGACAGCTCTTGGAGCAGACCGCTCCGCAGTCAACTCCATGCTTTATGGAAAGCTTCGCGGAAAGGTCAAGCAGTCGAAAAACTACACCTGGGCTCTAGTTGAGAATGGAACCCCTGCGCAGAATGAAACTCCTGAGAACCCTCGCAATTCGTGTACGAGCCTGTTCCGATATTATCTCGACTGCCTATCTCAAGATGACGATAGCGGCATCGAGGTGTTTGCTGATTCTCGATACGATCTAGATTACGTCGAGCTTGAGCAATGGCCGCTTGATGGGGGACAAGTCGATTCAGGTTCCGAACGGCTGAGAAGCCTGATCGGACGCCAGAAGCGAGAAGCACGTAAGAAAGCACTCTGGCTTGGGTATCCGGCGCTGGTTCGTCAGGTTCGCGGTCGGAATGGATGGGAAGGAGCCTTCCTTGCCCCTCTGCTTGTCTGGCCTCAAGACCCTGACGCGGATGGGCTGGCATTTCTGCCCGAGCCGACAGTTAACACAAAGGCTTTGGAGGGACTAACCAGCCGAGAGAATCTCCTGGAAGAGGCTGCATGGCTTGCCGAGGAACTCGGACTCGATTCCCATGATGCGACCCCCATAGACGAATTGGCAGCCCGCCTCCGAGAACTTCGGCCGGAGTGGGCTTGGAAGGAATCACCCGATCCCACATCATTCAGACAGGCCGATGAGCTTCGCTTGGTAAGGGAAACGGGCATCTACAACGCAGCAGTAGTTGTCCTTGCCGACAGATCACCATTCACACTCGGCTTGGAGCGCGAGCTGACGGACCTGCAAACGGTGAGCGATGTTTCTATCCGAACTTCGAGCTTGGGTGTTCTCCTTGGACAGACTGGAAGTTCAACCGAGATTGCCGGCCCGCTCCTTGAGCCCGCGCCACTGAATGCTGAGCAGCGGACTGCGGTCAGGCAAGCTCTTTCCGAACCTCTGACGGTAATCACTGGCCCCCCGGGCACAGGCAAATCCCAGGTCGTTACATCCATCTTGGTGAACGCTGCATGGCGTGGTCTGCGAGTGCTATTTGCAAGCAAAAATAACAAGGCTGTCGACGTTGTGATGGAGAGGATAAACGGTCTCTCCCCACAGCCAATCATGTTGAGACTTGGAACGCGATCACTTCAACAAGAACTGGCAAATCAGCTAACCGCAATCCTGTCTGCGCGAGCGACTGAGGAAGAGCGAAGTAATTACACAACTGCACTGATGTCTCTCCAGAATGAGAACAACTTTCTTGAAATGACAGGCAAGCAGATGGAGGACCTCATCGGATTGCGGAATCAGGTCGACAACCTTGAAAGAGCTTGTGAGGATGCGCGCAAGCTACTGCCTGAGCGAGTCTTTCGGGAGGCCGACCAGTCCTCCTTTGTCGAGCTAGAAGTCAGTACAGAGAATTTGAAACAGGCTATTCGCCGGTCCGACCGAAGTCATGTGTCATTTCTAGAGAAATTGGTTTGGAAGTTCCTTGAGAAGTCCCGTCGAGAACAGGTCAATAACGCAGCCGAAACTCTGCGCAAATCAGTGCAGCAAGTCGGAATCCAACTGCCATCGACCTCATCTCCTGACCAGCTTGTGGCTGCGGCGAGCGATCTTATCAGTGCAGTAAAGTCGGCAGCGAGCTATCAGATTACCCTTAGAGAACTCGCCACGAAGCCTCAACTCGGAGTTCTTGCCAAGCAGGTTGCCTATCAAAATAAAAAGGTAGCAGAACTCTCGGGCGAAGCATGGCGGAACTGGGCATATTTGCTGCCAGACCGCCTCAATGAACTTGACCGCGCAGCCCTCGGCGACTACGCAGGCATTCTTCGAACCATCGCTAAATCAGACGAGGAAGGCGGAAACATAGCCAAGCAGATCTGGCGTCGATATTACGAACTCGCATCGAAGACGACGAAGGCGCTCCCGTGCTGGGCGGTTACTTCGCTATCGGCACGCGGAAGGGTACCATTCGTCGCGGCAGAATTCGATCTCGTTGTGATTGACGAGGCGAGTCAATGTGATATTGCCTCTGCATTACCGCTTCTCTATCGAGCAAAGCGTGCCGTTGTAATCGGGGATCCTCAACAGCTTCGGCACATCAGTCGCCTTTCCGCTCAGCGAGATCAGGCGCTCATGGTCAAACATGATCTCCTGGAAGTGCCTGGGCCAAGCTGGGGCTACCGTGCGAACGGATTATATGATCTGGCAGCATCAAAGGCAAAGTCAGATTCTATTATCGTGTTACGTGACCACCACCGCAGCCATGCTGACATCATCAACTTCTCGAACGAGTTTTTTTATCGCGGCAAACTCAGGGTTGCTACGGATTACAGGCGCCTCAAGCGCCCTGAGGGACCGGCGGTTAGGTGGGTCAATGTCCAAGGCAAGGTGATAAGACCATCAAGCGGAGGAGCTATCAATCGTGCGGAAGCCGAGGCCGTCGTGCGAGAACTGAAAAGGATTGCAGTTGAGCAGCGGTTCTCCGGTGAGATCGGCGTTGTAACACCTTTCCGGGCGCAAGCAAACCTGATTGATGAACTCATCACAGCAGACAATGGGTTGGCCGCTGTACTCGCGTCCCGGAACTTTATTTCTGAAACAGCACACAAGTTTCAGGGAGATGAACGCGATTTGATCCTATTCTCGCCTGTCCTATCGAGTGGAATGCCGCCAGGTGCATACGGCTTTCTCAAGTCCCAAGGCAACATCTTCAATGTGGGAATCACGCGAGCACGCGGCGCACTTATTGTCGTGGGAGATGCCAGTGCATGTGCATCTGGAGAAGTTGAATATCTGCGTGCATTTGCCCGGTATGTTGCGGAACGCAGTGTGTCCCCGGAAGAGCGTATCGCACCCATGCCCGATGCAAATGGCCGCAGCTATCCAGCGGTTGCGAGACCCGAATTGGTATCCGACTGGGAAAGGTTCTTCTACCCGGCACTAGTCGAAGCGGGCTATCGACCAATACCACAATTTGCTGTCGACCATTACCTTCTTGACTTCGCATTGCTGAGACCAAACGGACGTAAGCTCAACATAGAGGTAGATGGGGAAAAATACCATAGAGACTGGGATGGAGAACTTATTCGCAAGGATCAGCTGAGAAACCTCCGGCTCATTGAGATGGGATGGGACATTCTACGGCTTTGGGTCTATGAAGTCAGAGACAATCTCCCCGATTGCATCGATCGAGTGACGCGCTGGGCTGAAGAAGCCGATTCGTTGCCAGAACTGAACTCATCTCTATCGGGTCAGGATTAGTACCCGCAAGTCGCCAGTGTCATGCCGATCAGCTTCCACAGAATTCTGGGTTAACGGTAATAGCCCAATTCTCGTTTTGAGGCCGTTACCTCGGATAGATCCCGGATAACACCGTTGGCGTCTGGTGCTGCGGAATGGACTTAGCTTTGCAAGAATCCGCGGTGCAAGCGAAGTTCCTGCCGCAATTCTTTTCGCAATGCGCTGCTCTTCTTGAGATGATTGAAAAACTCGTCGAGCACGCTAACGACAATGGCATTGACGCTGACGCCCTCGGCCTCGGCCCATTCTTTCAGCTTGGCGCGGGCCTCTGCGCCGACGTGGAGGAGTTGGGGATTGGTCAGTTCCATTCCGCCCTTGCGAGTCTGCTGAATATCAACCTCGTCATGGTCCACGCGGTCCAAAGCGTAAAGAACGATCCTGGCCAGATCGCCTTTTATGCGGGATTCTTCGGTGATGGCTTCGCGGAGATCGAGCGGAAGGCGCAGCGTCATTCCCGGCCGGTCTTCCGTCCACCGCTGCCCCTCACGGTTCACCTTGCGCGTTACCGCTTTTTTTGTCGCTTTCGTTGCTGCTTTTTTGACTGCCACTGGCACCCCTTATTCATCGTGCTGACGAAGAAATAGACGCAACCGAACACACCTTGTTCCCAAATACTGAATCTCACGTCTAAAACGATACCGCTGGCCGCTGTAGCGGGCACTCTACCGAAACGAGGGGAAAGATGGCAAGCAACTCGGATAGGTCTCAACGCGGATTATCGCAATTTCATGCGTGCATTCACTGTGGCAGCGTCTATCGTCGAGATGAATTCGACGGCACGGCTGTCGCCACCGGAATTTATCCCTGCACAAAGTGCGGCCATGATGGACCGCTCAATATTGTCATTCGCGACGTGGATGCCGCCGCGATTGGCACAAGCGACCCCGCTCCCGGCAGTTCAGCAGGCTAACGTGGTGCTTCGCTGTTGTGGAGATTGCACCTTGACCAGCTTGCGCCCGACTGCGCGAACGAACTCGCTCGTCA
>Ga0255354_1001405_pt1 | contig 13927 bp, 9 predicted proteins | sample HBST50metaG_FD_189942 | JGI IMG/M metagenome (GOLD analysis project Ga0255354, IMG submission 189942) | Peat soil microbial communities from Stordalen Mire, Sweden - H.B.S.T50 | ecosystem: Environmental > Terrestrial > Soil > Wetlands > Peat | place: Sweden: Norrbotten County, Stordalen Mire...
AGCAGTGGTCGCCCGCCGTTTACTTTGACCGTCCCAGGTGCATCCTCTGTTACCGCTGCATTCGCGTCTGCGGCGAAGGAATGGATGTGTGGGCGCTGGGCGTGCAGGGACGCGGCGTCAGCTCTTCAATTACCCCCAACGGCCGCGATCATCTCGACTGCGAACAGTGCGGCATGTGCATCGACATCTGCCCCGTCGGCGCGCTGACTAGCGGCAGCTACCGGTACAAGACCCGCCCCTGGGAGATGAACCACGTGGCGACGGTTTGCACGCATTGCGCAGACGGCTGCAAGGTGACCTTGGGCGTGCGGCAAAGCAATGACGGCTCTGAAATCGTGCGCGCAGACAACCGCGATAAGAGCGGCATCAACGGCGACTTTCTCTGCGCCAAGGGCCGCTTCGGCTTCGATTTTGTTGAAAGCCCGGATCGCCTGACAAAGCCGCTGGTGCGCGACAACCAGGGCAAGCTCGCGGAGACTACCTGGGAACACGCTCTGCGGTTGGCCGCCAGCAAACTCAAGGAGACCCGCGACAGCAAGGGTGGCGCGGCCATCGGCGTCATCGGCTCCAATCAGAGCACCAACGAAGAGAACTATCTGCTGCAGAAGTTTGCGCGGACTGTGCTCGGGACCAACAACATCGACCACGAGCGAACCGCCGATTATGCGGCCTTTGCGCGGGCACTCGCCGGTCACAAGGACAAGGCCGCGAGCCTGCGCGATACGGCCACCGCACCGGCGATTCTGCTCATCGGCGGCAATCCGACGGAAGAGCACCCGCTGCTGGCCTGGAATCTGCGCACCAATGTCCGGCTCAATCGCGGCAAGCTATTTGTAGCTAACGCAAATCCCATCAAGGTGGAGCGTCAGGCTAAGGCAACTTTGCGGCTGCCTGCCGACGGCTACCCTGCCCTCGCCGCGTACCTGGGCGGCAGCGATGCGGTCATCAAGGACGCAGCCTTCCGAGAGGCAGTGTTGGCCGAGGAGTCGTTGCTGGTGGTCTTCGGTCCCGAATATAACGGCGCGCACCTGGCGAAGCTTGTCTCCTGGGGTTTGGAACGCGGCAATGTGCGCTTTGCTTTTCTCGGCGGCTACGCCAACTCACGTGGCGCGGCAGATATGGGCCTCTCGCCGGACCTGCTTCCGGGTTATGTGCCAGTCACGGCGCCCGGCGCTTTTGCAGAGTATCCCGGCCTTCCCGCGACGCCCGGCAAGACACTGCCGGAGATCTTCGATTCGGCGGGCAAGGGAGAATTGGGCGCGTTGCTGGTGGTGGGCGCTGACCCAGTTGCGAAGTTGAGCCTAAGCCCAGCGGCGTTGCAAAATACGTTCGTCATTGTCTCGGATATTTTCCTCACGCAGACCGCGGCGTTGGCCGATGTAGTCTTCCCAGCCGCGAGCCTATACGAAAAAACCGGCACACTGACCAACACATTTGGCGATGTGCAATTGGCCAGGAAAGCCGCAGACCGAGCAGACGTCAAACCCGATTTTGAGATTCTGGTGAGGCTGGCCGGAGCAATGGGTGTCGATGTGAAGACGCTGGTGCCGTTTGGCAAGAGCGGCACGACGGCTGATCTGGGCCAGTCGCGTGGAGCGCAGGCTGGCGAAGCGGATCGTCATGCTGTGTGGCTCCAAGCCAATGGGCTTGAACCAAAGTTGAGCCCTTTCGATCCGCTGGCGGTGCTCGACGAAATTGCCCGGCTGGTTCCGGGCTACGTTCTTGACCGCATGAACCTGCTCGGCGGTAACGATGTGCAGACCGAGCCGGGCTTTGTACCGGTTGCGGCATTAACCGGGCGGGGTTTGATCACACCCATTCACGACGGACTGTTTACTTCCGGAACGCTGGGGCAGCACAGCACGGCGCTCACGGAATTGGAGCAATATCAGGCGCGATTTAGCGGACCAAAGGATCTGTAAAAAGAAGAGGCTGAAGACCAGTGACGATTTTGCAGTTTTTTCTGTGGAGCGTGCTCAAGGTGGCCGTGGTGACGGTGGTGATGCTGCTGGGCATCGCCTACACAGTGCTGCTGGAGCGCAAGCTGGTGGGCCGCATTCAGAACCGATGGGGGCCCAGCCGCGTGGGACCGTTCGGGCTTTTGCAGCCGCTGGTTGACGGGGCAAAATCTTTTCTCAAAGAGGACATCATTCCCACCGGCGTCTACCGGCCGCTCTATCTGCTCGCTCCCACCCTCGCGCTGGGTTGCACGCTGATCTCCATCGGTGTGGTGCCCTTCGGCGCGCCCAACATCGGGCCGGGCCCTCTGGATTTGTTTGAAATCGCCAATGTGAATGTCGGCTTGCTCGTGATTCTTGGCGTCACTTCCATCGGCGTCTACGGCGTTGCGCTCGCTGGATGGTCCTCGAACAACAAGTATTCGCTGCTGGGCTCGCTACGCTCTTCGGCGCAGTTGGTCAGCTACGAACTTGCACTGGGGCTTTCGCTGGTTGGAGTGGTCTTGCGCGCCGGTTCGCTCAACTTGAGAGTAATCGTCGAGCAGCAGGCGACCAATGGCATCCTGAGCTGGAACATTTTTGGCGGGATGCAGTTTGTGGCTTTTTTCATCTATCTGATGGCCGCTTACGCTGAAACCAACCGCTCGCCGTTCGACTTGCCGGAGGCGGAAAGCGAACTGACTGGCGGCTATCACACCGAGTACAGTTCCATGAAGTTCGCCATGTTCTTCATGGCCGAGTACGGCAACATGATTACGGTAGGCTGCGTGGCCACGCTGCTGTTTCTGGGCGGTTGGACCAGTCCTTTCGGCGACATGATTCCGCTTCCGCAGAACATTCTTGTCCGCGCATTGCTGCCTCTCTTCTGGTTTGTGCTCAAGGTTTTCAGCTTTCTGTTTCTGTATGTGTGGGTGCGGGGAACTTTGCCGCGCTTCCGTTATGACCAGTTGATGAACTACGGATGGCGCTGGCTGATGCCGCTGGCCATTCTGAACATTGTGGCGACAAGCCTGTGGCTGGCTTATCGCTAAGTTACAATCGGGCTTGCCCGTAGGTGACGAAACCATGCACCTGATTTTGTTTCTCGTATTTGCCGGATTCTGCCTGGGCGGAGCGATCAACCTGCTCATCCAGAGCCATCCCATCAACAGCGCTCTTTCGCTGATTGTGGTGATGGTCTCGCTGGCCGTGCTTTATCTGCTGCTGGGCGCGGAGTTCCTGGCCGCTGCGCAGGTGATCGTCTACGCCGGCGCCATCATGGTGCTGTTCACCTTCGTCGTCATGCTGCTCAACGCGGGACGCGAGGCGCGTACCATGGGAAGCCGCGCGGCGCGCCTGGTTGGCTTTCCCGCGGTCGTCGTCATTCTGGCCGTGATTGCCACTGTGATTCTGCACGCGCAGGGCCTGGGCATGGCGAAGCTGAGTGACGGACTCACTAACGTGCCCGGCCAGACGAATATCGAACTCCTGAGCACGGTGCTGTTCACTAAACTGCTGTTGCCGTTTGAGGTCACTTCGGTCCTGATTCTCATCGCGATTCTGGGCGCGGTTGCCCTCGCACGCCACGACGACACAGACCCGCAAGGCAGCGCAGAAAGGACGGCCAAATGAGTTCCCTCTTCGCACAGGAAGTCCCGCTTTCCTGGTATCTGTTGCTGAGTGCGGCGCTGTTTTCGCTTGGCGTCGTCGGATTCCTCATCAAGCGCAACCTGATTACCATCTTCATGTCGATTGAGCTGATGCTCAACGGCGTAAATCTTTCCTTTGTGACCTTCGCCCAACAATGGCACGCTGTGAAGGGGCAGATCTTCGTCTTCTTCGTGATGATGGTGGCTGCGGCGGAAGCTGCCGTGGGATTGGCCATCATTATTGCCGTCTTCCGCGCTCGCGCAACCCTGGCCGTCGACCGTATCGACTTGATGAAACTATGAACGACTTTCAGATGACCATGCTTTTACATCACGGGTACATCATGTATGCGCGTCTCTGGCTGATTCCACTCGTACCATTCGTGGGATTTCTAGTGAACGGACTCTTCGGCCGCCACTTGCCCAAATGGCTTGTGACCACGGTTGCATTGCTTGCCCCGTTGGCTTCTTTCTGCGCGGTTCTTTGTGATTCGAATAGTCTTCTTTATCCCTGCGTAGAAACCTTCGGCCAGTGGATCAACATCAGCGCCCTCCACATCGACTTTAGCTTCGTCCTCGATCAGCTTTCGCTCGTAATGCTTCTCGTCGTCACCGGCGTCGGCTTCCTGATTCACGTTTACTCCGTCGGCTACATGGGCGATGACAAGGGCTACGCGCGCTACTTTTCTTACCTGAACCTTTTTCTGTTTTTCATGACGGTCCTGGTGTTGGCCGGCAATGCGCTGGTCATGTTCATCGGCTGGGAGGGCGTGGGCCTGGCGTCCTACCTGCTCATCGGTTTCTGGTTCCAGAAAAAGTCGGCTGCCGACGCGGGCAAGAAGGCCTTTATCGTCAACCGCATCGGCGACTTCGGCTTCCTCATCGGAATGTTTCTGCTGGTCGCCAACTTCGGCACGCTGACTTTCACTGAAATAGCTACCAAGCTCGGCCAAGACCCCGGCTGGAACGGCGGCGTGGTTACCGTGATTGCTCTTTGCCTGATGCTGGGCGCTGCCGGCAAGAGCGCGCAGCTTCCGCTCTACATCTGGCTGCCCGACGCGATGGAAGGCCCCACGCCGGTCTCTGCGCTGATTCACGCGGCCACCATGGTCACGGCCGGCGTTTACATGGTCGCCCGCACGCATGTCTTGTTTGACCATTCGCCCTTCGCGCTGAGTGTCGTCGCCATCATCGGCGCGGCCACGGCCATCTTCGCAGCTACCATCGCTCTCGTTCAGAACGACATTAAACGCGTGCTGGCTTACTCGACAATCTCGCAACTCGGCTATATGTTTTTGGGCTGCGGCGTCGCTGCTTATTCCGCGGCCATCTTCCATCTCATGACCCACGCCTTCTTCAAGGCGTTGCTCTTCATGGCGGCTGGCTCGGTAATTCACGCCATTGGCGGTGAGCAGGATCTGCGCAAGATGGGTGGACTGCGCAAGAAGCTGCCGGTCACTTTTTGGACCATGACCGCGGCCGTCCTGGCCATCGCTGGCTTATTCCCCTTCGCCGGATTCTTTTCGAAAGACGCCATCCTCTACGCGGCGTTTTTGCAAGGAACGAACGGGAAGATTCTCTGGTTTGTCGGCGTGCTGACGGCGCTGTTGACCTCGTTCTACATGTTCCGGCTCTGGTACCTGACCTTTCTGGGCGAGTCGCGCAGCCCTGAGATCCATCCGCATGAGAGCCCGTGGTCAATGCGCGGACCTCTAATCATTCTGGCGCTGCTTTCGATTGGCGGGGGATGGATCGGCATGGAACGCTTCGGCAGTTTCCTCGCGCCTTCAGTCGGCGCTCGCGTGGTGGAAGGCGGCGCGGTTCCCTATCTCCCGTTCACCATTTCATGGGAATTCTTCCTGAGCGTAATCGCCGTTCTTGTCGCGCTTGAAGGCTGGCTGATCGCCGACAAACTCTACCGGCGCAAGCCTGCGCGTCCCGCTCAGTATGCCGCGGCCCTGCCGGGCGGTTACAAACTGCTGGCCAACAAATACTACGTTGACGAGCTTTATGGCGCCGTAGTGGTCAAGCCGTTGCTCGGCTTCTCCAAATTTGTGCTCGAGTGGGTTGTCGATTTTGTCATTCTAGGCGGTGCGGCTTGGTTGCTCGGCGGTATTGCCACCTTTACGGGAGCGATTCTGCAACGCTGGCAATCGGGCAATCTGCGCTCCTATGCGGCGTGGCTGGCCGCGGGCGCTGCTGCGCTTCTGCTTTTCCTGCTGGTTCCGTGGGCAACGGTGCTGGCCAATCTTTCAGCAATTCACCTTGGCATGGCGGGGCATTGAGAGAATGAACGAAATCAACCAATCGATTCTCACGTTGATCCTGCTGGTTCCGCTGGCCGGAGCGGTATTGGTGGCCCTCGTGCCCGACCGCTTCAAGCTGCCCAACTGGATTGCGCTGCTGACGGCTCTCACCACATTCGGCCTCACCCTGCATCTACCCGCGCATTTCTCGTTCGCTGCGGATGCGCCCCGCTTCCAATTCGAGATCACCCGCCTCTGGGTCGAGAAGCCTACGATCTTCTACCACGTGGGCGTGGACGGGTTGAGCCTGTGGCTGGTCGTGCTGGCAGGCCTGCTGGCCCCCATCGGAGTGGTAGCCAGTTGGAACGCCATCCAGGCGCGGCGCAAGCTCTTCTACGCGTTGTTTCTTGTCCAGCAGACGGCCATGTTCGGCGTCTTTATTTCGCTGGATTTGATGGTCTATTACGGCTTCTGGGAGTTGTCGCTTGTGCCCATGGCGATCCTCATCGCCATGTACGGCCGCAAGGATGGACCGAAAGCCGCGCTGAAGTTCTTCCTCTTCACCTTCATCCCATCCGCGCCGCTGCTGGTTGCGATTCTGTGGCTCTACTCGAAGACCGGCAGCTTCGACTTCGCAACTCTTCGTTTCTGGGTCGCCAGCGGCGCACTACCTGCCGGTGCGTTGTTCTGGGTAGCACTTGCGTTTCTTTTCGCCTTTGCCGTCAAGGTTCCCGTCTTCCCGCTGCACGGCTGGGTTGCGGACACCTTCAGCGAAGCGCCTGTTGCGCTGGCGATGGTTGTCGCCGGTAAACTCGGCCTTTACTCGATGCTGCGCTTCCACATCGGGCTGTTTCCGGTGCAGGCGCGGGCCGTGGCTCCGGTGCTGGTCGGTCTCGCGGTCGTCGGCATTCTCTATGGCGCCTGTCTTGCTCTTGTGCAACGTGACTTCTGGCGGCTGATGGCTTATGCGGCTCTGAGCCATCTGAGCCTCATCACGCTGGGCATCTACGGACTGACGCTCACCGGCTGGGAGGGTGCGGTTTATCAGATTCTGAATCACGGCGCGGTGGACGGCGCGCTCTTCCTGCTGCTGGGCCTTCTCTATGACAGCTACGCAAGCAGCCAGATCAACGCGTACGGCGGTTTGGCCACCAAACTGCCACGCACGGCAACGTTCTTCGTCTTCGGCTCTTTGGCGATGATCGGGCTGCCCATGCTGGGCGGTTTTGTAGGCGAGTTCCTAATTCTGCTGGGCACCTTTACCGGCGTCAGCAAAGGCTGGGCGATTGCCGCTGCCGTGGGCATGATTCTGGGCGCGGCTTACATGCTATGGCTGGTGCAGCGGCTCTTCTATGGGCTTGAGAGCGTCCTGGCCACGTCAAAGCCGCCACAAGACCTGCGCCTGGGTCAACTTTGCGTGCTGTGGCCTCTGGCTGCGCTGATGCTGGTCATGGGAGTAGCGCCGATGCTCTGGCTGCCAACTATTGAAACGGGCGCACACCCGCCACAATTAAGGACACCGAACATTTTGCCTCTCGTATTCCCTCAATCAGTGTCGCCGACTTCGATGAATGGGGAGGGCCAACAGTGAATTCTGCTCCCGACATCTTCCGCATTCTCCCCGAAGTCATCCTCACGTTGACCGGCGTCCTTGTGATGTTGCTCGACGCAGCATTTCCTCCTCATTGGGCGCGCCGGCCGCTCGGCTGGGTAGCTGCTTTCGGAACTACGCTCGCCCTTTGGGGCAGCCTGGCCCAGCTTTCGCTCCCCGAAGGAACCGGCTACTCCGGCACAGTCGAGACCAGCGCTTTCACGGTCTTCTTTCATGTGCTCATCTGCGGTGTCGTGCTGGTGGCGCTTTTGCTTTCGCTGGATACTTTGCCCGAAGACAGCCATCACCAGGGCGAGTTCTACGCGCTGATAGTATTTGGCGCGGTGGGTATGTGCCTTCTCACGAGCGCGGTCGAACTGCTGCTCGTCTTCATCGCTCTGGAAATCTCCTCCATCGCCACCTACGTTCTGGCCGGCTACCGCAAAGACAGCCCCCGCGGACCTGAAGCGGCCATTAAATATTTTCTGCTCGGCTCCTTTGCCACGGCCTTCCTGCTCTACGGCATCGCATTGATCTTCGGAGCGACCGGCACAACGCAGATCTACGAGGTTGCCCGGCTCGCGCCGATAGCGCAGAATCAAGGATTCATCCTGGCTGGACTGGGGCTGATGCTGGTGGGCATTCTCTTCAAGGTTTCCGCCGCGCCTTTCCACGTATGGACGCCGGACGTGTATGAAGGCTCGCCCACGCCTGTGGTAGCGCTGATGTCCACTGCGCCCAAGGCCGCGGCCTTCGCGTTGCTGCTGCGCGTGGTCTACGAGATGCTGCCCACTCTGCGCTCGATCTGGCAGCCGCTGCTGTGGGTGGTGGCCGTGCTTTCCATGACCCTGGGCAACCTGGCCGCACTGCGCCAGCAGAACGTGAAGCGCATGTTGGCTTACTCCGCGATCGCCCATGCAGGGTACCTGCTTGCCGCTTTCGCCGCACTCGACTCCACCGGCATTGCCGCTGCCAGCTTCTACATCGCGGCATACGCAGCCATGAACGTGGGCATCTTTGCCGTGGTCACGCTGGTCAGCGGATACGACGAGAAGCGGCCGTTGATCGACGATTTTCGCGGGCTCATATACCGCTCGCCCTTGCTCGGCAGCTTGCTGATCTTTTTCCTCATTTCGCTGGTCGGCATTCCTTTCACAGGCGGATTCTTCGGCAAGTTCTATTCATTTTCAGCCGCGGTAGGCGGCGGAGCCATTTGGCTGGCCATCATTGGCCTGCTAAATTCCGGCCTGGCTGCCGCGTACTATCTGCGCCTGGGTCTGGTCGCCGCGCAGCAGCCTGATCCGCAAAAGCCCGTTGTTCCCGCGCCTCGCGTGGGCGTCGCGGTGGGCGCAGCCTTGCTGCTCGCGGTTGCGGCAACCCTTGTTCTGGGAATTGTTCCGGGCGACGTGTTGCATGCGGCTGAGAACGCCGCGTACACGCTGCAGGCGCCTTCCACGGAGACCAGCGCGCCCGCCAATGCCGTTGATCTGAAAATGATGATTCCTTAAATCGGATTAAGCGCGGAATCGCTGGAAACCGGCCCGCTGGTTGCCCTTCCCGACAGATTCCGGTCGAGCAGGCTCTGGTAGTAACGCACGGTGCGGCCCAGAACGCGCCCATTCACATAATGCTCTAGGACCCAGGCGCGCGCGGCCTCGCCCATCCGGCGGCGGCGCTCCGGGTTGCGCAGCAATTGGAGAACGGCTTCGCTGATGGCCACCGGGTAGCCGGGCGGAATCAACAAGCCTGTCACCTCCGGCACCACAGCGTCACGCGAGCCGGTGGACAAGGTGGTCACCACGGGAATTCCGGTAGCCGCTGCCTCCAAGACTACGTTTGGAAACCCCTCCCGCCAGGTTGGCAACACCATCACGTCCATCACTCGGTAATAAGGCGCCGTGTCGGCAACGAATCCCGTCAAATGAATCCTCGGATGTCTCTTGATGCGCGAGCGCAGATCATCGCCCAGCGCGTCTTCAGCAGTGTCAAACCAGCCCACCAGCAGCAAGTGCGCCTCCGGTTTCGCGGCTAGTATAGCATCGAATGCCTCGATCAACTCCGGCAGCCCTTTATCGCGGGTCAAGCGACCCACAAAACCCACGACAGGCACAACCGGCGGGAGACCGAGCCTCTCTCGCAGGCCGCACGGACCTGGGTGGAAGCGCTCCACATCGACTCCGTTGCTGCTGCCGCTGCCCAGCAGGCGCAGTTTGCGCTCGGAAGCGACGCCCAAAGCAAGCGCCTGGTTGCGCAGGCTGTCACTGTTGCACAGCACAACATGAGAATATGCCGCTGCCAGCCTCTCTGCCATCCGCAAAATCCGGCGTTTGACTCCGGTGCAGGTTTCCAGCTTGAGTCCACGAAGAAAATAGACCCGCACTGGCACACCGCAGAGCATACCGGCTATCGTGCCCAGCAGTCCGGCCTTGGGCGTGCTGAATTCCGTCATCTCCGGCTTGAGCCGATAGAGCAGCCACCACAGACGCACCAGCGACACAAAATCCGCAAACGGCGCAATCTCCCGCCGCATGGGAATTGCGGCGGATTCCACGCCTTCCTGAGCGGCCGTCTTTGTGAGCAGTTCGCCGGGGCTTGAAACCAACGTTACGCGAAAGCCCGCCTCGCGCAGGGTGCGCAGACGGCCTCCAAGAACCAGACAGGTTTGCGGGGTGGTGATGCCGACGACGATGCGTGGGCCTGGTGATCGACGGGGCGGCTCCGCCAGAGGAGCGATTGAAGTGTAGAACCTGCTGTGGGCACCCATGAATGCGGGCAAGAAAGCACAATTTGCAATATCTCCGCTGCGTCTCGACACGAGCCTCTCCCAGAAAGGGCATTCGCGTCCAGATGCAAAGCTGGAGCCACAGGCGGCAGTGCTTTGTCGCAGGGGCCAAAAACCTGCATCAGAAACGCGTTAGAAAACCCGCGCACCGGATTCAGGAGTTCATGTTTACAGGACACTTTGCCGGGCGATCATCTGCTCCGATGCGTCCACTCCCGTTCTCCGGTTCAGCAGTTTCCCTCGTGACAACGCAGAAGAAGCCTAAGAAGATACTCTTCCGCTGGAGATAAATAAAATCAGTATTCACAGGAAACATTAGTCTGCTCTAATATGTCAAGAGGAAAATCCCTTTAGGAAAACTGGGCGTATACATCTGATGAAGGGCTCGATTCGCACCAGGATAAGAACGATATACCTATGCCCGCAAATCTACGTCCGAAGGTTCTGTTGCTCATTCCACATCTGGGCGACGGTGGCGCGGAGCGCGTAACGGCGCTTTTGGCGCTGAACCTTTCCGCGGAGAAGTACGAACTGCATCTGGGCCTGATCACGCAATCACGCGGCAGCGAGGAACTGCCGTCGTGGGTTCATCTCCACGCTCTGGGCGCGCGAAGGGTGCGCGGCGGGGCTTTCCAGTTGCTCCGTCTGGTTCGCCGGCTAAGACCGGAGCTGATTCTCTCTGGGATGTTCCACCTGAACTTCCTGGTGCTGCTCCTGCGCCCTTTCTTTCCGCACAATACCCGAGTCTTAGTGCGCCAGAACGGGACCGTTTCCTCTGCATTGGCCTTTGGCGAACTGCCCAGCTACACTCGCCTTCTTTACCGTGTGCTCTACCGCCGTGCTGACTGCGTGATCTGCCAGACGCAGTCGATGGCAGAGGACATTGCCCGCGAGTTGGGAATTAGGCAGAACCGGCTGACGGTGCTGGCCAACCCGGTGGACCTGGAAGAGATTCGCACTTCCATCAGCCTGAAGCCAGCCCCGCAAACCGCCTCAAGCCCCAGCCCGCATCTGCTGGCCATGGGAAGGCTCTCGCCGGAAAAGGGCTTTGATTTGCTGCTGCGGGCTTTTGCTTCGGTCCGAAGAGAGTTTCCCGATGCCAGCCTTCTGATTGCTGGCGGGGGACCGGAAGAGTTGAGGTTGAAGACTCTGTGCCGTAAGCTGAGCCTCGACTCCGCGGTCCGCTTTGCGGAACCCATTGACCGTCCCTGGGCGCTGTTCGCGGTGGCAACGCTGTTTGTGCTCCCGTCTCGTCACGAAGGGCTGCCCAATGCCCTGTTGGAAGCGGCTGGCGGAGGATTGCCCATTGTGGCCTTGCCGGCTTCAGGGGGTATTGTGAACCTGCTGCGCGATCAACCTGGAGTTTGGCTTGCACCTGAAGTCTCCGCCGAGGCGCTTACTGATTCCCTGCTCACCGCTATGCGTGCCCTCAAGTCCGGTCAGCGGTTTGCCCACCCCTTTGTTGACGCGTTCTGCATCGATCGCGCTATCGGCGCTTATGAGAAGCTGATCGACCAAATGCTTGCGGAAAACAAGAATACCTAACCCTGGCGGCGAAAGCGTGAGATCAGCTTCCACAGCCTCCTCACCTTGCCAGCTCGGGTTCGCCATAGCGCGAAAGTTTCATGGAATCGCTCGATGAGGCTCAACCCGCCGGGCGAAAGCTCAGCCACCACGCGCTCCACTGAGGTGAACTGCGCGGCATGGTCACGCAGAAACTCATGGAGTTGGGCAATCTGGGCCGCATTGGCAGAGTTGCTGTGCACACAGATCGTCCATAGACCTTTGCTCTTCTCGACCGGTCTCCAAAGCTGCTGCGGAATCCAGGTGACGCCGCCGCGGGTGAATGGAACGCGAGCAAATCCGTCAGAGAGCATTTCAATCCCCTCGCGCTGGAGCACTCGGAGGGTGGCATGGTCGAAGCCGTGGCGCGGCGCAACAAAGATCGTGGGATTGAGCCCCTGGCCGCGTAGAATCTCCAGCCCTTCTCGAATCCACTCACTCTGGGTTTCTTCCGGCACGCCGGAGAATTCCGTGTAAGCATGCAGCGGCAACAGGCTCTTGCCCCGGCTGCCGCAGTGATGATGAAGCCCGTGCAGCGCAATCGTCGCCCTGGCTGCCTCCATCGCCCGCATCCGCGCCCAGAACTCCGGGTCCGGCCGCGAAAGATTCAGTTCAGCGTCCTGATTGTCGGGAATTACGGCAAGAATCGGCCGCAGGTGAAACTCCTTTATCAGCGGCAGAAACCGCTGCCAGCTATCGTGCGCCATCGTGGGACAAAAGTCGTCAAAGCGTAGAAGATATTGGGCGGGTTTGGGAATCATCGTGCCAACTCCAATGTTGTTCGTTCGCCGTTCCGGGCAAAGTTTGGCGGCTTCCATCACTGCGCCGCCGTCTGACTTACGCGCACTTCGCGGAGCTTCGAGGAAGCAGCTTCCAGGTCCAATACCAGAGAAAAATGAAGGTGCTCACGGTCCAGAGCGATGTGGCCAGCGCGATTCCAGCCACGCCATACCACCGCATGAGAAGCAGGTTTAAAACAATATCCAGCGCAAGATTCAGCGCGCCACAATAGAAAATCAGGTCGCTGCGGCGCATGGCAATCAGAAAGCGATAGAACACGCGGCTGGAGACAAAGAACGGAATCTGAATCGCATACATGGCCAAAACCGGGGTAACCAGCGCCGTGTCGGCGGGCGAGAAGACGCCATGCTGAAATGCAACGCGGATCAGCAGGTGCGAGCCTGCGATCAGTGCCAACGCGATGGGTGTGGAGACCAGTGCCGTGAGCCGCACCCAGGTGATGAGCGTATGCCGGCATCCGGCCCAATCCTCATGCGCGATCATGCGCGAAAAATACGGCACCACGGCTGACGAGACCGCCCCGGCCAGTAGCGTGATCACCACGCTCACAAAACGGTTGGCGTAGGCCAGCGCGGAGACGCTCCCGGCCGGCAGCATGGCGGCCATCGACTGATCTACCAGCAAGCCGCCGGAGGCTACCACGCCGCTCAGCAGCACCGGCCCATACTGCCCCGCCACCTCGCGCGTGGCCTCCGTTGCTCCGTGCCACCAGAGGCGGAAACGATAGCCGCGCGAGTCCATCATCCACGCCACAACTCCAGCGTGGATCAGAGCGCCGGCCAGGGTCGCGTAGACCATCGCCCAGATTCCGAAGCGGCCACTCAATAGCAGCGTTCCAAGGATGATGGCCACCGGAGTCGCCACCGGCGCCAGCGCGGGCAATGCAAAGCGGTCAAAAGTGTTTAGAACAGCGGTGCAGTTAGTGGCGATACCTGTAATCAGCACCACGGGAAGCAGCGCGTAAAAGAGCCGGATGGCGAGATCCATTTTTTCCGGCGAATAGTGAGAGGCAATCAGCGGAAAGAACCCGCGCGCTGAAAAAGCCATCACGACCGAGGCCGAGGCCAGCAGCAGGCATACCCAGAGCATCGAGCTCGAAAGCAGTTCCTGCGCGCGCTCGTGGCCCTCCTGCTCCCTCACCCGGACCAGCGTAGGCACCATCGCCTGATTCATCGATTCCGAAATCAGATTGATGAGCAGGTTGGGAATCAGAAAGGCTGCAAGAAATGCGTCCATCGCGTCCGAGCGGCCATAGACACCGGCAACGGCAAACTCTTTGAATGTTGCGACAATTTTGACCAGAATCCCCGCCGCCGTCACCGACGCCGCCGCGCGGAAGATGCGCCGGTTGACACTGC
>Ga0255354_1001409_pt1 | contig 13914 bp, 12 predicted proteins | sample HBST50metaG_FD_189942 | JGI IMG/M metagenome (GOLD analysis project Ga0255354, IMG submission 189942) | Peat soil microbial communities from Stordalen Mire, Sweden - H.B.S.T50 | ecosystem: Environmental > Terrestrial > Soil > Wetlands > Peat | place: Sweden: Norrbotten County, Stordalen Mire...
AGCACAAGGCGTTCCCTGGGGCGTTTATTTCGGGAATCCCACGAACACGGCGCCGTTCTATGCGCTGTTTTCGTCGACTTACAGCACGGCTACGGTCGCAGGATATTATCGATTGCCGGTCACGGTTGGTTATGTCGCTTCGACCGTTCCGCGGGGAGGATCCCTTACGATCACCTTTTCGCAGATCACGGGGTTGGCTTCCTCGTCGGCCGCGGTCGGACTTTATATCTTGAACCCGCAGAAAAGCTTGACGGTCACCTCGAGCATGATATCCGTCGCGACATCGGGCGTGGTCTCCTACTAAGCAACTAAGCAATGACGAAAATCCATATCAAAAACATATTTTCCTATCGGTCATTCCGAGCGGAGCTTGCCCCGAGAATTTTTGAAGGGCGAGGAATTCCTTTTTCTGTCGTCCCTGCGAAGGCGGGGATCCATGCTTCCGATTTTTTGCATAAAGCACGGGTCCTCCGGCCAAGCCGGAGGATGACAGAAATAAACATGGATTTACGTCGGAGCCTATCTTCCGTCCCTGCCGGCGGAGGTGGAGACAACAAGCGGATTGAGGGGTTTACGCTCATCGAATTGTTGGTAGTCATTATGATCGTCGCCATCCTCTCGATCGTGGTCGTTCTCACGATGAATATTCCCGAGCTCCTGAGACAATCCCGCGACAGTTCGAGGCTTTCGGATATAAAAACGCTGAACGGCGCCGTGACGTTCTATCTTAACGAATTGCCGGGTGGGAATTTAGGTTCGTCGACCACCATCTATGTTTCCCTGCCGGACAAAACGATCTCGGGCAACACGACGTCCACGTGTGCGTCGCTTAATTTGCCTACGCCGCCGACGGGCTATAACTATCAATGCACTTCGCCCCAATCGTATCGCGATGTTGATGGCACGGGATGGATGCCGGTGAATCTTGCCCAGCTTTCGTCCGGTTCGCCGATCTCGGTTCTCCCGGTTGATCCCACAAATCAGTCGTCCACTAATCTGTATTATACCTATGCTGCAAGCGGCGGGAGCTATGTTTTTACCGCAATACCTGAATCCCAAAAACAGAAACAGGCGCTTGCCAAGAATTTACAGGTTCCAAATTATCCTGATGTCATCGCGCAAGGAACCGACGTGACGGTTAATCCGCTTTTTAACGTAAGTGGTTTGGTGGGATATTGGAATCTAGATGAAGGAACGGGAGCGACGGCATTTGATCTGAGCGGATTGGGTGATAATGGGACGTGGGGTGGCTCTGGAGGAGGGGCTTCTGGTTATTATTCCGTAGGCAAGATAGGGACCTGGTCAGGGTATTTCGATGGAAGTACGGATTATATCGCGGGAGCAGGCAGTAGTTTGCCGAATCCTGGAGCCTCGGCGAATGTTACGCTTGTCGAATGGATAAATCCGAAGGTTTTATCCGGTACTGTACTTTCAAAGGGCCTGAGCGCATCTTGCTTCAACTACGGCATCGTTATAAGCAATCCAAGTTTAAAAGCTAGGGATAGTAACGGCGACTATAGTCTTGGTGGAACACTTACGACCAATACGTGGCAACAGGTTGCTATTGTATATTCTTCGACAGGCGCTCAAGGATTTATTAATGGCGTATTGGTTGGAACGAATGGCAGTGCGGTTACGACGAACTGTGCTTCTGGAAATTGGGCCATCGGTGTCAGAGCGTATAACGCAACTACGAGCGAGTTTTTTTCGGGTCAAGTCGACGATATCCGCATCTATAACCGCGCTCTTTCAGTCTCTGAGATTCAGGCAATGTATAATGCGGAAAAGTGAAAATATCGCCTTGCGAGCGAAGCGAGCTTAGCGATATTTTCATCCCCGCGCAGGCGGGGATCCGTTTTATTGTTATGGTCCCACTTCGCTTTCGCGAGTGCGGGCTCCAGCGGGAACATCCGTGCTTTAAATAAAAGACTGAAAGCACAGGGCATCCGCCTGCGCGGATGAAGACAACAATTTCTCGCAAGGCTCGAAATGACAGAAAAATTATTGAGATACGATCTCGATAATTCTATGCGAAGCCCGGGAAGAAGTCGGTTTTGATCTGGCTGCGGGGGACACCCATGCTATGAAGCGTGGCTTCGGTCGAGACGACCATGGCGTGCGTGCCGGAGATATAGAACATGCGGTCGCGATAATCGGGAACTTCGCGGCGGATGAGCTCGCCGTCGATACGTCCTTGGTGTTCGTCGTTTTTCAACGGAGTTTTATCAGCTCTCGTCAGCGCGTAGATGGTTTTAAGACCGATCGTTTGCGCGGCAACATCCCAGACGTCGCGGTAGGCGATCTCATCCTCGGTTTTGTTTGAATAGAAGAGCACGATGGATCTTTTCTCGCCGTGGTCCGAAAGATATTTCACCATACTGCGGAACGGCGTGATGCCGATGCCTCCGGCGATGAACACCAATTCTTTTTTCTTGTCGCGCGGCAGGATGAAATCGCCGGCAAGCTGTCCGGACATGATCTCGTCTCCCGGCGCAAGCTCGAGCATTTTCTTTTTGAAACTGCTTGGCTTCTCGTAGAACTTTATGCCGAGACGCAGGTTCGGTTCCGTAGGCGATGACGCAATCGTGAAATAGCGCCGGTTGCCGCGGCTATCGGTACGATCATGTCCAAGCGTCCATTCCAGGTATTGTCCCGGATCGAATTTCAGGGGAGGTTTCATGAAAACGAAATCATACATGCCGTCGCCGATCTTTTCGATCCGTTTCAGTTTCAGGATATATTTCGCCTTCGGACTCAAAATGTATGCGAGAACATTTCCCGCGAGAAGCGCGAGCTCCGGCGTCGAATAAAGCGAGCCGACGTGGACCCACGGCGCAAAGAGAACGCCGACGAATGCGCCATAGGCAATGCGTTTGCCGCGGGTCGGCGGTGTGGTTAGCGGTTCCGTGAGCATTACGAATGCGAAGAAGAAGAGCGGTGCATGGAGCGCGGCTTTCTCGATGGTGACGAGAGGGTTCTCGCCAAGTGATCCCGCAAGGATTGAAATGATCGCGGCGCTGAAGAACGCGAGCATGAGATCGCCGCGCCGGATCTTCCGGACGATCAGGAGTCCGCCAATGATTACGAAAGCCATCATGGGGACATTGCCGCCGATCCACCAGGTGGCGGATTGGTTGATGGTGAGCGCCGTGAGGGCGACGGCGAACGCCGCCGGGTTGAAGAGATGTTTTTTATTGACGGCAAGGATATATTTTGAGGCCGTTGCCCAGATCGCCGCCCAGATGAGGAATGAAATGCCCGTGAGATCGCGCGGCGCGACCGGCGCGATAATGAGAGCGAGAATAAGCGCCGTGATATACGTGGACTCGATATTGGTTTGCGTATGGAATGCATCCGCAAATATTTTATTGGTGAGCCATGCTACGGCGACGAGCACCGCGATCGAAAAGAGCAGGGAGATTGGATCGTAGGGAAGTATCTGGAGAGCGCCGAAAATCGTTGCGATAGCGGCAAGCACCCCAAGAACGTAGAGTACCAGCCGGTACATGGTTATTTTATTCAGAAGATTATCGATGAAGGTCATGGTTTTTTCTTTTGTCGTGGTCCCTGGAGAGGGACCATCCGCGCTTTCCGTCTTTTTTGATTTATAACGCACGGGTTGTCCGTCTTCACGGACGATGACTATTATTTTTTAGGATGACGATTTATTTTATCGTATATTTCGAAAATCCGCTCGTCATGGTCGCTATGCCGTTCTTGTCGATCATATATCCTTCAAGCCCGGACCATCTTTCGATGAAGTCGATCCCTTGTTCTTCCATGGCAAAAGCAGCGGTCGCAAACCGGTCGGCCTCGCAAGCATCGGAGGCGATCACGGTAAGGCTTATAATATCGGATGCTGGAAGTCCGGTATGCGGGTCGTAAATATGATCGCCGCGGATATAGGTTCCGGAGGTCGCTATGCCGATGTCGGTCGCAAAGAGCGTTTTCACGACCTCATCCTGCTTGAACGGATTTTTGATGCCGACGCTCCATTTTCCGCCATCGGCGTTCTTGCCGCTTGCCTCGATATCGCCCCCCGCTTCGACATAGAAATTCCGCAAGCCTTTACTGCGGAGGATCTGAGCGGCATTTTTTATCGCCCATCCTTTTACAATGCCGACCGGATTGAACCGTCCGCCCGGGGTCGTAATATCGAAGTATCCCTCGGTTTCGCTCTTCGTCTTTTCCGCGAGTCGGACGATTTCTTTCATATCATCGCTCCAGCTTTCCCGCGCGGCTCCACGATCAACGGCTTTCGTTTCGCTTGTTTCCTTGAACGGGCTGAAACGCTCATCGATGGTCTGAAAATAATCAAAGATGGCATCGCTGTCGGTTTGCGTAGTTGTTGCGTCGGCGATAGCGATCGTGATTGGCATTCCCATGAGGATGCGGGTCTCTTTGATCATGATGATTTTTTATTGTGTCATGGCCTAGCTCAGTCGGGCCACCATGCTGTTCTTTGGTCGTCGTCCGATCTAATCGGGACCCGTGCTTTAAAATCTCAGAAGAAAGACCGGAAGCACGGGTCCTCCGCCATTACGGAGGATGACAAGAAATTTAGCTTTTCGCTTTCACGAGTGCCGATGCGAGGGATTGCTGGAATCCTTGGCTGGTCTGCGTTGCACCGGAGACGACATCAACCTGCGCACTTTGCGACGAGATCGCTTCCTGGATCAATTTCGGAAATGCCGCATTGTTGATGCGTGCCGATGTGGCGCGGTCTTTCGGATAAACAAGGATCTTCACGTCATTCAGCGCTCCGCCGCTCACGATGGCCGCGACCTGAACATTGCCGAAATAAGCGTTCACGGAATCGCCGTCATAGGAGCCATCGCGATAGAGTCCGGCGACCGTCGGGGTCGGGGTGATGGACGCAGCAGGCCGTGTTCCGGTCGTGCCCGGCGCGGATGCCGCGGTGTTATTTTGTGCTACCGGCGGCGGCGTTGCTCCATTTCCTGTAGTTGTGCTGCCGTTGCTGTTGTCCGGCGAACTCGAAACGACCGAGATGGAATTTTGATTTTCGAGGAGCACGTAAAACGTGAACACGATGATAAGAAAGAAAGAAAGTAGATATTTTTTCATAGGGTTAATTTTACCATAGTCCTTCCGAGTTCCACGAATTCGACAAAAAACGGGATCCGGATTGTATCTTTCTGTCATCCTCCGGCTTGGTCAGAGGGACCCGGACTTCCAAAAAATAAAAGAAGAAATTAGAAGCACGTATGGTCCCGCTTTCGGGACCATGACAGAAAAGGTGGGATAAATTGATTTAATTCTGTCGTTCCCGCGAATGCGGGAACGAAAGAGCAATTCAAATAAATAAGATGAAAATCCATTTTTTTTCTTGCATTCCGCGCCGTTTCGGTATCATAATAGAATCATGAAAAAGCGTTTTATTTTTATCGCAATTGTTGCTATGTTTTTGGCGATTTTCGCCGTGCCCAAGTTTGCCGTGCCCGTTGATGCGTCTACGGCCAATGCAACATCGACCATCGCGCTTGCTTCGGCTTCGACCGCGAAATCCCAGCCGCTCAAGTATGGCGTGTGGCTTCCGTTCTGGAATGCGCAGGATGGCGCACAGGACGTTTCCCTGAATCTCGATAAGCTCAATGAAGTGAGCCCGTTTTCCTATGAGATCGGCACGGGCGGCAAAATTGTCGATGACGCAAAGATCGATAACGGCAGTTGGGCAGGTTGGTTTTCCGCGGCTCACGCCCTTAATGTGAAGATCATTCCGACCATCGCGTGGTTCGATACGACGCCGATGTATAACCTGCTTTCAAGCGCTAAAACGCGTCAGGCACAGGAAGATGCGATCGCAAAACTAGCAAAGACGCAAAAGTTCGACGGCATCGATATCGATTACGAGAACAAGACGTATGCCATGAAACCGTATTACTCGCTTTTCATTGAAGGGCTTTCCGACCGTCTGCACACGCAGAAGGAAACGCTGACCTGCACGATCATGCCGCGTTCGCCCGCCGTGGATATTTGGGGAGCAAATCCGCCGAGCCCTCTGCCGTATTCCGAGGATTATACGGTGCTCAATAAATATTGCGACGAGCTGCGCGTCATGGCGTACGACCAGGGAACGGTCGATCTCACGATGGATGCCGAAAAGGGGAGCAGTACGCTTTATTCGCCGGTCGCCGATCCTGACTGGGTTTCGCGGGTGCTCGCGAACATGTTGAAGTCGCTCGATCCGAAGAAGGTCATGCTTGGCATTCCGACCTACGGCTACGAATATCAGGTTTCCTGGAAGAACGGCGTGACGACCTATCAGGAAGTGCGGAGCTTCACTTATCAGGAAGCTATGGATCGCGCCGACCTCGTCGGCGTCACGCCGATACGGGACAATGCCGACGAGCTGAGCTATACCTACCAGACATCGACCTACGTTTCAGGAATTCCGGCGGTTCTCACGGCCTATGTCTCATCGACGAAACCGCAGATGCTCGCGCCGATCACGACACTTCCTAACAATGCGACGAATACTATGTTCGTTTCTTTCAGTGACGCCCAGGCGGCGCTCGATAAGATCGACCTTGCGAAGAAATACGGGCTTCGCGGCGTGATGTTCTTCAAGGCTGACGGCGAACTCGACCCCGCAACCTGGGACGATATACAGTAATCCCATGGTCGTGGTCCGTGGAGACGGACCATCCGTGCTTTAAATAAAAGATAGGAAGCACGGGTCCTCCGCCTTCGCGGAGGATGACAGAGGAGATGAGTCTTGATTCCCGCCTTCGCGGGAACGACAAATTTCTGCGTCTCTCCGTCATTCCGAGTTTGTCGAGGAATCTCTCTTTTCTGTCGTTCCTGCGAAAACGGGGATCTAGGTTTTATCTGTCCTCCTCCGGATTTGCCAATCCGTGCTAAAAAATAAAAGAAGAGATTAGAGGCATGGATGGTCCCGCTTCCGCGGACCATGACAGAAAAGGCCGAGGTCGGCCTTTTCTGTCATTTATCCACAGGCCGATTTTCTTACATATTCCTTTATGGTATACTTCTTTTATAAATGAAAGGTCGCTATGTTTTTGCATAGAATTAAGAAAAAATATAAAAAATGAACAAAAGAAAAATAGGAAGCAAAAAGGGTTTCACCCTTATCGAACTCTTGGTGGTTATTGCGATCATCGCGATTCTTTCGGTTGTGGTCGTTTTGACGTTGAATCCCGCAGAAATGCTGCGTCGGTCGCGCGATTCAAACCGCGCATCCGATCTTTCGATGATCAAAACATCGATCAGCTTGTACCTTGCAGATGTATCGTCGACAAGCTTGGGGCAACCAGCTACTTGTTATTATCAATATGCTGGCGCTGCTCCTAGTGGCAATTTCTATGAATTTACGTCAACGACGGCCGTTGGATCTGAAAACACTACCGCACTTCAAACCTATGCGGTTGCGACAGCGGCAGCCTGCAGCCAATGGTTCTCTAGCGCACCTACAATTGTCCCTGTGTCTACGTCATCTCGTGCCGTAACAGGAATTGCTGGTTGGATTCCGATAAATCTCGCGGCTATCAGCTCTGGCGCTCCAATCGGTCAGTGGCCGGTCGACCCAGCATATTCCGCTGGATCAGCAGGATCTTCGGGTAGCTACAATAATAGCGCCGCGCACTTCTATTCTTATGTCACGTCATCCACGAATAATGGATATAAGCTGGCGGCTAAAATGGAAAGTTCTTTGTACTCGTCCGGCGGTTCAGGAGATCTAGAATCGACCGATGGTGGTACGGATAATTCCATGTACGAACAAGGAACCGCTCTTACGCTCTAAGCGATCAAGAGTTTCTTGTAATGAAAAACGCCCCGCAAGGGCGTTTTTCTGTTAGATGTTGTTGCCCTTTCCGAATTCATTTCGTCATTCCGAGACCTGAGAGGAATCTCGTTCTTGTCTGTCGTGGTCTCGGGAGCGGAACCATCCGCGCTTCCAGTCTTTGCTTCTTATCTTTGAAAGCACGGATCCTCCGGCCAAGCCGGAGGATGACGAGAAGAGATGAACCTGGATTCCTGCCGGAGTTTATCCCGAGTCCGTCAAGGGATGGATGATGACAAGAAAAGATGTCACCTCATTACGTTCAGGTTATTAAAAAATCATTAAATCTAATTTGACTTCCATTTTATAAAAGCTATCCTTGGATCAAGGTGGCAGTCCGTATAAACACGGGTTGGGAATCTCCGCTTGTTACATAAAAACGATCATGGAAATGGTCGTTTTTATGTTGTCCATCTTTTTAAGATTTTTTTAATGATGTATTTCTTATCATAGCTTCGTGCCGTGAATTTGGGCCTGTAGTTCATCTGGTAAGAATGCCACCTTTAACAAGCGGAGAAGTGGGTTCGACTCCCACCGGGTCCACCAATGGTGATTCAACTTCACCAAACTCTCGATTAACCTCGAAAATATAACCCAAACGAGCGGTTCCAAATCCTTTTCCGCGCTCGTATGAAATTCCGTCCGGTAAGACGAGCTTTTGGAACCGAGGGCGCAATCGTTCGGAAATATCGAACCACTGCCGCTCCAGATCGCGGATAAAGCTCGCTGCATAGTCATAGGCGGCCTCGATATCGAGCTGATCAATCTTTGTCTCATTCAAGGAGATTTTCGCTGCTGCGATCTCGTTATCAAGCTCCGCTTTGCGTTCCAAGAACTCTTCCTTGGTATATGATCCTTCTTCGCGCATATCACGCGCTACTTTCTTTTTCGCCTCCAATGAGGCTACCAGCTTTTCATATTGCCCGGCTTGGTTGGCGAAAAGCTGCCCGCGTTCCTTCCAGACATCAAGGACAACATCGCGAAAAGCGGAAATGAATGACTCTTTTGGAATGATTGTGCGAAGATATTCCATGAACTCGCGCTCCAATTGTTGCTTGGGGATACCTTTGCCGTACATCTCGCAATCTTTGTTGTGGCAATGGTAGTAAGAATATTTTCCGCCGTTGCCATGCGGCGTGCTACCGGTGAGGTTCCGGTTGCATGAGAAGCAGAAGATAGTTCTTCGCAAAGGAAAATTCGGGTTATAGCGATCGTGCTTCACCGCGCGTTTGATCTTCCCGGACTTCACGAAGGTGATACGGAAATATTCCTCTTTCGTAATCATCGGAACATGAAGCCCATCCTTGTCCTCTCCAGTGAAAGGATTTGAGATGATGCCCGCATAGAACTTGAGATATTTGCCAAGGATGCGATCAACAAGTTGTAAGGTCGTTTCACGTCCTCGTGCGGCTGCGAGTCCCCACGCATCAAGCAACCTCATCAGCTCAACTTGCGTGCAAAGCCCTTGGGCATAATGCTTCAACCCTTTTTGAATAATGGGAAATACTTTTTCATCCGGCGGATCGGGTTGTGTTTTCTTTTCGCCGCGCTTCTTCGAGTTGTTGCACGCATAGCCAAGCGGCGTCTTCCACGGATAAAGCCCTTGGTTGATCTTCTGGCTCATGCCGTCGCTACACCGCTGCTTCCGGATGGCATTGTCATACTCGGCAGCTCCGGCCAAAACGGTCTCAATAAATTTCTCCGCGGGCTTGTTGCCGATCGGCTCGGTAACGGAATGAAGCGTTGTGCCGTAATCTAAGAGAATTTTTCTTACCGCAAAATGGTCTTCGGTATTTCTTGCAAAGCGATCAACCCTCAAAACAACGAAAGCATGAATCTGTCCTTTTCTCTTTCGGCAAAATTCCAACGCCGCCAAGAATTTCTTCCGGTTGTTCAAGCTCAAGTCCTTTGCCGATTCTCCTTCCTCACGGAAGACTTCGACAACCTCAATATCCCGCTGCTCGCAATATTTGCGGCAGAGGTCTTCTTGGAACTCAAGCGAGGTGCCTTTCACCTGCTCGTCGCTTGAAACTCTCGTATAGATTATGGCTTTCATAGACATTGGATTTATGGTTGCAATATACCGGACACACCCCAAAATGCAAGATTCTCCTACACTACCCTACACAGCCCTCCGCAAGCCTCATAGAATCTGGCCTAGATGCCATGTAGGAGTTCTGTGTAGGACTTTTTGAGTGTAGGACTATCCTACATAGGGAATCTCCTACACAAAAGTCCTACACTCGTTTTTCGCCTTTATTCATCGAGTCTTGGAAGCTCCTGTGTAGGAGATGTAGGAGACGATGCGAAATAACGCCCCCACACCTTTTCTACTTTCGTTTTCTCGAACCGATAGCGGTTGCCTTTGCCCGAACGGGACAGCTTGTCCGTCGCCAGATTGAATTTCTTCACGACCCAGCCGACGGATGATGCCCGCTGGGCTGGGGTCTTTGATGCCGGGAACAGATCGTCGGGGATGAGCTCGGCGATGTCCTGAGGGGAAAACACCGCATCGCTCGCTCCGTTTTCAAACTGCTTCCGTAGCGCGACGACAACCGCTTCTTCGATCTCCGACGGCTCATATTCCGCAAAGCCGTACCATGAGAGGAATCGCTGCCGGGCAGCAATGATTTTTTCGGGACTCATTCCGCAATTCGTGAGGATCGCTTCAAGTGGCAACCAAAGTTCAAGATGTCGTCCTATCATCGCCTCGTTCGTTTTGCTTTCCGCTTTCTTGAGAATGTAGAAACTTTCAAGGTTCGTGAACGAGTCGATCAGATGGCGGTATAATTTCCCGCGCATACGCTTCCACAATTCATCGCCTTCATTCGCGTCGGGAAAGTTCTTTGCGCTTCGCATAAGAGAAACGATCAGGCAGCGGTCGCGGAGATCTTCCGGCAATTCTTTTATCGAAGCGAATGCTTTCGGCGCATAGGTTTCAAATTCGGTTACGCTTCTTGCTTTATCCTTGCTGAACTCAACGACCCGGCGTTTGCCGCCGCCTTTCTTGTAAGAATCGGCGAGGATGTCCAAAAGGTCTTCATTGCCTTTCCTTCCGATCGAATCCGCTTGGTCGATCAAATAGGTTCCGCGCAACGAGTCCACAGTATCAGAGAGCGCCGCCAAGCTTGGCCGTGCCTTCACGGCGTTGAAGCAGAGCTGGCGGAGCAGGCCGAGGAGTTGGCTCTTGCCTGATCGCTTCGGCGCTTTGATATGCAAGAACGGATACGCGGAGAATAGCGGGAAGAAGTAGGTGCCGGTGATCCACGCGGCGACGAGCGCGTAATCCGTTTCTTCTTCAAGCTCGATAAATCTTTTCAAGAGATTTATGATTTCCGAAAATAATTCATTCGGCTTCGGATAGCATGATGCTATTGTATTCGTCTGCGCATCCAAGAATGTTTTCGCATCGGTTAATCCCCATCGGTCTTCGAGCCGGGCAAGCATCCGCTTCTTCGCGTCAACGAAGTAACGGATGCCCTGCGCCTCAAACGAATCGTCTTCGGAGATGCGTACCGTGCCGTCGTGCGCGATAAAGAAGATTTTCTTTTCTTCCTTCTGATTGAAACGGTAGCGGAAGCCGATCACGAGCACGCCGTTCTTAATGTCGAGCGAGGGATGCACGAGCTCGCCTTCAAATCCCTGTATCGTTGTCATGGTCATGGTTGTTGGTTAATTTATTTTTCTTTTCGACCTGTTGTTCAGTCCAAGATTCAAAGATGAGGTCGGTGAGCGCATAGAGGTAATCGAGAACTTCGATTACCTCTTCATCCGACACCTCCCTTCCGCGCTCTTGGGCAAGCGCCTGTTTGAGCTTGTCTATCGTCGCGGCGCCGACCATATCAGTGGCGGTAGATCCGCGTCTTCAAGACCTTCAGCTGGTTGAAGTATGCCTGCGGTTCAACGAGCAGCTCTCCGCGCCAATACCGATTCACGATGTCGGTGAGCCTTTCGGATTTCGTGAAGATGAAATTCATCCGCTCTCCGTCCGTTTCCTGCATCGCTTCGATCGCTACGCCAAGAACGGAAATAGCAGTCGCCAAGGCGAGGTCGGAAGTCTTTAAGAAAAAATCTGTGTCGTCATACATGGGTGTGTGGTCTTTGTTTTTTTTCGACCTTTACACTCTTGGATGGGGAATTTCACCGACAAAAAAGAAACTCCTTGAAAATCAGGGAGTTCTAAGCAGCGAAGACCGGAGCGTTATTCACCGAGGCGGGTGTTTTTCACCCGCGCCACCATTCACGGCGTGGCCTGTTCCGCGAAGTACGAGCGCAATTCGGCGGAGATGGCATCGTTGTGGACATTTTCGTCATCCTCATCGTCCGAGTTTCGCACCGGCTTCGGCAGGAGCGTCATTTTGGTTCGGTAGGAATTCCCTTCGTGATACGGGCGGAAGGGATCGTAGTCGAGAGTGAAATATGCCTTGAGTTTTTCCGAGAGCAGCTGTTTCTGTTTCTTGTAGGTGTCTTTGGATTCAACATTTTTGATCGAGATTTTTCCTTCGAGGTTGGCAAGGACTTTGAGGAATCGCCATTGCTCGCTCGGCCGGTAGGTTTTCCCGCGGCCGTCGCAAAGTCCGAGCTCGATATAATTCGCGGTGTGCTTCCACTGATTTACCCGAATGATCACATTTTCATCATCGTGAAATTGCATCGTGATCTGCTGCCATGTCGTCCCGGCGGGAAGGGCAAACGGGAATTTATGGGTAGCGGCTTCGCGCTGCGCTTCGGCGTCGGCTTTCGCCTTCATCTCAGCGTCGATCTTCGCTTTTTCCTTAGCTTCCGCTTCGGCCTTCTCATCATTCCAAAATTTGAGTGCCGCCACGCTTTGCGAAATCAAGAGTCCGGCAAGACCGCCGAGGAACGCGATCGTGAAAATCGTAAGAGGGCTTTCCGTATAGGGCAGCGTGATCACTCCCCACATGAGGAATAAACTCATGCGGACTATTTCCAGTAGGGCGATCCCTAAAAGTCCGCCGAAGGTGATGCAAAGGCAAACGACCACGGCGCGGTTCGTGAAAATCGCCTTGAGATATTTGAGGAATTTTTTGACCTCTAGCCAGAAATTTTTAAGGATGGTTTTCATCGTCATGTTTGCTGTGCGCTACGGGTACACTACGCCATTAAAATTAAGGGATCCCTCCGACCGCCCAACGTCAGAAGTTTCGCGGTACGGCTCATCCCTTAATTTTACCGGAGCGCGTCAAGTAGAGTCCAAAGCCTAAGTGTGCAAAACTTCACAAATATATATAGAGCGGGGCGTTTTGAGGGGCATGGCGTTATGATTGAATCGGGCGGCAAAACAAAAATCCCGGGTTGAACCGGGATTTTTCGTTAGCTTGTTTCGAGCGTTTCCGAGATAAAAACGATGTGTTCTTTTCTCGTTTTGATCAGCTCCTTGCGCCTGCCCCCGCCTTTTTCTTCGACGAGGCGAGTGAAGGTAACCGAGCCATCCGGGTCTTCGTGGATGTCTTGCGCACACATAGCAAAATTCATCCCGGTAAGCCCGATCCAGATTTCACCTTTTTTGCTTTTCATGGTTTTTTATTTGAGATAAAAAATGACGATGCCGACCTTTGGTGGTCATGGACATCGTCATAATTGATACTATTTCATTATACCGGATTGGAATGCTTTTCGGGCGTGTCCTTCTGTAATATTTTTTGTTATCATAAGCGTATGAGCGAGATCATTTATGTCCTAACAAATGAAGCGATGCCGGGATATGTAAAGATTGGCAAGACTGCCACAAGTCTCGAACAAAGGGTTAGGGAACTTAGCGCTTCAACCAGCGTTCCGCTTCCATTCACTTGTTTTTATGCCTGTACTGTAAAAGATGCTTCATTTGTTGAACATCAACTCCATGACGCGTTTGACGAAAGCAGAGTGAACCCCAAAAGGGAATTTTTTCAGATCGCACCAGAACGAGTAGTCGCAGCATTGAAGTTGGCGCAGATCGAAAACATAACTCCACAAAAAGATTTCGTAGATTCCAAAGAAGATAAAATTGCGCTCGAGCAAGCGAGGACTAAACGATCAAGATTCAATTTCAGCATGGTAGGTATCCCCGTAGGCGCAGAATTGGTTTGGAG
>Ga0255354_1001410_pt1 | contig 13907 bp, 12 predicted proteins | sample HBST50metaG_FD_189942 | JGI IMG/M metagenome (GOLD analysis project Ga0255354, IMG submission 189942) | Peat soil microbial communities from Stordalen Mire, Sweden - H.B.S.T50 | ecosystem: Environmental > Terrestrial > Soil > Wetlands > Peat | place: Sweden: Norrbotten County, Stordalen Mire...
GCATAACGAGCGTAACGCCGAGGCCAATGCTGAGGTTGGAGTGATCGGAAATGGCGCCGATGATCTGCGGAGAGAAGGTGTCTCCGAAAAAGTGAATGCAGAAGAGATTGATGGAAATTGCCGTGGCGCGGACCGGCGCTGAAACCGAGTTCACAATGGCTGCATTCAGAGGGCCTGTATTGAGGAAGATGAAGAATTCGGCGGCAAACAGCGAAGGAATGGCCCATGAGCGCGGTCCGAAAAATACCATTGCGCCGCAAGGCAGCGTAAGAACAACGCTCCAAAACGAGATCAGGTAGAACGCGCGATAGTTTGTACGCAGCCAGACTTGGGCCAGCCAGCCGCCCACCAGCGTTCCGGCAATGCCGTCAATCACGGTAATCGCGCTTACAGTAAGGCTCGCATTGGCCACGGAAAGCCCTGCAAACCGGTGCAGAAAGGTGGGAACCCAGGCCGATATGCCGCCCATGGCAAAGGTAAGCGTCGCCAGCCCCAGCGTAGAAGTGATAAAAGCGCGGTTGCGAAACAGCCCCTTGAAGGTGCCGCTATGAAAGGTGGGCCGGATATGGTCGGACGAGCCGCGTTCCGGTTCGCGGCCCAGAATCGCGTAGAGTAACGCAATGATCAGGCCCGGAACGGCACAGAGGAAGAAGGGCATCCGCCAGCCCCAAAGCGTCCCCAGTTCTCCGCCCGCCAGATAGCCGAGAGCCGCACCCACAGGAATTGCCAGATAAAAGATGGAGAGGATACGGTTTCTGTCTCGCTCGGGATAAAAGTCGGCCAGCACCGCCGGAGCAAAGATGCCAAAGGTCGCCTCGCCCACGCCCACCACTGCATGGCGAATGTAGAGGGTCCAGTAATCGTGAACCCACCCGGTACCAAGAGTAGCCAGGCTCCAAAGAACAACGCCAATAATAATCAGTGGTTTACGCCGAAAACGGTCGCCCAGCCAGCCTGTGAGCGGTGCGGCGAGCATGTAAAAAACGAACAGAGCTGTAGTAAGCGCGCCCATCTTCTGATCGGTAACGTGGAACTCGCGCTGGATAAGGGGCTGCGCACCCGGAAGGATGTACCGATCTATGTAGTTGAGCAGGTTGAGCGCGACGAGCAACAGGAACGTCCCCAAGGCGGGGTTTGTACGTGGGCGAAAGGATGTGACCAAGGTACGCAAAAGGTTTCTATCTCGCTGGAAACGGCAGGAATGACAACGAATGTCACAATGGGCTTTCCCGAACCCACTGGTTTAAGGAAAGGTCAGGCTGCGGGGCGTGGCCAGCGGGCTTCAACGGTAGTGCCAATGCCGCCACGCGGGCGAAACTCGCCGCGGACAACAGCCCAGACCGGATTGCTGGCCTTAACCACATCTTCAAGAACCTGGTTGACAATATTTTCCTGGAAGATTCCCAGATTGCGGTAGCTGAACAGATACTCTTTCAGCGATTTCAGCTCCAGGCAGCGTTCGCGCGGCATGTAGCGGATGGTCAGAACTCCGAAATCAGGCAGACCAGTCTTGGGACAAACTGAGGTCAGTTCCGGGTCGTCAATGCATATTTCGTAGCCTGGGAACTGGTTTGGCCAGGTTTCAATGTCAGGAAAGTCAAAATCGAGACCTGCTTTTGCGTGTTCGTCTGTATAGCGTGCCGTGGGAACCATGGGTTCCATTGTACCCGGATTACAGAAGCTCATCCCGTCTTAACTTCTCGCCACACCATGTGCTCCGAGCCGGGAAGCCTCATCGCCTCTCCGTGCCGTTTCCAGTTGGAATCGTCGCGATACTCCGAATCGTGTCCTTTCCGTTATGTCCAAGCAACCATTCTCGTTCCAGAAGTTTTTTCCGGCGAATCGAGCTTATGTTTGCAAGTCCGATATACTGACTCAGGTTAAGTAAATGAGTGAAGAGATCAAACATTCGGTCCGGCTCTGGTTTTGGGGTGGCGCGGGTGTCGTTGTGGTCATCGTGTTCTTCATGGCGCGATACCTGCTTCGAGACCAGCTACCGGTACGTGTCGTACGGGTGCAGCACGCGGAAATGGTGAACACCGTGAGCACCAACGGCCACGTAGAACCAGAAGCCAATTCCCAGTTCTACAGCCCCCTTGCGACCACGGTAAGGGCAGTGTATGTGCAGCCCGGTGACGAAGTCCCGGCCGGCAAGCTGTTGATGACACTGAATGACGTGGAGGCACGGGCGCGGCTGGCGACAGCTGAAAGTGGTGTGAAGTCTGCCCAAGCAACACTGGACGCAGCCACGCACAACGGAACCCAGGAAGAGCGCCATATGGCGGCAGCTGACATGGCCCGCGGCCGGCTGGAGCGGGACCAGGCGCAACGCGATCAGGATGCGCTGATAAAGCTCCATGCTGGAGGAGCGGCCTCCTCCAGTGAGGTTGCCGCCGCCCGGCAGCGTCTGGAAACGGCCGAAGCTAATCTGCACGCCTCAGACCAGAGCGCGCATAGCCGCTACTCGCCAGCCGAGGTGGCGCGCGCACGGGCAGCCCTGGCCGATGCGCAGGCCAATCTGCGCGCAGCACAGCAGGTGGAGTCTGAAACCTCCTTCCGAGCCCCGATCGCTGGAACCGTATATAGTTTGGACGCGGCGCCCACCGCATATGCCGAGCAAGGCAAGCTGCTTCTGGAAATGGCCGATCTCCACCATGAACGTGTGCGCGCCTACTTCGACGAGCCGGAGATAGGCCGTCTGCAAGTCGGTCAGAAGATTTCGATAAAGTGGGACGCTAAAGCGGGACGCGAATGGCATGGGCACATCATTCGGACGCCCGTAACCGTGATTACCTACGGCACACGCACTGTGGGTGAAGTGCTCGTGGCCATCGATGACACAGACACTGGCTTGTTGCCCAACACCAATGTAAATGTGACTGTGACTCTCTCAAGCGAGCCTAATGCGCTGAGTGTGCCGCGTGAAGCCCTGCACTCTGAGAACGGCAAGTCGTATGTGTATAAGGTAGTCAACAACAACCTAGTTCGTACTCCTGTGACGATTGGCACACCTAACCTCACCATGGCGCCCATTCTCTCCGGACTCACGGAGGGGGATTGGGTGGCAACTGGAACAACCAACGGACAGCCTCTTCAGGAGGGTGTCCCGATCAAGGCTGTGCGATGAGGCTACTGCGCACCATAACCCGGGTGCTTCCTGTATGGATGCTGATAGCGGTAGCTAGTTTAGGCTGCGCACAATATCAGGGGAAAGCACTGGCCAGTGCGAATGCAGCCTTACAGTCTGGTGAGGCAGACAAGGCGCTGGGGTTGCTTCATTCGCTTCCGCAAGCAGGAACGGGACTGGCAGAAGCGCAGAACTTGGAGTGCCGGGTGCGCTTCGCACTAAGGCAATGGAATGCAGCAGCACAAGCTTGCGAACAGGCGGTACGGCTAGATGGACAAAACTCCAGCTATCACATGTGGCTGGGCCGGGCACTTGGCGAAAAGGCAGGCCGGGCGTCGTTTTTGAACGCGTATTCACTCGGCAAGCGCGTACGGCAGGAGTTTGAAGAAGCAGTAAGGCTCAATCCGCGCAATGCTGAGGCGCTTTCGGATCTGGGCGCGTTTTACAGGGAGGCTCCCGGAGTGGTGGGAGGCGGCACCGACAAAGCCGAAAAAATTGCTTCGCAACTGGACCGTGTGGATGGAGCGCGGGCACACGAACTACGAGCCCGCATTGCCGAAGGACGCAAAGACTACGGAACGGCAGAACGAGAGCTCAAGCAAGCGATTGCGTCCAGCGCACATCCAGCTCAGCAATGGACGACGCTCGCCAGTTTTTATCACCGCCGTGGACGCTGGAACGAAATTGAAGGGGCTATACACAATTGTGCGAGCGCGGCAGGAAACGACAGGCATTCAGGTGTGGCGCTCTACGATGGAGCCGGAGTGCTGATCGAATCCAACCGGAATCCTTCATTGGCGGCGAAGATGCTTGAGGATTATCTGGGCGGCTCGTCAAAGACCGAGGAAGGACCGGCATTTGAAGCACATTATCGTCTGGCACGCCTGAAGCAGCAACTGGGCGACGTTGCAGGCGCGCAACGGGAGCGGGCGGCTGCTCTTCAGTTAGCACATGATTACAGGCCCGCACAGGATTCAAAGCATTGATGGAAAGAGTGCACGTGCAGAACAGATACAATTCGCGCAGAGGCTGGGTGCCAGTACTTGCTGGTTTGACGCTAGTGATCGCTTCCGCAGTGGCGACAGCACAAGTGTCTCTGGCCACGACGGTTGACCTGGCACGGCGAAACAGCAGCGCGGTCAAACTGGCACAAGCCGATGTGAACAAGACACAAGCAGCGCTAGGTGAAGCCCGAGCCGCGTATATGCCTGTCATAGCCTTCGGCTCGGGACTTCCCTTCGTGCCTTCTGTCGGCTTCACGGGGGGAGTGCCATCGATTCTGGACGGCACTGCGCAGATGCTGGTCATAAGCCTTCCTCAAAAACTCTACATTGAAGCGGCTCGCTCAGGGCTCAGAGCCGCCATATTGAGCCTGAAAGAGGCTCGCGAACAGGTGGCGCTGGATGCCTCAATAACTTACATCGACTTGGACACTGTGAACCGCGAACTAGACGCCGCACACCAGCAGGAGGTCTTTGCCGATAGGCTAGTCCAGATCGAGCAGGAACGCGCCGAAGCCGGTGTGGACCCACTGAGTGACCTGTTACAGGCAAAGCTGACCGCTGCCCAGTTGAAACTCCATCACCAGCACCTGGAGACACGCGCCAGTACACTGGCCAAGCAACTCGCGGTGCAAACAGGGATGCCGGTTGGATCCATTGTGACGGATCACGGCAGCGTTCCCGAAATACCAGCCGTAAAGGCAGATGTGGGAAGTGTCAGGCTGCCTGGGATCGAATCAGCGCAGATGCTCGCGGTTTCCAAGCAGCAGGTAGCCAAGGGAGACAGCAAATACATGTTTCTCCCCCAGATCAGCCTAGCCGTGCAGTCCAGCCGCAGCACCCAGATATTGAATAACACCAACTACTACTACGCGCACCCTATTCCGGCCAACAACTTCAGTTCCGGATTCTCGATTCAGGTACCGCTGCTCGATCTTGTCCACCGCGCAAAAGCGAAAGAGTCAGCAGCCGACGCATTGCGAGCCACAGCCGAAGCCGAACAGATACAGCGTCAAAACGAAATTCAGATTGCCTCCATTACCAGCAACCTCCGCGAACTGGACACTCTGGCCGAAATTGCCAGTCTGAAGGAACAGATCGCCAGTGAACAACTGAAGACAGTGCTAACCCAACTGGAACTGGGGAATGGCGCCGGGGCGGGAGCAGCGCCACAACTTACGCCCAAGGCCGAGCAGTTGGCGCGCATTGACGAGCGGCAGAAGTACGAAGACGCGCTGGACGCAGGATTGGACCTGAGCAAGGCGCGCCTAAATCTGTTGCGCGCACTTGGCCACATCGACGATTGGTTGAACGAATTGCACGCAAGCCAGAAATAAGTCTGAAGAGAACCGTGAAAATCTCCAAAATGCTAGAATGAAGGGATGGCTATGCCCCTGAAAACGCTTCTGCTGAACCCGCCATCGTTCGAGAATTTTGACGGCGGCGCGAGTTCGCGCTGGCCAGCTACGCGCGAAATTGAGTCCTACTGGTACCCAGTATGGCTGACGTACCCGGCCGGAATGCTGGAAGGGTCGCGCCTGCTCGACGCGTCCCCACATCACGTCTCCGCTGAAGAGGTCATCAAGATCTGCGGAGACTATGAGTTCTTGGTGCTTTTCACGTCCACCATCGGCTGGAAGAGCGACCAGCATCTGGCTAAAGCCATCAAGGCGGCCAATCCGTCACTACGCATTGCCTTTGTCGGACCACCTGTTACCACTGATCCAGAGCGCGCGCTGAATGAGTGTCCGGCGCTGGATTTCATCTGCCGCCGCGAGTTTGAGTACTCGGTGGTGGAGTTTGCTCAGGGAAAGCCGCTCAACGAGATTCTCGGTATCAGCTACAAGCAAGACGGCAAGATCATCCACAATCCAGACCGACCGCAGGTAGAAGACCTGGACGCGATGCCCTGGGCTACCAAGGTCTACAAGCGTGACCTTGATGTGACGCGTTACAGCGTTCCCTTCCTGCTGCATCCCTTTATTGCGCTCTACTCGACGCGCGGATGCCCGGCACAGTGCACTTTCTGCCTGTGGCCGCAGACGCTGAGCGGACACGCCTGGCGAAAGCGTTCCACGGACGATGTGGCCGCGGAACTGGCGTGGGCAAAGAAGAATTTCCCCGAGGTAAAGGAGTTCTTCTTTGACGATGACACATTCAACATCCAGAAGGCGCGGACCATAGAGCTGTGCGAAAAGCTGAAGCCGCTGGGCCTGACCTGGAGTTGCACGTCGCGCGTGACCACCGACCACGAAACGCTGAAGGCCATGAAGGACGCCGGCTGCAGGCTGCTGATCGTGGGCTTCGAGTCGGGCGACCCGCAGATTCTCAAAAACATCAAAAAGGGCGCCACCGTGGAGCGCGCACTGGCCTTTGCAAAGGACTGCCACGATTTGGGCCTGGCCGTCCACGGCGACTTTGTTCTGGGCCTACCTGGCGAGACGAAAGAATCGATCCGCAATACCATCAACTTCGCCAAGAAGCTGGACGTGGATACCATCCAGGTCTCTATCGCTCATGCACTTCCCGGCACCGAACTCTACGAATACGTGGAAGCCAACGGCTTCATTACGAATGCCAGTGCAATGAGCGATGCAGGTGGCCACCAGTTAGCGCACATCGAGTATCCCAACCTGTCCACCGACTATGTACTCGAAATGGTGAATAAATTCTACGAGGAGTATTTCTTCCGGCCTAAGGCTGCTTTACGTGTGGTATGGAAGGCACTTCTCAATCGCGATCTGGCCCGGCTCTCTGTAGAGGCCAAGTCGTTTCTCAAATTGCGCTCCGAACGCAAGAAGATGGTGAAGGACGCGCGCAGCCATCAGGCAGATCCGCCATCCACTACGGGCGCAGGAGCCTGATTGCTACCATTCGCTTGTTCGCTTGAGGGCGGTGCTGGCGCGTCGTCCTCAACTCGTTTACGCCTTCAACACTGGAACGTCAAAACATTGATGGCTCACCAAAAACTTTTACCGCGACAATACCTGATCCTGGGATTAGTTGCAGTATGCGCTCCGCTCGGCGATACGTGTCTTTCACGCGGGATGACAAGTCTGCCGACCATCACGCTGGCTCACCCAAGCACGCTCATCGCAGCAGTATTCACGCCATGGATTGCGTTAGGCATTGCGCTATTGATTGGCTTCTTTGCCAGCTACCTGACGGCACTTTCGTGGGCAGATCTGACCTTCGTGTTGCCGGCAACGGCCTTTGGCAACGTGATTGTCGCGCTGCTTGCACGCTTTTGGCTGAATGAGGCAATTTCCTGGCAACGCTGGCTGGGAATTGCGCTGATTACACTGGGCGTCGGCTTCGTGGCAAATGGACCCGCCTTGACTGAAAATCCTGAGCCCAAAGTTGAGGAGGTAGAATTGCGATGATAATTCCCTACTCAGCCGCACGTCCCGGACCGTGGACGGCCGCAGCCATGATCGCCACCATCGTGCTCACATCAACTACGGGCGAAGTGCTGACTGCTGCCGCAATGAAGTCTGTCGGCGACTTGGACGAGATTCGCGCGCACTGCGGATTGAAGGGTGCCATTCGCGCCGTCATCACCTGCCCAAAGTTCTATGCTGGCGTGTTTTTCTTGGCGCTGTCGTTCTTCTCGCTTCTGTTTGCGTTGAACCACCTGAACCTGAGCTTGGTGGCTCCGGCAGCAGCCTCGCTCGGACTGGTCACCAACGCCATTGCTGGCAAGTTCTTCCTGAAGGAAAATGTGGATCGCCGACGTTGGACTGCGGCCGTGCTGGTTTGCATTGGAGTCTATTTTCTAGCGCATTGAACAACCGTTGTCAGTTTCCTCGCTTGAGCCCTGCAATGAGCCGCATTAGCCCTTGTGGCTTAAGATCAGGATTGAGAATTCTTCGTGGCTCCCCAATTAACTGACAAAGTGCTTCGGCAGCAAGATGGCCGGAGCGGGCGGCGCTCTCCATGGTCGAGGGCCAGCCAGTCGCGGTCCAATCGCCAGCTAAAAAGCAGTTCGGCCAGGGCGATATCGCAGAGGGCCGTGCAGCATCGATGCCCGGAGAAAGGCCAAAGGTAGCGCGCATCTCCTTGACAAGTGCAACCTTCTCCAGCTTCGCTTCTTTTACTCGTGGGAAAAACTCCGCCAGATTAGAAAGTGCAACCGCAATCGCCTCCTCACGCCTGAGTGCCGCAAAACTGCGGGAAGCGCTGACGACCAGCTCAATGTAGTGGCCACCGCGCCCGGGCTGCAACCGCGATTGGTTGTACATCCAGTGGACCTCGCGATCAAGCAAGACGGCATGTTCAAGTTCGGTTACCTCGCGATCGAACCAGAGATGAACACTGCAGATGGGCCAGTGCTTGTAGCGCTCGAGCTGAGCAGCGAGGGCAGCGGCGCCATCGGCCGACGGCATATGAGGAAGCAGCTTGGCCGTGGCTTCAAAGGACAGCGCCAGTACCAGGAAATCCGATGTCAGCGTACCGGTTCGCGTGACCAGCTTCCATTGCGTGGCCTGCTCGTCCCACACCGCCGACTCGATATTTGTATTCAGGAAAATTCCGGAGCCGAGCTGTTTCAGAAACTCCGCCGCACCTGCATAGAGTTCGCTGAGCGGCACGGTGCTCATGCCCATGCTGCCCGCAAGCGCCGAGTTCATGAAGAGCTCGCGAATGACCTTGGCTGCATAAGGAAGCGCGATGGAATCGAGCTCTGCATTGAGAGCGCTCGCGATGACGAGACGCCAGAAGCGGTTGAGAGCACCTTGCGTTTGGCCGTTGCGCCTAAGCCAAGCCCCAAGCGACTCAGTGGAATCCGTTTGAATCGGACGCATGAGAGCACAAAAGGCGCGAGCAAGGGCGAGCTTGTCCGAAAGCGTAAAGGCATGGGCGGAAAGCAGCTTCGGAAAGTCATGGAGCGGCGCGGGGAGCCCTATTCTGGAGGGACCGAGCACGGAGCACCGGCCGCCAGGCTCGATCATGGTCATGTCGCTGGTCCAGTGGATGCGGCCCGAGACACCTATGCGACGGTAGAAACCGATAAGATTTGTGCAGCAGCCAAAGAGCGCATGCTGGCAGTTGTCGATGACTTCGCCAACGCCCGGATGAAAATAGGAGCTTGCACGCCCGCCCAAGTAGCTGCGGCACTCGACCAACTGCACGCGCAGACCAGCCTCTGCTAAAGCGCATGCTGCGCTCATGCCAGACACGCCACCGCCTACTACCGTGACTGTTTTCAGAGAATCTTGTAGCGAACCGCTCAATCTTTCTCTCCGTCTCCGCGTCAGGAAACCAATCGGGCCCAGCCCATGCGCGCGAGGCCTACGGCCAGAATAGCGAGCTTTTGCGGCAAGGGCACACTAATGCGCTTGGTAAACACATCGTAGCCTGAGCGGCGGATTCGCTTGAGCAACTCGTGGTAGATGGAAACCAGCACCCAAAGCGCTGGACGGCTTTCTGGGTCGATCAACGGCAGTAACGACTGGGCCGAACGATAATAGTCTTCCGCACGCTCGGCGATAGCAGCGAGCAGGGCACGTTCATCGGGGTTGGGCGGTGCGGCAAGGGCATGATGGAGCAGCGCGTCCAGAGAAACGTTATGGGCCGCGAGATCTTCTAGTGGCAGATAGACGCGGTTGCGACCAGCATCCTCGGCCACATCGCGAAGAATATTGGTGAGTTGGAGCGCGATACCGGTTTCCTCTGCAAATTTCTCGGCGCGGGAATCGCTGTAGCCAAAGATATGGATGCAAACCAAGCCCACAACCGAAGCCACCAAATAGCAGTAGCGGTAGAGATAGGCAAAGGTGGCGTAGGTATCCAGCGCGCCGCCCGGCGCGTGATCAAGGTCCATAGTAACGCCGGCTACCAACTCATCCAGCAAAGTGAGAGGTATGGAGAAGCGCTTGGTGGCGTCACGCACGGCCAGAAATACAGGATCGTCCGTCTCTGCACCCGCGCAAACCATGCGCCAGGCAGCCAGCCAAGCGTTCAAGCGACCACGGCGCTCCGCGCAAGAAAAACTTTCGTCATCTGCAAGGTCATCAGCCTGACGCATAAAAGCATAGATGGCGCAGATGGCATTGCGACGCTGAAGGGGCAGCGTCACAAAGGCATAGTAGAAGTTCTTCGCCTCGTGTTTCGCAATTGCACGGCACGCCGCATAGGCCTCGTCCAACGAGAGAGCTTTCAATGTGGTTTCGTGCGTCAATCCACCTTCTCAGTAGAGCGCCCGCTGTGACCAAGGCCCCGGAAAGGCAGCAACCGGGTACACACGGCACGCAGCAATAGTTTGAATTTAGTGCGCTTCGATATGGCCGGGCGAGAGCTGAGAACGTCATAGTCTCGCTGCTCGATGGCGCTAAGGATTTCAAGACCACCACGGCTGAACAAATCCAGATCAAGAGCCAGTTCGCGGCCCACCATGTCGATAAGCGGAAGGCCCTGCTGAAAAAGAGAACGTGCAAAGTCTACCTCGTGGCGAAGAAGTGCGCGAAACTCGGGTGTAACCACCCCCTGAGCGATGGTCTCATCAGTAACACCAAAGCCACACATGTCGTCCTGCGGAATATAGACGCGCCCCTTAGCGTAGTCCACGCGCACATCCTGCCAGAAATTGGCGAGTTGCAGAGCGGAACAGGTGGCGTCGGAGAGGCGGAATTTCTCTTCGTCCGCTTCGCCGCAAGCATAGAGCACCAAGCGGCCCACAGGATTGGCCGAATAACGGCAGTAAGCCAGCACATCCTGCATCGACGCATAGCGCGTCACGGTCTGATCCTGGCGAAAAGCCGTAAGCAGATCGGCGAAGGGCTCCTTCGGAATGGCACAGGCACGGATAGTCTCGGCTAAAGCAACAAAGACCGGATGACGCGCCCGGCCTTCGTAACAAGCGTCGAGCTCGCGGCCCCACAAGTCAAGCAACGCCAAGGCCTGGGCACCGTCGTCAACCTCGTCGCCGAGATCGTCTGACACGCGGCAGTAAGCGTAGATGGAGTGGAAATACGGACGTAGCGCCGCAGGAAGGAACCACGAGGCAACGTGGAAATTCTCATAGTGCGATTCGGCCAGGTTCCGACACCATGTGCGAGCCTCGTCGAGCGTGGGGGGAATCTTAGGAATGCGATAGGAGGCCGGCAGTGCAGCCCAGCCACTAGCCAGCAATTCTTCCTGGGCTAATTCCCTGTTCGGTATGTCCACATCCTTCTTCTGTTGTACGGTCGCGGCTATCATGGTGTGGCCTCAGGGCACAATGGCAGTCTTGATCTCGCTGCTACGTTTCATCAGCTTCTCAAAGACGCGGTTGAGTTCGTAGAGATGGGCATGACCAGTGATAAAGGCTCCAGCCTGGAAGCGACCGCTAGCAATTAGATCAAGCGCCCTGCGGCAAATCGCCGGAGTGTGATGAAAAGTGGCTCGCAATGTAATGTCGCTATAGTGAATGCGGTTGGTGTCGAGTGTCACATGTGTGTCCGCAGCACATCCGCCGAAAAAGTTTACCGTACCGCCCTTGCGAACCAGCTCAACAGCCTCTTGCCATGATTCAGGCACCCCAACAGCTTCAATAGCAATATCGACTCCGCGATCCTTGGGGGTAAGCGCGCGGGCTTCGCGAATGGCCTTGCGGATGCTGGTGGTCTGCACCACGTGAGCTGCTCCCAACAATCGGGCCGCCTCAACCTGGCCGTCATGCTTTACGATCGCGATGACTTCATAGCCGGCCAGAGCAGCCACATGAAGAATCATGAGCCCCAATGGGCCACCACCGATGATGGCTACCGTATCACCGGAACGGGGGCGTGAGTCCTCAAAGCCGTGGACGGCGCAGGCCAACGGCTCGGTCAGAGCAGCATGCTCTAACGGCACATGATCGGGAACATGAAGCGTGTTTTTTGCCACAATACGCGCGGGAATGCGGATGAACTCAGCATAGGCACCGTTATTGAAGAGAAGATCGTCACAGAGGTTTTCCTGACCGCGGGCACAAAAATAGCACTGACCGCAGGGCGCAGAGTTGAGAGCAACAACGCGGTCTCCAGGGGTAAAGCCTACAACTCCCTCACCCACCTGCACCACAGTCCCAGCCAACTCGTGACCGAATAGCGCGGGAGGAACAATCATGCGCGCATGGTAGCCACGACGAAAGACCTTGAGATCGGTGCCACAAGTGAGCGCAGCGCCTACGCGGACAATTAACTCGCCCTGCACGGCCTCGGGAACCGGGACCCGTTCGATACGAACATCTTCACGACCGTGGAGGACTGCGGCCGTCATGGTTGTCGCCATCAACTTCCTCCTAATCTGCACCGGCTCCAGGCACAGGTTCAATCATAATCTTCATGGAGCTTGGCTGGGGGTGGGAAGCGATTTCGATGGCCGCGACAGCCTGCTCAAGCGGGAAGCGGTGGGAAATCAGTTGCGTCAGATCGAAACCGTTGCGATAGCCGCCAAGGACCAGATCGGTAACCTCATCCAGAATCGTAAACGAAGAAGAATAAGAACCAAGCAGCGTCTTTTCGTCCATGCACACGGCAGCCGGATCGATGGTGGCTTCGCCATGCTGAGTCTGCGCGAAGAGCATCACTCTGCCGCCGTGCCGAGCCGCATCCATTGCAGTGCGGATAAGGCCATTGCCAGCGACAGCCAACACCACGGCGTCCGCTCCACGGCCTTCCGTTTCCGCCAGTACCCGTTTGACCACATCCTCTTTGCTGGCATCGATGGGGTGCGTGAGACCAAACTTAGCGGCAACGACGTGACGCTCAGAGAAGAGATCGGAGGTAAAGACGCGAGCACCAGTACGGAGCGCAAGAGCGGCGTGCAGGAGGCCGATGGGCCCTTGGCCAATGACCAGGACCGTGTCCTCCGAAGAAAGGTTGAGATGCTTGACACCTTTCAGGACCGTATTGACCGGCTCGATGAACGCCGCCTGCTCAAAGGGCACACCATCGGGAATCCGAACCACGCCGCGGTTGGCAACGATCCAGTCCATGACCCGGATGTACTCTGAAAAGCCGCCGCCGGAGGGCTCAAAGCCAGCCGTAGAACCCGTCTTCTTGTATTGCAAGCACTGCGCTGGCACATTCTTGCGGCAGTAATAGCACGTGCCACAGGGAACATGGTGGAAGACCATGACGCGGTCGCCAACAGCATAGCTCGTTACTCCCTCGCCGACCCGTACGATTGTCCCAGCCATCTCGTGACCAAAAATCCGGGGCGCGGAGTGCGACCCCATATGAATCTTTTTCAGGTCGGTACCGCAAATACCGCAAGTAGCGATTTTGACCAGCAGTTCGCCAGGACCGATTTGGGGGACAGGCACGGTTTCCACGCGCATGTCGTCGATACCGCGATAGACTACAGCCCGCATAGCGAAAGGAATCTTCGGTTCAATCTGGGTTTTAGCACTTGGATTTTGAATAGCCATTTTCTCTTTTGATAGCTCCTGATATACCCAGACGTTCGAGCAAAGACTCTCTTATGGCGTGGGCAGCCTTATTACTATTTTCGCCCATTCGCATGAGTGCGAACCAATGCCAGGGCCTGGGAAGGACAAAGACAATAAACCGAACTAACTGGAACTTCCCCTGAAGTGAAATGAAATTGTTGAAATCGGGCAAATTGTCGGCTAATCCGTCGCTGACGCCCTTGATACATTCAAAGGGGATCCCGCGCATCGCGGCCAAGTGGGCAACCGCGGCTGCCTCCATATCCACGAGTCCGGCACTGTAAACGGCAGCAAGACGCTGTTTTTCCGTAGCATCCGCAACCTTCGGGCTGGTGGCCAACCACAATACCGGGCATACCAGTGTCTG
>Ga0255354_1001412_pt1 | contig 13903 bp, 14 predicted proteins | sample HBST50metaG_FD_189942 | JGI IMG/M metagenome (GOLD analysis project Ga0255354, IMG submission 189942) | Peat soil microbial communities from Stordalen Mire, Sweden - H.B.S.T50 | ecosystem: Environmental > Terrestrial > Soil > Wetlands > Peat | place: Sweden: Norrbotten County, Stordalen Mire...
CGCGATCGTTGCGGCCCTGCGCGAGAGCGGCATATGGGTGAACGATCACATCACGCAAGCCAACTTCCCGCTGACAGCTCGTAAGACCCCCGTGGAAGACGAGATCCAAATCATCGACCCGGGCAAGAGCTTCAGCGAAGAAGAAGGCCTCGTCATCCTGAAGGAAGCGAAGCTCATCCGTCCGACCTACGAGCACGGAATCCGCTTTGCGCAGCAGCACGGGAAAGTGACTACTTCCAAGGAGAAGCCGTTCGTGATATTCCTACATCCTTCTTGGCGGGGCCCGCTCGACGGTCGTCGCGTGTTGTATGTCTACCGCAATCCCGGCAACCGCAGGCTCATCTTGAACTATCCCGACAACAGGTTCAACGACAACTGCGTTCTCGCCGGCGTCCGCTCGCGCAACCCTCTCCGTTTCAATCCCGCCCTCGCTTTTCGGGGGCGGGTGCGTCTTTGGGTGCGGCTTGCCGCGCCCATCCGCCGAGCATTCTGCCAATTTCATCCAACTGTTCCGAAAATGCGATGTATTTTGGGGTATCGAACGATTTGATTTCCCAGCCGATCTGGAAGAAGAATTTCAGGAGATCGGTCTTGGCAATCGCTTTCTGGAGATGCGGCAATTTATCTTCCTTCGGGAGGAAGCTCGCGGCGTAGATAAGTTCGATCACGTTGAGGAACAGCGTGTCGATCTTTTCGCCGAGCGTATAGCGCGATGTTTTTGCGAGATTCGGCATGGTCTCGTGCCATGTTTTATACACTACGATGAGCCGCTTCAAAATCGGCAGCGTCGCACGATTAGGAATGGGTGTTGTCTGGTTCATATTTTATTCATGATTCAATTTCAAGGTACGCTCGACGACATAGCGAGCGTCGAAAACCTAACGGAAGCGTGGACGGAATTCATGGCTGGCAAGCGCGGAAAAACCGACGTGCAGGAATTCTCGTTGCACCTCATGGATCACATTTTCTCGCTTCATCGCGACCTCGCTTCCCGTTCCTATCGGCACGGGCCGTACCGGCCGTTTAACATCTGTGATCCGAAGCCGCGCAGCATCCATAAGGCATCGGTGCGCGACCGCTTGCTCCACCACGCCATCTATCGGAAGCTCTGCCCTTTCTTTGAACGGACATTCATTGCACGCTCATACTCATGTCGCATAGATAAAGGAACCCACAAGGCATTGGACTGCTTCCGTTCGTTCGCCCGAAAGGAAAGCGCGAATCACACGAAAACGGTGTGGATCCTGAAATGCGACATCCGAAAATTTTTTGCGAGCATCGACCATGGCGTGCTGTCGGAAATCTTGTGGCGCTATATACCGAATCGGAAAACTCGGTGGCTTCTCGGCGAGGTGATCGGCAGTTTTTCTTCGACCGGACCGGGCGCGGGACTGCCGCTCGGCAACCTCACCTCGCAGCTCCTCGTGAACATTTACATGAACGAATTCGACCAGTTCATGAAGAACGAATTGAAGATCAAGTATTATCTCCGGTACGCCGACGACTTCGCGATTTTCTCCCGTGACAGGAAGTATCTCGAAAATCTTATTCCGCAGATCGACAGGTTTCTTCGGGAACGACTCAAGCTCACCCTTCATCCAAAGAAGGTTTTTATCAAGAGCTTCGCTTCCGGCGTCGATTTTCTCGGATGGGTCCATTTTCCCGACCATCGCGTCTTGCGGACCGCGAGCAAACGACGGATGTTCCGCGGCCTGAAAAATAACCCGACCGAGCAGGCCTTTGCCTCGTACGTCGGAATGCTTACGCACGGTAACGCGAATGGCTTGTCCCAACGCATCAGAAGAGTTCCGAAAATTCAATTGGTTGGTTGCTCGGCGAGATTAAACGATTGGATATAGCCGATCCCAGCCGTAAGGCCAGATTCGCCTAACGTTGGGATGCCAAGTATGCAAGGCGTTTTATTTAATATCGCAATGCCACCGGAATTGCCGTGATCAATGGGAGCATCGGTTTTATAAATCGGACCGGGAAGAATCCCGCTCACAATCCCCTTGGTCACGGTTTCTGAAACCCCTAACAGATTGCCCGAGCTGGGATAGCCGAAGATAGTCAGGCCATCGCCGACATTCACGTCAGAGCATAAATTATGGCCCGGAGGAAATTGCGTGATGTCATTTATCGCCGGAATCTGACTTAACGGCGTCGACGATGGGATAGCTGGGCCGAGCGAAAACACGGCGATGTCCTCATAGGTGTCTGGATTGTAGTGAGAGTACTCATTTTCAAGCGTGAGCGGATAATCTCCATAACTGTCGTTAAAGGAAAAATCTGGAGGTTCGGGGTAGACAGCGAAACAAGTAGGCGGTTCCATATCTTCTGCGTATGCCTCGGCGTAGACGTGGTAATTAGTTATTATCTCAACGGCCCCATTCCCATTTTTTCGGACCGAAGCGCCGGATCCGCTGACCATAGAACTCATGTCCGGCGGGATGCAATTTATTTCAACGATCGTCGGTTCGATTTCGTTGATAAGAGATGACGATAAAGCGACGGATGAATCCGAGGAGTTTTCTTGCGACGGCTGACTAACGGGATTCGTCGTCGGTTGCTGCGCTTTGAGTTGATTAATCTGACTCTGTAAATCCTGAACTTCTTGTTTCGTCGCGTTATTCGTAGCGGGCATTGACGTCGATGTGGTCTCGGAAAGGAATGGAGATGAGTGATTCGTCGCTTCTGCGCCGCCGGTCCCGGTCGCATTGGCATTATTTTGTGCCGATGACGTAGCACTCTCTGAGGCATTTTGAGATGAGGTTCCGAGAAGATATGCACCGACCACTAAGACGATCGTCACAATTCCCAGTGCGATTAAGCCCGATTTTTTCATTTTAAAAATGCTTGGCGTTTGATCTGACATAGATTTGTTTATCCTTCGATCTTCTAATAATTTGAGGTAGGACAATACTCGCCGATGAGCTGTCGCTGTTCTTGTACCGCTGGGCTGGGAACGCCCAACGGGTAGCCCGCCGCATAAACAGGACCTAACGGCTTGCCGGTTTCCGGAGGACACTCGCTCAATTTAAAGGCGTAAGGGTTGCAGGGATCTGGTGGTCCGTTTACGGCATATCCATCGCTCGGCGGGCAAGTGCTGGATGCATTTGCTGAAATTAATGGAGTTGCCGTCGGCGTTGTAGACGCGACCTCAGGAACGGCTTGAACGGTATTTTGTGTGCTCGATGCGACCAGCAGTGATTCCTGCGCGAGATTGATGGCATCCATCGCAAGTGCGATCGTGGACGTACCCGGATGCGTCGTGAGTAGCGAGAGCGCGAACTGCAACAATAAAGCTATTTGTGACATGTGATTTGTTGATTTAAAAATCGGCCTTTGCCGGCCGAGAGTTTTTTAACACAAAACTCCACGCCGACCCGAGCCTTGCGGCCCCATGCCCTTTCGAGCATGACATCTTGCAGAGGTAGGCCAAACGTGGAGTTTGGTGTCTGCAAGATGATTTTTTGCACCATGCCCCGATTGCTCAAGGTTTAGGCGACTTTTATTCAATTGTGTTTTGACAATACCATATCCGGCCTCGATTTTGAAGCTGCGTCAATTCTGCATTATGATGAAATCGAGGACACGACCATGAAAAGAAAATCACGCCCATTTTTACCGGGCTATTTTGAAAAAACAAAGGTGGCAAGCGGACAAATTCAGCAACGACTTGAGTTACTGTTGCAGCGTCCACAATTTCAGAGTGAGGTTGAAATTATAAGGAAACAACGCGGTGTTCCAAGAGGTCTTACTTTTCGTAATGATCGGCGCTTACCAGTAGATTTTTTTGAAAAAGCTGGAGTCAATGCAGATTTATTTTTCGCGCAACCTTTTGCGCAAGTTATTCCTCCTGAGAGTTCAAAATGGTTTTTGTCGCAATCAAAAGACAATCAGCATCGACTTCGAGAAGACATCTGGGCTTTCTTGCAAAGATTTAATCTTCCAAAAACAAACTCCTATTTTTATTGGATGTTTAACTACCTCCTTTACGACATCATTTCCGAAATCCCTCGTTCAAATGTCAATTTCACAGACCTCGCATTTCCGAGCGGTGAGGGGTTGACTACCGGCGAAAAGCGATTAGTGAACGTCGAGTCAAATAGGGTAAAAAAACAAGAACCATCATTGGAACGTGACGCTATTGTCAAAGAAAAGTTATCGCAAAAACGGAAAGTCAGATTTCGCAAAAGCCAGCAAGATGCTTTAGCGTTGCAGCAATCCGGTAAAAGGCCGACTGAATTCGCATGGGATTCACTCGGCGTAAGAAACGAGTCAACAAAAAATCACGAGAGGGCATACAACAGAATTCGGCAGGCAAAATCGAGATTTCAGAAGCGACAGACGTCTAAGTCCTAAGGGTATTAAATAACCCGGATGTTTTTGTAAATTATTGTCACGGGTACTGTGACGCTTTGCCATAGCATGGAAGAGAGCACAACTTCCATGCTTGCCATCGAAAAAGTAAAAGAACTGATAGGTGATCCTAATATCTCCGACGAAGAGGCGGAGTGTGTTCGAGACGAGTGCCGGATTCTCGCAGAGATCATTTTTGATCAATGGCTTGCGGAAAAACGTCAGAATGAGATTAAGAATCAAGGTCGAGTTGAAACCAACTTAGTTTCTGATATTGGCTCTGGACGTAAGGAGTCGTGTCCTCGTCCAGAGTCCATATCAGCAACAGGACACGACCATGAAGCTAAACGGCGGAACATTTCTTCTTAGGATCGAGTTGGAAAGGGAAAGAGGACTTACTAATGCAGAATGGCGGCTATGGTTTGTCTATCGTTCACTATGCGGTTGGGACAAAAAGAAGGCCGGTTTTGGTATTGCAGATATCACCATTGCGGGCCTCCAGAAATACTTAGATTGGTCTACCGGAAGCATCTGCTCAACGCGACAATCGCTGGTCGCAAAAAATAAGCTGAAGAAAATTCAAGGGTCAAAATATCAGCTCGTCGATGCCGAAAAATTGCTCAAACCTAATTTTCGACAGGCCGAAGTCAGCGTTCAGGGGATTGAAGATGCCGTTCAGTATATTGAAAAAAAACGTACACCGAATGGATTTTCTCATGGACAAAAAGGATTCGAAATACTTGATCTTTTGGGACGTGATTTTCAGCCCGCTGAATTTGGAGATGTCACTAAAGAAACCATAAAGAAAGACAAAGAAATAAGAGAAAAAGGAATTCTTTTAGAAGAAGACAAGAAAGAGACTCCTCCATGGCTTGATCCAGAGAGGACTCGGCGCTTCCGAGAAACTTTCCCTGATAAAAAGGTCGAAAATTGATAAATGCCATCAATCCGCTATAATGATTACGTTGACCCATAGTCCAAAATCGTCCCGAAGTTTTTTATTGCCTCGCTGCCTTAAAGGGGCGGCCGTGCCAACGAGGCAATCCTTCGGGATCGCGGACTTGGGTCAACCACAGCCGTCCCTTTAAGTTTTTAAATCCATGAAAGGAATTATTTACACAAGAGTGTCAAGCGACGAGCAGGTGAAGGGCACCTCACTCGAATCCCAAGAGGAGAGCTGCCGCGCGTATTGCCGAGACAAGGACATTGAGGTTCTTGAAGTGTTCCGCGAGGAGGGCGCATCGGCAAAGACGGCGGATCGGGCGCAATTTCTCCGCGCGGTTGAGTTTTGCCGCAAACACAAGGGCAACATTGACGCATTTGTAGTCGCAAAGGTGGATCGGTTCGCTCGCAACACCGAAGACCATTTTTATATTCGGAAAATCCTTCTCGACTATGGCGTAACGCTCCATTCCATTTCGGAGCCGATTGGCAACAGTCCCGTGGGAAAATTCTTCGAGACGATGCTCGCCGGTAGCGCGGAGTTCGACAACGCGATTCGGACGCAACGATGCACCGACGGAATGGCGGCGCGGATTCAACACGGCATATCGCCGTGGCGGCCGCCATTGGGATATGTATGCGCCAATTCCAAGAAGCATGGCGAGAAAAAGACCGAGCCAGACCCGCCGGACGAAAAGATATTCCCGATCATGCAACGCGCCCTCAAGGAATATGCCAAAGGGATGTGCTCGCAGGTGGAGCTTGCGGGGTTGATGGACAAATGGGGCCTTAAGGAGATTCGTGGCAAGCGAACCTTACCGCAGTTCATTGATAAGCTGCTCGGCGTGCATCTGAAGTTCTATGCGGGCATCCTCGTGAACCCTTGGACTGGCGAAGATGTGCCGGGAAGGCACAGGCCGATGATCACGCAGGATGAAATGCGGCAGATCATCCTTGTACGCTCCGGTAAGTCGTACAAGAAGGCCCCGCATGATCGTTGTAACCCCGAATTCACACTCCGGCGCACTGTTCTCTGTACCTCATGCGGTACGGCGTTCACGGGAAGCGTCTCCCATGGCAACGGCGGCGGGTATCCTTACTACCACTGTCGCAACAAAAATTGCCTGATGTTTGGCAAAGGCGTTAAGAAAAAGGAGATGGAGGACGGTTTTATGGTTCGTTTAGCCAAGATTACGCCCACCAAAAAATTCGTCGCCGTCCTGAACGAGAGCTTGATGGAAGTGTGGCGCGAGAAAGGCAAGCATCTGACTGACGAAGCGAACCAACGGGCGCAACGGCTTGCCGATCTTGAAGCAAAAAAGAAACGCATCTATGAAATGCGTGAGGATGGATCGTATACCAAAGACGAATTCACGGAACGAAAAGAAGAAATGGAAAATCAGATTGCCGCTGAAAAGATATCCTTCAGCGAAACGAAGATCGACCAGTATGACGTTGAAGCGTTGTTGGCCTATTCGGATAAATTCGCGCTCGATCTCGGCAGGCAATGGTTCGATCTATATGCCCAGCCGGAATTGCGCCTTCGGTTCCAAAAACTCGTGTTTCCGGAGGGAATTACCTACCAACGGGGCCAAACATTTGGAACCGCCCAGATGGGTAGGATTTTCGAGCTTAATCGGACTTTCGACGGTCAAAAATCCCTGTTAGTACCGCTATCGGGATTCGAACCCGAGTTTCGTGGATGAGAACCACGTGTCCTAGACCAGGCTAGACGATGGCGGCATGCAGGAAGATTATAAGTACAAATTTTAAACAGGGCAAGGAACCAAGTCGGACTGACAACATATTTAATTCCCAAAATAATCGTTCAAAAGCATGGATCACCTCTTTGGGGAGAACGACTGAAAACGAGGCGGGGTTTAAGCTTCCTCGGTCGCCACGGGTTCCGCGGTGATAGCGCGGACGACTGCGTCGAGTCCCATGGCGTGCGACCCCTTCACCAGTACGAGATCCCCTCTTTTCATGAGATCCACCAACGGCTGGATCGCATCATCGGCCGTTTCAAAAGAATGGATATCCTCTTTCTTCATACCAGCGGCACGCGCCGACTCAGCGATAAACTTCGCGCGGGCACCGACGGCTATAAGTATATTTGCAGCATCCGCAACTCGGGAACCGACATTCTCATGCGCCTCGATCGTGTACTTTCCGATCTCGAGCATATCGCCCAACACCGCGATCTTCCGCGGTGCAGGCAAACCTTTTAACGTGTCGATCGCCGCCCGCATGGACAGCGGACTGGCGTTATACGCATCGTCGATGACGAGCGTCCGCTTGATGCCGGGCAAGAGCTCCATGCGTGATGGCGCGGGAACATATTCCACGAGCGCCTCCGAAATGGTAATGAGGTTCATATCGAAGATCAAACCGACGCATGCCGCAGCTGCCGCAGCGTATGCCGAAACTTCGCCGAAAACACCATCGATACGGATCGGAACCGAGCTTCCCTCATATTCCAATTTGAAGGAAATCCCCACGGGAACATCCTCGGCCACGCGATTTTCAAGCCGACCGATGCGCAGATCGGCACCCTCATTAAAGCCGTAGGTCATCACGCGTCCGCGTGTGTGGTCCCGCAAAGCGTCGACCATATCATCATCATGGTTCAGCACCGCAAAATTGCCCGGTGATAACCGCTCGATCAGTCGCGCCTTTTCGCGCGCTACGTCTTCCGGACCGGCATAGAATTCAACATGTACCGGAACGTCGCCGACGGCGGTCACCATACCGATATCGGGCCGCGCAACCCGCATCAGACGCAGAATATCGCCAGGACGATCCGCACCGTATTCCAAAATAAGGACCTCGGGATAATTTTTCGACTTTACTATAATCCGCCATGCACCGGAAAAAATGACCTTAAGCCAGAATGCCATTTTACGGAATTTCGCCGTACCCGTGGGCTGGTCATGGCTCACCATCTTCAGCTCTTCATCGCTCCAGTCGCCGAGGATCGTAAGCGACATCCCCAGTTCATTGTTCAAATTTCCTTCCGCCATGCGCACGCGGCGGACCTTTTTAACCACGGCAAAAACGGCGCGCTTAGCGGATGTCTTTCCCACGCTTCCCGTGATGCCGATCACGCGCGGATGATAGCGCGCAACCGTAAGACGCGAAAGGGACATCAGGACGGGACGGATAATTTTAACAGCGGTTGATTCCATGAGATTCGTAGAACTCTTATTTTCCGCAGATCAGATCAGGGCAGTCAGGGATAACGTCGGCAGTGGTCCGATCCGGCGGAATATTGTAATAGTTGATGATATATTGCGAAAGCTGTTTGAACGCCGGCACCACGCTCTGCGCGGCAAGCGCCGTCTCGGGCAAAGTGTTCAGCCTGATCAGCGCAATAAAGCGCGGATTGGATGTTGGCCCAAACCCAATATAGGAATCGATGAGTTGGTTCGTATAACCGCCATGCACAAGATCGGGAATAAAGGCGCTTCCCGTCTTTCCAGCCAGCGAATAACCATTGATGTTCGCGACCTGGGCAAGATCAACGGCATCAACCATCATTTGCGTAGCTTCCGCGGCGCTGGATGTCGCAATGATCCTTCCTACCGTTTGAGGCGACAAATTGGCATGAATATAGGGACGCATCATGATACCTCCGTTCGCGATCGCACCCATCGCCGTGATCAGTTCGATTGGCGTTACGGCGACGCCCTGGCCGTAGGCGACCGTATCGAAATTCACCTGCGGCGCATTTGCCGTCAATCCGTTGATCGTACCATTAACCTCGCCGGGAAGATCGATGCCGGTCGGCTGATCAATGCGGAATTTTTTCATATAATCCTCGAAAACAGCATTGCCGATCTGGTTCTCCGCATAAATAGCGCCGGTATTGATGGAATGTTCAATGACCTGCGTCATAGTCGTATGCGGACCATAGGGGCCGTGCGTATCAAGATCGTAGTTCGTTATCTTGGCTCCATCCACATGCAACGTTCCCGGATCATCATAAGTCGTGTCTGGCGTAATCTTCCCGGCATCAATGCCCGCGGCCATGGTGATCACTTTGAAGATGGATCCCGGTTCATAGATCGACTGGACCGTCGGATTCAAAAAATTCTCGAATGACGATGATGCGTAATTGTTCGGGTCAAAGGTGGGATATCCTGCCATGGCGAGGATCTTTCCGGTCTTTGGATCTTCAACGATGACGCTTCCACCACTCGCGCCGTTCGCCGCAACGAGATTCTGCAGTATTTTTTCGCTCTCAATCTGGATGTTCGGATCAATGGTGAGCGCAATATCATCTCCGTTCTCGAGCGCCGCATCATCATATGCCTCAATACCGTAATGGCCGCTTTCCCCGTTCGATGAAGCATTCGGCCCTACGAATCCCAAAACCTGTGCCGCGATCGTATTAAGCGGATAATAACGCGCGGGTTCATCCTGGACATAGATACCCGGGAGATTCAGTGCCGCAACATCGCTTGCGATCGATGGATCTGCTTTTGCGGCAAGAAGTTCATAGCTATCGTGTTTGCTGAGGGTTGCTTGAAGCTGGCTCACCGGCAAATTCAAAACCGGCGCAAGCGTGTTCGCCGCCTCGTCCACATCGGAAATTGCCGTAGGAACCGCATAGATGGTCGGGAAGTCCTTATCTATGGCAACCGGCAGCATCGTTCCGTCCGTGTTCGTGAAATAAATCGCCCCGCGGTTCAGGGTCGCCCCCGCAGAAGCCGACTGTTCCGACTCCGCACGTGCTATATAGTAGCCATTTTTTTCAAGCTGCAATTCCGAAATACGGAACAGGAGGAATGCATAGGCTGCAATGATCCCTATAATGAGCGGCAGAGTTCGGTTTTTCATTTCTTCATCGCAATCTTTCTGTGCTTATGAGTATATAGTAAAACATTACTGCCCTGCATTCACATATTGTGGTTTCGCTATAACGAGACCGTCAGATGAAGCCATTGCCGTCAGATGATCGGTATCGCCGAGCGCGGTAACGATCTGGTTATTGAGTGCCGTATTTTCCGCGCCGATCGAATCGAGTTCCGCCTTTGCAGCAGAAATCTCATGGTTCAAATTGACCGTCTGATTATACAGCGTGATCAACCAGAAAGTCCCGCCCATCAAACCGACCACGATAAGTACCAGGCAGAAACGAAGCAGAATATTTTTTTTGTTAGGTTGTATGAATGTCATGGTGATAAAGGATATCCAACGTGCCATGTTCAACTTTCAACGGAAATAAAATCTGAAAATGGCAAATTCAATACTTAGATTTATAATAGCTTCCCGCCCCGCAGTTTCGCCGATCGGCTTCGCGGATTCTCTGCAATCTCCTTACGCGTCGCAACGATAGGTTTTTTGACCAGCAATTCAAGCTTTGACTCCTTAACTTTTCCACGGAACGCCTGCTTCACGATCCTGTCCTCAAGAGAATGAAAACTGATAATGGCAACCCGCCCGCCCGGAACCAGAATATCATCCAAAGAATCGAGGACCTTCTGCAGATTTTCCAGTTCGCCGTTCGCCATGATCCGCAAAGCCTGGAACGTCCGCGTCGCCGGATCAATGCGCCCATGCTCATAGCTCCTCGGAAGCGCATCCCGAACCGTCTCCGCAAGATCGCCACTCGTCATGATTCCGCCTTGCTTATGCCGCCGTAGGGTGATCGCCCGTGCGATGCGGCGCGATCCGCGTTCACCTCCCAGGGTAAAGAGAACATCTGCAAGATCTTTTTCCGAAATGGTCTTCAGGATGTCGCGCACCGGGACGCGTGAATCATCATAGGTCATGAGTAGCGGCTCATTGCGTGACGCCTCGCTGAAACTGAATCCCCTTCCGGAATGTTCGATCTGTTCCGAAGAAAATCCGAGATCGAGAAGCAACCCATTCGCCTTACCCATCCTTTCCCGTGCAAGGATCTCCGGCAAGTCGGCATAATTTCCGACGAGCAACGTCACTCCTTCACGAGGGGCGATGCGCGTTTTGCAATCCACAAGCATCGCCTCATCCAGATCCAAACCCAAAAACCTTCCTTTTGATCCGATGGCATCGAGAACCGCCGCAGCGTGCCCTCCCCCATCGACCGTCCCATCGATCATAAAATCGCCGGGACGCGGATCAAGCATTTCCAAAACTTCCTGTAAAAGAACGGGAACATGCATCGTTATATTCCCAGTTCGCCTAATTTTTCGGCAATCTCCTCCGAAGAACTTTCCGTCTTCACCTTGTACGTGGTCCATGCCGCATCGTCCCAGATCTCAATGCGATTATAGAGACCCGCCACGACGACCGCCTTCGACAAACCTGCATATTTCCGGAGATAATCGGGAATCAATATTCTTCCCTGATTATCGAGTTCGACATCCGTCGCTCCTGCCAGCATGAGCCGAGCGAATGCCCGCGAGTTCGCCTGCGCTAACGGCAATGCGACCAATTTCTTCGCGAGGATTTCCCACTCGTTGTTTGCAAAAACAAACAAGCAGTTATCTATTCCGCGCGTGATAATGGCCCCGGCTTCCAATTTGTCGCGGAACTTCGCCGGGATCGCCATCCGACCTTTGATATCCAGATTGTGTTTGAATTCTCCAAGTAGCATGGTTTTGAGTTATCCCCAGAAGTGGTGCTTTATCCCCATACTTATCCACAACGTACCACTTTTGTTTAATGATACCCCACCCCTCTTTAAAGTCAAAACCGTACCCATAAAAGCCGCCCTACAACAAAAAAGCCACGTTTTTCCTTGCTTTCGAAAAACATGGCACCTCCCAGAGAAACAAGATATGCACAACCCGAAGAGAAAGATGATTCCCCACTCGACTCGCCGGTAAGAACTGGCTCGCTCGTGGCAAGCCACAAAACCCGCCAGGCACCCCGAATAAAATTGAAGGACGCATAATTTGTTCCAACAAAAAACACCCCGATTGCTCGGGGTGTTTTTTAGAAGACTATTTCCGCTTTGCGGCCTTCTTCTTCGGGGCTGCCTTCTTCACAACCTTCTTTGCTTTCTTTTTTGCTGGCATTTTATTTTTTATTTAGGTTTCGATGCGATTGGGTTGCCGACCACCCCAACCAATTTTCATAAGATCGGTGAAGTGATCTTTCTGAAAATTTATCTTACTTATATTCTAACAGATTGATTTTTTATTTTTGAAAAAAACTGTGCATAACTTTCCTGAAAGGAAAAATTTCTGACTTCGGAATTTAAAAATCATGGAAAAATTCTGGAGACTATCAGACTTGCCTATTCGAAATCAAGATACATCGCCAGATGATCAGATATCTCATCGGGCAACATCTTGAAATGATGCACATCGATATCGCTGCTCACAAAAGTATAATCCGCGAAGCGAAGCGGCTTCTTATAGAAGTTTGACCTTGTCGATGTAATACCGAATTCCTTAATGAGATTCCGCATACCGACATCCTCGATTTTTTTGATGCTCTGCGTATCGGGAAGCAAGTTGAAATCACCGCACAGCACCGAAGGGTGGGAAAGGGTTTTGAGAAAAGCAACGATATTGTCGGATTGCGAAAGACGATCCTCCGTATCACCTTTACCGATACCATTCCAAAGACCGTGAAAATTTACGATCACGCGCATTCCTCTGGCCGTCCGCAGGGTAATATATTGCAGATTACGGGCATGATTACCCGCATCTTTATCGGAGATGAAACCGCGATCCTTATAGACAAAAATTTCCCCTTCCTCTTTGATCTCTAGGTCTTTTTTAATAAAGACCGCCAAGCCGTACCACTCGTGGAAATGGGGCCGAAAATAACCGACATGATAAGGCAATCCATTACTGATCTCCGTATAAAGTTCAGGTATAAAATTTTCTAATTTTTTACCACCGGCGACCGACCCGCGCATGTGAGCACCACCGCGCCAAACTTCCTGTAGGCAAAAGATGTCCACGTCGGCATACCGACGGAAAAAATCGAGCAATCCATCCAAGCCCGCGACGCCACCCCAGGTATTTAAGGAAATAAGTTTCATGAACGTGATGTTGCGTCAATGCAGTAAACCATTGTGCGTCCTATAGGGATCGGACCTATGACCTCTTCAATGTGAATGAAGCGCTCTACCACTGAGCTAAGGACGCATTTCATACAGAAACATCATAAAAGAAATCAGATAGGATTTCAACGGCATTTCTACCGCCATCTCTTGTTGTTCCCGTAAAAGCTTTAGGATTTCTGCTCAAAATAAAAAATCATCCCGCTTAAGCGGGATGATTTTCAAACTGACGAACAAGAAAACTACTGGAGCTCGACGGTCGCACCGGCAGCTTCCAATTTTTTCTTGATCTCCTCCGCCTCTTCCTTTTTGGCGTTTTCCTTGACGGTCTTCGGAGCGGCATCAACAAGATCCTTCGCTTCCTTGAGTCCCAAGGTCGTCACTTCGCGAACGGCCTTAATGACATTCAGTTTGCTCTCACCCACAGTCTTGAGGACGACATTGAAACTGTCCTTTTCCTCCGCGGGCGCAGCCGCCGCACCACCCGCCGCAGCCGGAGCCGCAGCCGTAATACCAAACTTGTCTTCGAGCGTATGAACCAGCTCGGCAAGCTCGACGACCGAGAGCGACTCGATCTTCGAAATCAAATCATCGTAA
>Ga0255354_1001421_pt1 | contig 13806 bp, 6 predicted proteins | sample HBST50metaG_FD_189942 | JGI IMG/M metagenome (GOLD analysis project Ga0255354, IMG submission 189942) | Peat soil microbial communities from Stordalen Mire, Sweden - H.B.S.T50 | ecosystem: Environmental > Terrestrial > Soil > Wetlands > Peat | place: Sweden: Norrbotten County, Stordalen Mire...
GGGAGGTAAACCTGTCGGTTTGTGGTTCCTTGCTCCGTCACGGGAGCAACTAGCAGCGCCGGCCCGAACATGTACTCATCGCCGATGTCGGCAACGTTTGGGTCATTGGGGAAATCCAGGAACAGACCGCGCATAAACGGAGCTCCAGTTTCGTGTGCCTGCCATCCCAAAGAATAGATATAGGGCATCAGCTGGTAGCGCAAGCGGAGGTACTTCTCCAAAATTGGTTGAGCCTGTTTGCCATAACTCCAGACCTCGTTTTGCTTTCTAGTACCGTGAGTCCGGAAATTCGGCTGAAACGCACCGTACTCAAACCAGCGCGTGTAGAGTTCAGGATAGTCATCATAGTGGCCAACATTGTCGCGCGCATCGCTCGGATCGATTAGCGGCGGATGCGCTGGAATGTGCCAGAATGGAAGCCCTTGCCAGCCACCTATATCAGTTGACCAATAAGGCATTCCGCTCGCGGCAAAATTAATGCCGGTGGGAACCTGGCGCTTCAGTGTGTCCCAATTAGGACTAATGTCGGATGACCAAAATATTGTTCCATTATGCTGCGCGCCTATATAACTGTCACGCGCCAGTATGAGCGCTCTTTCCTTCATATCCGCCCGCATGCCGTTGTAGAAGGCCGCGGTATGAAAAAGCGGATAGGTATTGAAATACTGTGTTCCTGGACCAATCGCAAGATATGAGCCGTTTGGTGGAAGATCAGGTTCCGTCTCGTCAGCCCAAAATGCGTCAAAGCCCTTGTCTACATAATTTTCCTTGATGATCTTCCAGTACCACTTCGCTGCATCAGAATTTGTTGTATCGATATCAGAACCAGCCCTGTCGTAAGGCAAGCCGCTGGTCGGCGTACCATCGGCAAGCTGTTCAAACCATCCATTTTTTAGTATCTGGTTGTAATATCTGCTGCCTGGCGTAAAGCGCGGCCAGACACTGATCATCACGTGATAGTTCATGGCATGCAGTTGCTTCAACATGCCAGCAGGATCAGGCCATGCTTTTGGATCCATATCCATCTGGCCCATCTTGGTGTAGGTAAACCAGTCAATAACTAAGTCGTCGATCGGTAGCCGCCGATCGCGATAACCCTTTGCCACCGCCATCAATTCAGTTTGCGTACTGTACCGCTGTTTGCATTGGATATATCCATACGCGCTCTTTGGCAACATCGGTACGTCCCCTGTTAGCAAGCGATACCCGCGATAGATCGCATCATAATCGCCCACAATGACAAAAAAGCTAACCCGTTGTCCCACTTGTGACTTAAATGTATTTTGATTATTGAAACCGAGAGAGACAGTCGTTTTAGACGGATTGTCCCAGATCAGCCCATAGCCTTTGTTAGTAATTAGAAATGGCACGCAGACCGACTGCCCGGAAGGCGCATCATAGTCGTGCGCACATTCAACTACATGGCCGCGTCGATCCAGGAAACCCTGTTGATTTTGTCCAAGGCCATAGTCGTGCTCATCGTCAGCTGCTGCGAAACTAGCTCCAACTGTGAAAAACGGTGGGTCCGTAGGTCGACGATCATATTCCAAACCGTGATTACCATCCTTGTAGTTTGGTACACTCATTTGCCAACCGTTCAAGTGTACAAGCTGCTTTCCGTCGGCTGTAACGATGTTGAGTCCCACGTAATCTGTCGAGCCTGAAAAGAATTTCCCGATCTCTGAAGGATGTTCATGGTTATCCGGATTTTCAGGAGCGAGCGTAACTTTCAGCGCACTCGACTGCAAGATATCTCCAGTGTCGTCTGATTTGTAAGTCCACCCGTTAGGCTCTGGATAAGCAACGATTCCATACCCGGGCGCTGATAAGGCGTCGCCTTTATTAAGACTTATACTTATGCGGACGATGTTGGGAGCGTAGGGCTCAACCAGTACAGAGGCGGTGCCACGATCGACGGCAATATGAGCAGACTGAGCAATGGTCCCACATGATATAGCCACCATTGCAAAATAGATTAAGCATCGGCAGAAAGAATGAATTGGGCGCGGCAAAAGGTAGGTCAGATACACCAGATCATCTCCTTAATGAGGTATTTTGTGCGGTTGGATGGCTTGCCATCAGAATCACCTGAACGTCATCTGTTTTCATGACGATCCATTTCCGCGTATGTTTCTATTTCGGCGCGGTGCGCTTTTTAAAAAGTGCACCGTGCCAAATCGCTCGGATTTACGGCCTATATTCGCTTGATGTTTTTACTTGCACGATCGCTTGCACTGGTAATTTGTCGCTCGATCCGCCAGCGAGTATCCTGACTTTTTCCTTTTCAACGTGCCAGACTTGTCCTGCGACATCCCAATACGCAAGATCACGCGGCATCAATTCGAAAACAATATTCTTTCCCATCTCCGGTTCAATACGCACACGCCTGAACCCCTTGAGCTCGAGTTGTGGACGCTCGACAACTGAACCTAAGTGCTGCACATACATCTGCACGACTTCATCGCTCGCCCGCCTACCTGTGTTTTTAACCTTCACGGTTACTTCGATTTTTCCAGCAGCATCTACACTCGGTGTATCGATGCTTAGGCTTTCATAGGCGAACGACGTGTAGCTAAGGCCATAACCGAAAGCATAGAGCGGCTTCATCTTCGAGTACATATAGGTGCCACCATGGCGGATGTTGTAGTCCATCATGGGAAGCAACTGTTCATCGCCCGTGGGCCAGGTCTGATTCAAACGTCCCGCAGGCGCGTAATCTCCGAAAAGCACGTCAGCAAGCCCATGGCCTTCTTCTTCACTGCTATGCGTCATGTGTACAATCGCTGGAAGATTTTTCTCACTCCATACTATTGCGTATGGAAAGCTAGAACGTAGGACCTCAACCGTATGCTTGTTTGCGTAAAATATCTGCTTCACCAGTTCTTCCTGCTCAAGAGCAATGGTTTTTCGATCAACATCTTCCTTGCCATTCGAGGGTACGGGGCACTGGTCCCACCCAGCGTTGCAGGTCGGATGATTACCGACCACAACGATTGCCAAATCTGCCTTGCGTGCTAGATTCTGCGCCTCTGCAATATTGGATCCATCACTATAAAGCACCTGAGCCCCTTTGGCTGCTTCCTTAATCCCTTGCACTATGCTCACGCTGTAGGGAGGCGTACCGCTGTACCAGTCAAGCAAAACCTCATTGGTCCATGGACCTATTACTGCGATCGTTTTCAGCTTCGCTCGGTCAAGGGGCAGTGTTCTATTCTCGTTTTTGAGCAAGACAATTGACTCATCCGTAGCTTGACGCACGAGTTCTCTACTCGAAGCACGATCCAAAGGGGGTAACTTACTGTTCGTTTCGCGACCAATATTCTCATATGGATCAATTCCGCGTGGATCCATCTCTCCCAGGCGCAAATGAAGACGAAGCATATTCCTAAGCGACACGTCCATATCGGCTTCAGTCAGCAGGCCGTCTTGCAACGCCTTGGTTAAATCTGGTTGATATTCATCGAGGAAGCGATTGATGCCCGCCTTGACAGCGTTCGCGGCGCCGTGTTCTTTATCGTTAAAGCTCTTATGGTCGGTAACGAGCAATCCGAGAGCGCCGCCATCGGTGCATATAAGGCCGTCATTGTCCCACTCCTTGATCACAACGTCTTTCAGAACCGGATTGATCATCATCGGCGTTCCGTTCCAGGAGTTATACGCTGCCATAACTGCTCTTGAACCACCTTGCTCAAACCCCATGCGAAATGGAACGGAATAATACTCACGGAAAAGGCGTTCGTCAAAGTTGGACGAAGAAGACGAACGACCGTTCTCGTTTTCATTGGCAAGAAAGTGTTTCATCAACGAAGCTGCTTGCCAGTGTTTCGGATCGGGACCTTGAAGCCCTTGAATATAAGCGACCGACATTGTCCCGACAAAGTAAGGGTCTTCCCCCATCGATTCCTCGGTCCGTCCCCATCGCGGATCGCGGCTGAGATCTGTGTTGGGTGCGCGCACTACGATTCCGCCAAAATCGAATGCAGAATTTTGGTAGTAGTAGCGCGCCTCTTCTCCTTCTAGTGCACCAATCTTCTTCATCAACACAGTATCCCAGGTTTCGCCTAAGCCTTTTTCTTGCGGAAAAATTGTCGTGGGCAATGGTTGCCGACCACGCGGACCCCACCGCCCCGGACCTCCTAGGGCAAGACCGTGTAAGCCCTCAGCCTCGTCAGAAAATACAAGATGGAGACGCGGAATCTTAGGATGACCATCCATGAGCTTGACCTTTTCATCAAGGGTCAAGCGGTTTAACAGATCGGCGATTCGCACGTCATCACTTAATGCTGGATTGCGGAACGGGTAATCCGTTTGGGCACATGCCTGGGACACAATCAAGACAGTAAGGAAAAACAAGCCAGCATAACGTGTAGACTTGCCAGCCACCCTCAGTTGGTGCATGAATCCATTGATAATCTGAGAAACAGGGATTGAGAAATAGGATCTATCAATGCCTATTGTTACATAATTCAAGTACATATTTTCTCCTTCAGCGAGCGTCATATGGCCACATTCATCCTTCCCTTGCACCGAAATCATTCTGCACATCCTATTGATAAGTCGCTTCGAGAAAAACTCGCTAAACGCAACAATACTGACCGCCATTACAAACTGCATCGGGTTCAGGTACTAAACCGACATCAGTTCGATGTTCTGCTAAATGCTTGTAGCAAACCAACCTTCATGGAAACTATCATTACCGCCGTCCACTATCTTTGGCTGCCAAAACAGAAACCTCTGCCATACTAAAACAATGATTGGGACCAAGTGTTTTCAATGCTGTAAACCGGAAAAATTTTGCGTCAACAGGAATAAAGGTAACTTCCTGAAGCATGGGATTATTTCCGATATTCAAAAAGCGCCCTCGGGGCACATTCGTTATCCAATTAAGACCATCCGTGCTCGTTTCAAAGCGATAAGTATCAACAACGCCATCGTGGTTTCTGTCTTGACGCGGAAGATATACAAATCCAGAAATCAGCTGCAATCTTCCCATATCGACAGTCAATTGGTGAGGCAATGCTGTATCTGAGCATGTCTGCCAAATAGTGGCTTGACTCCCGTCAATCGCATTTCCTGCGGTGCTGTCTGCTTGCTCACTATCTATGCTCACAACCTTCCAGCCAATCGGAGCTAGGCCGGCAAAGTATTTTGACGCGACCATACCGAGTCGCCCATCTGGAGCCACACAGCCTGCCTGTATCTGGCCACCACGTGGAAGAGCGATGGGCGAACTGTACATGATAGATTTTGAGGTCGGCGCCGTACCATCCATTGTGTAAGCTACGGGAAGCCCTTTCGTGCACTTGATGGTCACCAACCCATTGGCGTCGCGCTCGGAAATGACAGGAGCTTGAACCAATTCGGCCTGCTTGAAAAGCCCGACTTCAGCCAGAGTCGGTTCAAGACGTGAACTAGTAATGCGAATACGTACTTGATCGGTCATCACTGGCGCGCTCCACCGCAACAGCCGCTTGTGACCGACCGTAGTCTGCTCATCGAGCTTATTCCACTTCAAGCCATCCCAAGCATCGATCGCGAAGGATTCGATGCGCTGGCCGCGATGATCCACCGCCTCCTGCAATGAAATAACATCAAACGTTATAGCGGCAGGCATCTTCAACGTGAAAGTGGCAGTCCTCTGCCCCGGAGCAGCTTCCCACCAAGTATCGAGATTCCCATCAAGAGCGCTAGCTGGTGCGTTCGCTCGATTCGAACTGTCGGCCGTAAGCTTTGCGCCTGTCGCAAGGTTTCGGGCAAAAGTTTCATCGACCACACGCGCCATCCCATGCAAAGATGCAAGTTGATTGTCGGGAATTAATCCACGTGTATCTGGCGAGAGATTTAGCAGCATATTGCCATTTCTGCCGACAGATGTGTAATATATGTCGATTAGATCTGCGGCAGTCCGTACGTGCTTTTCATGGCTCCAAAACCAACCATAAAGAATCGGTTCATTGACTTCCGCCGGGTACCACCATAGATACGAACCGTGGGTAAGCTTTGAACGGCTGCCAAGATCACCGTTCGTCATGTCTGGCCAATTAAAGTTATTGGGAGGTACTGGCAATGGAATGACGCTCCATTCCGTGGTCCGGCCGATCCCGGCCTCATTGCCAACCCAACGTGCATCGGGTCCTTTTCCGAAGATAATTGCTTGCGGCTGTAATTTACGAATCAAATCGTACCAAGCACCGTAGTCGTACGCCTCAGAAACGCTTGGATCTGGATTTGCGCCGTCGAACCAGACTTCTCGAATTGGTCCGTATTCGGTCAGCAATTCGTAGAGCTCATTCAGAAAATAACGGTTGTAATCGTCGACATCGTACGTGTAACTTTTAAAGCCGGCGGCTAATTTCCGTCCCTGAGACGGGTTATTTTTAAAGCTGTTCGGGGCAGTTGGAATTACCGAACGCAGTATTTCGCTCCCATTCCCGTAGTAACCATTTGGATTCTTGGGATTGGTCCGCAATTGGTAAAGATCTGCTGGCGACAGATAGACACCTAATTCAATGCCATATTTTCGCGCAGCATTAGCAACCTCACGAACCATGTTACCCTTACCTTCACGCCAAGGACTGGCAGCAACTGAGTGGTCTGAATAGCGGGTAGGCCACAGATTAAACCCGTCATGATGCTTACAGACAAGGACCACCATTTTGCCACCCGCATCCTTGACGGCGTGCATCCATTGATCGGCATCAAGTTCCGTGGGATTGAATATGGACGGATCCTCACGACCATCGCCCCATTCGACGCCTCTGAACGTGTTCGGACCAAAATGGATAAAGAGCGTTCGCTCCAACCGCATCCAAGCCGTCTGATTAGGGCGCGGTAAAACCATTGCTGACTTTTCCGCAATTATGGCTTGAGAGTCGCCATCCAAAATATGTTGTTGTGCGGAATAACCAATCGGAGCAGGCAAATTAACCGCTGAATTCGCGGAAGTTTGTCCGTAAACCAATGCTTGAAATGCCAAAAGTACTGTCGAAAAGGTAACCAATATTGTTGTACTTGAAGACTTCATTGTGTCCTTAACCTTTTTGCGCCGCGATTGCGGAAAAGCAGTATTAGCTGAACTGTGTCGTGCCTAGCTGAAACAGTCCGTTTACGTCGTTGCCATCTCCTATTACATGAAAAACGGCGCTAAGCCGATTTATTACTGAATCAGATCCGCTTCGTAGGGGTCGAGAATTACATTGCCGTAATAGGTACGGTGACTAATAATTCCACTTTTCGTCCCTTCAATCGGGATTTTCTTCTGCTGCTCGGTCGTATTCACATAGATAGTGCGGCCGTCAACCACTCGTGCATAAACACCTTCGGGAGTAAGTGGACCTTGCTCAATTCCCAGCGATCCATAAAGACTCCGGAGAATTGGATCTATCAGCGAGGGCTGCGCTGGTGCTGCGAGGTAAAGAGCCTGCCCTTTACCATATTTGTTCACAGTTACAGCAGGTGGTTGCCCCGGAAGATTTGAAAATTTCGCAAGCGTACTTGCTGTTCCTGGTTCTAGAACCTCGTAGTATCGGATACTGGCCTTTGCTGTTTTGCCTTCGAATACAAATTCCGGCAGATTCTTTGGTTCGTAAAATTGTGCGGTGCGTAACCCGAAAACATCGCTCAATCTGCCAGGAAGAGGAGTATTAAACCACTGCCCGTGTTCATTGACCTTTGCCGAGAATGCCGTCATCAGAACAGTACCGCCAGCACCAACAAAATCACGTATGGCCTTCGCGCTGGCGGCATCCATTACATAGTCGGCAGGCACGACGACAAGCTTGTACGGAGCAAGACTGTCATGCCCGATGTTGATGACCGCTGCATCGATATTGGCACTAAACAAGGGCTCGAAGGCGTTCTCTACCTGTTCGGTATACGAGGGCTTGAAATACTGAAGTGTCGTATTGGAAGGGCCGTTCGGTTGCGAATCGATGAACGAATCAAAAGAATAAGCAATGGCGACTTGCGGATGGGTATACCGTGGAAATCCATACTTAGAAAGCAGTTTATAGTCAGAAGCAATTTGCGCGAATTCATTTACCTTCCATGAGGGAGTGTTATCGTGGTCAAGTAACCCAAAGATAGCCTGTTCCTCTCCTCCCTGATGGCTGTTGAACGTCCACGCAAGAATGCCCTGTGCGCCGATCATGAGTCCAAGGTGCGCATACATGCGGCTACGCCCAGGCGTGCCATACCATCCTCCGCCACCTGCAGTAAATTCATTGAACCACATGGGGGTAGATAGGTCGCCCTTTGTCATCGTGGCCTGAAACGCACCACTTGCCGGGTCGTTTGGATAAAAGCCTTCCGCTCCGTATGAGACATATGACTTATAGGTACCGAGATAATCGAAACCCCGCCTGGGCGCGTAATCCCAGAGGTTTGAGATCGATGGAATGTCGGGCATATTGCGGCGGCGAATGGCATCAAGTTCCCGCAGCCGCTCTACCGAAACGTCGGACCAGAAGCGATGAAGGTCCAAATAACGCTCCGAAGGTCCGGGACCGTTTGCCAGCGGCAAATCGACATCCTCGAAGCTGTTCAATCTGCGAGACCATCTCTGGGTCGCCCAGACTTTGTTGAGTTCTTCGACCGTTCCATATTTTTTTTCGAGCCAGGCAATAAACCGCTTCCTGTCCTCTGCCGAATAGGAGATATAACCATTGCCAATTTCATTGTTATAGCCAATGGCCAGTATTGCCGGGTTATGTGCATAGTGTTTTGTCATTGCCTCGGCTAGGGCCTTAACTTCGTGCGCGTAATTTGGATCGCTAATGTCGTCCATGTAGCGTTCCGCCGCGGGGAGACGCGTGCCATTCTGCGTGACCACATCCACACCTGGATACATGCGATGCAACCAGATCGGAGCAGGGGAACCGGGGATATCCAGAATTACCCTGATCCCATTCGCATGCATCTTAGCCACGACTTCGTCCCACCATTCAAAGTTAAACTTTCCATGCGACGGTTCAAAGGAATCCCAGGAAAGATCTCCAATGCGTACAACATTGAACCCGGCATGTTTCATGATGGCAATATCATGATCGATCTCCTCGGGCTTACGATCGATCGGCTGATAACAGGTTCCCACGAAAAGTTGTCCTGGACCTGGCCAGTTCGTATGCATCGAATTTTCCTGCGCTACACAAACGGGATTCAATAGACCGATAATAATCAAACAAATGAACGCAAGGCGGTTCATGAACATATGCTCCCTTTGGAAATATTCTTGGTAGGCTGTGTGGCTTCTACACTGCTCAGTCGCCGTTAAGAAGCTGGCTAGAGTGTCACAAGCACCGTGTCATTGCTGTTTATCGGAAATGTGTACTCAACTGTACCCGCAGGTCCGCTCCGTACAACTTTGTCTGTTTCGGGGATGTCCTTAGTAAGACCGTTCAAGTGTTTGATCTGCACCGAGGTAAGTTTCTTGGGCGAGCCCATTTCCAAATAGACCGTGTATGCATCCTTTGCGTAGTATCCTGTGCGATGGACTTGTATATGTGTCTTGTTCGTTTCTGCAGCTGCCGGTAAAGTACAAAGAGTCACTACCGCACTAAGAATGATTGGTGAAATTCGTTGATGAACTGCATTGTGCATATTCTTTAGTACCCTTCGCTGCAATCGGCTAGGGAGATGTCCTGCATCAGAGTAAATGGTGACCCGCCGCTTTTGCATAGAAGCGGCGGGCCGCCTGATTACCAACTCAACCGAGCCGATAACTGCAGATACCGAGGCGTGTTGGTAGGACCACTCGGGCCTTTTCCAATCGTTCCGAAATCGATACTGGTTGGGTCGTTGTTGTAGCCTTCATCCCAATTTGCATGGTTGAAGGCATTCAGCATGTCGGCACGAAATTGGAGGTTCGTGCTATTCGACAGATAGACCTTCGACGCAACTGGAATCTTAAAGTTCTTGGAGACGGCCATATCGAACTTGTATGCGCCGGGTTCACGCACGCCAAAATCGATGTTGGTCCTTCCCACGGAATATCCGCTTGTGGGCATTCTTACAAACTGAATGCTGGAACATCCTGCTGCTGTAGCGGCAGGACTAGCGATGATCGAACCTGTGTCAACGTCCTTGTAACCGACGCACGGAGTAACGCCACGCAGCCTTTTGTCCTTGTGGTTGCCGTCGGCGGGAAGAATGGTGTGGTTCACTCCCATTGAGGTGTTGATTGCCGCGCCTGTCGACGCCATTTCCCAGTTGCCTGCGCTGTCGTATATTCCGCCAGATCCGCCGGAATCCGTGGGACGCCATGCGAATCCACTGTAGTACGAGAAGAGCGGGCTGATCTCCCAGCCGTTCACAATCTCGTCAACCAGCGTATTCGCGTTGGGCAGCAGAAGGCGGCCCCTGCCGAAAGGCAAGTAACCAACTCCAGAAAACGTGATCGAGTGATTTACATCATTGCCCGTGCTAACCTGCCGCGCCCAGACACGGTTGACAGTATCAAGCCAGCCTCCGGAGGTCTCGGACTTTGCGTGCGTATAGCTGCCGTGCAACGACAAGCTCTTGTTTACCTGATGCGATGCTGTGACCTGGAGAGAGTTATACCAGCTCTTTCCATCGTTTGTAGCCCCGTTCTTGGTAATGTCTGTGAACTCGGGATAGGGGCGGGTAAGCGTTCCTTTGGAGATGGTGGAGTTTGTGTAATATCCCGTGCCGGAAAAGGCCGAGACCCCTAGAAATGGATTTGTAACATATCCGGTCGCAGTGTCGTCGCAGATGTGACGGTTTCCGCCCCGCTCAATGTCGCACTGCGCGTTCCATTGGGCAGATACATGGTTGATGTTGTCACTTACCGAATTGTTCGGAACCCGGTTGCCAACATATCCGACGCTGATCACGTCGTGATTGGTTATAGCAACTTCGTAGATCAGGCTGTAGGACCAGAGTGATGGCACATTGAACTGCGGGTTCACGTAGGTAATCGACGAACCCAGGTCCTCAAGATAACCGCGGGAAGAACCCGTTGATTGAAGAACTGTTGGAATCGGGTTGCTGAACCCCTGTCCGGTTGTCGATGTGTAAGGAGTAATGCCATTGTCGAGCGAATTGTTGTACGAGGTGGAGGCTGAAAAGCCGTCCGCGTTATTGGTGCTTTGATCGGTCATATAGGTTTCACCTATTCCACCGCGGAGCGACATCCTGCTGTTGATCGCATAGGCAAAGCCGATGCGCGGCTGCACGTGCAACATGTTGGTTGCATAAGCCCCTCTTCGCACATTATTCACACCGGCATATGTAAGGCCGCCTTGCAGTTTGGTGGCCGAACCCAATGCCGTGGTTCCGGTTGGTATCTGGTCGGAAACAGGATTCAGCACCGTAGTATCGAAGTATCCAGTTGCTTTATTGTGGCGCTCCGTCTCCGCAGTGAGGAAGTCCCAGCGAAGGCCAAGATTCAGGGTCAGCTTCTTTGTCAGCTTCCAATCATCCTGGACCCATGGTGCAAAGTAGTGCTGGGACCAGAATTGGTGGATATTCGCGTTTACGCTGCCGTAGTTAGGATATCCGAGCAGCAGTGAGGCTATGGACAAACCGCTGGAGTACCCTGGCGCATCTGACGAGTTGTAGTAATGTTGCGAGAAATTTGTGTCGAAGTGGTAGTTGTCGGCATTGCCGCCTACCGGGTTCAGCCACTGGAAGAAATCGATGTTGACACCGGCACGGATGGTATGCACTCCGTGGTTGTAGGTAACTGTCGGGAGGAAGTCGAGCGAGTGCCGGTCACCGGAATAACCCAGCCAATTTGCACCGAAATCGACATAGCTCGCCGAATTTGGCAGGCCACTTAGAGCAATATAGGGAAAATGGTGATTGTTTCCTAGTTGACTGTAGTAGCTAGAAGCAAAACCGAGGGCTTCCACAATGTTGTTGGAGGTCGTCATACCTTCGTTTTGCTTGTTGTTGTATGTCATCAGGGAGACACCTATGTTGGTCACTAGATTCGAATTGACAATGTGTGTCCACTGCGCCGTTCCGGTTTCCGTCTGCGGAGCAGCACCTGAGCCGTTCGATTGTGCAGGATCGTCGTTGGGCGCGCCGGTATTCCAGTTGGCGGAAATCCAGCGCCCTTGACCGGCCCAACGGAAAGAGAACTTGTCTCTATCGCTCAGGTTGTAGTCGACCTTGAACATGGCATTGCGCCACAGGTCGTGCTCTACCTGAAGGTTTTGATAGTTGTTGGCATACGGTGCGTAACCAGCTCCCGGATCGACGTTCGCCTTGAAATAACTGTAGTACGAGACGATATTCGCAGCTACCGGATCGATTCGCTTACTCGGAATCTTGTTGCCCGCGAATGCCGAGTGCGCCTGCTTTGTCTTGCCATCGAGGGGATCGACAACTGTCTGCAGCGGAGTAAGCGGATCGTAAATGGTTAGCGGCTGAAGACTGTTGGTTGTGGTGTTCCAGTAGGTCGCCGTGCTGAAGTCGCCCGTGAGCCAGTCCGTATTCGGCATGGAGTACGTATTATACGAAGGATTGGGCAAGATATCTTTCATTTCCTCGTAGCTAGCCACGACGAACAGCTTGTTCTTACCGTTGTAGAAGTGTGGAATGACAACAGGTCCTTCCAACTCGAAGCTAAATTGATCGCGTTTATGCGGCGGCTTGGACGGATTCGAAGAATTGTTATAGGTGGATTGCCAGTCATACGCGTCGAGCCAGCTACGGCGCATATAGTAGTCAGCAACACCATGGAACTGGTTGCCGCCGGACTTCAAGGCGACGTCCATGGACGAACCACCCGAGTGCCCATAGGAGGCATCGTAGGCGTTCAGAATGAGCTTGAATTCCTGGACGACATCGACAGACGGAGTAAAAGCCGTTCTGCCAAGATCGGAGGCATCGTTGCCCAGGCCGTCGATATTAGTCTGGCTTACCTGCGGTGAACCATTTACGTATTGGTTTCCGGTTACGTTGTCATAGGGGCGTGGATATTGCGAGCTGGAGAAATCATGCACGCCAGCGCTTTGCGAAACAAGGCCAAACGGATTGCGCCCGTCGAGAGGCATTTCCGCAACACGCTCGCTATCAATGACTTCACCGCGATCGGACTTGGAGAGTTCGATTTGCGAGGCGCTTGCGTCCACGGTGACAACTTCGGTTGCCGTTCCCACATTGAGTTGAAAGTCGATGGTTGAGGTTTGGGATACATTGAGCAGAATGCCCGTCTTCTTTTCTGCCCTGAACCCTTCTTTCGACACCGCGATGTCGTAGATCCCAGGAATCAGATAGGGAACTGTATAGTCTCCGCCACTAGTCGTAATCGTTTTCACATCCACGCCAGTTGCCTGGTTGTGAACGATGACTTGAGCCCCCGGGACAACAGCTCCAGTAGCGTCGAGGACACGTCCTGTAAATTGTTGTGTCGCCTGAGACCAGGAGACACCAACGAACAGCAAGAATACGACCAGGCATCGAAATGCCCAAGCGATTTTTTTGCGTATGCACTGCATTTTTTCTACCTCCTTACAAGTCGTTTTGCACCCCAACTTCGGTTCTTAATGACCCGCAGGTCACATTGACCAAGGATGGTTAGCATTGCTATCCGGGCGCATATTCAGCCTTCTTTTAAGCCCGCAGACAATCCACGTCTCGCCCTCAAGCACGGCGATTACTCCTTTGCCATCGCATATTCGAAATTTGAGCGCGAAAAATATGCTCCCGGACTTCTGACACTGCCTTCTAGTCGAAACGATTAGAACAGTCTAGGTATTTAACGGATTGTTTCCTGTATCGCGCGCAAATTATTGCAGTAAACACATGATAATAAATATATTTCTAGAATTAGCCTATACC
>Ga0255354_1001427_pt1 | contig 13750 bp, 13 predicted proteins | sample HBST50metaG_FD_189942 | JGI IMG/M metagenome (GOLD analysis project Ga0255354, IMG submission 189942) | Peat soil microbial communities from Stordalen Mire, Sweden - H.B.S.T50 | ecosystem: Environmental > Terrestrial > Soil > Wetlands > Peat | place: Sweden: Norrbotten County, Stordalen Mire...
GGAGGGAGGCGTGGGTTTCAACCCACGCATAGAGCCAACATAATTCACGGCGGGCTTTAGCCCCGGCAACAACGGCTAATTTGCACTCACGGCTGAAACACCAGTCGCGCGCCCTGTTCCGGGCTGTTCCACAGAGATTCAATCTCGCTGAGCGGAGCCGTCTTCGCGCTGAACTCAAACGGCTCCCGAGCCGCCGTCTTGAAGAACTCCTCGACTGCTGTCCGAATCTGAATTAGCGACGCGCTGCCAAACCCACTGCCCAGCAACTCCAGCCCCGAACGGCGCAGAGCCGCCGCCGCCAGGCTGATTGTCCCGCCGGCGCTCGAGCCAATCTGCACGTACCGCACCCGCGGCGATGCCTTGCGCAGTCCCTTCTGCGAGATCGCCTCCAGCGCGCACTCCGCCGGGTGACCCCACAGATAGTCCAGCACCACATCCACGCCCGCTTCCGCAATCTCGCTCTTGAACGCGGCCACCAGCGGATCATGCTCCTGGTCGAGCGAGATAACCGCATCCGCGCCCAGCGCCTTCAGCTTTTCCAGCGCCTCCGGATTGCGCCCGGCTGCAATCACGCGCCGCGCTCCCAGCCGTTTCGCGATCTGCACCGCAAGCTGTCCAGCCACGCCTGTTGCGCCCAGGATGAGCACGCTCTCCCCGGAGACGAACTCCGCGCGCGCCGTCAGCGCAACCCACGAAGACATTGCAGGATTGGCAATTCCCGCCGCCGTAGCGTCATCCAGTCCATCGGGCAGCGGAATGCACATCCAATTCGCCGCCAGTGTCCGCTCGGCAAAACTCCCAAAAGGGCTGCGCGCCGCGCCGAAAAACACGCGCGTGCCATCCTCCAGCCGTCCCGCGCCGTCCACTCCAGGCACAAACGGAAGCTCTCCTGTGCTCCCATAGTGCGTGCCATTCGCCAGAGCCTTCACAATGGGGTGAAGACCGGCAGCGGTTACCGTCACCGCAAGCTCCCCTTCTGTCGCGACGGGGTCGTCAAAGGTGGCATATTTCGGCGGCGCATCGAAGGCGCTCACAACGGCTGCGCGCATGAGTTTGCTCCTTGGGTCCAATGAACTGTTCTGTTGCGGAAACCAGTCGGGGAATCTGGCTTTCCCGGATTCTATTGCATCTGTGGCCCGCACTGGAAGTCATAAATCTGCGGGCAGCGGGACTGTTTCCAATAAGCCCGGTGCTCCACAAACCTTCCGTGCCCCATCCATGCGACTTCTTTCTGTCGCATGGGTGGGAACACACAACCCCCAATCCACTTTGCGGGGTACCCCATCCTTGCTGTCATCCTGAGCGAGCGCAGCGAGTCGAAGGACCTGCATCTTGCAATGTCTGTCGCATGAGTGAGCACACAATCCCCACTCCGCTTTGCAGATTATTTCCCTCCTGCCCTGCACAATGAAATCAGAATCCGCGCAAGGAGAACCCCCCATGACCGAAGAAGCAAACACCATTCCCGAGAACTCCGCCAACGCCATCCCCAAAAACCCCGCCATTGCGCGCTGTTCCGCCGAGTGGAGACGCGCCTACCAGGGGACAATCGAGAATGGAGAATCCAACTACACAGCCCGGCAGAACGCTGGATGGGCCTATCGCAGGGCCATGCCTCCGCTCACCGGACAGGAAAACATCAGCAGCTTTATCGCCTGCGTCGCCCACGGAATACTCATCGACGCAATCGAGGGAAAAGACGCAACCAGGCTCCTCTACGCCGCCCAGGTTGCCCTCGCCACTGTCCGCAACCAACCGTCCCCGCCCAAAGCGAAACCAGAGTGACTGTATCCCGAAATCACCGCACTCAAGTCGACGCGACCAGCAGGGAGCGGCGACCCAGCACAGAAATTAATAGGCCACATCAACTCTGGTTTCGCTCGAAAGACAAGGCCGCCTGAGCCCCCCTACCCCCCTATTTATATTTTCAAAACCATGCAGATTAATTCAGTGTTGTGGAAATCTCCTATGAAGCAACGTCCTTGCCGGGTGCCCCACCCTCGCCGCGTCTTTGTTTTTGCGGCTAGGGTGGGATAGCACAACAGCTCCGTGCCCCATCCATGCGACTTTTTTCTGTCGCATGGGTGGGATAGCACAAAACTTAATCCCGCTTGCAAATTAGCGATGTGCCCTGCCACACTGAAATCGTGGCCACCCAAACAATCGTCATCCTCGACTTCGGTTCGCAATACACGCAACTGATCGCGCGGCGCATTCGCGAGCAGAACGTCTTCTCCGTCGTCCTGCCCTGCACCGCGCCCCTCGCCGAAATCAAAGCGCTCCAGCCGCTCGGCCTCATCCTTTCCGGCGGGCCGTCGTCCGTGTATGATGCGGACGCGCCCGCGGCCGACCCCAAACTGCTCGATCTCGGCGTGCCCGTGCTGGGCATCTGCTATGGGCTGCATTTCATCGTCCATCACCTCGGTGGCAAAGTGCGCCCGGGCACCAAGCGCGAATACGGCCACGCCGAAGTCACCATCGAAGATAGCGCGACGCCTCTCTTCGCGGGCTTGCCGCCGACGCTCCAGGTATGGATGAGCCACGGCGACGAGGCGCTCGAGCTGCCCTCCGGCTTTCACCGCATCGCCGTCAGCGCCAACGCCCTGGCCGGCATCGCCAGTGAGCAGCGCCGCATCTGGGCCGTCCAATTCCACCCCGAGGTGCACCACACGCCGCTCGGCCCGCGCATCATCAAGAATTTTGTCTTCGAAATCTGCGGCGCGGCGGGCGACTGGACCCCGGCGCGCTTTATCGAAACCACGGTCGCTGCCATCCGCGAAAAAGTCGGCGCGGGCCACGTCATCTGCGGGCTTTCTGGCGGCGTGGATTCGTCAGTCGCGGCAATGCTGGTACACCGGGCCATCGGCGCCCAACTCACCTGCATCTTCGTCAACAACGGCGTCCTGCGCAAAAATGAATTCATCAGCGTGCAGAAGAATATGCGCGACAATCTCGGCCTGAAGGTCGTCGCCGTGGACGCCGGCGAGCGCTTCCTCAAGCAACTGGCCGGCATCATCGATCCGGAAACCAAGCGCAAGCGCATTGGCGCAGAGTTCATCGCCGTCTTCGATGACGAGGCCGCGCGCATTGCCAAAGAGACCGGCGGCGTTGAATGGCTGGTTCAGGGCACGCTCTACCCCGATGTGATCGAATCGTCGAGCGTCAAAGGTCCCAGCCAGACCATCAAGAGCCATCACAACGTGGGCGGCCTGCCGCTGGGCATGAAGCTCAAGCTGATCGAGCCGTTGCGCGATCTCTTCAAAGATGAGGTCCGGCGCATTGGCCGCGACCTTGAAATGCCCGACGAAATTCTCGGCCGCCAGCCGTTTCCGGGTCCCGGTTTAGCCGTCCGCATCCTCGGCGAAGTTACGCCAGAGCGCGTGGCTTTGCTGCAGGAGGCCGATGAGATCGTTGTCGCCGAAATCAAGGCTGCCGGACTCTATTCGTCCATCTGGCAGAGCTTTGCTGTCCTGCTGCCGGTGATGAGTGTGGGCGTAATGGGCGACCAGCGGACCTACGCTTACACCGCCGCCGTGCGCGCCGTGCATTCTGAAGACGGCATGACCGCCGACTGGACCCCGCTTCCCTACGAGGTGCTCAAGCGCATCAGCAGCCGCATCGTCAACGAAGTGCGCGGCATCAACCGCGTGGTTTACGACATCACGTCGAAACCGCCCGGCACCATCGAGTGGGAGTGAGTAGAGCGGTTTCAGAAATAGTGTAATGTTAGTCAACTTTCTCGTTTCCCACCCTTCCGCAGAAAAAAGCGGAAAGAATGGGGCACGAGGCATTACAAAAACAATGAAAATGCTCTAGGTCAGTCATCTAATTCCGCGCCACCCACGGGGAATTAGATGATAGGCCCTAATCTTGCGCCAGAAAAGCTCCTGGTTTTGAAGTGGCAGCACTACAAGCCGGCAGGCGCTCAGAACGTTCCGGCCAACTTGTAATTCTGATATGAAGCGAGAAAGAAAGTGTGGCGGATGGTGCTGGTAACGGTGTTGTTGTCGCCATTGGGAACCGCCACCATGGCTGTTACGCTGAATCGGGGAAGCAGATATGCCTTGCCGGCGAGGACTACGGAACCATAATCGATTCGCCTGTCTTCCCTCAGAACGAGGTCCGTGGGTTTCATCTCAGCACGGGTGATGACGCGAACCACAAGGCCCGTATCCGGATTGATGAACAACTCGCCGTGGTAGCCTACGACCTTTTTGAAAGGTTCCCATGTGCTGACCGACTGGATGGCCCCAGGAGCCAACGACCATACGACGTGAGTTGCTGTAGTGGTCTTCGGAAAGCAGCAGTAACTCACATCGAAGTGGGACTTTTCCTTCTCCACGGCGAAGGAAAATACCGCGGTCTTCCTGCCGTCAATCAACTGCCAGCGCACCCAGCCGATTTTACCCGAGGACGAGGCTTCAAGAAAGAGGTCGCCCAGATTGGTTCCCGGTTCGCCCTCTGAAATCTCTCCGTACTCACCCCACTTCGTCTTTGCCCTGGAAGCGGCGGTTTTCTCGACGCCTTTGTCGGTTTCTACTAGGTCAACTTGATTGTCGACTAGCTGGATCGGACCGAGAAGCGTATTGGTACTACGAAGTCCGATACTGTCTGTGGTTATGACATGGTCCTCGAAGCGGAGCGTGGTTTTGGTGACCGATAGATGAGGATTCCGCACATAAACCCTGGACGCGAAATCGGCGGCTTTAGCCAGGATGGCTTGTTGAGCGGCTGCGCCGGGCGCAGGAGTAGCGGGAAGGTCTGAAGCCGGAGGCGCAAGAAATGCGCTTTGTTCCTTCAGAATTTCAACCTGCACGCCGGAGAGCGGACCGGGAAGGTAACTCTTAAGACTGTTCGCCGCGCGGCCTGCTAGCTCTTCGTTCAGTTCAATCTCTTTGAGCTGGTCAGCGACCTCTGCGTCGGTCTTCTTGTATTGCTGCATGGAAACAAGCAAATCCTTGAGTTGTTGTACGGTGACTTTCTTGGCTGCCCACGCGGGCGAAGCTGCTATCAGTAACACGAGAATCCATCCCGATCGTTTCATTTGCCTATTCCCCTGGAAGATCCCGCTGGCTGCGATTATACATATCTGCCCCCACTCGATCATGACAAAGGAATCATGAAACGAGGATCGCAGCGTCAAGGCTTTCTCTCCAGCCGCATCGTCAACGAGGTGCGCGGCATCAACCGGGTGGTCTACGGCATCACGTCGAAGCCACCCGGCACCATCGAGTGGGAATAGGGCTTTTCATTCACTCGCCGGCTGCGCGCGCAGCGCCGCAACCTCGCGGCTGAGCCCGTCGAGCCGCGCCATCAATTCCGCATGGCGCTTGTCGGCGACCGAGGGGTCGAAGGCTTCCACATAGAAGGTGCCGTTGGGCTCCAGTTCGCATTTGCGCACTTGGTGAACGTCTTCAAAGCCCTGGCGGTGGATCACCTCCATCAGTTCCTCGCGAGTAAGCGATTCGCGCGCCAACGCCTTTTGGTCGACCTGGCCGTTGTGCACCAGCACGGAGGCGCGGCCCTCGAAGGCGCGGGTAAGCCGCTTGGAGCGGAAGAGCACGCGCACCACCAGCCAGTTGATGGCCAGCAGGCTGCACGCGCCGATAACACCGCCAGTCACCGAGTTATCGTCGCCGATGATGGCATTCTGCACGGTGTTCGAGAGCGAGAGCAGCACGACCAGGTCAAAGGGGTTGAGCTGGGCCAGTTCCCGCTTGCCGAAGATGCGCAGCAGCAGCACCAGCACCAGGTAAACAATCACGGGGCGGAGCAGCTTCTCCAAGATGGGAAGCGGCATCTGAAACATGTGGTCGAAGATCAGCGAGTGGGCCATGACAACGAGGATAGCTGGCGTCACTGCTTCTTTTCCAGGCGCAACGAAACATCGACGGTGTGAGCCTCATCGTCCATCGTGAGCTTGAATTTGCAGTTGGCGCTCGCAAAAGTTCGTCCGAGCGGCGAACGGGGGTCTTGCCCGGCAAACCAAGAGCCTAACGCGCTCTCGTTGAATACTGCGCCGGCAGGCAGCTTCCATGCGGACCAAATTGCAGCGCGAAGGTCGTCGGCGATGTTTTCAATGGTCAGCTTGCCCATGGTATAAACCGGGCCCTGCTCGGCAGTAACAGCGAAGCTCACTGTTCCGTGCGCGCGATCGTAGCTGGGAGTGAGATGAATCCTAGCCTGCATATAGCCCTTGTTGTGGTAAAGGCTTGAGAGGTATTCCCAGTTCTCGGTCAGGCGCTGGCCTTCGGCAACATCTCCGGGATGAAGTTTCGACTGACGGTCGAAGTCCGCTTGCGTGACTGGCAGGCCGGGCGCGAGTTGGGTTCCCGCCAGTCTGTATACGGCGCCCGGCGAAACCGACACCGCGAAGGGGATTTGAATCGCCTCTTGCGTAATCACCGGCGCGCCCTGCGGCGCAGCGTGGATCTCCGCTTCCAGATTGCCTTTGTCGTGATAGTAGTTGCCCAGGTAGGTCTCAATCTGGTTTGGACTTCCCTCGCTGTCATAAGCTGAGCCGGTAAGTTTGGCGAGAATCTCCGCGACCTTAGGATCAGTGGGAGCCGCCGCGCCATCCAGCCGAATCTCGCCCACCACAACCGGCGGCGCGGTGATGGAAAAGCTCATCGCGGTCACCTTTTGGCCGGTGTAGGGCGTGGCCGTGACCGCAGCTTTAATGCCCTTGGCCGCCAGTATCTCTTCGAGAGCCCCGCGCACACCTTCGAGCAGTCCGTTCTCGCCAGGAACTTTGCCGTGGTAGAGCGGGAAGCGGTCGTGCAGCGCTGTATCCAGTTCCTTGCCCGGCGTGAGCGGTAGATTCTCCAGGCGGATCGGGTAGAGTTCGGTATGCGGAACGATGGTAAAGACAAGGTCAACCCCGTCGAACTTGAAGGCCAGGCTCTCGAAGACGCCGGTGTCCATCAGCTTTTGGGAGTGCTCCTTCATGTCGGCATAAGCAAGGACCGTGCCTTTTTTCAACCCTGCGGCGGCCATGAGTTCCTGGTCAGAGTACTCCGGGTCGCCTTTGAACTGAATGGTCTTGGGCAAAAACTTCTGTGCGGCTATGGGCAGGCTGGATGCGAGCAGGACAATAACTGTCAGGAGCAGAAAACACGTGCGCTTCATGATAGGGAAAGAGTAGCAAAAGAATCCGCCCGCGCGGAAAATCATTTCGCCGTGCTATTGATCAAATTCCTGGGCTGTCGAGGAAAACATCATCCTATTCCGCAGCCGCAGCCTTGCTCCGGAAGAAATCCAGCGACTTGCGCAACCCCTCTTTGAGCGTGATCTGCGGCTCCCATCCAAGCAGGGCGCGGGCCTTGCTGATGTCGGGGCAGCGTCGCGTCGGGTCATCCACCGGCAAGGCTTCAAAGCGCAGTTCGCTCTTTGAGCCGGTAACTTCCAGCACTGCCTTAGCGCACTCCAGAATGGTGAACTCGCCGGGGTTGCCGATGTTCACCGGCAGGTGCTCATCCGAGCGCGAGAGGCGCAGGATGCCTTCTATCAGGTCGTCCACATAACAGAAGCTGCGCGTCTGGCTGCCGTCGCCGTAAATGGTCAGCGGTTCGCCGCGCAGGGCCTGCATGATGAAGTTGGAGATCACGCGCCCGTCGCTGGGATGCAGGCGTGGCCCGTAAGTGTTGAAGATGCGCACCAGGTGAGTGTTGACGCCGCGCGAACGGTGATAAGCCATGATCATCGCCTCGGCAAATCGCTTGGCCTCGTCGTAAACCGAGCGCGGGCCAACCGGATTCACGTGGCCCCAGTAACTCTCCGTCTGCGGATGCTCGAGAGGATCGCCATAACACTCCGAGGTGGAAGAATGCAGATAGCCTGCGCCATGGCGGGCGGCGATTTCCAGGGTATTCGTGACGCCTACCGAGCCGACACGCAGGGTTTCAATTCCCAATCGAAGATACTCCGGCGGGCTGGCCGGAGAGGCAAAGTTAAAAACGTAATCTACCGGCCCCACGTCGAAAGGCTCGCAGATATCAAGTTCTTCAAACCGGAAACGCGCTTCATGGCCGAGGTGAGCAAGGTTTTCGCGATTGCCGGTGCAGAAGTTATCGACGCCGATAACAGTGTGACCTTCGCCCAGCAGACGGTCGGTGAGATGAGAAGCAAGAAATCCGGCTGCGCCGGTAACAAGAACGCGCATGGTCAACAGTCTACACTCCAAAAGAATCTTCAACAATTAGTAAATGATGTTAGCCGAGGCAGCGGAGTTAGGGCCTGTCATCTAATTCTCCGTGGGCGGGGAAATTAGATGACAGAGCTTAGCTCTGTCATTGTTCTTCGCGCCGCTACACAACCGGTTTGCGTGGTTTGCCTTGCTGCGCCTGATAGCTTGCCGGCCGGCCCACGCTCACATAAGTGAATCCGTGATCCATCATCTTCCGCGGCTTGTAAAGGTTGCGGCCGTCAATCACGATGGGGAAGCGGACCGCCTGGTTGAGGCGCTTGAGATCAAGCTCGGCAAACTCTTTCCAATCGGTCAGAATCAACACCGCGTCGGCGTCTTTGGCTGCTTCATACGGGTCCGCGGCAAACTTGAGTTTCTCGCTGGCCGACAGCACCTCTTTTGCGCGCTCCATGGCTGCCGGATCGTAGGCCGTAATCAGGGCGCCGGCTTCCAGCAGCTTTTTGATCACGTCGATGGCTGGAGAATCGCGAATGTCGTCGGTATCGCCCTTGAAGGCCAGGCCCAGTGCAGCCAGGCGCTTGCCGCGCAGTGTCCACAACGCAGCGCGGACCTTGTTGAAAAAGATCTCCCTCTGGGTGTCGTTGACCCTCTGAATCTCTTGGAGCAGTTGGAAGTCAACGCCCTGCTGCTGCGCCACCCAGTGAAAGGCGGCCACATCTTTTGGGAAGCAGGACCCGCCATAGCCCAGCCCGGCACGAAGAAAGCTGGAGCCGATGCGGCTGTCCATACCCATGCCCGCCGCGATGTCCTCAATGTCGGCATCCACGGTTTCGGCCAAGTTGGCCACGGCGTTGATGAAGGAAATTTTCAGCGCCAGAAAGGCGTTGGAGGCATGCTTGATGATCTCCGCGCTCTGCGCCGAAGTTACCAGAATTTTTGCCGGTGCGGCGGCGCTGCAGGCACCCTGCAAGGCCTCTGGCTGCGAATAGTAACCGCCCCCGGTGAGCGGCTCATAGACGCGACGCAAGACTTCGGCGGCACGCTCGGAATCGGCCCCCACCACGATGCGGTCGGGATGCAGAAAGTCCGTCACTGCCGTTCCTTCGCGCAGAAACTCAGGGTTTGAAACCACATCGAAACTTTGCGGGGCCACGCCATTGCGGTGCAGCACGCGCCGTATCCACTCATTGGTGTACACCGGCACCGTGCTCTTTTCCACAATGACCTTGTAGCCGTTGATGGAGCGGGCAATCTGCGAGACCACGGCCTCGACATAAGAGAGATCAGCGGCGCCGGTATCGCCCTGCGGCGTGCCCACGGCGATGAAAACGGCTTCACACTCTTCCACAGCCGCGCCCAGATCGGTGGTGAAGCGGACGCCGCGCCCCAGGTGCTCGGCCAGAAGCTCCGGCAAATGGTGCTCGAAGATCGGCACGCCGCCGCCGCAGAGGGTTTTCACCCTGGCTTCGTCATTGTCCACGCAGGTAACCTTGTGCCCGATTTCGGCAAAGCAGACGGCTGCAACGAGTCCCACATATCCGGACCCAATCACGCAGATGGAAACTGGCTTCGACATGCGCTTATGTTATTCGTTGCAGAGAGGATGGGCAAGCGTTGGCACGGCTTGAAGAAAACTCATCAGGGCCAGAATCACAACAGGCGTAAAAGCAAGCAGCCTATGCGTGGCGGGTTGGCTCTCTGATAAAGTGAAATTGCCGCCGCATTGCATGGCAAGTAGCTTGTTTCCCTGGAGAAAGGCGAAATCCTCATGGTAATTTCCGCACAATCCGCCTGGGCTCCGTTTCGTATTGGTCCCTGGTATTCCGAGCGGGTGTGGGGCTGCCGCGATCTTCACCCCTGGTATGACCGTGTTGTCACGGATGGCGTTCCCATCGGCGAGGCGTGGCTGACCGGAGACCAGTGCACTGTGGCTACAGGCGCGCACGCCGGCCAAACGCTCGGCGCGCTCTTTGCCGAAGCGCCTGAAAGCCTGCTGGGCAGTTCCGCGCCAAGGAGTCAGGCTGGCGGACCCAATGCTTCGCCGCTGCTGATCAAGGTCATCTTTCCCAAAGATAAACTCAGCGTCCAGGTGCATCCCGATGACGCGATGGCGCAAAAGTATGGTGATCCGCGCGGCAAAACGGAGTGCTGGTACGTGCTGGAGGCCGAGCCGGGAGCGCAGGTGGCCCTCGGGCTCAAGCCCGGCGTCACGCTGGACGGCGTCAAGGCCGGAATTGAAACGGACACGCTGGAGAGCAGCCTGAACCTGCTCGATGCGGCTCGCGGAGAAATGGTTTTTGTGGATGCCGGAACGGTTCACGCCATTTTGCCCGGAGCGATTTTGCTGGAGACTCAGCAGAATTGCGACCTGACCTACCGCATGTACGACTACGGGCGCGGGCGCGAGTTGCACATTCAGAAATCTCTTGAAGCCACGCGGCTTGTAACCCGCGCGGGAAAGATGCCGCCCAGAACTCTGCCCGGCAGGACCCTCCTGATGGACGGGGAATATTTTCGCGTGGAGCGCCTCGCCGTGGAAGGCAGCAGGACGAGCGCCAGCCTGGCGGCGGAAAATGAACCTGCCCCTGGACTTCAGTATTTGTTTGTGGCCGGCGGACGGGCGAGAATTGCCGGACCCTCCTTCGAGGCCGTAGAGTTGCCCGTGGGAGGCATAGCGGCTATCCCGGCTTCTTCGCCGGAGTTTGTGGTGGAAGACGCGGGTAGCCTTGAATTGATGCGCATTACTCCGCGCTGGCCGGCAGAAGAAAAGGTAACAAAGACTGGGTGAAGGAAAGGAGATACAGAATGGGCATGCGGCCGTACTTTGGACTGGCCCTCGCCACATTTTTTGCCTGCGCAACATACTCCGCTTTTGCGCAAGCCATACCGGCAGCCACGGAAGGAAGATCGCCGTGGGCCATCGGCGCCGGTTTTTCCGGTTACAACCCCGATTTTGGATATGGCCACCTGCTCGGCGGCACGCTGTGGATCGATTACACACTCACCAGGGTCCCGTCCTTGTTGCAGGGAGTCGCGTTCGAGGTCGAGGCTCGCGACCTCAACTACGACAAAACGGTCCCGAAAGAATCGGCTCTCCGGCAGGACACTGCCGGAGGTGGCGTAATTTACTCTTGGCGTCATTTCGTTAAATTCCGCCCTTACGCAAAGCTGCTTGCGGAATATGGAAACACTGACTACGGCGAGAAAAATGGACCGCGCGGCCATGACTCGCGCAATTTTCTTGGCGGGGGCGGCGGCGTGGAATACAGGATAATGCCGCGTCTCTGGGTGCGGGCCGACTATGAATATCAATCGTGGCCCAATTTCTTCAAGAACACTGTACCAGCCGGCCGGCTGAACCCTCAGGGCATTACCGTTGGCGCTGTCTACCATTTCGGCCGGTCTCGTTTCCATTGAGAGCCGCATACCGCGCCGGGGTCAAGCGGGACCTGGCACCGGGGCGCATTCAATTTCACAGGGAGAATTCGACTTTGGGCGCGACCGCCGAGCCGCTGAATCCTTTTGTCACACGGCCTGTTCTCGGGGTCAATGTTGTCGTCAGCAACTACGATGCGGCGATTGAGCAGAGTATTGTGTGGGCCAGGGAGGGGCAATCTCGCGCGCTCTTTTTCGCCGCCGTCCACATGATCATGGAAACGGTTGACGATCCTGCTTTCCTTAGCCAGCTCAACAGCTCCGGCGCGGTCTTCCCAGATGGCGTGCCTCTCGTATGGGCGCTCCACGCGCTGGGGGAGCGCGGCGCCACGCGTGTCTGCGGCCCTGATTTTACGGCGCTCATGCTGGCGGCGGCGGAACGAGCAAGCGTGCCGGTTGGCTTCTACGGCGCAAGCCAGGCCACTCTGGATGCTCTGGCCGCCGCGGTTCGTCTGCGGCATCCGAAACTCGACATAGCCTATCTTGAAAGCCCGCCATTCCGGCCGCTTACTCCCGAGGAAGATCTGGCTGTTGTTGACCGGATTGCCTCGTCCCGCGCGCGCCTGCTTTTCGTCGGCCTCGGCTGCCCAAAGCAGGAGCGCTGGATTGTGGAACATCTGGGGCGGGTTCCCGCGGTTATGTTCGCCGTGGGAGCTGCCTTCGACTTTATCGCCGGCAACAAACGCCGGGCGCCGCGGTGGGTGCAGCACCGCGGGCTTGAATGGGCGTTCCGCTTTGCAACGGAGCCGCGTCGTCTTGCCATGCGTTATCTCAAGCACAACCCTCGCTTCGTCCTCCGGTTTCTTCGCCAACTGCTCGCCAAAACTGCTTGAACTGCCTCGACAGACGACAGCGCTCGGCCGGGCAGGGATCAATGCCTGCCTGGTCGTATAAGATGGTGAGTCGATACATTTTGGCAATTGATCCGTTTTGAAATTCATTTCATCGCACGGAAGGGTTCCGATGCATTGACCGCGCAGGTTCTTACTCACAAGCATTGGACTGAGCGCGTCATCAAAAAATGAACGAGGAAAGTAAGACTGATGTTTATCCGTGGTGCGCATGTTCTGGTTTGCGGGGCTGGCGGTTTTATTGGCGGTCATTTGGTCAACAAGCTTTTTGCCCAGGGCGCGGCCAGCGTTCGCGCGGTCGATATCAAGCCATTCGACGAGTGGCACCAGTTGAATCCCGCAGCCGGGAACATGATCCTCGACCTGCAACTGCGCGACTCCTGCATGGAAGCAGCCGAGGGCATGGACTGCGTTTTCCAGCTTGCGGCCGACATGGGCGGAATGGGCTTTATCGAGAACAACAAGGCTCTCTGCATGCTGACCGTGCTTACCAGCACCCATATGCTGGTGGCCGCGCGCGATTGCGGCGTCAAGCGCATCTTCTATTCCTCTTCAGCCTGCGTCTATAACGGCGACAAGCAGAAACAATATGAAGTAGTTCCGCTGAAAGAGGAAGACGCGTACCCTGCCCTGCCCGAGGACGGTTACGGCTGGGAGAAGCTCTTCACGGAGCGGATGTGCCGCCACTTCCGTGAGGATTTCGGCTTGGAGTCGCGTGTCGCGCGCTTCCACAACGTCTATGGCCCGCTGGGCACGTGGATGGGCGGACGCGAAAAGGCTCCGGCGGCCATCAGCCGCAAGGTGCTGGAGGCCACGCACTCCGGCAAACACGAAATCGAAATCTGGGGCGACGGCCATCAGACCCGCAGCTTCATGTACATTGACGACTGCACTAAAGGCATCCTGGATCTATTCGAGAGCGACATCGTGGAACCCATCAACATCGGTTCTAGCGAGCTTGTGACCATCAACCAACTGGTGGACATCGCCGAAGAGATTGCCGGCGTGAAACTGAAGCGGAGCTACAATCTGAGCGCTCCCAAGGGCGTCAATGGACGCAACAGCGATAACACTCTGATTCGCAAGCTGCTCGGCTGGGAACCCTCCATACGGCTGCGCGATGGGATGGAAAAGACCATGGCCTGGATCGAGGAAGAGATGCGCTCCGGCGTCTTATCTAAATAACTGCACTCACTGCTGTCCGGCTACAAGTCGAACAGATTCAACTGGTTGCAAATGTCGCCTAAGTCGTTATCGCAGTCCATCTGCTGAAGTGCCTGTAAAATGGGCGTTTTCTCAAATTGAGTTAGGCTGAGAA
>Ga0255354_1001428_pt1 | contig 13747 bp, 12 predicted proteins | sample HBST50metaG_FD_189942 | JGI IMG/M metagenome (GOLD analysis project Ga0255354, IMG submission 189942) | Peat soil microbial communities from Stordalen Mire, Sweden - H.B.S.T50 | ecosystem: Environmental > Terrestrial > Soil > Wetlands > Peat | place: Sweden: Norrbotten County, Stordalen Mire...
AGCCGCCCCAATGCTGCGCACGTCCGCAGCCGGAAGTGACGATGAGCGTTTGACCGAGCGGATGCGTATGCCATGCGGTGCGCGCACCGGGCTCGAAGGTGACGCTGGCGCCCACAACGCGCGCCGGGGCGGGCGCGTCAAAAAGCTTGTCAACGCGCACCGTGCCAGTGAAATACTCCGCCGGTCCTTTGCCCGAAGGCTCGGAACCAATTCGTTTGATCTCCATTTTCGAATCTCCCCGCACGATCTCCGGTTCATCGGCCGGTCATCTGCTCCAGCTTCTCAGGATAGCGTGCGCCTTCCACCGTGATCTTCGCCGCGGCGGTTTCAATCTGGCGCAGGTCATCGGGCGTGAGTTCGATTGCGACAGCTCCGATGTTCTCTTCCAGGCGAGGCAGCTTCGTCGTGCCGGGGATGGGAACAATCCAAGGCTTCTGGGCCAGCAGCCAGGCAAGCGCAATCTGGGCCGGGGTCGCCTTCTTCTGTTTCGCGAGGACGCCTAGAAGATCGACGAGAGCCTGATTGGCTTTGAGGGCTTCCGGCGTAAAGCGCGGCAGCGTGCTGCGGAAATCGGTTTTGTCAAAGGTGGTGTTCGCGTCCATCTTCCCCGTCAGGAAGCCTTTGCCAAGCGGACTGTAGGGAACGAAGCCGATACCGAGTTCTTCGAGAGTAGGCAGCACTTCGGCTTCAGGGCCTCGGGTCCACAGCGAGTATTCACTCTGTACCGCAGTCACCGGCTGCACAGCGTGGGCGCGGCGGATGGTCTTGGCGGCAGCTTCTGACATACCGAAGTGCTTCACCTTGCCCGCCTGAATCAGTTCTTTCACAGCTCCCGCAACGTCCTCGATGGGAACATCAAGGTCAACGCGATGCTGATAGAAGAGATCAATGGCGTCGATTTTGAGCCGCTTGAGCGAGTCTTCGGCAACCTGCCTGATGTGCTCCGGACGGCTGTTGAGTCCCTGCCAGCCGGGGCTTCCGTCGGGATTGAGATTGAAGCCGAACTTGGTAGCGATCACCACCTGATCGCGCAGAGGCGAGAGCGCCTCACCAAGCAGTTCTTCATTCGTAAACGGGCCATAAACCTCCGCCGTGTCGAAGAATGTGACGCCGCGCTCGACCGCCGCGCGGAGAAGCGTGATCATCTCTTGCTTGTCTTTGGGCGGGCCATAGGAAAAGCTCATTCCCATGCAGCCAAGCCCGATCGCCGATACTTCCAGATTGCTTTTTCCTAATTTGCGTTTTTGCATTGTGTCTCCTCATCTGATGCTGAGAACTGTTTAGGACCGGACCACAAGGATTCATTTCGACCATCTTCCGGCCCTGTGGCTACCGCTTGTCTTCTTCGAACACTTTCTTAGCGGCAACGATTGCCGACATGGCGCTTGGCCATCCCGAATAGAAGGCCATGTGCGTGATGAGTTCCACGATTTCTTCTTGCGTCAGGCCATTCTTGATGCCTTCCTTCAAGTGGAACGGAAGTTGTTCTGACGCGCGGAGAGCGATCAAGGCTGTGATGGTAGCCAGACTGCGGTCACGCTTGGAAAGTGCGCTTCTCTCCCAAACATCCCCAAACAGAACATCGTCTGTAAGGCTCACGAGCTTGGGGGAGAACCTTCCAATGGCTTTTTCTGCTCCGGTTGGATGTGTTTTGTTTGCCATAATGGCTCCATTTACTCGGATTTGAGAGAAGCCATGTCGATGGAGAAACGGTACTTCACATCGGACTTCAACATTCTTTCGTGGGCTTCGTTGACTTTCTGGATGGGGATGATCTCGACGTCGGCGGTGATGTTGTGCTGGCCGCAGAAGTCGAGCATCTCTTGGGTTTCGGGAAGGCCGCCGATGGGCGATCCGGAGAGGCTGCGACGGCCCATGATCAAGCCGAAGGCGGAGACGGCGAGCGGTTTTTCCGGCGCACCAACCAGCGTGATGTTGCCGTCGATGCCGAGCAGATTGATGTAGGCGTTGATGTCGTGATCCGCGGCGACGGCGTCGAGTATGAAGTCGAAACTGCCGGCGTGCTTCTGCATCTCGTTCGTATCGCGAGAGAGAACGACTTCATCGGCGCCGAGGCGAAGCGCGTCATCCTTCTTGCTGAGCGAAGTGGTAAAGACAACGGTATGTGCGCCGAGCGCATGAGCGAACTTCACGCCCATGTGGCCCAATCCGCCGAGGCCGACCACGCCCACTTTCTTGCCCTTGGTCACGCCCCAGTGGCGCATGGGCGAGTAGGTTGTGATTCCGGCGCAGAGCAGAGGCGCGGTTCCAGCAAGATCGAGGTTAGACGGAACGCTGAGCACAAAGCGCTCGGTGACGACGATGCTGTCGGAGTAGCCGCCGTAGGTGACTCCTCCCAGGTGCTTGTCGGGGAAGTTATAAGTGAGGGTCATGTTGGGGCAGAACTGTTCGAGTCCCGCTTTGCACGCGGGGCACGTGCCGTCAGTGTCCACCAGGCAGCCAACTGCGGCCAGGTCGCCGGGCTTGAATTTGGAGACTGCGGAGCCAACCTTCGTCACGCGGCCGACGATCTCATGGCCGGGGACGCAAGGATAGACGGTGGGCATGACGCCGCTCCACTCGTTGCGAACCTGGTGAAGATCGGAGTGACAGATGCCGCAGAAGAGGATTTCGATCTGCACATCGGTTTCTGTTGGTTCGCGCCGGGCGATGGTGGTGGAATCAAGCCGCGAAGTCGCGCTGGCGGCGGAATAAGCTTTGGCGTTGTACATCAAGTAACCTCCTGGCATTCTGAGCCGGTGTTTGAGTCGCAGGACGATCTGCCTTGCCCCGCGCTTCCTTTTCAATCCCAAGGATAGGATGCGCGGAGCTTTGCGCGGTATCACAATTCTTCCGATTTATTGCCTATTCCTCTGGACTTGCAGTTTTTTGTGCACGCCGCGGCAGATTCAGCGGTAGGCTTGATTTGAGGAGGGCACGGAAGCCGCATGGCCAGGGAGAAAAATGCAAACGGGAAGCCGCCGTCACGCGCGGTTGTGATGCGGAAGGATTTGGCGCGCAAGATAGCAGCGCACATTCGCATGGATGGCAAAGAGGCAACCGCCGTGCCAGGCCTGAGCCTCTACCGCAAAAGCGCTCCAACGCAATGCACTTCCGCGGCCTACGAACCGGAGCTGATTGTCTTTGTTCAGGGAGAAAAGCGCATCAACGTCGGCGAAACGACGCTGGAGATCAACGATTCCACATTCCTGTTGACCTCGATCGACATGCCGGTGATCAGCCAGGTAACAAAGGCAACGCGGGAAGAGCCGATCTTGGCTTTGCTGCTCAAACTCGAGATGTCGGCCGTGCGGGAGATTCTCAGCCAGGAAGAGTTTGGTGTGTCCGAAGCGGTTTCCGGCACGCGCGGCATGGCCGTGGGCGAGACGTCGGTCGAACTGCTGGACGCATGTTCTCGATTGCTCGATCTGCTTGACGCGCCCCAGGACAGTCCATTCTTGAGCAACCTGATTCAACGGGAAATCATCTATCGCCTGCTGCGCGGACCGCGAGGCGAGAACCTGCGCGCCATTGCCACGCTGGGCGAACAAAGCAACCGGACGGCGAAGGCTGTTGCATGGCTGAGAGAAAACTACGCCAAGCCGCTGCGCGTGGAGGATCTTGCGTCCGTCGCGCAGATGGGGGTTTCCACTTTGCATCATCATTTCCGCACACTGACCGCGATGAGCCCGCTGCAATACCAGAAGCAGCTCAGATTACACACGGCGCGCGTGCGCATGCTCATGGACGGGATGGATGCGGCGAGCGCGGCATTCGAGGTGGGCTATGAAAGCCCAAGCCAGTTCAGCCGGGAGTATAGCCGGTTTTTTGGCCAGCCGCCGATGCGCGACATCAAAGCACGCCAGATGAGTGGCGCCGCAAGTGAGCGGGACGCAGCGTAAGCGCGGTTATGATTGGCCGCCCAGCAGAAAGACTCCCTAAAACACCCCAGCCAGGGATAGTTCCGACGCACGCGGCTGATCGCCTCTGGCGCCGCAGACGGAGAGCACGACGGGCGAGAGCGTGATCACTGGGCACTGCGCGTATGCGAGCACCTTGTAAACGATGCCGGCGCGGGTGGCAGCGGCAAAGCGCGAAACGCCCTGCGCACCCAGCACAATCAGGTTGGCGTGCTGCGACCTGCCCTGATAGAGCAACTCCTCGGTAGGATCGCCGAGCACGGCTCTCGAGCGCACGCCCACCTTGTGCTGCAAGCCGGGTGGAACCAAGGCGGGCAGTTCGGACTCGATCTCGCCAAGGGTACGGCCGCCAAGAGCCACAGCGGATTCCTGCGGCGGAATGACTTGTTGCAAAATCAGGCTGGCCTTGTAGCGCGCGGCCAGCTCTGCCGCGAAACTGACCACGACGCGACCGGAGTCTTGCGCGCCAACGGAGCATAGGATGGTGCGCTTGGAAAAATGGCGATAAGCGCCCTCGACCACCTCGGGGCCGACGATATTGACGGGCACGGGCGCGTTGCGCAGCACCTCCTCGGCTACCGAGCCTACCAGCAGCTTGCCGACAGGACCGGGCGTGTGCGTGCCCATGACGACCCGATCAATTTTTCTCTCGTGCAAATACATCAGGATCTGCTCAGCGGCCAAACCTGGGCGCACCACGATTTTGCAGTGAATGCCGAGCTTGGCGGCGCGCTGGGCAAGCGGCTCAAAGCGCTGCTTTTCAGCCTGGCAGCGGGCGTAGTCGCGGGAGCGACTGGAGCCCTCAGATGTATGCGCATCTGTGCTGTCATACGCATGAAAAAGAATAAGTTCCGCACCAAATTCGGCGGCCTCGGCCAGAGCAAAACCAAAGGCCTTTTCATTGACGGGAATCTCGGATGCAAAAAGGATGGCGGTGGGTCTGCTCCACCCCGGCTTTATGGCGGTAACCATAGGAACCTCCTGGGTTGGACAATCTGTAGTTAGACACCGAGCTAAGCCCGTAAATCGAAATACGAGCTGCAGAGACGAGGCTATCTTGAGGACACTACGCGCCGACCGCGAAGGTTCCGGGGGATGGACACCAGGCTGGACGCTTATAAGGCAGGTAGAACGGTCAAGCCTTCACTTTTCTGTTCCACGAATCCGAAGACAACGCCAATCACGCATGCTGGAGTATTGACGGAGCGCAAGGAAAAAAGAAGTGCAATTTTGCACAGAATTAGGAAAAATCTCTGTGAAAAATTAGTGACCACGTTTGCAGGATCATGCGGAAGGAGAGATGGTCTTACTTTTCTCCTGGCGCTTCCATTTTCAGTAGCCGGCGGCCTTGCCGTAATGGCTGCGGTGGTCCTGGCCACCCTCGAGCTCGCCGGTTTTGGGGTCCACCGCGATGCACTCGCCGTTAGACCAGAAGCCGTTTCGGATACTGACGTCATAGCCCATCGCGCGCAGAGCTGAGATGGTGTCGGGCGCGAAGCCAGGTTCGAGTTCGAGCTTGTCGGGCAGGTACTGATGGTGGAAGCGTGGCGCGTCAACGGCCTGCTGAATGTTGAGGCCGCCCTGCGAGGCGGAGAGAAAGATATTGGCGACGGTGGAGATGATGCGCGCGCCGCCGGGCGAGCCGAGAACGTAGCGCAACTTGCCATTTTCCAACACGATGGTGGGAGTCATCGCGCTCAGGGGCCGCTTGCCGGGAGCGATGGCGTCGGCAGGGCCTTGGATGAGGCCGAACATATTGGGCGTGCCGGCCTTGGCGGCGAAGTCGTCCATCTCGTCGTTGAGCAGAAAGCCCAGCGAGCCGGAGGTGACGTGGGAGCCGAAGTTATTGTTGAGCGTGGTGGTGACGGAGACGGCGTTGCCTTCGCTATCGACCACGGAATAATGGGTGGTGTTCTGCGATTCCGCGCGATGGCCGGCGGTTTTGGGCGCGGGAGGCAAAAATCCCTCGGGCCGCCGGAGCGAGGCGCTGGGGGTGACCGCGCGGGGATCGATGGAGGCGCGCCAGGCGGCGGCGTAGTTCTTTGAGGTCATCTCAGTGACAGGAATGCGGTTGTAGTCCGGGTCGCCTAGGTATTCTGCGCGGTCCATGTAAGCGCAGCGGAAGGCCTCGACAATCAGGTGCATCGATGCGGAACTGCGGTCGCCGAGTTTGGCCAGATCGTATCCTTCGAGGATATTGAGCGCGCTGACGAGCACGACGCCGCCGGAAGATGGCGGCGGGGCGCTGATGATGGTGTAGCCGTGAAAACTGCCGATGATGGCTGCGCGCTCGACGACGGTGTAGGCGGCAAGGTCTTCGAGAGTGATGAGAGCGCCACCCTTTCTGAGATCGCTAACCAACTCCTGCGCCATCTTGCCGTGGTAGAAGCTGCCGGGATCGGCGGCGATGCGCTGAAGGGCGCGCGCCAACTCCGGCTGGCGGAAGACGTCGCCTTCCTTATAAAGCTGCCCGTCTCGCTGGAAGATGCGCTTGGAGTCTGCGAAACGAGCCAAGTCTGGGTCGCTGAGTTCACGAGCCTCTTCGGCGGTCAGTTGGAAGCCATCGGCGGCTAGTTTGATGGCCGGGGCGATGACGCGCTTCAGGCCCAGCTTGCCGTATTTTTGCTCGGCGTAGACCAGCCCGGCGACCGAGCCGGGAGTGGCGATGGAGCGGTAGCCGATGATACTTGCGTCTGAGATGACGTTGCCGTTGGCGTCCTGATACATGGTTTCAGTGGCCTGGAGCGGGGCCTTCTCGCGGAAGTCGATGAATGTGGCCTTTCCGTCATGGGAGCGCAGCAACAGAAAGCCGCCTCCGCCCAGGTTGCCCGCCTCGGGATGAACCACGGCCAGAGCAAAGCCGGTGGCAACGGCAGAATCTACGGCGTTGCCGCCCGAACGCAGTATTTCGAGGCCGGCGTCAGAGGCCAAATGATGAACGCTGACCACCATTGCGTGCAATGCGCGCACCGGCTGTTCGTTGCGATAAGGAATTGCGCTTACCGTGACTTGCTGCGCGGCAGCAAAGGCGGGGATGAAAAGCGCTGCGGCGAGCAGGGCAGCGAGGGCGGGGAAAGACGGCCGTCGAATCATGATAGTGACAGGATAGCGCTGCAAGGAGGCTGCTTTGCAGCGGACTGTGTTTCATTGTTTTTTGCAGACATTCGGTCAGGCGGTATGATTCCCTCATGATCATCGCCCGGCATCAAGTCTTGTTTCTGACGATGTTTTTTGTTTTTTCGGCCAGAGTGACCTGGCCGCAGATGGCGAACCCTGCTATGCCCGCGCCGCTGACTTCCGCGCAGATTGTCGACGAGATGCAGCGTCATAATCTGGCGCGTAGCAATGCATTGAAAAGCCTGCAATCGACGCGTCACTACCAAGCGGAGTATCGGGGTTTTTCCAAAAAGATCGTGGCCGGAATGGAGGTTGAATACAGCTACGACGCAAAGTCGGGGAAGAGATTTCGGATCGTGACGCAGAGCGGATCCAAGATCATTTGCGACAAAGTGTTGAAACGTGCAGTGGACAGCGAGTTGGAAGCCTCGAAGAATAGTGGGGCGACGGCCCTGACGCCCGCGAATTACAAGTTTCACCTGGCAGGAACCGACAGCGTGGGAGGAAGGCCGGCTTATGTATTGGATGTTGAACCGGTAGCCGCAAGCAAGTTTCTCTACAAGGGCAAAATCTGGGTGGATGCGGCAGAGTTTGCGTTGGTAATGATTGATGCGGAGCCGGCGAAGAACCCGTCTTTCTGGATTTCGCGAACGCGGATTCGGCAAACCTTCGCCAAGACAGGCAATTTCTGGCTGCCGGAGATGAACCGCAGCGAGAGCAAGGTGCGAATTGGCGGAACGGCTGCGTTCACAATCGACTACGGGAGATACGAGATTGTGGCGAACGCGTCGTATTCACGTTGATCTCCGCGCAAGGTGGACTTGCGGCAAAGGCCGAGAATGGCGGCGCGGCTAGACTGGCGAAGCGAATTGCGGCGGATATTCATAAATAATTCTTGACACTTTTTCGAACTTCCCGCAGAATTTGACAGCCCATAAATGGGTTCAATCCGAGAGGTCAAAACCATGATTGCAGGTACGTCTTTCCCCCGCTGGGATGGACCGGCAATGGTTCGTTCCAAATTGTCTTCGCTGGCCGTGGTGCTACTGGCAACCACGCTGCCTGCGATCGCGCAGCAACCCTCCAACCAGACAGAGATGAAAATGCCAGCCATGCACTTGAGCGAGAAGATCGATTTTCCCATCTCGCTGATTCCTAAAACTCCCAGTTCTTTACCGATTCTCAAGTTGACCGCTCAGGCTCCGCCGGAAGCGTTTCTGAGAGAGACTTTGGGCAAAATCGGCATTGAGAAAGAGCGCATTCAGCCGCTCTCGAAGACGCCCGCGCTGGCCGAGCGGGGCATCTCCGAGCAGTTGACCGGGGTGGTCCAGGAGGACCGGGTTCTGGCTTACTGGCATGCGCAGACGGGCGAGGCCGAGATCAGCCCGCAACTGGAACAACTAAAAACAGAACGGTTTGTGCCGACCAATAACCCGCATCTCGAGGCCGCTGCAACGCTAGCGCGCCTCATTTTTGACCGTACTGACGTTCTGCCCAAGGACTCCACCAAGTACACGCTCGGGGCGGTGATCCCGATGCTGGGCTCAACGGCCCGGAGGGGCGCCGATGGCGCGGTTACGCACTCCGAGGCGGCGCTCTATCTTTCCTATGTCCCGGTGCATCGCCAGGTGCAGGGCTATCTGGTGTATGGGCCGGGGTCGCGCGCGCTGCTGGGCGTGGACAACGCAGGCTTGATTCAGGCCTTCGTGCTGCACTGGAGAGCCGGCTCGCTGAACGGAGAAGCACGGGAGACGCGCTCCGCGGAGCAAGTGTACGGCGCGCTGAAAGCCGTAGTCGAGCCGCTGACCAAGGTTGGCGATGTGCGCGTGCAGTCGGTCGAGATCGCCTACTACGACGACGATGAAAGCACGCAGTTGGCGCCAGTCTATCGGCTCATCGCGCGGGTTCACTCCAATCCCTCGGCGGGAGCAACCGCAGGCAAGCTGGGGGACGACGATTTCATTGTCCTCTATGCGCCGTATGGCGACGCGGCGCTCTCGCCGGCCCTGGACCGGGAAGGCGGCGCTCAGCCGGAGACCGCAGCCCGGAAAACGCGCGCCGATATGCAGATGGAAAAAACGGTTCCACCCGGTGACCCGGCCGTAGGCCGCTATGTGGTGCGCAACGACGATCCGGGATGGGTGAACGACGCCAACGGCTTCTGGTCAGGGCTGACCTCTTCGGGCGGAGGCTCGCTTTTCACCAACTCGCAGTACTACTGGGCGGAGCCATTTGAGTTCACCACCGACGCCTCCGCATTTGTTGACGATGTGCAGGTGGGCGAAGTGGAAGCGCACGGCGACTGGTGGTTCTTCACCACCTATCAGGACTGGGGCGATGGGGTGAATCTCGACACCAACCCCGCGCCCGGCGGAGGGTATGGACCGGCGAATCGCGGCAAGCTGAATTACCTGATTCTGCACGGCTGCGAGGATGTTCCTTCAGCCGCCGAAGCTCCCTGCCCCGCGGGTATGCCGGCCACGGATAATCGCCCTTGGTACGATCCATGGTTCAGAGTTTTCCAAGGTCTGCACGCGGTGGTCGGCTACCGGACCATCATGTACATTAACGACAGCGTTGGCGAACCATTTGGGAAATCTCTGCGCAATGGCCAGCCGGTGATTACGGCATGGTCTCACGCATTGCTCACTGCTGGCGACTATCAGTCCAAGCCGAGGCTCATTGCGCATTGCGGCGCGAATCCCGCCAAGAAACTGGAGCCGGGCGACTCCTGCCCTTCAAACAGCACTCCGGGGTGCCTGGTGATGGGTGAGCCATCAGCGGTCACCGTCTGCGGCCATTCCAACGACACGATCTTCGATCAGTCGTCCCTTCCCGCGGCGAGCTGCCTGACCAACTACTGGTGGTGGAATAACTAACGGTCTGCGGGCTTTCCGCGGCTCTTTCCGGCTTCGGCCTTCCAGGTCCTCGTTTCAAGACCTGGAAGGCCTGAGCTGCGGCGGTCCCTGCCCGGCGTGGCGTCAGCGTTCGCTGTGATACCGTTTGAGTACGGCGTCCTTGGGCCGGGCCGGAATTATCTGGGCCGAGCAGAGCGCTTGCGAAGGGCGGGAATCACGGGCGGCGGACGCACACCAAGAATGTCTCAAGAGCCGGAACGTACATTGTTTCCCCTTGTCCCGGACCCGGCTTCAACGCCCGCGTCCGAGCACAGTCACGCGCCCACCCCCCAGTCGGCGCCCCAGCAGGGCTCAAGGCCTACCCCGCAGCGGATTCCGCCCTGGCTGGAGCGCGCCGAGTTGTTCCTGCGCGTATTGCTGCGGATGTACATCGGCCTGGCAATCTGCTATGTGCCGTGGTCGAGGTTGTTCTGGGACCAGAACCCTTTATTTGTGCAGTTTCCCACACTCGGCATCTATGCGGCCAGCGGAACTGTGCGTGGCCTTGTGTCCGGGTTGGGACTTTTGAATCTGTGGATTGCGTTTCACGACGCTTTCCGCCATCGGGATGGATGAGATGGAAGAACAGGGACTAGGGACTAAGGGACTAGGGACTAGGGACGAGAAAACAGTTGGCGCTGCCGTGCCGGTTGCAGTTATTCCTGCCAATGGAGGTGCGCCTGCACCGCTCGAATCGGCGCCGCTGGCTTATGAGAACTCTGGCTTTTTGAATAGCGCCGACGGGCGGCTGATCCGGATTGTCTCGGAATACATGGAGCCGCTGGCGCGCTTCCGGCGGGAACAGATTCAAGACACGGTGGTGTTCTTCGGCTCGGCGCGGTTTCGCGGGCGCGAGGAGGCCGACCACGCCCTCGAATTGCTGGAAAACACCGGCTCCACGCAGCCGGCGCCCAGCCACGAGCAGCCGGCCAAGCCGCCGGAGATTGCCGCGGGCAAGGCAACGGATTTGCAGCTCAAGCGCGCCGAAGCGGCCGTGGAGATGGCCCGCTACTACGAGGACGCGCGGCGGCTCTCCGGGATGCTGACAAAGTGGGCAAAGACGATTCCCTCGCGCCGGCACCGGTTTGTGGTCACCAGCGGCGGCGGGCCGGGCATTATGGAGGCGGCCAATCGCGGCGCTCACGAGGCCGGCGGCAAGACCATCGGGATGAATATACGCCTGCCCTTCGAGCAGCATCCGAACCCGTACATCACGCCCTCGCTCAACTTCGAGTTCCACTACTTTTTCATGCGCAAGCTGTGGTTCGCCTACCTGGCGAAGGCTCTGGTGGTTTTTCCCGGCGGGTTTGGGACGCTGGACGAGATGTTCGAGATTCTCACGCTCGCGCAGACCAAGAAACTGGCCAAGAAAATCACCGTGGTCATCTACGGCTCGGATTACTGGAAGAAGGTTTTCAATCTGGATGTGCTGGTGGATACCGGCGCCATCTCGCCTAAAGACATCGAGCTGTTTCAGTTTGCCGATACGCCGGAGCAGGCATTCGAGTTGCTGCGGCAGGGACTGACGGAGAACTACCTGAGGGCCGAGGCGGCCGATGGCACGCTGGCCGAGAGCCAGACGATGAAGCAGGGCGAGGAACTGATGGCTAGCTGGACGGTGGAAGATTTTCTGGGACCGGAGCTGGCGAAGACGAGCAAATAGGCATCCCCGACACTTTGGAGCGTGGCATTCAGAGGGTGGGTGCGTTGGCATTCCGGTACAGACCGGGCACATACCTGACAGACTGGACCGATGAGGAGTTGAGTGTTCATTTCTTCTATCTGCCAGTGTGCGCCAAGGGAGAATAATCTTCGGCAAACCACTTGCGATGGGGCAAACGCCTGATGAGATCGTGGCAAAGCCCCAAATCACGCGCCCGTTTTTCCTGGCGATGACCGGGCCACCTGCGGACAGGTCATTCTCTAGGAACAATATGAAGTTCCTCCGGCTCCTCGCTCGGTCCGCTCTCGTAGGTATCTTCAGATTCATCTGAATCGTCCCCTTTTCTATTGAGAATGAAATGCATGACAATCAACAGGAGGCCGCCAACGTTCAAGCAGACGCACGTAAAGAGCATTTCTCTACTAGCGTCGCCGAACTCCTGAAGCCTGGTTTCCAAGGCAGGAGTGAGGGTATAGTAAACAAGAACTTTTGCGCCGACGCTGCATCCCAGCGACGTGAGCGACGTGTGGCACGAGCCGCTCTTACCTCGGTGCTCGACTCCGTCGATTTTGAACACATAGTAGTAGGTAGAACTTTTCGAGCCGCCGATAGCGTAGACCGAGCCAATCGCTGTAGCTTCCCGCTTGGCTGCATCCGCATATCTTCGGGAGAAGAAAAATTGCATGCATCCCAGTGAGATCAGGAAGCCCGCAATGAGCAGCGTCCCTCGAGATCGGAAGAAATCCATGACTGCCTCCTTGCGCACACCTCACGTTAGGTCTGGCTCATCTAAAGGTCTTCTTCTCGCAGCACAGAACGCGTGGGGTCGCGCGGATTGACGTGGACCTTGACGGTTTCGCCTTTGTAGGAATTCGCCCAAGACTCGGCATCTTCCTTTTTCATAAAAATGCGGCTGTAGTCGCCCATCTGCTGCTCGGGATTGTTGTAAATGTAGGTGAGCGTCGCCTGGTAGTAGGGATTGTCCAAGGAGGCTTTTTGAGCCGGGATTAGGCTATCGTCCTCGCAAAAAGCGACACTGACAATGTCAACGACGGCGGAGACCGTCGGCCAGTCACGGCCGTAAATGCGCCTAATCCAAGCCTTCACGATATCCGTACAGACGGCCACAAGCATAATGGCCCCGGCGACCGACGAGATCAGAATGAGCCAGAAGCGGGTGTCTTGGCCGTCTCCATGCGCTAGGATACTGGAAATTAACGGAGTCATTGTCAAGCTCATTTCCTTTTGAACCATTATCGTTCAAGACCTAGGTCTGCGGCGGCATGTGGCTCAGGCATCAATTCAACTTCCTTCAATCATTAGCCGCGATCAAAAGCTGTGCCCCATTTATCGTGGCCCTATAGAGCCGCGATAAATGGGGCGCAGCCTCTCAAGTCACAGGGCTATTTTCGGGGTTGATGAGCGGACCGCCTGCCAGGTAGAACCCTACACAGAAAACTATAGATCGATGGAACTATCCCACTCTAGCCGCAAGATCAAAGACGCGGCGAGGGTGGGGCACCCAGTTTGGAGGTATGAGAACTAATTGCTGCGCCGCGCGCGCACGGCGGCGGCTAACTCGGCCAACAGAGCGTGAGTTTCCTTCCAGTCGATGCAGCCGTCGGTGACGCTCTGGCCGTAGACGAGTGGTTGGCCCTCAGCAAGTTTGTCGAGCCTCTGCGAGCCTGCCACCAGATTGCTCTCAATCATTACGCCGATAACGCGCTTATCGCCCTGGCCGTTGAGGCCTGCGATCTGCCCGGCGACATCGTGGCAGACAATGGCCTGACGGCGATAGTCTTTGTTGCTGTTGGCGTGCGAGCAATCAATCATGATGCGCGGCGGCAGGCCGGCCTTTTCCAACAGCGCCGCGGCCTGGTCCACGCTTTCTGCCGTGTAGTTCACCGTCTTGCGGCCGCCGCGCAGGATGATGTGGCAGTCTGGATTTCCCGTGGTGACGAAGATGGCCGACTGGCCGTATTTGGTGTGTCCCAGAAAGGTGTGGGAACGCGCGGCAGAGAGCACCGCGTCAATGGCGATTTGCACATCGCCGGAGGTGCCGTTTTTGAAGCCCACCGGGCAACTGACGCCGCTGACCAGTTGGCGATGAACCTGGCTCTCGGTGGTTCGCGCGCCGATGGCTCCCCAAC
>Ga0255354_1001429_pt1 | contig 13741 bp, 5 predicted proteins | sample HBST50metaG_FD_189942 | JGI IMG/M metagenome (GOLD analysis project Ga0255354, IMG submission 189942) | Peat soil microbial communities from Stordalen Mire, Sweden - H.B.S.T50 | ecosystem: Environmental > Terrestrial > Soil > Wetlands > Peat | place: Sweden: Norrbotten County, Stordalen Mire...
CCTTCCCACAAACCTTGGAAATCGATGAAGCCGATTCCCACATTCCCACCGCCGCGACTACGACGGGAAGATTAAACTTCCCCAAAAACCGGCCGGTTAAGAGATACGCATTCTGAGGGCAAGGTCAGTTTGTCTGACGGAATGGACTTAATTGGAGCTTCCTTAATGCCTTGGAAGATACTCCCAAGTCGGGTACACAGCGATGCCTGCCACGCGTCACTCCTGACAGGGCCGGTTATCGCCGGCGTGACGGCGGTACAGCCGTAGATCCACGGACAATAAGGCTGGTGGAAACCAGGAACTCGCGCTGCATCTTGGGGTTGCCTGCTTCCTCGGCCTGCTGGCGAAGGGCCTCGAAGGCCGCTTGCGCCAGATCGAAGCGGGACAGGCGAATGGTGGTGAGCGGCGGCAGCGTGAACTCGGCGAAGTCGATGTCGTCCAAGCCGATGACCGAGAGGTCGTCAGGTACGCGCAAGCCCTCCGTGTAGGCGGCGCGGAGCACACCGATGGCAGTCACATCGTTCGAACAAAGAATGGCGGTGGGGCGAGTGGAGAGATTCCGCAACTTTCCATAGCCAACCACGCCGCCCTTGAGCGTGTGGTCGCACTCGATCACCCAACTTGGCTTGATAGCGACGCCACTAGCCTCCATCGCCGAACGATAATCATTTTCGCGGGTGATCGCCGAGTGCAGCTTGTGTGGCCCGGAGAGAAAGGCAATCTTGGTGTGGCCCAGTTCAACCAAGTGCCTGATAGCCTCGTGAATACCTGTGCTGTAGTCCAACAGGATAGTGCTGACTTTTGGCTCTTCTATACGAAACTCGGCAAGCACCATTGGAATGTTGCGATGCACCAGCTCGTCAAGAACCGGCTCTTCCGCGCCAAAACTGAGTACGGCCACGCCCTCCACCTTGCGCTCTAACATGCGGCGGACGCAGTTGGCCAATATGGCTGGGTCACTATTCGAGGAACTGACCAGGATCTCGTATCCGTGAGCGATCGCGACCTCTTCAAAACTCTGAATCAGTTCGGGGAAGAAGGGGTTGGTAATGTTTTCAACGATGATGCCGAAAAGACGGCTGCGGCCGGAAACCAGGGCGCGCGCGTGGGAATTTGGAAAATAATTCAACTGCTCGATCGCCTTCCAGACACGCTTGGAAAGACGCTCTCTCACTGCCAAAGAGCCGTTGATCGTTCGCGAGACGGTGGCGATGGATACCTTTGCGAGGGCCGCCACGGCGCGCATATCGGGCGGCTTCACAACTGCCTTGCGCGTACCTTTTCGAGCCACAAACCGTCTCTCTTCCATACGGAATTACTATGAGCCGGGGTTCCCATTTTACTTTCCCAGCTATTCCATTATACCGGCGGTCGCTGCTGCTTCCTTCTTTTCAGTATCCGCTCCAGCACCACAGAACCGGACGCGCGCGGCATAGACTTTCCCAGAACCGTACACGTTCAGACAATCGATCAGAGCATGACCGAGGCCGTGAATTCGCGCAAGGCTGCGGTGCTCGATGGCTGGAAGACTCCGGCAAGTGAGATGAGATTAAAGGGGGAGGAATCCGCGGGGTTCTTCTGCAATTTGGCGATTTTGAGTTGTCCCTCAAGGCAAATAGCGCGCCGCTGGTTGATCGTCAATTCGCGGCTTTCCATCCAAAAAGATGGCGAGGTATGCTAGGGTCTGGCTGAAGTCATCCGCCACCGCTTTACGAATCCAGCCGAAACCTTACTCGAACTGTACGGACGCATAATACTCAACATTCTCTGCGGAAACACTGGCGACCATGCGCGCAACCATGCAGCGTTCTGGAATGGGCACAGTCTTACGCTGACGCCTGCCTACGATGTCTGCCCTCAGCCACGGACTGGCAATGAAGCAAGTCAGGCAATGCTGATTGATGGCGACAATCGGATGAACCAGTTATCTATCTGTCTGGCGGTGGCGCCGAACTCCTTGCCCAATACAGAGAGAGCCAAGATGATCATCAAGCATCAAGTTCAGATTATTCGCGATCACTGGGTTAGAGTTTGCGATGAAGCGCAGCTCGCGAGAGCGGACCGCAGTACTTCTGGTGCGGGCAATTTCTGAACCCATTCGCATTTTTCGGAGCTCCCGTCGAGATCGGTGACGAATAAGAATTTGCCAGACACGAAACTTCAGAGGCCTGTAGCGCCAGCATTTGAAGACTCGTAGATGAGGCAGCAGGTCCTGACCGGTTCAATTCTATGACTCCAGCTCAAGCTCGCGTTCATACACGGTGGAAGTTGACCCGCCATATGCAGCGCGTAAGAACCCGGTTGCCCCATATCGCGACCTTCGCAGTCACGGCAGCATCTGCCCGATGACAGCAGCTTCAAGGCCTTCTCAGAGCTGGACCTTAATCGAAGCCGGCACGCAGATGAAAAACGATTTCCAGCGGCTTGCGGATGTCGGCGTCTCGCACTTCGGCCACGTTCATCCTCGCCTCCGGTCGATACTCAACAGGTATTTTCTTCCCATTCACTGACGCCGTCGCTCCGTCGGCCGTCGCGGGCAGCTCGATCCGATAACTCCGGCGAGCGGGCTGACCGGCATAGCTTCCTACCGCAGGGTCGATGCGCACTTTAACTAGCCCGGCGTGCCGTTCATAATGCAGGGCGCTGCGTGCGTAAGCGCCATCGCGATATTCCACACTCCGCCCGTCATCTTCGTAGAGCACTGAGTTGCCCGCATCGCCGGGATAGCACCGCACTACCAGTGTAGTCAGAGATTGAGTCGCGATTCTCAGCGTTTCCGGCTGCATCGCAATGGGCGCGCCGGCGCGAACGTACAAGGGAATCTTATCCAGAGACGCCTTGACTGTGCGCGCCTGGTTGCCATCAAACTTTTCACCGGTGAAGAAGTCGTACCACGTTCCTTCTGGGAACCAGACCTGCCGTTCTGCCTCGTACTTCGGGCCCGAACCGGCGGTAGTGATAGGGGCGACCAGCAGGTGATCTCCGAAGAGATACTGGGTCTTGTATTGGTATGCTTCGTCCCGCGAAGGATATTCCAGATACATCGGCCGGAGCAGCGGCAACGTCTCCTCACAGCACTGGCGAATGCTTGAGTAAATATAAGGAAACAGGCATGAACGAAGCAAGTAAGCGCCGCGCATCGCATTCTCGAACTGTTTGCCCCATAGCCAGGGCCGCCGGTCGATGTCAGTATCCGAATGGAGCCGCAAGGAAGAGGAAAGCGCTCCGAACTGCACCCAGCGCGCGAACAGCTCGGAATCGCGCGGCGTTCCAAAACTTCCTTCGAATGCCCCTATATCGTGGGCCCAGAAAAAACAGCCTGCATTTCCCGAGGCCAGCGTGAAGTCGATCTCGAATGCCAGCATCTCCCAGGATCCAATCGTGTCTCCAGAGAACTGGATTGGATAGCGATGACTGCCCCATCCACCCCAGCGGCTGAAACCCTGTCCGCGGAGCTTCGTCTTGCCGTCCGTCATCTGCTCCGACTGCCGGTAATAGAGGCAATTGAGCCACGGCAGATGGCGTAGACCCGGTACTCGATGTACCCAGGGAATCAAACGATTCTGTTGCCAGTCCACCCACCAGAAATCTACTCCCTGTTTTTCGATGGGCGTGTGCGCGGCCTGGAAAAACGCCTGCATATACTTGGGATCACCGGCATCGAACGGGGGGTTCTCCGGGTATCCTGCGCCGAGCATGGCCATGAATTGCGAATAGGCACGCTCATGGTCGCGAACCCCGTCGTGGGGATGGTCGTTCAGCACTACGAAGATGCCGTCCTTGCGCAGTTCCTCGATGAAGGCCTGCGGTTGTGGAATCAGCTTCTCGTTCCACGTGTAGCCCGTCCATCCCAGTTGTCCCGCGTGTCCAAAACCGTAACGAGCATCCTTGGTGTGCCACTCCATGTCCATAACCAGAATATCGATGGGGAAATCATGGTCGTGATACCCTCGGACGATCTCGCGAAATTGCTCGGTCGAATAAGGAAACCAGCGGCAATACCAGGATCCGTGCACCTCCCGGCGGGGCATCGGGACCGGTCCCGAGATCGCCGCCAGCGAGCGCAGAGCTCCCTTATAGTCGTCCCCATATGCGAACAAATACCAATCCAGGTCAAGGTTTTGTCCAGACGGTTCATTCTCGCCCTGTGGACCGCCGCCGGTGCGCTGGTAGATCCAACCGTCGATAAGGACCGGCTGGCCGGAATCATCGAGCAGATACCATCCGTCCCTCGATAACAGGCCGTCAGGAAGTGCGAAGGGTGCACCCACCCCGTCCAGTGTCGGCACTGGGCCACCAAGATTCTTCGAATTCTTCTGCCCGGGCTTCCAGGTAAATTTGCGCTCGCCGGAGTCAAAGGTTACGCTCAGGTTGCCGGGATGAAACTGTTTGCCGTCGGGCCGGTAAACGATGCTGATCATTTTCGTCCGGATGCGCAGCGTACCGTTCTCGCGCAAGACTTCGACACCATCGAGTCGCCGCCTGCGGTCATAGGCAAACAAGGTCGGCGCATCGACAAAGCCGTTCTTCGCCGCGTACTCCATTCGAATGCAGTATGCGGAGATCACCGTGAAACGAGCCGCGCCCTCCACGATCCCATTGTTCTCACTGCCGATGACGGGCTCCCGCGCCGCCTTGAAGTTTTCCATGCCAGCATGTTCAGTCCCGGGCCACGCCTCCGCACCGGGAAGGATCGCCATGGCTGTCGAGAGCGGAAGAATCTTGAGTAAAGTCCGGCGTTTCATCTGTACCTCAAGCGGCAAGCCGCAACCGCCTGTCAATATATGGGATCCTGCGCAGACTTGCATTGCATTTTCTTCTGGTAAATCGCTCCCCGGAAAGTCGCAAGGTTGAGGAGCTTTGAAACACCGGCCACGCTGCTTGTATGCAGATTATCTTATATATCGTTTTATTGCTCTTTGCCATCACAATTTCAGGAATAAACCGAAAACGCTGGTCTCTCGCGTGTGGACGTGTGGCGAAGTTGAAAACCGGTTCTATCGGTGTTCATCCGCGGATGCTGCCGCCGCCGTCCTATGGGCGGGCGCCGTAGGTTGTCATGCCACAAAGTTGCGACCTGGATTGAATCAACGTATCGTAAGGCCACTTCCCCTCATTGACGGTAAAGGCAGCATTCACTGTTTCCGATAGCTATCTTCAGCGCCGAAGCGTAGGTTCCAGCTTCGGGGCTGAAGGCAGCATGCAGTAGCCGCGTTCTAATTCCCCTTGAGGGCAATGGAGATAATATCCGTACCATAGCCGTCGCCGCCTTTGTAGCAATCACCATAGTAAGTTCCAGCTGCGCCAGCCAATCCGTCTTCCCAGAAGATATCCACGTTTGTGGTATAAGTTCCCAGCGAAGTCCAGGTAATTGGTGCAGTGCCAACGGTTAACGCCTCCCCTGGATAAGAAGAACACATCGACCACAGCATGTCATTTGCGGCTGTCGTGGTATAGGTGCTCGAGGGTAGTGACGCGGCGCCATAGACATGAATATAACCGGTACCGCTGGCGTCGAATGGAGATGCAGCTACCCCGGTATACTCGACTACCGTAAGAACGACAGAATCGTAGTAACCTGTTTGGTTGGCTGTTATCGTAATGCCCCCGGAGGGGACATTCGACAGAATATAGGCGCTCATGTAACCCATGCTGTCGTTGCCGTCGACAAAGTAGTTGGAGATTTCACTCACGGGCTGCGCGGTGGTCGAGGATGTGACAGATGACAATGTCGGAGAGTTTGACCAGACGCCAATCACTAACGCATCCCCTGCCGTAACTCCGGTGAGCGTGCAGGACGCACCGACGCCGTTTCCGCCGGCCGCGTAGTTGCTGCACTGCTGCAAATAAGATGATCTAGTAAGAGTAATGGTATATGCCGCTGACGCAGTTGCACTTTGTGCGTAACCAGTGGCCGTGGCAATCGCCTTCACCGTCTCTGTCGCGGAAACGGTGATCGGAATGGAGTAGACCGGCGAGCTAGTTGTCGGCGTTGTCCCATTGGTAGTGTAGTAGATGGTCGAACTTGGGGTTGAATCGCTGATGGTTACCTTCTGGACCGAATTGTAGGTTCCGGTTCCGAGGCTGAAGCTGGGCGTGCCCGCTACCGGCTTGCTGGCTCCCTTGAGGGCAATGGAGATAATATCCGTACCATAGCCGTCGCCGCCCTTGTAGCAATCACCATAGTGAGTTCCAGCTGCGCCAGCCATTCCGTCTTCCCAGAAGATATCCACGTTTGTGGTATAAGATCCCCGCGAAGTCCAGGTAATTGGTGCAGTGCCAACGGTTAACGCCTCCCCTGAATAAGCAGAGCACATTGACCACAGCATGTCATTTGCGGCTGTCGTGGTAAAGGTGCTCGAGGGTAAGGATGCGGCGCCATAGACACGAATGTAACCGGTACCGCTGGCGTCGAACGGAGATGCAGCTACGCCAGTATACTCGACCACTGAAATGAAAATGGGAGAGTAGTAACTTGTCTGCATGGCAGTTATCGTGATGCTACCCGCAGTGGCATTCGGCAAAATATAGGCGCTCATGTAACCATAGTTGTCGTAGTTGCCGTCGGCCCCGTAGTTGGAGATTTCACTCACAGGCTGTGCGGTGGTCGAGGAGGTAACAGAAGACAATGTCGCAGATTCTGACCAGACACCAACCACTAACGCATCCCCTGCCTTAACTCCGGTAAGCGTGCAGGACGCACCCGTGCCGTTTCCGCCGGTACTATAGTAGCTGCACTGCTGCGCGTAGGACGGGGCGGACCCTCCACCAGCGGTGATGGTGTAGATCGCCGAGCCGATCGCACTATTTGTGTAATTGGTGGCCGTGGCAATCGCCTTCACGGTCTCTGTCACGGAAACGGTGATCGGAGTGGAATAGACCGTCGAGTTGATTGTCGGTGTTGTCCCGTCGGTTGTGTAGTAGATGGTTGCCGGCGATGTTGTAGTGCTGATGGTTACCGTCTGAGCCGATGTGTAGCTTCCTGTTCCGGGGGTGAAGGTAGGCGTAGCTGCCACCGGCAGATTAATGGTATATGTCGCCGATCCTACTGCGCTATTGGCGTAGCCGCTGGACACGGCGATTGCATTCAATGTCTCCGATGCAATCACGGTAATCGGGCTGGAGTATTGCTGCGTTGTGCCGCTGATCGGATAGGTTGGCGTCGATCCGTCCGTCGTGTAGAAAATGGTGGCGCCTGTGGCTGCATCGCTGATGGTGACCGTCTGATACGAAGTGTAGGCTCCTGCCGCGGGGCTGAAGGTGGGCGTACTGGCAGATGGGATTCCAGTCTCATCCGCCGCTCCAATGGTCAACGGATCGCCACGCGGCAGCAACGAATTCGTCGTTGTATTAAACTGCCAGCGTACCGGCAGTTCAGCCGGAATGCCGGTCAGTGCCGTGCCCGCGCCAATTGCCGCTGAGCCGGATACCGGAACGAACGTTGTCGCGTTATACGCCTGCGTCGAGGTGAGCAGGAAATTGGCGCTGCTAAGGCCATACATATGCGTATTCAGCGGAGAGGAAAGCGGCCACAAGCAAACAGAATCGCATCCCGAATACCAGCCGGGAGCGCCCGTGATCGGCGTGGTAATGCTTATAGAACCGGTCTCATAAAGATTGGTCGTGGAGTTCAGAATGAGCGTCTGATAGTGATCCAATCCCAGTCCGCCCACATTCTGAGCCCAAATAATATTGTTTCTTGCATCCACGCGCGGCTGAAAGACCGGGTTCATTCCGTCGCCGTTCTCGCCATTGTCAAAGACCTCAACCGCTTTATCTAACGTATTCGAGTAAAAGTAGAGCGTACCGTTGCGATTGGTCATCCCGCCGAGCACGTCCGCGGCGTAGTGAATCTGCTGTGAAGCTGTGGGACCCGCAAAGATCTCATTGCCGTATATGAAGTCCTTCTGCGCCGACTCCTGATAGGCGGCAATAATATTCGCTCCCGCCGTGTCGCCCGAGCAGTAGTAGGAGTCGGCACAAGTGGTGTCGCCGGGGGCGCCCAGGTAACTCTTGTTATTGATACCCACGCCCTCGAAGGTCGTATATTGCGGGGCGTCCTGATTCTCTACCAGGTCAAAGGATCTCACTGGGCCATTGGAAAGGTAGTTATAACGGAAGATTCCTTCCACGCCGCGCCATTTGATGTTGCTGTTTGATGCGGTGCTGAGATCGTTATCGAGCCTGTTGCCTTGGAACAACCCGTAAAAACTCTGGAAGTAGGCTTGATGGTAGGAAGAGCTTCCCGCTTCTCCCGAGCCGTGAATATGGTTCCCAGTCACCGTCACAAGTTGCGTAACAAGCGACCACCAGTAAGTGGCAGTATTGTCGTCTGAAAAGAAACCGTTCCCGCAGGTGTCCATGTCGTTGCCGCTTACGTCCACATACGCGCCTGAGCGAACATTAACGCAGGCAGCTGCAGCACTCCATGCCACCTGTGCGCCGCCGGCCGGAGGAGTGTAGCCATAGGTGTTGCCTGCATGGCGCAGATGCAACCCGGTAATACTCACATAGCTCGGCCCCGCGGAACCGCTTTGCCAATAGTTATATGGAGTACCCGGCCCAGGCCACAAAGACATGATTCCGGCTCCCGCCGCTCCTCCTCCGTTTGAGATGTCGGACTGGCCCACGGCATTCTGGCCGTCGAGGATGGGAAGATTTCCATACGAGTCCGGCACGCCGCAAACAATGATCGGCTGGGTAGCCGTGCCGCTGTTCTTGATCTGGAAGTACTCATGGAAGGTGGAAGGGTTGGAGCCGGTGGTATCCGTATTCCAGATACGCATGATCGTTCCCGGGGCCCAGGAAGTAATCACCGGAACCGAGGAGACGGTTGTGTACTCCTTACTCACGCCCACTTCATAATCTCCGCCTGTAAAAGCCGGGTCCAGATAGCACTCGTGGGGACGAGTCTCATTGGGCGTAGAGGTGGTGGCGTAGCTCGGCAGAGCGTTCGGCGAAACATAGACGATCGCCGTCGCGCTCTGGGACGAATTGCTGTGGCTGGTGTACTTCAAGGTATAGCGGCCGGTCACTGTGGCCACAAAATCCGCGTCGCGGAAGCTCGTGTCGGCCAGAACACCATTGCCGCGGGGCGGCTGCGAGACGATGCTCCACGTTCCGGTCTCGTCGGTATCTCCAGATACCCAGGATTGGAGCGTGCTGTGCTGACCCTGGTAGGCCTGCTGATAGGCGGGAGCCACCATCACCGTCGTCGTTTTAGCGCATACGTTAAACAGGAAGATCGCCGTTGAGGCTGGATTGTCCACCGACTGCGCCTGCACCGTGACCGTCGCCGTGGAACTCACAACATATGACCCCATCGAACCGGAAATCGAGCAGTTGCCCGCCGTGGAGCCGATATTGACTTGCACCGTTGCAAGTCCGCCGCTGACCGAAGACACTCCGCTTCCGGCAGGCGTCGTGAACGTAGCACTAGCTCCGCCCGTGGTCGACAGCACGCTCCAGTTTGCCGTGCATCGGCTGGTAGGCGCCGTGCATTGAGAGCTTGCGATTGTGATGTTGGCGTTGATCTGCCGGGTCGAGCCGGGCAGCACCACGAATGGATAAGCAGACAGGTTCGGGGTGATGACCGGCAGTTCAATCGTGTAGGCCGCCGATTGAACCACGCTATTGTTATAACCGCGGGCCGCGCCAATTGCCTCCACTGTCTCCGACGTGGAAATCGGAATGGGACTGGTATAGACAGTCGAGCTGGTGGTCGGAGTGGTTCCATTGGTGGTGTAGTAGATTGTCGCGCCGGGAGTTGTATCGCTGATGGTGAGCGTCTGGACCCCATTGTAGGTCCCGGAGGAGAGGCTGAAGGTCGGCTGGGCAACACCTATTGTGTATGCCGCAAACTGGACCGCGCTGGGAGCGTAGTTAACGAGCACGCCAATCGCCTTCACCGTCTGCGAAACGGTAAGAACGAGCGGACCTGAGTAAGTCTGTGTCGTTCCGGATATGGGATAGGTTGGCGTCGAGCCGTCGGTGGTGTAATAGATGCTTGCGCCATTGGTCGTGTCGCTTATAGTAAGCGTCTGTGTCGTCGCGTAGCTTCCGGCCGTAAGGCTGAAGGTCGGCGTGGCAGTCGACGGCAAGTTAAGAATATATGCTGCGCTCCCGACCGCGCTGGGACCAGCGCCGCTGGCCACGGCGATTGCACTCAATGTCTCCGATGCAATCACGGTAATAGGGTTGGAGTATTGCTGCGTTGTGCCGCTGATCGGATAGGTTGGCGTGGTGCCGTCCGTCGTGTAGAAAATTGTGGCGCCTGTGGCCGCATCGCTGATGGTGACCGTCTGATACGAAGTGTAGGTTCCTGCCGCGGGGCTGAAGGTCGGCGTAGCGGCAGCCGGGATTCCAGTCTCATCCGCCGCTCCGATGGTCAACGGATCGCCACGGGGTAGCAACGAATTCGTCGTTGTATTAAACTGCCAGCGTACCGGCAGTTCAGCCGGAATGCCAATCAGCGCTGTGCCCGCGCCAATTGCCGCCGAGCCGGATACCGGAACGAAAGTTGTCGCATTATACGGCTGCGTCGGGGTGAGCAGGAAATTGGCGCTGCTAAGGCCATACATATGCGTATTGAGCGGAGAGGAAAGCGGCCACAAGCAGACAGAATCGCATCCCGAATACCAGCCGGGGGCGCCCGTGATCGGCGTGGTAATGCTTACAGAACCGGTCTCATAGAGATTGGTCGTGGAGCTCAGGATAAGCGTCTGATAGTGATCCAATCCCAATCCGGACTGAGTCTGCGCCCAAATAATATTGTTCCTTGCATCCACGCGCGGCTGAAAGACCGGGTTCATTCCGTCGCCGTTCTCTCCATTGTCAAAGACCTCAACCGCTTTATCTAACGTATTCGAGTAAAAGTAGAGCGTACCGTTGCGATTGGTCATCCCGCCGAGCACGTCCGCGGCGTAGTGAATCTGCTGTGCAGCTGTGGGACCCGCAAAGATCTCGTTACCGTATATGAAGTCCTTCTGCGCCGACTCCTGATAGGCAGCAATGATATTTGCTCCCGCTGTGTCGCCCGAGCAGTAGTAAGAGTTGGCACAATTGGTGTCGCCGGGGGCGCCCAGGTAACTCGCGCCATTGACACCCGCGCCCTCGAAGGTCGTATATTGAGCACCATCCTGGTTCTCTACCAGGTCGAAGGATCTCACTGGGCCATTGGAAAGGTAGTTATAACGGAAAATTCCTTCCACACCGCGCCATTTGATGTTGGAGCCCGACGCGGTGCTGAGATAGTTATCGAGCCTGTTGCCTTGCATGAGACCATAAAAACTTTGGAAGTAGGCTTGATGGTAGGAATAGTTCGCCGGTTCTCCCGAGCCGTGGATATGGTTCCCAGTCACCGTCACCAGTTGCGTAACAGGCGCCCATCTGTATTGGCCACTGGCATTGTTGTCTGAAAAAAAGCCGTTTGAGCAGGTGTCCATGTCGTTGCCGCTTACATCCACATACGTGCCTGAGCGTACATTGACGCAGGAAGCACCGGCCCACGATTCCTCCGCACCACCGCCCGGAGGAGTCAAGGAATAGCTGGAGTTTGCATGGCGCAGATGAAGCCCGGTAATACTCACATAGCTCGGCCCCGCGGAGCCGTTTTGCCAATAGTTTGTTGGAACTCCCGGCCCGGCCCACGTAGACATGATTCCATATTTCGCCGCCCCTCCAGTGGAGATGCCGGACTGGCCCACGGCATTGTTGCCGTCGAGGATGGGAAGATTTCCATACGAGTCCGGCACGCCGCAAACAATGATCGGCTGGGTCGCCGTGCCGCTGTTCTTGATCTGAAAGTACTCATAGAAGGTGGAAGGATTCGAGCCGGTGGTATCCGTATTCCAGATACGCATGATCGTTCCTGGAGTCCAGGAAGTGATCACCGGAACCGAGGAGACGGTTGTGTACTCCTTACTCACGCCCACTTCATAATCTCCGCCGCTCAGAGCTGGGTCCAGATAGCACTCGTGGGGACGAGTCTCATTGGGCGTAGAGGTGGTGGCGTAGCTCGGCAGTGCGTTCGGCGAAACATAGACGATCGCCGTTGCGCTCTCGGACGAGTTGCTGTTGCTGGTGTACTGCAAGGTATAGCGGCCGGTCACTGTGGCCACAAAGTCAGCGTCGCGGAAACTAGTGTCGGCCAGGACGCCATTGCCATTGGAAGGCTGCGAGACGATGCTCCACGTTCCGGTTTCATCGGTATCTCCCGATACCCAGGATTGGAGCGTGCTGTGCTGACCCTGGTAGGCCTGCTGATAGGCGGGAGCCACCATCACCGTCGTCGTTTTGGCGCATACGTTAAACAGGAAAGTCGCCGCTGAGGCTGGATTGTCCACCGACTGCGCTTGTACCGTGATCGTCGCCGTGGAACTCACAACATACGACCCCATCGAACCGGAAATCGAGCAGTTGCCCGCCGTGGTGCCGATATTGACCTGCACCGTAGGCAGTCCGGCGCTGACCGACGACACTCCGCTTCCGGCGGGCGTCGTGAACGTAGCGCTGGCTCCGCCCGTGGTCGAAAGCACGTTCCAGTTGGCCGTGCATTGGCTGGTAGGCGCCGTACATTGAACGCCTGCGGTCGTAATGTTCACGTTGATCTGCCGGGTCGAACCCGGCAGCACCTGGAATGGGTAAGCAGGCACGTTCGCGGTGATGACTACCTGCGCCGATGCAGCGGACACGAAGAGAAAGAGGAGAGAGAAGAGGTTAGCACAAAGTGCCTTCAGGGAAAGACAGGCTCCAACATAAACGGACTGAGATTTAGAAGTGTGCGCCATGAGACTCCTCTTTTCGCCGTATTGGCCGAAGTACAGATTGATTGTCCGCATAGCGAACAAGTCGTTCACAGAATGCAGCGAACTTTGCTCTGTCCAGGCACCAACAAGCGTATGTCGAATTTCCTCATGGGCCATCTCTCCCAGAACCCGGGTCGAATGCTTAACTCTAACCATTGACTAGCCTCGCAAACTGTGTTGTCAGCGCGCTCAGCTGAAGCGCCTTCCAGGTTTCGACGGAAATACCCGTCTCCTGAGGCACTGCTCGAATCCACTTTCATGAGCATTTCGCTCTTTTTAAGAGTTGGCGATCAAATGTGTTGCGGGGACCAATTCCGCTAGCGTGCGGTTCCGCGCATGGATTTACGCTGTGCCGCTTTCGTCTCGCCTTAAGATGGGGTAAGGTGGGGTTGAACAGCAAAATAGTAGAATAAAAAGATCACGAAAGTCAATAATAAATAGATATGGAAATCAATATGCGATTAAAAACGGAAGCTAACGATAGTATTTGCTTGGGCTTGAGGGCTGTTTGGGGCTAGAATTGGTGCATCGAGCTAACCCCAGACAAGTTCGTACGGTTGCTCGGCAGTCGCCGGGATCTCATCTGCTCTGAATCGATGAGTACCAAGCCTAAACTCAATGACGATCTGCGGTCTCACCGAATTTGGGAATATTCGCAGGTCTAACTGTTAGATCATCTGCAAGCCGCGCAAGCCTGGTGTAGATCGCATTTCCATCCGCTGTTCCCCACGGTCCATCTTGCTGGACCATGAAGATGAGTATCCACCCTTTGGCCGCATTGATCTCCATCCAATTCTTGAACGCACCACCGTGGCTAAATCCGGAATCTGAAACATGCCAGCCAAGGCCGTAATTCGTTCCACCCAAACCGCGATTTTGCAGTTTGGTCATCTCATGCAGCGCTTCAGAGGATATGTACTTCTTCCCATTGATCG
>Ga0255354_1001442_pt1 | contig 13678 bp, 9 predicted proteins | sample HBST50metaG_FD_189942 | JGI IMG/M metagenome (GOLD analysis project Ga0255354, IMG submission 189942) | Peat soil microbial communities from Stordalen Mire, Sweden - H.B.S.T50 | ecosystem: Environmental > Terrestrial > Soil > Wetlands > Peat | place: Sweden: Norrbotten County, Stordalen Mire...
AGATCACAGCGCCGAGCGAGCCTTAAGACGGCTCTCAGCCGGAAAGATTTCAAGCGGCTTCAGCCGCAAACAGGCGACTTTCAGTCGCAACGTCAACCCACCACCTTTTAGGTGGTGGTCGTTGAGCGCAACAATGGCATCTGGGCCACTGAGCTGGAACACCGGAGAAGCAAGCAGTTGCCAATGCTCCTGTCCCCTGCAGTATCCCTTCTGCTTCGCGACAACAACGTAACTACCACCGCACACTCCTTCGAATTCGACGTCTTCAGCCAAGCCTGACGAAGTCTTATCCGTCAGAAAGAGCGCGCCCGATGGGTTCACGCTGTACAATGACACGTCGTAATCGCTCTCGGGACATGGAAGGGCAGTCGCAGGCTTCGCTGATACGCGGCTAGTGCAGCTTTCAGTCGCGATCTGAATATTCGCCTGGCATCCTGACACTGAAGGCAACACAGGCGTGAGTTGACCCGCCTGGGCAAAGTCTCTCGTCGATGGATACCAAACGCCGCCTGCCCGAACAAAGTAATTGCCTCCGCGTTCGACCTTAGGAATGCTGAAGTATCCATTCGAATCCGTGCGTCTCGTCGGTAGCTTGGGATAGAGCCGTTGAGCGCCATCCTGTTGCGTGACGCTGTATTCCTCCACGTTTACCTGAAGCGGCTTTCCTGTTGAATCAAGAACGTGTCCGCAGATTGTCTCAGGAGCCGGGAAAAGCTCCAGCTCAAGAGACAGCAAATGAGCTCCCCCCGCAACTCTCAAAATCGTTCCGGACTGTCCGGGCGAGTGCGAACCATACTCTCCATACTTCCATTCCTTCGCTTCGCCGGTCAGCCGGTACACGCCGGGTACAATGTCGTGAAACCGAAAACTGCCGTCGGCTTCGACGACTGCAGAATAGCCGTCAATATAGGCAAGAGGATCGACCGGTTCCTTTTGCAGGCGCACGATAGCGCCGGAGATGTCTTTATTGACAATGCGGCCTTCAACGACAGCTTCGTCTGACGCCTGTGCCAACATTCCCGGACAAACCAGAAGCAACATGAACCATGCCGGCCATGCTCGTAAATCACCCATATGCGCCTTTGCCTCCTGCAATCAACGATAAGTACCCATGCCCAAATCAGAATGTCGACGGAGTTCCCTCTTCGGCCAAAATGCGGCGCATTTGCTCTGTCACAACCGGGACGCTCCAGTGAAAACTCTGCCGCGCCTCCACCTCAACCGGCAATCCGAGAGCGCTCAACTTCACCAAATCATCGTGCTTCGACAGATACACTGAGCCGCGAGGCATGACAAATCCTCTACCCGGAAGAACCGCATCGTCCATTGCGACGACGCGATAACGTCCTGGCGGAACCTGAGAGAAATCTGCATCATGATCGGGCGTGCTCCCTCCCTCAAGGATTCCAGAATTGTCCTCCGGAAGAGGGTCGGGGATCATCAGCACCAGTGTGGATTGACCACCGAAGTATCGGCACAGGTCCCGATACGGGTCAGTGGGAGGTTGTACCGGGGATGGCGTCAGCCCGCCGGAAGCTCCGTCCGTGGCCAGTCGAACCACCAGATGACTCTTCTGGCCGAACTGGAGTTGGATGTGCCGCCCATCCACGGGTTTCCCATCCAGCAGCATCGACTGCAGATATAATTTGGGTTCGTATGTGGTCAAACGGTATTCATAGGGCCTCACATCCAGCCAATCAAAGGAAAAGTGGCCATGCTCGTCGAGTATGGCCGTGCGCCCGCCCTCGCTTGCATATCCCTCCGCTAAAGTCGGATTCTCAACACTGTTTTTAGCATCCGGTTCCTTGCCATCAATCAGCAGCTCTCCATCCAATGCCGGCAATGCGCCGATTTCGATCTTCAGCCCTTCCAGACCGGTTTTTGTAACTGTGATTTGCCGGGATTCCAGCAGATGGTGATAGTGCCCGAAACAGATCGAACTTGGCATTCCGCACGGCACACTCCCGTTGCCGTATTCTCCGGTGATCGTGAGCGTGTAGTTTCCTGGCCACACCTGATCGATCGAAAACGGCCCGGCCGTTTTGATCTCCACCGAAGCCACTCTGGGAACAAACTCAGAATCGGCAGGGCTCAGATTGATATAGAAGCGATCCCCCAGAGTCTTGTTGAGATCGCCTTCAATGATTCCCAATACGCTCGCCCCTCGCTCCGCCGATCTTTTCCGGGAGAGGGCAGAAAGATGTCATGGATGCAGGCGGAAGTGTTCGCATCGGGATTAACTGTCAGCGCCTGAGAGTAATCGGTTGTCGAAGGAAAGTATGTCTTGCGTTCGCCTTGCTGCGCCCACAGTCTTAAGTCATTCGATCCCAGCCCCGTGATCTCATATTTTCCCTGTTCGTCCGAACGAACATACTTTTGCGAATAGTCTGGATTGCCTTGTGTGTAGGTTTCATCGAACCACTCTGCCCACACATCGACGCCCGGTTGCGGCCTTCCATCTGCATCAAGAACCCGGCCGCATACCGGCTCCTGCGGAAAAACGGGCAGTGCAATCCCGTCCAGATGCTGTCCGGCGGAGAGCACGATCGGCATTCCTTCCCGTCCAGGTCCCTTTGCACCATACGCGGATAAGGGGCGATTCTTTCCCTTGGTGAACAACTCATAGATGCCAGGATCGACGGCATCGAAGTGAAACGCGCCGGTAGCCGAAGCAACTGTCTCGTACATCTCAGACCGCGCCGAGTTGAATCGAAGCGCGTGCAGCGTCACGGTCGCATTCCCAGCTTCCTCGCCAGTCACAATGCCGGATATCGATGCCGCCGGATGAGTTCCGTTTGGAAGATAGTGCCGTTTTGCGGTGAAATCGACTCGCAGCCGTCCTTGTGCGTCGCGCGGATCGTTGCTGAGAACTGCTTCGACTCGGGCCGCCTGGCTTGACGTGATGCTGAAATGTTCCGGGCTGGCAGACCGTCCGTCGACCGTGAACGATTTGATATAGGCGGAGCCGTGCGTCGCTTCGCCAAATGACAGCCTGTACGTTCCTGGCTTCAGACTGCTAAAGGAAAAGCTTCCCCGTTCATCGACCAATGAGAACCTTCCATTAAAGTCTCCCGCTCTTAACAACTCAGGCTGGCGTGAAACGCCGACTGCGCACACCTGATCCCACCTGAGCCCATCCAGCCGCAGCGTTGCATTGACCGACGCAGTTTCGCTATTGGCTGGAATTTTGATATCCGCGCTCCTGGGCTTTGCAAGCTTTCTAAACTCCTCTTCCGTCACTTCTTTCAGACGAACTGCCGCGGTTGTATTACCTACCTGAAAAGCGGATGAAGTCAAATATTGTCCATTGCTGTAGTCCGCTGGCTGCACGGTCAGCTGGTAGCATCCATCGCAGACCCCTTCAAAGTCCACACGATCGCGCCGATACAGAGGATGGGCATCTGCGAGGAACAGCGCCCCGGAGGGATGCACCTCAAAGAGAGACGCCTTGTATTCCTCCGCACGATCCTTCAGCTCGCCCTGGATCGTCGCGGCGACGCGCTGGTCGCAGTTGCGGCGCATGAGCTGTATGTTTGCCTGGCATCCATTGTCTGACTGCGTGCCAGGTTTGAGCGGAACAGCCTTCGCAAATTCTGTCGTCGAGGGATACCAGACACCATCCGCTCGTACAAAGTGATCCCCGTCGTCACGGTCGTCCACGGGAAAGATAAAATATCCCTCGGAGTTCGTTCGTTTGACTGGTTGCTCAAGTTGAGTCCGGGAGTTGTATAAACTGTAGACTTCCACGTTCGCTTCTACCGGCGATCCGTTTTCATTCACGATGCGGCCACAAATCGCCTTTGGGTCCGGGAACAACTCAATCGACAGGTCTCTGAGGCGATCGGCTGATTTGATCTGGAGAGTCTTTCCTGGCGCGCTGTTTGGCCGGTATCCGTACTCTCCGTACAGGCCATCTTTTGCTGTGGCTATGAGGCGATATTCCCCCGGAGCAACATCGCTAAAGTGGAAACTTCCATCCTCGGCAACGATCGTTGAATAACCATCGAAATCCGCCAGAGGATTCGATGCTGTGCTTTCAAGAATGACTGTGACTGGCGAGAGGTTTCTACTGGCGATCGAGCCCGCCACAGAGGCGGAAACAACGGCTGTCTCAGACGCTTGTACCTGGCCCATGCCGGATTCCAAGCCGACACAACTCAGAAATGCGATCAGAACAGCAAATAAATGCCGAGCTGGCGTCATTCTTCCTCCCGATTGGTCAGAACTGGAGCTTGTTCTTACTTTATCCCTTTTGTTTCCATAGGAGGGGCTTGTGGGATGGTTGCCGGACTACGGAAAATGGACCATCGAGGACGCAACGAGTACCCGGCCTCCACCGACAACTGGTCGGCAAGTCGCTTGATCTTCCATTTCAATTCTCTGCCGGCCGCGCACTGTATCGGAGATGTACCCAATCTGGAAAAGAAGATTCGGTGGGCCCACCAGAACTCGAACCTGGAACCACAGCATTATGAGTGCTCTGCTCTAACCGATTGAGTTATAGGTCCTTACATCATTTTCTTGCTTTCAGCCTGCTATGCCGAACTGTAATTCACGGTAGTCTAGCGCAATTAAGCGCACGGATTATGAGTCCGCTTTTCGGCGTATTGCAGGGTCACCAGTTGAATTGGACGTGATCGGATGAGGACGCAACTTCTAAAGCATTCCATGTCCCTTCAGGAGTTCCTCTGTCTTTGTCCACGGTTCTCCGGGCAGCATCACGACAAGCTGGTTGAATACCGTCAAGAAGGCTTGTCGTGTCGATTCATCCCCGAAGTGATGCAGGGCAGCGGCTGGCAACAGAGGCTTCATGTCGTCGAGAAAGCGCGGTCGTCGCAGCTTTGCCAGCATCCGCTGCTCTGCCTCAGCCCGCGGGATCTTCACGTTGGCTCTTTCCAGATAGAGATTGAAACATTCAAGCAGGCGCTCTCGATTAAGGTTTTTGAAAACCTCCAGCGCATGGGCAAGGTCAAAGAGGTCGCGCCCCTTTTCCCTCTGCAACATCGCGCGCAGTTTTGTCGCCAGCATCTCTTCGGTTGTAAACGTCATGACCTCTGCCGAACCAGTGAACCAGGGATTCTCGATGCGAAAGGGCACGCTGCGAGGCGGGTCGTATGGCGCGGCTCTTCCGTTACGGGAAGCTCTCGCACCACGGAGGCTTTTTCAACGCGGAGACAGGACGCATGACGGCGCTCGGCGTAGACCCACACCTCTGGTTGAAGACGCGGAGACGCGCTCGGCGACCGTAATCCAGCAATCGAATTCCATCTGGAGAGAAATCCATGTTCAAAGAACTTGTACCCGTCCTGCGTGACCGCGCGGTATTGCTAACAGTCACACTTGTCGATGCAGATCAGATCCGAGTGAACATTGTGCCGAAGAAGCTCAAAGACAGCGACAATGATGCTCTCACCACGCCACTCAGCGTCACCGGCACTGCCGAGGACCTCGATACCGAGTTGTCCACGACCATCGTCAGCTTCGTCGGCTCCCATCTGCAAATGAAGAACACCCTGGAGAAAGCCAAGGCAGAGATGGATGCGGCTTCCAAGGCTGCCCAGGCTGAGGTACGCGCGAAGTCGAAGACGCCTGCCAAGACAGCGTCGCCGAATACGGAAGTCACTCAGTATGTTCCGGCCGCCAAGCCCACTGAGCCAGCGAAGCCAGCGCAGCAGAAGCCCCCAAGCCTCTTCGATATTCCGACAGCGGCGACTAATCCCATAACCACGCCAGCCGAACCGGAAGAAGACCCCGGCTTTGCTGAACTCAACGATGATGAGCCATTGGAAGATCCCGAAGAACTGGATGATGTGGCCTGACGGCCATGATGCATCTCTTCAAGAGGCGTTCTGATAGTCAGCAATATGCCCGGAATCTGTGAAGAATGCCAATAGCGCTCCCGATGAGCGCAATGGGCTGTTCTCGTTGATTGAGACTCAAGTTCCGGTTTGGCGGTCGATCCTGCCGCGACCACTTCTAGACCTGGACCGGCCACAGAAGAAAACCTACACGAGACTATGCCGCCAGTTGTCTCAGACTCTTAGACACGTCCCATTCCGGCAAAGGTCCAAACACCCTGACTGCGGAGACGCATGCTAGCCAATGCTCTTCCAATTCGTACTTGGCGCGTTCCATATCGACATTCTTCTTGGCCGCGAGGCTTTTGCTGGCCTGATAACATGCTGAGCAACGAGCCTCGATGTACTCGCTGAGCCCAGCCTCATAAGCTCGTTCCAGGTCCCTACAGATTGTGCAATCCATACCTGCGCTCCCCGGCGTCTTGCCGGACCAACCGTAGCTTAGATGCGGTCGTGGTTCAAAAACTGCCTAAACTTCCGATCGAAGTGATTTGCGACCCAGGGAGAAAATGTTCCCGTGTGAAGTCTTCGACAAAGGTCAGCCTACCTGCCCATGGTCCGTCCGGCTTGATCTCTAAAGAATTGACTCTATCGGCTTGTCTCACCGGCCCAAACGAATGTTGGCTCTTGTTACGACTCGCAGGTAGACGATTTCTTGCATCGCATTTCTTGAGGAGGCTCATCGCAGTTCCAGCCGTTCCGTTGCGTACTTGAACGATGCTCGTCTGGAGCAGAGCTTAGAATGCGGGAGGCGAGAAGATACAATTATGTACTATATTGATCAAACTCCCACCACAGCCCACGTGCTGACGGATTCTCGTTGCCCCGGATGCAATTTTGGTAAGGTACATGTCCTATCGCCAGAGCGCCTACCAGAGATAGCGTTTTGCCTCAAGCACAGGCGGACTGTCCTGATCCGACGATAAATTCGCCTCAAGAAAATGTTGGAAGGCGGTGTTGGCAGCCACACGGTCACCTATTCTCTGGTAAGACAGCCCAAGATGAAAATAGGCCAACGGATAATTCTGATTGAGTTTCAGAATACGTTGGTACTCTGCAATGGCATTCGGGACCATGCCCAGTTCGAGATACGCATTGGCGAGGCAATCCTCATGGAGGTCGATTCCGGAGGAAGGTGGTAAATGCTTCAGAGCGGCCTTGAAGTGTCCGATCGCGGCTTGAGAATCTCTTCTTTTGAGTTCGATATATCCGCGGTAAAAAAACTCCATCCGAAGGTCACGCGGGGAACCGCGCTCGGGATTGGGCAGGTCAGCGAAGAGAATGGTTTCCAATCCTCCTGCGCGAGCCTCTTGATGCTTCGCAAGGGCAATCACCAGAGAATTCCAGACGGCATTGCGATTGTAGTGAACTTCTTCGTTAGCGGCGGTCTGCGCGTCCGCGAGATTGCCCATTGCCAGATCGACGGTGGCGAGGCCGCCATAACCGATTGCTTTCGCTTGGCTGGAGCCGGCAACCTGGATATAGCGCTGGTACTCGCGCAGTGCATCCCGATAGCGACCTTGCTGGTAATAGGTATCGCCGAGATGAACTATGGATGGTTCAAATTCCGGGTCGAGCCTTAGCGCCGCATTGTATTCCGACAGTGCGGAGTCATATTGGCCGGCCAACTGATAAGACATCCCCAGGCTATCGTGAGCATTGGGATTTTGCGGCGCCAGGGCGACATATTGCTTATATGCGTCGATGGCTTCCAGAGGACGCGCCATCGAAACCAGGATCAAACCGTAGGCGTTATAGAGGTCTTTGGCGCCTGGATTCTTCTGAATCGCATTGTGCAGCAAGTCGGCAGCGTCGGCAACGCGCTCCTGGCCGCGCAGGATGCGGCTGAGTTGGCAATAAGCCTCGGTTTCATCCGGGTATTGGCTTGTGATCTGTCGCAGGATGGCGATGGCAGAATTGTAGTCTGAGCGCGCAATGGCGGACCAGGCTTCGATATATAGCCGGTTCATGACTGGCAACTGTTCGGAATAATGAAGCGCCTGTTCCAGGTAGGGGCGCGCCTTCTCGGGCTGGAAGTCCCGTACGGCGTAAGCGTAGCCGATGCGCGCATAGGCCATGGCAAACTTGGGATCGAATGCAATGGCCTTCTTGAATAACTCAATGGCCTGCGAATTCTGGAATTGCTCAGCCTTTTCCACCCCCAGCGAATAGTAGCGATACGCTTCGACATTGCTGGTCATCACGTCGGCAAGAGGGGGCGCGGCGTCAGTTGCAAAACCAAGATGGCGGGCAATATCTGCGGAGAGCAGGCCGGCTTGCGTGACAATCTCTCGGGGATCGTTCAGAGACGCACTATCGGTGGCCACCAGGTGTCCGTCTTTGCCGTCGCGTATTTCGAGGCGGACCGTGACCTCCTGGCCGGAACTGGAGAGGGCTCCAACGATGAAGTTCGCGGCATGAACAGATTTGGCGGCTTCCAGCGCTTTGTTAAGCGGAGTTGTGCCGGAAAAGGCACCTCCGTCGAAAAGTGCGTGACTTTTTTCGCGGCTCAACACGTTCCATTGACGGGTGTGAGCCAGATCGGTGAGGATCATGTCCGAAACACCCTCACGCAACCAATCCAGGTCTTGACGGCCGGTTTCATTGCTCAAGGAAAATACCGCAAGAATCGGCGGGCCTGGGACGTAAGACGAATCGCCGTTGACCAGTCTTTCTGAGGGTGCCTTGTCTGCATAAACAAGCAGCAGCAGGAGTGAGAAAAATCCCAGAGGAACCAACCTCCAGAATCCACGGATCCCGATTGCGGCAAAGGCGGACGGCGCGGCGGAAAGATGTTCCTGCCGAGTCGCCAGGTCTGCCGGTGCGGCTTGCTGGGCAGGGCCAGGGAAGAGCGGTCGCGCGTCCAGTACCGAAAACTTGGGTGGATCGGAGGCAACTTTGATGGTCGCAATGAATCGATAGCCGATCTTGGAAAATGTCTTGACACAACGCGGATTGTGAGGATCGTCGTTGAGCGCTCTTCGGATCTCGGTGACACACTGCACCAGAGCGTTATCGGTGACCGCGGTATCGTTCCAGATGGCTGCGGTCAGTTCATCTTTTGAGAGGAGAACTCCCGGGTGCTCAACGAAATACTGGAGCAACTGGAAGCTCTGATACCGCAACGGCACTTCTTTGCCGCGACAGGTCAGGCAGCTGCGCAGGATATCCAGTTCAAAATCCGCGAAGAGGTAGCGGGAAACAGGCAGCACCGGGGTGGCCATTCGACACCTCCATCACGGATTCACACGGCTCACTGGCAGCGCACATAGGCTGAAAACAGGCTAGCAGAAAGCCCAGACAAGTCAAAATGGTATCGTTACGCAAACGTGTATATTGTTTACCATGAATAGTTTACAGCGTTCATATAAATTTCATATTTTGTTCAGAACTTATCACGACAAAGCATTGCTACAAGATTAACGTCTCGGACAACACAGAAAAGAAGCGTCCCGCACGCGCTGCGTGGGGGCAAAACAATGAGCGAAAACACTCAATTTCGGAGGATCCAATGAGGCAAAAAATGAGGTATTCGCAACGGACGTCGCCGTGGAGCAAAGTGATGCTCCTGGTCGCTTTGGCTCTACTAACGGCCCTTGCCACACAGGCCCAGGAGTTTCGTGCTACCCTCTCGGGGCAGGTGACGGACCCCCAGGGTGCCCTGGTCGTCGATGCTACGGTTACAGCTGTCAATGTGGATTCCGGAACGTCCTACACGGCCCGGACAACCAAGGATGGCACCTACTACATCCCCTATGTGCTGCCGGGAACCTATACGGTTACCGCCACAGCTCAGGGATTCAAGACTGCCATCCAGGACAAAGTGCGCCTCTTCGCGGCGCAGGGCTTTGGCCAGAACTTCAAATTGGAGCTGGGCGGCGCAACGGAGAAAGTGGAGGTGACCTCCGCTCCTCCGGAGCTTGAGACGACAACCGGCTCCGGTGGACAGTTGCTCCTGGAGCGGGAACTGCAGTCAGTGCCGCTCGGCGGGAGAAATGTCTTCAACCTGATCGGGACCACGCCCGGAAGCCAGGTCTTGACGAATATGCCCACGAACGGGAGCTGGTCTCAATCGAATAATTACAGCATCGGCGGCGGCGCTCAGGTTTCCTATGGTCCCGGAACCTTCGGCGGCACTGGATCCTTCAATCAGTTCACCCTCAACGGCATCAATATCACGCAGGAGACCGGCTTCCAAAATGCGACCTCCGGTGCTTGGAATGTCTCGCCCAATCTCGACACCGTCGATCAAGTCAACGTGATGACCACCAACTACGACGCCCGGTACGGCCAAACTGCCGGCGGGACCGTCAACGTCGTTACCAAGGGCGGCGGGAACAAGTTCCACGGCGACCTCTTCGAAAACTATGGAGGCGCGATCTTTGAGGCCAACAACTTTCAGAGTAAACTCTACGGCATCGCCCGCCAAGGGTACGTGGAAAACCACTACGACGGAACCTTTGGCGGGCCGATCAAGAAGAACAAGCTCTTCTTTTTCTTCGGATTCGAAGGATACAACTTTGCGTCCGCGCATGGAGTCACGATGAATGTGCCGCCGGCCTATCTGCGGCCGGGATTCAATGGCAACGCGGGCGTGGACTTTGGCCTCGCGGCGACGATGGATCCCAGCCATTTTGGCTCCGCGACGAGCCAATCCGCCGGAATTCCGATCTATGAGCCGGGCACGTCGAATTGCCCCGTTGGCGAAGGCACTCCAGCGAATAATTGCAACGATGGAACGGTCAGTCATCAAAAAGACCTTTATCAAACCGCGTTCCCCGGCTATTCCGCGAATGGCACCACGCAAGGCAACATTCCCGCGAGCATGATAAACAGCACCGCGACGGCGATTCTGAAGTATATTCCCTTGCCAAATCTCACGAATGCCGTGAATTACGCGCATGCCGACAACTACTATGTGGCTACCCCGCACACGATTCACTACTACCAGCCCACCATTCGGGTGGACTACAATCTCAGCGACAAGACCAAGCTGTACAGTTATTACGAGTGGCAGACCGGAACAGAAAACCAAAACAACAATGGCCTGAGCGGACTCGCCGCCAACGGACTTATCAACGAGATCAAGGAGAACTGGTCGGCGGGGCAAGACGTCACCCATACCTTCTCGTCCTCTCTTCTGCTCGACGCCAAGGTTGGCTTTGCCCGCAATGTGGTACTAAACCCGGATGGCGATTTTTCCCTGGCGCAAGCTCCCTCGATCCTCGGCCTCGCGCTGCCGCTTCCGGGCAACACCAAAGGTTTAAACGTTCCGGAGTTCACCGTCAGCGACAGCGGTACCGGCGGCATACTGGGCAGTTCCACGTCCGGCGACTCTTCGATCTTCGGCAATAACATGGAATCCGACGCCACCACCAATGTCAATTTGGACGTCGACCTTACCTGGATCAAGAAATCGCACAGCATGCATATCGGCGGGTCTATTGCCGACTACCGGTATGGCGATTGGTCCCTTGGAGGCCACCCCAATGGAAACTTCGGTTTCAACTCGGGATTCACCCGATACAACCCAACCAACAGCAAATGCTACTCGACCGCAGACCCTACGTTGGGGGGGAATAAATGCAATAACAATATGTTGAACGGTTCTGGTCTGGCAGACTTTTACCTGGGGTACCCAAATAGCGGAGGCATCGACTGGAACGCTATCAACTCTGAGAGTGAGCCGACCTATGCCGTCTATTTCCAGGACGATTGGCGCGTGAACCATCGCCTGACATTGAACCTGGGCTTCCGCTACGATGTGGAGCGCGGCCTGCGGGACAAGCACAATGCACTCAACGCTGGCATGTGCCTGACCTGCGTGAATCCTGTTACCAACGATGCGAACTTTGCTGCCAATATCGCCTCGGCCAGCAATATCGCCGCATGGAAGGCGGCGGGCATCACTCCCCCGACCCAGGCGCTCGGCGGTCAGCTCTTTCCCGGCGTCAACGGCCAGTCCCAAGATGCCTACTACACCGATTGGAGCAACTTCGGTCCGCGCATCGGGTTTGCCTACGCCATCAATTCCAAGACCGTGGTCCGCGGTGGTTGGGGCCTTGTCTATCAACTCGGCCTGGAAGGCGGGAGCAACGCCGGCTTCGGCGAAACCACGCCCTACACTTCCACCAGGGATAGCAACGTCACGCCCAACGCTGCTTTCAAGTCGGGATCTCCCTTCGCCGGTGTGACTCTTATTGTGCCTCCGGGGAGTTCGCAAGGGCTTTTGACGAATGTCGGAAACGACTTTAATGCATACGATTTCCCCCAACGCAAGCTGCCCCGTGATGAGGTTTTCTCCTTGGGCTTCCAGCGCGAGCTGCCGGGACGGGTGACCGTCGATGCCCGTTACGCGGCGAATTACTCTTACAAAAACCGCACGTTCCTTTGGTTGAGCGCGGCCAATACGACTCTGTCGCAGTGGAACGCGGCCATCGCCAATCCGAGTATCTGGGCCGATTCGGTTCCCAATCCCTACTACGGAGTATCCTCCATGCTTCAGGGAGGGAGCGGCTGCGGAACATCTAAAACAGTAGCGGCTCTCGATCTGCTGGCGCCTCTGAGCCAGTACTGTTCGGGAGGAGGAACCCCCGCCCTGGTGGGAGAATACAACGCGCCTATCGGCAAGAACTGGTATAACGGCCTGGAAGTCAAAGTCAACCGTCACGTCTATGGAAGCAGCCGCGGGCTCTTCTTCCAAGTCGCCTACACCTGGTCAAAGACAATCAACGGACAGCAATATGGATTTGGATGGCCCTTTCAGGGTTCGGCGGCCCCCGTTCCCGGCGGCGTCAGCTCTGGTCTGGCGCACATAATCAACAACAACGATCGCGATCAGGTCTTGGCGATCACCCCGGTCTGGGACCTGCCTATCGGCAAGGGTTCGCTGTTCTTCCCGAATCCCAACAAGCTGGTTGGATTGTTCATCAACGGCTGGACGCTCAGTTCCATGATCACGGTACAGAGCGGATGGCCCGTTGGGCTCAATAACGGCGTGGTGGACAGTTGTCCGCTAAGCCAATTGCGCCCTTCTCATAAATCCATGGGGGAATGGCTCACGAACGATGCCGCCACCATCACTAAATGCTGGAGCGATCTCCCGAGCCAACAGCTTGGTAACAACGGTTTCACGTGGGGACTGCAAACTACGCCCGGGCAATTCACTGCAGTGCGCCAGCCCTCCCCCGCCAACATTGACATTTCATTCCAGAAGAGCACGACGATTCGGGAGGGCATAGATTTCATTCTTCGCATGGATGCCTTCAATGCATTCAATACCCCGCAATTTGGGGGACCCGATAACTCGCCAGATGACGGCCCTGCGCTCTATACCGCAGGAACTGGCTGGACTGGTTTCGGCACCATCGGCCCAGCTCAGCAGAACAGCCCAAGAATCGTGAAGGTCTCCGGGAAGATTACCTTCTAGCCGGCTGCGAGGAAGGGGCTCACAACCAGCAATTCGGTTGAGGACCTGAACCCACAATAACCCAACCAACCGCCGTGCCCTCTTCCCAGAGGGCACGGCGCCAACAGCATCCACGGAAATCAAGTTATTCACACACGGGCCGGCAAGCTGACTGCAATAGTCACGCGGTCTTAGCCGGTAACGTGTCTTCATACAGCGCCACACACCTGGAGAGTTAGTTACGATGAAAAAGTTTTATGCGACTTTGATTGCCTTCTTGCTTGTCTTCCTGACTCTGCCTGGCGCAGCTCAGGTGCAAACCGCGGAAAAGCCCGACCTGACCAAAGATCCAACTCTGTATGTGGTTGGCTACGCACACCTCGATACAGAATGGCGATGGGAATATCCCCAA
>Ga0255354_1001443_pt1 | contig 13676 bp, 10 predicted proteins | sample HBST50metaG_FD_189942 | JGI IMG/M metagenome (GOLD analysis project Ga0255354, IMG submission 189942) | Peat soil microbial communities from Stordalen Mire, Sweden - H.B.S.T50 | ecosystem: Environmental > Terrestrial > Soil > Wetlands > Peat | place: Sweden: Norrbotten County, Stordalen Mire...
GTGCCGCTCGATGTCTGCCTGGAGAGAAACAGCAAGCGCGACCGCTCGGTGAGCGAGGATGTGATGCGCAAGATGGGCGACAGGCTGAAGCCGCCGATCTTTGAAGAGGGTTTCACTAAGATCACCGTGGTACGCGTGAAGAGTGCAAGCTAGAGGACCGTTTCCCTATGAGCACTTCCCCCGTGCCTATGCCGTATACCGAGCCGTGGCTGAGCGGAACCCATGCCGAGGTTCCGGCGGTGGGCCGCGCGGTGCTGCACGCGTTCGATCTGGCCCTCGACGACCTGACCAAGTGGACCGAAGGGCTGACTGATGTCGAGGTTCACTCGCAGCCGCTGGGACTGACGACGATTGCTTTTCATCTGCGCCACATCGCGCGCTCGACCGACCGGCTGCTGAGCTATGCCGAGGGCAATCAATTGACTGCCGGCCAATTGGCTGCGCTCAAGGCCGAGCAGGCGGGTGAGGAGACACTGGCCGCGTTGCTGGCCGAGGTCAAGGCATCGTTCAGCAATGCGGCCGAGCGGGTACGAGCGCTGGCGACGGCCGACTTCGAGGTTTTTCGCGGCGTGGGCCGCAAGCAATTGCCCACATGCATAGGCGGCGCGCTGATTCACGTGGCCGACCACACCCAGCGCCACGCGGGCCAGGTGGTAACTACGGCCAAGGTGCTGCGGGCACTGCGACCTTAGAGCGCCACCTCCAGCGAGTCGGAGCGATGGCTGCGACATTGCGGCTTCTACCATTGTTCTCATACATTCAAAAAGCAGATATTCCGCAGGGCCTGCCGGGCACAAATGGGCAGGCCTTGCTTTGTTATGCTTGCAGCGCAGACCTGCAGTTGCTTTTACGCGGTCTGAAATGAACGGAGAGAACGACTATGCACGGCCAGAGGAATCGTTTCAGCAATCCAACGCAGCTCCTCAGTCGCATCATCCCGCAACTCAGCCTTCTTTGCATACTGTTCTGCATCCCGGCATTCGGCCAGGAGCGGGTGAATGTGTCCGTCGATCTAAGCAAAGCTGTAAACATCTTGACCGATGTTTCACTTGGAGTCCCTGCGCCAATCTCAGACGGTAACTCCTTCGATCCAGCAGGGCTTCCCTATCTGCGCGCGGCTGGCGTCACCACTGTGCGCTATCCGGCTTCTCATGGTGTGGCCGACCTCTATCACTGGTCGACAAAATCCATCACGCCCTACAAGGGCACGGAAGCTGTCAATCTCGCGCCGGGAAGCGACTTCGGCCGCTTTGCGCTTTTTGCCGAGAAATTAGGCCAGGCCGTGGTAGTCGTCAATTACGGTTCAAATATCGACGGCAGCGGCGGCGGCGAACCGGCTGAGGCAGCGGCCTGGGTCGCGTATTCCAACGGAGATGCAGCCAGCACGCAGCCGCTCGGCAAGGACTCGACCGGCAAGGACTGGCGGACTGTCGGTTACTGGGCCGCACTGCGCGGCGCTGCTCCGCGGGCCAGCGACGACGGGCTGAATTTCCTCCGCATCCTGCATCCCCGGCCCTTCGGGTTCAAGCTCTGGCAGATCGGCGATGAAGTTTACAACAACGGTTTCTACGGCACCGACTTCGACAAGGATTTCAGCAACGTCCGCACCGGCAATCCCGATCTGCATGGCCCAGCGCCCGCCGCGCTGAACGATTTTGGCAAGCTCAAGCACGATCCCAAGCTCTCCCCTTCTGCCTATGCGGAGAATCTGAAGGCATTTGCTCAAGCCATGAAGGCGGTTGACCCTTCCATCAAGATCGGCGCGACGCTTGCCTTGCCTCCAAATCCCGGCTTACACGATTCCCCAAAACGATGGATACCTGTCGTCGGAGGGCTGGAGTGGAATAAGAATGTATTGCAGGGCGCTTGCTCAAGCATCGACTTTGTCGCTCTCGATTGGTCCTTGGCCCCGATAGTTCCACCCACATGGAAGACTCTGAATGAGGAAGCTCTTCTCGACAACAAAAATCTCGGTTCGGCTGGCTATTTTCACAGCGGCTTCAGGGATCATGCCGAGGCGATCCATGTCGTCTCGGTCGTCTCGCCAAACCCGAGATTCAACGTTACCAGAGATCCAACTTCAAGCAATCGAACGCCGAACCAAAGACTCAATGTTGCCAGAGATCCGACAATGAGCAATCAAGTCGCCGATTCGAGTTCCACGCTCGCTTTCATCACCGACTCGCTCTTTGAGAACTACGGAAAATCCTGCCCCAAGGATCATTTACCGAAAATCGCCTTTGCGCCAGTCGTGATCGGCTCCTGGGAAGAGGTGGAGCATCCGGTTGTCAAGGCTCTTTGGCTCGCCGATTACTATGCTTACCTTATCGAATCCGGCGTAGTAAACATCAGTTGGAATGAGATGTATGGCGATACGATGCTTTCCGCGGATCGCAAGACACTCGGCCCCGCCTACTACGGCTTGCAAATGCTGCACATTGTGGCTCACGCCCCAGGAGATGCGTTCCTGGATGCGACTTCCAGCGCGCAGCAGATCGGAGTTCATGCCACCTATCGCCGTGACGGCTTTATCGGACTGATGCTGGTCAACAAAAGTCTGAAGGAATCGGCGGCGGTCACGGTGAGTTACAAAAACGGAAGCGCCGGAACTGCCGGCAAGCGCTTCGATTACGGCAGCGCGCAATTCGGCGCGGGAGGACCGTCGATGTCAGCGTTCACCGCAGCTGGCGATACATTCACAGTCACGGTTCCGCCATACACGATTACGGATATTGTTCTGCCCAACCACAAGTAGGACAGACGTATCCGCTTATTGTTTTAAAGCTGCCGCTGTGGCCTGCTGCGCGGGCTGCAACGGCAGCGCCACCTCCAGCGAGCCGGAGTGGTGGCTACCCGGATCGAAGATCGCCAGCCGCAGCGTGGAGGCCTCCACCGGCAGCTCGACGCGCAGGTTGTGGAACATCCCATTTTCGAGGGTCAGCGCGTAGACCGCCGGCGGCATCGACGCCTCCAGGTTCTGCTTCATTCCGCCCAGCTTTTGCCCATCGGCCGTATAAGCGTAGGCGGCGATATTCAGAGCCGCATGGTGGCGGCCATCGGGCGACTCCGTCAGTTGCAGTTGCCTGGCCAGAATCGCCAGATGGATGCTGTAAGCCTGCACCATGCCGGAAAGATGCTGGGGTTTCTTTGATTTTTTGCTTCCGTTGTAGGCCGCTTTGACCGACATGGGCGAGTCCGGAGCCGCCATGGCCGGCGCTCCTTCTGGATTGATCTGCGCCTTGAAGACCAAACCCTGGGCATCGGGCGCGCCATGCACCATGGCGGCGGCAAGGCTGTCGCTCTGCACCGCGTCGGGTGTCACCGTGGCCGGATCGACCGCGTAGTAGGCGCTGCGATAAGCCAGCTTGCAGCCCGGCTTATCCACGGTCACATGAATCGAGCGCAGGCCGCCATCGAAGTTCAGATTGGAGGGCGCGTAGACCAGCGTGTAGTAGGCCGAGCCCTCGCTGACCGCGTGGCCGGCGGCTACGGCGAGCCCATTGGTATTCACGAATGCATGGCCACCGGTGGCCGCTGCAATCTCCTCCATGGTGGCGTGCGCCGCGTCCAGAGATAGAATCCAGTCATTGTGCTTTTGCATGGCCGCCGTACCGGCGCCCGGCCTGGTTGGCAATCCCGGCGTAGCGGACAGGCCGCGCGCATTTGTAGACGGAGCCGAAACGGCGCCTCCTGCGGCTGAAAACGCGGGGTCATTCGCCAGTCCGCGCACGTCGATGGGATAGACGGCCGTCTGGCTGACGGCCAGCGCCGTGGCCACCTTGCGCATTTGCTCGCGCAGCACCATCATGTTGCCGATGCTGTGGCTGAAGCCTGAGGCCGAGGCCTCTGAAATATCTGAGACTGCCGAAGGCATCAGATTGGCCGCGGTTACGGTTGCTCCCGGCCCTGGATTCGGGCTGCCTTGCTCGTAGTCGACGATCAGCGTTCCCTGGTCCGCGTCCTGCGCCTTGGGCAGAACCAGCATATTGAAAGACTCGGAAAACCAGAGCAGATTCTTGCGCCCGTTCAGCGCCGCCAGAAATCGTCCCATCTCCTCAAAGGCATCCAGCGTGGTTTGCGCTTTCTGCAAGTCTTCGCTCTGCGCCGGCATGCGCAAGCCCGCCGCCTTGGAGCGCAGTGCGGCCAGCAGCTTGCCTTGATCCGTGGTAAAACCCTGCAAGAGGCTCAGGTTGTCGCCCAGGATAAAGATGGCCATCTCCACCGAGGCCGGCTTCTTCTGAATGAAATCCACAACCTGTTCGTGCGCGTAGGCCTGATCGCCGAGCGGCGTATTCAGATAGTCCAGCAGCAGCACCACCGGCGGGCCGCTGGCTGGCGTCTGCTCCAGATTCACAAAAGTATTGCTGGGCAACTGGGCGGGAGCGGGCGGCAACGTGCTGCTATCCATCTCCGGGTCGTGAACCTCGAAGGCGCGTACCGACTGCGGCTTGCGGTCCTCGAAGACGGTGAAATCCTGCTGGGTCAGGTCGGGAACCGGCTTGCCATCGGCATCCGTCGCCACCACATCCACCACAACGCGCCGTGTGGTGGTGTGAATCACCGTGATCCGCTCCTCGTCCGGCGGAGTGCCTGGCTGAACTGTGAAGGACTGCGTCTCCGGCGGCGCGGAGGCAGCGGCCGGAGCGGGACTCTGTTGGGCAACGACCGCACCGGCCATCGCGACGGCAGCCAAAACAAGAATCGAACGATAGCGCAAATCACTCCGCAACTTCATCGACGCCCTCCACAATCAGGATTTTCGCCCGGCGCACGCGCAGGCATTCTTGTTGACAACAATATGGGTTAGCAGGAAGTTCCCGCCGTTCAAGATCCGGTGACTGCTGAATCCTGTATGTGGCCCATCTTTTTTTGCTTGGTGCGCACGTAATCCGCGAAGCTATCCTGCGGCGCGACCTCGGCGGAAACGCGCTCGACCACTGTGATGCCGGCCGATTCCAGCGCCGACACCTTCTCCGGGTTGTTGGTAATCAGTTTGACCTGGCTCACGCCCAGCAGTTTGAGCACCTCGGCCGGCAGTTCATACGCGCGGCAGTCGGCGGCAAAGCCCAGTTCGATGTTGGCCTCCACCGTGTCCATCCCCTGGTCCTGCAACTCGTAGGCTTTGAGCTTGGCCATCAGGCCGATGCCGCGGCCCTCCTGCTGCTCATAGAGCAGTATCCCCGCGCCCTCTTTGGCGATACGGCGCATGGCCAATTCCAGTTGCAGCCGGCAGTCGCAGCGCAGCGAACCAAAAACGTCGCCGGTAAGGCACTGCGAATGGATGCGAACCACCGGCGGCGCGGAGTGAATGTCGCCCATCACCAGAGCCACCAGCCCCTCAACCTCGCCTTTGCCAGCGCCCGCAGCCGGACCATCACCGCAAGGGTTTGCCGCCGTCAACACGCCTTCGAAGCCCAGAATGCGGAAGGCTCCCCAGCGGGTAGGAAAATCCGCCTCGGCAATCTTCTTCACGCTTTCAAATCCCATGCGTCTATTTTACTTTGCGAGGGATGCGCGCGGCGTGCGGCAAGGGCAAGGTTCGCGGTGCAACACGCGCGGCCCGCGCTGCTACCATGAACTTTGCCAGAAAACTCATGCGCGACCATTTAGCTACACTTCTCGACGACTTTCGCCGCTACAACCGCCAGATTGCCGTGGTCCGCTTCCAGGGCAACCGGCGGCGGGCGACCACTTATGGGCAGATTGCGCAAATGGCCGGACGCTTTGCCGCGTTGCTGGCTCAGCGGGGCATCGGACCGGGCGACCGCGTTCTCCTATGGGGAGAAAATGGCGCGGAGTGGATTGCGGCCTTCCACGGTTGCATCGCGCGCGGCGTGCTGGTGGTGCCGCTGGACGCTTACGGGACAGCGGAGTTTGCCGCGCGCGTGGCCGCCGACGTGCAGCCCAAGCTGGCGGTGGGCGATGCGCTGCTGCTTCATCAATTGCCCGCCGAATATGAGCGGCTTGCTTTCGAGGACTGGCCCGGCGCGCTGCCCGACGAAGAAGCTGCGCCAGTTGCTGGCCTTTCGCGCCAGACGCCGCTGCAGATTCTGTTTACCTCCGGCACCACAGGCGACCCCAAGGGCGTGGTGCTGACCCATGGAAATGTATTGGCCAGCGTGGAGCCTATCGAGCGCGGGGCGCAGCCCTATATGCGCTGGGAGCGGCTGCTGGCGCATCCGCTGCGCTTTCTGCACACGCTTCCTCTAAGCCACGTCTTCGGGCAGACGATGGGGCTTTGGGTTCCGCCCATCTTTGCCGCCGAGGTTCACTTCGAGAGCCGCCTGGTGGCCTCGCGGCTGATAGATACCATCAAGCGTGAACGCATCAGCGTGCTGGCCGCGGTGCCGCGCGTGATGGCGCTGCTCAAAACTCATCTGGAAGCCAGCCATCCGGATCTGGAGGAGCGAATCGCCGCATCAGACGGCATCCGCGCATGGACGCGCTGGTGGTGCTTCCGCGATGTTCACTCGGAGTTCGGCTTGAAGTTCTGGGCGTTGATCTCCGGCGGCGGAGCGCTGGGCGGGCCGCTGGAGCAATTCTGGAATGCGCTGGGGTTTGTCGTGGTGCAGGGCTACGGCATGACGGAAACGAGCGCGCTGATTACACTGAACCACCCCTTCCATGTGGCGCACGGAACCATCGGCAAGCCGATGCCGGGGCGCGAAGTGAAGCTGGGGCCGGACGGCGAAGTGCTGGTGCGGGGCGCGGTCATCTCCGGCGGAAGCTGGCGGAACGGAGCCTTTCAGCCGCGCAAAGACGAGTGGCTGGCTACCGGAGATCTGGCTGAGGTGGCCGATAGCGGCGAGCTGCGCTTTCTGGGCCGCAAGAGCGAAGTGATCGTGACCGCGTCGGGAGTGAACCTGCACCCCGAGGACATGGAAGCGGCCATCGAACAGGAGCCGGACGTGCAAGCCTGTGCGGTGGTGGCGATGGAGACGGCGGCCGGGCCGGAGCCTTGCGCGGTGCTGGCCATGCGCGGGCACACAGAGCAGGCGGCGGCTTCGGCCATCGAAGGCGCCAACCGCAGGCTCGCGGAGTTTCAGCGATTGCGAAGCTGGATGCTGTGGCCGGAGCCGGACCTGCCGCGCACCTCTACCGGCAAGGTTCGGCGCAAGGCTGTAGCCGCGCGGCTGGCTGAGATTCAGGCCGCATCTGCACTGTCCGGCGCGGGCGACGATGCAACGGCCCGTGCGAGCGCCATTGCCGCGTCGTCGGACTGGCTGCTGGCGCTGATCGCGGAAATCACCGGCGAGACGCCGACTGGCGCGGGAGACGAACTGCGCCTGACCGAGGACCTGCAACTGGACAGCCTGGGTCGCGTGCAACTAGCGGCGGCGCTCGAAGAACGGCTGGGAATTGCACCCGAGAGCGGCCTGCTGGAACGAATAGAAACCCTCGGAGATTTGCGGAAACTGGTAGCCGGCGAGTCCGACGCTGCGCGAACAGAAGTGGCGAACGGTCAAGCTCCGCGGAAAACCCCGGAAGCGCATGACTCCGGGCAAACACCGATGGGTTCAAGCCCTTCCGTGCCAGCTCCCATCGGTTCTTCCTGCATGGTTGCCGCGCCAGGCGAACCAGAGCAGGAACGCCACATTTACCCGCGCTGGCCGTGGCTCTTGCCCTTTCAGTGGCTGCGCGTGGCTTTTATCGAAGCGATTGCGCAGCCGCTGGTTTGTCTGCTGGCGCATCCTCGTGTGGTCGCGCCGGAGACGCTCGCATCTAACGAGCCGATGCTCATCATCGCCAACCACGTGACCACCTTCGACGGACCGCTCGTCGAGTACGCTCTGCCGGGACGCGTGCGGTGGCGCATCGCAGTGGCCATGGCCGGCGATATGCTCGCCGAGTACCGGAACTTCCGCAATCCCGAGCGTCCGGCGGGGCGAAAGAGCCGCTTCTACCTGCCAGGGCCGCTGATTTATTGGTTGCTGACGGCGCTCTTCAACGTCTTTCCGTTGCCACGGCGGCGAAACTTCCAGCAGAGCTTTGCGCACGCCGGCGCGGCCATGGACCGCGGATACAACGTGCTGGTCTTTCCCGAAGGCACGCGCTCGGCGGAAGGCGCACTGGCGCGATTCCGCGGAGGAATCGGGTTGCTGGTCAAGCAATCGGGAGCACGGGTGCTGCCGGTGGCGCTGCGCGGGCTGGGTGAGTTGAAGGCGGGAAGCGGGCGCTGGTTCCGCTCCGGCAAGATCGAAGTGCATGTGGGCGAGCCCATCCGCTTTGCGCCCGAAGAGAGCGAGGCCGCGATTACCGCGCGGCTGCATGCTGAAGTGGAACGGCTGCTGAAAAACAGGGAATAGGAAATAGTTGGACTCTTCGGCGCGACGAGAAGCCGGTCCCACATCTCCGTGCGCAGAGAACTCGTCCGTAGATATTGGGCAACCGAAAGACTCCCCTGTTTCGGCAAAAAACGGATTTTTCCGGTGATTTTCAGAGGCCAAATCTCACGATGCGGGAGAATTTCGGCGCGAAAAGGTTTCAACAAGCATTGATTCCAAATGGGTTAAAAATAATCTGCAAGGTTTTGAAGGGAAATTTGCACCCCTTGCTCTAGGGGGGGGGCTCAACGGGGGGACGGACCGGTCAGATGTCCGACACATTGAAGCGGCCCCTCTCGACATCGTTCGGCACTCGCCCGTAGTTCTCCATCTTTGCCCCCTCCGACTTTCAATTCACATTGTGCTCCAGATGAGAGTAATTCTCGGCAATGGTGCTGTTTCCGAAACGGCGACGATTCAGGCACTGCGAAGATCCCGGACCCTGGGGCGATTTTCGGGACTGATCGTTGCGACCGTTCCCAAGACGCGCTCAATGAGCTTTGGCCGGTTCTCGCTAGCTGATACGACTTTTGTACGCAGGTGATATGGCTACTATCCAAAATCCTGATATCTGTAAACCATCATCATGGCTAGCGAGCAATACCCGCCAGCCATGATGAGGATGATTGAATTGGTTATTGACTGAACGCCACGCCGCTGAAGGAGGCAACGCCGATTGAGCTTGAGGTCGCCTCTGGGGTCAGGTCACCGTGGCCATCAATGGCGAAGACAGCGACATAAGCGTCACTGCCCGCTGTATAAATGACGGCTAGCCACTTTTCGTCAGCGGATACAGTTATGTCCGTGGGCGAGCCCGGCAAGGGCACCGATTTGTAGAACACCCCGCCCTGGCCGTCGGAGAAAAAGATGGAGATCGCGTGACCAGGCGAGTTCCCGGTGTACCAGATGTTTCCCGGTCCCTTGGCAACCCAGCACGGGGCGTTGACGGGAAAGGATGGCGTCGGCCCGGCGATCGGTGTCAGGTTCCGGTCCTCGTCCACGATGGCAAAGCTGTCAGGACTGTGAGCCGGCGTGAAACCCAGAACGTTACCCCAAAACGCCTCCCCCAGCGGAACCATATCCGCGTCGGTGGGCAGGGGAATGGCTGTACTTGTTCCGTTCAACACCCCATTCTCATAGGTGAGCGGCAGTTGAAGCAGCGATCCCGAAGTCATGGTGACGGCTGCCCAGCTTTTGCCCACCGCGATCTGCGCCGCCGAAGGATTGGAGAGACTTACAACGGGGCCATCGACATAGCCCCAGGGCCAGGCATGACTCTCGGCACAATTGGCGCCGGCCACGAAGAGATGGTTATGGGTCAACGCCACGGAATCCGGACTCACGCACTCGGGCACCAGATAAATCGTCTTTCCAATGGAAATGGAATTACCGTTCCGCACTAATTGGCTGACGGTATTCGAACCGTGGTTAGCCACCGCGCCGAGACCATCCTTGAACTGCACAATTCCCGCGTTCGCGCTGGCGCCGCCCTTGCCGCCAGTGTGGAGGGTTTGAGCCAGTGTCAGCGAGGGCGTGCCCGCGGTATTCAGCTTGAACACCTCGACAGCATTGCCGCTCGCATTATTTGTGCTTGTGATCACCAGCGCGCCGCCTTCCCACTGGCCGTCAGCGGCCAAGGTACTGGTGAGACATATGGCCGCCAGCACAAGGCCGGAGCGCCATCTAAGGGACTTGGTGTGCTTCAGAAAACTCATTGCGATCTCCTTGGGGATTGAGTTGAAAGTGCGCCCCGCCGCGATTCTGCCAACTCACCACGGAATCGGAGTACTTTCACAAATAGAGATTCGATCTGGAGCGGAGAAAAGTTACGCGCGCCGGACGCTGTTATCTGAAGTTAAAAACTTCTGAATTCTTCACGCTTCGCGTAACTTTCGCACCCTCTCCATCGAACAAGTGAACGTGGGACTAAAATGGGTGCGCGGGTGCACTTGGCGCCGAAAAACAATTTGCGCGAACACACCGGCATTGATAATGATTGCAGGAAGGTGTTCGAACCCATGTGCCCCGACAGCAATCTCGAGATACTGATGGCTCGCTATCAACAAGGCGATTATGGCGCTGCCACGGATCTGATCGGGCGAACTAGTCCGCAGCTACTTCGGTTTTTTCTTGCGCAGTCCGCAAGCCGCGCAGATGCCGATGACCTCTTGCAGGAAACCTGGCTTCGGATTCACAAAGTAAGGCACACTTATCGCGCCAGCGAACCGGCGCTTCCATGGTTTTATGCGATTGCCCGGTATGTTCGCGTCGACCACTATCGAAAATCAGTCCGGACCACGCTGGGAACGACGAAGTTGGAGGCGATGTCAAAAGAAGCAACGGCCGTCCCTGGAAAATTCGATCACGTTGAGAGCCTGGAAACACTACTTGCGCCACTTCCTGAGAGCCAGCGCGAGGTGATCGAGATGTTGAAGGTGGCGGGAATGTCGCTGGAAGAGGTAGCACGCGCCACGTCTTCGAGCGTTGGTTCAGTGAAGCAGAAGGCGCACAGGGCTTACACAAAGTTGAGGGAAACGATGAACGCCACGGGGTTCGGCAAGGGACAAAGCGGAGGACTATCGTGAAGAACGAAGAAATTAACGATGTCCTGGAAAAGGCCGGGCGGGCTTTGCCTGATCCGTCGCCGGCGACGCTTCAGCGCATTGCGGACTCGATCAAGCCGTCGCTGCGCCCTGTGCGCCCGCTGCCGACAGCGTGGGCGATGACGGCTGGATTGGTCATGATCTGTGCGACCGTTTCCCTGGCGGGCGCATCCCGTGCAGGATTCTTCGGACTTGAAAAGATGGGCATCCTGGAGCGCTTGCTGATCTTTCCCGCGCTCGTTATCCTCGCCTGGCTGGCAGGGAGTGAATTCGTCCATGAAATGATTCCGGGAAGCCGACGTCGCATCTCTCCAGGCGCACTTTTGGGATTGAGCAGCGCTGCATTGCTTGCCGTGTTCGCATTACTGTTCCGCGATTATCAAACCCACCACTTCATCTCGATTGGCATCGTGTGCTTGCTGACCGGACTCCTCCACGCCATTCCTGCCGCGTTGTTCGCCTGGTTGCTGCTCCGGCGCGGCTTCGCGGTCAATCCCATATCCGCGGGATTGGTCGCCGGTGTGCTCGGAGGTCTGGCAGGCGTGGGAATGCTGGAGCTGCATTGCGCGAATTTCCAAGCCGCGCACGTGCTTGTGTGGCACATTGCCGTCGTGCCTTTAAGCGGCGCAGCGGGAGCGTTGGTGGCGTGGTCGCTTCGATTCCGTGCAGGCTCAAGCGCTCGGGAGCGCACCAATCCCAAATGAGTTAGGAGCTATTGGGCGCCGAAAGCCGCAAAAAGGCTTTGGAGCATCGTGGGAAGACCAGACACTACGAATCCGCGATCAGACCTCAATTGATGCGAATCGCCGAATCACTCGTCGACGGAAGATCAGTATCCTGAAGTCGCCAAGGATACCCTAATAACCCGGAGGGTCTCTGCTCCCCCCGGGCGATTCGCAAGGTCTCTCGCCTGCGCCAAAATCCTGATGCTGTATGCAGCACAGTTTAGACGCCTCTGAAGTCCACGCCAATTGAGGCACAGCGAAGCACCCTTTATTGAGACTGCAAATCGGAGGCTATTCTCCGTGATGCGAGGCGCGACGGAAGTGGCACGCGTGGCAGTCGAACTACACTATATCCGGAAGGCCGGCCATGCCAGTTCCATGCGTACAGGCTTTTTCTGCAGACCCCGATTGGAGATTCTAGCTTGCATACGTCTGAGCATCTCTACTATTCAGATTCCTTTCTCAGGACATTTACAGGAGCAGTGACCGACGTCCGCGAAGTCGCGGACAGCAATGGAAAGCATATCTGGCAGCTTGCCCTGAACCGTACTGCCTTCTACCCGACGAGCGGCGGTCAGCCTTTCGATACAGGCCAGTTGAGCGCCGTCTCCCTGGATGGAACTGCGCTGATGGTTCCCGTGGAACAGGTGGAAGAGGACGAACAGGGCGCGGTGTGGCATTTCGTCCGCAATCCGCTTGTCGCCGGGACTTTTGTCGAAGGGCAAATTGACTGGAAACGCAGGTTCGACCACATGCAGCAGCATACGGGACAACATCTGCTGTCTGCGGTTTTTTGGCGGGAACTTCAGGCGCCAACGATCTCGTTCCATTTGGGAGAAAGTACTTCGACGATCGACTTGGCCTCCGAACAAGTGACGCACCAGAGCCTGGAACGTGTGGAACGGATTGCGAACGAGATCATCGGGGAAGATCGTCAGGTGACCACACGTGACCTGCCCCACGGCGAGGCTGAAGCCATGCTGGCCGCTGGCCAACTTCGCAAGCTGCCGGATAGACAGGGCACGATTCGCGTGATCGACATTGCAGACTACGACAAGAACGCTTGTGGTGGAACCCACGTCCGCTCCACGGGACAGATAGGCGGGTTACAGGTGCGGGCGGTGGAGAGAGTGAGCCGGGGCGTACGCATCGAGTTCGTCTGCGGATTGCGGGCTGTTCGAGCTGTTCGTGCAGATTTGGCCATCCTACGCGAGACCTCAGCCCTGCTTTCAACTCGTGCGACAGAACTGGCGTCAACCGTGGGGCGACTGCTGACCGAGGGGAAGGCGAATGCGAAGCAGTGCCAAAAGTTGCGCGAGGAGCTTGCGGTGTTTCAGGGAGCGAAGCTGGCTATGGAAGAGCCAATCGAAAGCGGACTGCGGCTGGTGGTGCGTGCGTGGAGAGACCGAGACCGCGATTACGTGAGGTTGTTGGCCTCCCGAACAGCAATAGCCGCCCCGCGAACAGCCGTAATCTTCAGCGCCAACGACTCAGACCCGGTGCGTGTATTTGTCGCCCGCAGTTCCGACCTGGACTTCAACTGCGGGCAAATTTTGCGAGAGGCACTGGCCCACGTGGGACTGCGGGGCGGAGGATCGGCTGATCTGGCCCAGGGAGAAGTCCCTGCGGAACAGGAGGTGGCACTACGAGCTTCCATAAGCGAAGCCATTTGCAAAGCAATGGCGAAGGCACCCAAACAGCAATAAGGAAAGACATGTTGCGGGAATGCAATATTGCCAAGAGCCCATCAGCGGTACATCGGCGTTTGATCGGGTCTGTTCTGGGTGGCAGGGGCCGCAGTGGCGCTGAAGCCAACAACAACCGCAATTTACACGCATCGAGTCAACGCGGCGCAGGTGGCGGCACAGGGCAAGTTCCTTGATGCCATCAATGTCTCATCCGCTGTGGGGTAGAAAACCCTGGGTTGAACCTTGGGTTGGAGGGGGAAGTCGGGAAGCCGACAAATCCGCTAAATTATTGAGATGATTTGGTGGACCTGGTCGGGATCGAACCGACGACCTCTT
>Ga0255354_1001445_pt1 | contig 13671 bp, 8 predicted proteins | sample HBST50metaG_FD_189942 | JGI IMG/M metagenome (GOLD analysis project Ga0255354, IMG submission 189942) | Peat soil microbial communities from Stordalen Mire, Sweden - H.B.S.T50 | ecosystem: Environmental > Terrestrial > Soil > Wetlands > Peat | place: Sweden: Norrbotten County, Stordalen Mire...
GTTTGGTGACCTTCACGTCGTCAAACACGGCCGTCAGGTCGCCTTCCACGGCGGCATTTGAGACATTGTCCAGCGGCGCTTCAATCTCGATATCCGCCTCGCTCCGGTCGACCTTGGGCAGCGTGGTGATCACGTTCAGGTCGCCGACCTCCACCGGCCCAGTCGCGGTCAGCGTCACGTCCTGCCAGATGCCGGTATTGCGGTCGCGAATCCCGGGAATCCAGTCCCACCCCTCGGTGGCCGCAAAGGTGGGTCCGTCCAGCGTTTGCATCCCGCCGTTCTCTCCCGGCCCAGCCTTGATGGACTGCTCGTGGGCAATGCCCGGATGCGGCGGTGGGCTCACGCGCACCGCCAGCGCGTTTTCTCCGGTAGCCGCCAGCAGCGTTGTCACATCAAATTTGCCGCGCAGAAAAGCGCCAGTAAAGCCGCCCAGTTCCTTGCCGTTCAGCCACACTTCGGCGGCATAGTTCACGCCTTCAAAGGTCAGCATCAGCCGCTGCCCGCGCGCCGCCGCCGGAGCCTTGAACTGTACCCTATACCAATAGTCCTGGTGAGCCAGACTCTCGGGAATGGCCAGGTTGTTCAGCCCGTAATCGGGGTCGGGATAAAGTCCACGGTCGATCATGGTGGTCAGTACTGTGCCGGGCACCGTGGCTGCCAGCCAATCCTTCTCCGCAAAGCCTGGCTTGGAAATCTCCTCGCCTGCGGCCTTCACGTCCGGCGCCACGGCCAGCTTCCAGCCACCCTCTAGCTTCCACGGATTCGTACCGACCAGTTCCGTCCGCAGGTCTGCCGTCCGCAGTACCTTGGCGACGGGCTTCTGGATGCCTCCTTTGCCACGCGGCAAGGTATCCGGATCTTGGGGTGCGCTCTGGCCCACCATGGCAAAAGTCTGCACCGGCCAGCGTCGCGCGGACTCCTCATAGGTGGCCAGCTTGAAGTCTGGCGGCGCAGCAGCCATGGCCGCAACATCGGCCGCCGTCAGCGCCTCGCGATAGATTTTCAGGCCCGCAATCTGCCCGCCAAAATGATGGCCCCAAGTCTCAGGCGCCGGAGCCATCTCCAGCCGCGCGGCAACCGCGCCCTGCGCTATTGTGTTCGCGGTCGCCGGCTGGCCATCCGCATAGAGAGTGATTTTTTGTCCGTCGCTCACGGCCACGGCCAAGTGCCATTCCGCGTTGCCCAGCGGGTTTTGGGCGGCGATCAGCCGATTCGCGCCCTGCGCCCGGCCCAGCCACAGGCCGAGGTGATTCTCCTCCACGCCGATGTAGCGCGCATCCTCGCCTGCCGGATCACCGATGCCGGCCAGCAGCGCCGTTCCCGCCGTCTCCGCACCGCGGAACCAGAAAGCCAGCGTCCATGCTGCCCGTCCGTCCAACAGGCCATCGCGCTCGTCCGACTGCTTGTTCAGACCCAACCGGTCCAGCAGCGCAGCGGTGCGGCTATCCAGCGTAGAGGGCGCGGCCAAGGGCTTGGTCAGCCCTGGCCCGCCCGGCAAAAATGTGGCGTTGTAAGGGCCGTAAACCTCGATAGGCGCCTGCTGCGCCTTTGCCTGGCCGCCCAGTGTCAGAAGCATGGAGAAAAACACAACCGCCGCCTGCAGTCTGAACAGGCGGCAAGCGCTGGACCGGATTCCAGAATTCAATGAGGCTCTCTTCTCTATTTGCATGGCAAGCAACATCCTAAGGGGTTCAAACCCCTGTCGTCATCTGCAGGATTTACGAGCGGTCTGCGTAGATTCAGGAATGAACGGGTTGGAGAGACGCAGCGCCCCTCCAACCCTGTTTTGAGACAAACGAATTGTTTGGATACGGAGTTCGGGCTGCTTCACCCGCACTCCGCAGTTGAGTTAGAAGTTGATCTTGGCCGCAATCTGCAGTCTACGGGCGTTGTTGGAGTAGGAGCTGATAGTTCCAAATGTGCCATCTCTGACACCCGTATCCGGGCCACTCAGCACCCCGTGATTGAACGCATTGAACGCTTCCACACGGAACTGCACATTGCCCCGTTCGTTGGGTCCGAACTTGCTGTTTTTGGTCAACGAAAGATCGATGTTTTGGCTGCTCGGATTGTTGACGTCCGCAAGAGCGCGAGGCGCATTGCCGATAGCGTAAGCAGCCGGGGTGGAGAAGACGGCGGGGTTGAACCACTTGCTGCGCGAAGGAGAAGATAGCTTCGCACTCGCGCCCGTCCATGACGGACGTTGGTTCTGTGTAAAGATCGCCTCTTTGGTTGTGCCGTTGTCAACACTACTCAGAACAATCGGGGTTCCAGTGTTCCAGCTTTCGATGCCGCTGATCTGCCATCCATTAAGCAGAACGTTAGCTCCGCGACCCGCGCTGTTGAGGAAGGCTTTGCCGTGACCGAAGGGCAGCTCGTAGAGGAAGCTTGCAGCCACATCGTACGAGACGTTCTGTGCGCCGATGGCCCATTCCGCTGCGGGATCGTACTGGTTGGCGAAGGTCTGGCTGGTGTTTCCAAGATAGCTGACCGGCGAAGCCGCGTTGTCGTACTCACGGCCATCGGTGAAGGACAGGGTAAAGGCCATCCCATGCGAAAACTGCTTATCCGCACGAAGAGTAAAGGCGTTGTACATGGAGTCGGAGCCTGGCTTGCGATAGCTGTTGACGGCACTATACTGCGGATATTTTTTCAACAATTGGTTGGCGGCAACCGTCGACTGGCTCAAGCTCGATCCGTCCAGATGAACCACGCAGCTGCTGGTCGTATCAGAATTGCTGCAGATCTTCCCGGCGAAGGGATTGGCCACTTGGTCGAGCAGCTTTGAACCTTGCGACAGGTAGCTGGTGGGCAACTGATCATAGCTGCGGCCGGGATCGCCGTCGACCAGGAAGAGGCCGCGGTTGCCCATATAGCCGACTTCGATCTTCAGGTTGCCGGGAAGCGCATACTGCGCGTTGAAGTTCCATTGAATCGAATACGGATTGCGAAACGAGTCAAAATACGACTCGCTGATCGTGCTGCCGGTATCGATGCCCTGCACGCAGCTAGCTGACGCCAGGCAGGTTGCCTGTTTGGCCTGCGGCGAGTTGTACGAGGGGAAAGGGTTGGACAAATCGGCAACTGGGGCCGACTGCTCGTTGTCGTAAGTCGTAGCGAAGTTGGTTTGGGTACTAAAGCCCTGCATGCCCGATCCGCCGCTGGTTCCGGCAGCCTGCATAGCCGAGGGTTGGAAGACAAGGCCAGAGCCCCCACGAAGAACTAGCTTCGCGGTAGGATTGTAGGAGAATCCAAACCTTGGCGCAAAGTCTTTGTACTGAACCGGTCCCTGCCGACGGCCGTACTTCGCCGCGGAAGTGTTTACCAAAACCATCTGTCCCTGCAAGCTTCCACACGCCGTGCAGGTCACACCACTGGCAGCGGTTACAGTGCCCAGAGGAGAGGCCGCGGTCCGATCCCAGTAGGATTGCTGGTTGCTGTTCTCAACACGCGGGAGCTCCCAGTCGTAACGCAGGCCCACGTTCAACGTCAACTTGCGCGATACCTTCCAGTCGTCCTGTGCATAGAAAGCGAGGTAGCCGCTGGTCGAAATCGCCTTTGGCGAGTTGGTGATGTAGCTGCTTCCCCCGCCATTCGACAGTCCCATCATGAAGCTGGCATAGGAAAACCCCGTGCCGTCTGAACTGTCTTGCGGGTTAAGGCGCGTCCAGCTCTCATCCGTGTAATAATATCCAGCCGGATCACCATACTGGTAGAAATTCAAGCGTAAGTCACGGAATTCGCCGCCCATCTTGATGCTGTGTGCGCCAGCGATCTTCACTATACTGCCGTTATAATCCTGTGCGGTTGGATCTTCCTGGTACACCACCCAGCCATCGGTACCCACCGGCGAGAAGCCTCCGTTGAAGTTAAAGCTCGGAAACACCGACGCATTTTTGGCTGCTTCGCTCTGGTAAGTCGCCGGCAGTCCAAGGTCGGTCAAATTGAAGCCCGAGCTGTAGGCATTGCGGTTTGAAGTAGACTTCGAGAAGCCGAAACGAAATTCACCCAGAAAAGTGGGCGAGAAGGTTACTGTGTTGTTGAACGAGATGCTCAACGCTGAAGAGTTCATCGGGCCGTTCCAGTTACTAGGCGAACCCACACCGCCCTTGACGCTGGCATAGTCGTTTAACGGCGCACTATTGCCGTATTGCTGCGACCAGCGCAAGAACGCGTGCCACTGCTTGGTCACGTTCTGATCCAAGCGTGCATCGTAGTGCCAGTAGTTGGTCGGGGCAGGGCCTGCCGTCGTGTAGTTGTTGAATTCCGCCGACGAAGTGGGTGCCGGGTAATAGCTCAACACATTCTGAGCAACCTTCGATGCTGCCGAATTCAGATATTTGTTGGGGATCTTGTTGTACTCGCCGTCGTCGCCCACCAAAGGCTGACGTTTATAAATGGTGTTACCGCTCGCATCCTTTGTCTCAGCCACCGTATAAGGGTCGTAGAGAACGGGCGTTGTGGAGCCGAAGAGCCCGGTAAAGTCGCCCTTTGCCCACGCAGTCTGCGGCACTGAGTAGGTACCGGTTGTTCCATCCGTCTCGCTCGACTTCTCGTAATCGAAGAAGAAGAAGCTCTTGCTGCGGCCGTTGTAGCCGGGAACAACAACTGGACCGCCGATAGTGCCGCCGGTCTGATAGCGATGCATATCCGGCTTGCTATTCTTGTTCACTTGGCCCGGAGTGCCGAAGGGAATCGCATCCATCGCGCCTTGCTGCAAGAACTCGAAGAAAGATCCGTGCAACTGGTTGGTGCCGCTCTTGGTGATCAGGCTGATGGTACCGCCTGAAAAACGCCCGAACTCGGCCGCAAGTACGCTGGTCTGCACGTTGACTTCTTCAACCGAATCCATCACTGGCTGATAGGCACTGGAGTTGTTACCCACGTTGTTTTCCGGCAGGATGTTGGTCATACCGTCGATCTGTTGTTCGTTGTTGCCATTACGGCTTCCGCCGATGTGCGGTGTCGAGGCAGAGCCGACGTTGTTCACACCCGGAACCAGGGTTGCAAAGTCGAAGGGGTTGCGCCCGTTGTCGGGTAGATCGGTGATCATCTGGGTCTGAATGGTCTCGCCCAGACTGGAGGTCTCAGTGTCTAGGTTTTCGGTGGTAGCGCTGACTTCGACGGTCTGCGTCACCGTACCCACGTCCAGCTTGAAGTCCACGGGACGCGTCCCGGCAACTTCGACTTGTATATTGTTCTGCTTGGCGGGCCGGAAACCGGCGACCTCAACAATTACGGTGTAGTTACCTGGCTGAACGAAGGGGATGGTATAGCGCCCTCCCGTATCGCTAGTCGTCTTGTGCGTTTCGTTCGTTTCTGTCCGAACGATACTGATGGATGCGCCCTGAATCGCTGCGCCTGTCTTGTCGGTCACCACACCCTGTATGGTGCCGGTGGGGGTTTGCGCCGTAGCGAGAACCCCAAGAAAGGCGATGACGGTCAGGCAGATAAACCAACGTATGCGCTTCATGCTGCCTCCTAAATTGTCGTGTAGCGTACACATGTCGAAGGCCCGGCCATCCGTTTTTGCAGCCGAAATTCCTTGGCATGGACGATGATAGCGTCACCTTTTGTTAACGTGTCTGGTAACGCTATCATTTACCCTGTCACGTATACTTCTATTCAATAACCGTTGTCAAGGATTATTTTATCGTGTGCATTTCCAACCTGTGAGATCGTGTGCTACAAATGAGAACGCTATCATTTATGGAGGCTCGTATGACCGCAGCTACGGAAAATATTGGAAAGTCCGTTTTGGTGTATGACGTCGGGGGGAGCCATGTCTCCGCCGCAGTTTGCCTGCAAAACGGCTATCAGCTTGGTCCTGTCGTCAGCGCCCTGCACCCTGCGCAGCAAACCAGCGACGCCTTTATCCAACTCCTTTACGCGCTTGGAATTGAGGCGGGCGCAGATACTGCCAGTGTAGCGGGGGCCGAACTGGCCATGCCGGGCCCCTTCGATTTCGCGGCGGGTGTCAGCCAGATGCGTCACAAACTGCCGTATCTGTTCGGTCTCGATCTACGTCAGAAGCTATCGCAGCGGTTCGGCTGGGAACCTTGTCGGGTGCGCTTTCTCCACGATGCGGCCGCATTTTTGCTGGGCGAGATTGGCGCTGGCGCGGCCCGCGGCGTATCACGTGCGGTGGGCATCACTCTCGGAACCGGCGTCGGGTCGGCCTTTTCTGTGAACGGTAGCATTATCATCGAAGGCTCCGGCGTCCCTCTTGGCGGAGAGATCTGGAATCTCGCCTACCAAGGAGGGATTGTCGAGGACTTTGTTTCTTCCAAGGCAATACGGCGCACCTACGAACAACGTACCGGCATGCTTCGCGAGGCGGTTGAAATAGCCTCCAAGGCAGCGAATGATCCGGCGGCACTCAAGGCCTTCACCGAACTGGGCCACCATCTCGGGCTCGCACTACGAAGTCCACTCGCAGTGTTTGCCCCTCAAGTGGTCATTCTCGGTGGAGGCATCTCTCGCTCCGGGAACCTATTCCTTGCAGCCACCCAGCACGAATTGGAGGATTTGAGCATCAAGGTGGTGATCTCTTCCTTATTGGACGAAGCTCCCCTGGTAGGTGCAGCAGTCTCGTGGTTCAATGAATGCAATAGTTCTTCTGCGTTGCCAGAAAACGTGCCAATCCAACTTGATGCATCCTAGAATCATCCTTTCCGGCCTTTGCCTGGCTGCTTGTTGCTTGAACAACCCGGCAAAGGCTAGGTGCCGAATCACTTAGTTTGGTTCCCCGTGCCATGACGGCAAGAAACGAGTTCAAGCAATCATAAGCAGACAATTTATAGCTTCGCCAGCGGCCCTTGGTTGCATTGAACTCGGTGCGGCGGAGCTTGAAGCCCACTAACTTTCCGTCTGCCTTGAGACGCTCAAGTCCATTGCGCCAATCGGCTCCTCCCGCTACGTGAAGATTCGGGACAGGCGAAAGGGCGGCCCGCCCGTTTGGTAACGTGCCGGAAAACTTCCTGTGGCTGCGCAAGTCCTAGAACGAAATATCTGTCCGGTTCGACTCTGAAGTCAGGACATAGAGAGTCGCTCTGGGATAAAGAGTGGGACAGATCAGAATTCCGTGGTCCTTGAGCGTTGTGGAATATACGGGGTCTATGTTAGCTGCCTTGAGTGCATAGCTATAGACATCGGCAACGGCCTGCAGGTTGTCGTTCAATTCCAGTGGCAGCGACGCGAAGAGAACTTTTCCTTTTCCGAGAGTCTTCTCCATCCAATCCTCGCCATTGGGAAGAATAGCTCTGCATAAACGGTGGTCTTCAACCCTGAAGAGAACACCGTCTCATCCCCGCCGGGGAAACGGAAGACATTCTCTCGCAAAGTCAGAGGGCCCACCTCGTGTGGAAGCCCCGTCCGGTTCTGCCTGTCTACGGCGTGGAAATATTCATCCGCGCCGAAAAGCCCTGTAACTAGCAGTACAGCTCCTGCTTGCACTTTTTCTTCGATCGCCTGCCACGCCGCGTCGGTGAGTCCCTAAAACGATGGCAGAAGGATAAATTTCGGAGGACCAAGCAGTTCAGGGCACCATATGCACGACGGCAAGAACTGCTGCGCTCTGAAGTAATTGCCGGCGGGAAAATGGGTGCCGCAGAAAACTGCTTGTCATAGAATCCATTCTTACTTGCTGATCCGTCTATCCGTCGATCAAACGACGCACGACAAGGCCGCAGTAAGAAGCAATGCCGTGACCGAGATGATGGTCTCGCAGACCGACCAGGTTTTCAGTGTCTGCGCAACGCTCATATTGAAGTATTCCTTCACCAGCCAGAAGCCGCCGTCGTTGACGTGCGAGAAGATCAGCGAACCGGCGCCAGTGGCAATGGCCAGCAACTCCGGATGTACGCCCCCGCTTTGCAGCGCGATGGGAGCCACGATGCCGGCAGCGGTGGTCATAGCCACAGTCGCCGAACCAGTGGCAAGCCGCATGGAAGCGGCCAGCAGCCATGCCAGCAGCAGCAGTGGAACGTGGCTATGGAGCGCGACAGCAATGATTGCCTGAGAGACGCCGCTGTCTTGAAGAATCCTTCCAAAACCTCCGCCCGCGCCCACTAACAGTGTGATCGTTGCGGTTGGCGCAAGGCACTCGTTGCTGAAGCGCAGAATGGTGGCGCGCGTAAAGCCTCTCATCCGGCCGAGGGTATAAAAGCTGAGCAGCACACCAATCAGCAGCGCCATGTCGTCGTTGCCGACCATATGCAATGCTTCGTTGAGAACGGTGCCCGGCGCAGAGACGGCGTTTGCCCAACTTCCGGCCAGCATCAACAGAACCGGAAAAAGAATTGTGAACAGAGTGAGCCAAAAGCCCGGCAGGCTGCGCTCCGCGCCGTGATCGACAAACTGCGCGGCCATGGGGTTTTCAGCGGGAAGCTTGATGTGCGGCGCTATGAGCTTGGCATAGAGAGGCCCGGCGATGACCGCCGTGGGAAGACCAACCAGCAGTGCATAAAAGATTGTACGGCCGACATCGGCCTTGTATATGGTGACAGCCAGCAAGGCGGCAGGGTGGGGGGGCACCAGTCCATGCACCACGGAAAGACCGGCCAGCATGGGCAGGCCCACAAGGACCAATGAAGTCCGGGTGCGCCGCGCCACCGTAAACGCAATCGGAATCAGGAGCACGAAGCCAACTTCAAAAAAGGCTGGCAGACCCACCACGAGGCCGATCACGACCATTGCCCAATGTACGCGCTTCTCACCGAAGAGCCGGATCAGGGTGTGAGCGATTTGGTCGGCGCCACCCGACTCAGCCATCATCTTGCCGAGCATGGTGCCCAACGCCACGACGACCGCAATGTGTCCCAGGGTTGCGCCAACTCCGGTTTCGAAGGAGTGAATCACGGTCGAGAGCGGCATGCCCGCAACCACTGCCAGAAACAGCGAAGCGAGAAGCAGCGTGATGAACGGATTCAGCTTGTAGACCGCGATCAGCAGAATCAAGCCGATTACGGCAACCAGGGCCGAGGCAAGCAGAAAGATACTGTGAGGATCGATCATAGGCACACAATCAGCGTTGGTCCGCTCATGAGGATGAAGTACAGAACCGCATAAAGCTCAGGCGTTCGGAGCCTTGTAGGCCACGCAATCGATCTCCACTTTGCAATCTACCACCATGCTGGATACGACGCAGGAACGGGCAGGCGGATGCTCTCCAAAATATTCTTTGAAGACCGCATTGAATGCGGAAAAGTCACGCGGATCGTCGAGCCACACTCCGCAGCGCACCACGTGCTCCGGCGCATATCCGGCTTCCTTGAGAATTACCAGAAGATTCAGAATCGCCTGACGGGACTGGGCGGCAATATTGCCCACAACCAACTCCCCGTTGAGCATCGCGGTCTGGCCCGATACATAGAGCCACCCGTTGGCTTCGACGGCCCGCGCAAAAGGCAGATGCTGGCCACCCGTTCCTTTTCCACCTTCCACTCCATACCGCTTGATGCTCATGTGACACTCCTTGCAGGTTTTGAATTACTAAATCCAGTGGGTTTGAGCGCGAGGCAAAAATTGGCCGGCGCGTTCGTTTGTTGCTCCGCGGGTTGTGTATGAAAGCACACCGTTTACCCATACGCCCGCAATTCCATCGGCGGGGCGCACAGGATCGGAGTATGTAGCCATATCGATGATCTTCTCTGGATCGAAAAGCGCCAAGTCGGCGCGATAGCCCTCGCGGATCAGTCCGCGTTCGGCCAGTCCAAATCGCTGCGCGGGCATTCCGGTCATCTTATGAACGGCTTGAGAAAGCGGAAACAATTTCAGTTCGCGGCTGTATCGGCCAAGCACACGGGGAAAGGTTCCCCACAGGCGCGGATGTGGCAAGGGATCGCACGGCAAACCATCCGAGCCGATCATGGTCGCTGGGTGCGCAAGAATCCGCCGCATATCTTCTTCTGAGATACTGTGATAGATGGCGCCTGCTGGTTGCAACCGCTGTGCCGCTTCGAGTGGAGTCATGTCCCATGCCTCTGCAATGGCGGTCAATAACTGTCCCGCTATCTCCGGATGAGGAGTACTCCAAGTAATCGTGATTTCGACGCGTGGCTTTACTTGCCCCAAATCGAGGGTGCTGGAACTGGCCGCATACGGGTAGCAGTCGCAGCCGGCCTGTTGCGTGGCACACGCTGTTTCGAGCGCCTCAAGGACCTCACCGCTTCGTCCCCAGTTGGCAATGCCGGCGCACTTCAAGTGCGAGACGATGACCGGGACACGCGCCATGCGGCCTATCTCGAAAGCTTCGTTCATTGCGGCCAGAATGGCCTCGGTCTCGCTGCGCATGTGCGTGGTATACACCGCGCCCACCGGCGCCAGCACCTCCGCCAGACCGAGCACCTCTTCCGTGGCGGCGAAACGGGCCGACAGATAGGCGAGCCCCGTACTCAGGCCCAGCGCTCCGCCATCAAGAGCCTCCTGCAACTGCGCGCGCATAGCCTCAATCTCCGCCTTTGTCGCGGTGCGGTCGAGCCGGTCCATATGATTGTTGCGCAAAGCTGTGTGGCCAATCAGCGCCGCCACATTGACCGCGGGCCGCGCCGCGTGGATGGCCGCCACGTACGCGGAAAATGTTGGGTAGCAGAAGTCTTCCGCAATTCCGAGCAGGTTCATCGGGTCAGGCAGTTCACCGCGCAAACGGACCGGAGAGGCACTGATTCCGCAGTTGCCTACGATGACTGTCGTTACGCCCTGCGAGAGCTTTGCCAGCATCTTCGGCGCGCGAATGGCCACAAGGTCGTCGTGAGTGTGAGCGTCAATGAAGCCGGGAGCCAGCGCCAGTCCTTCCGCATCCACTTCGCTCTGTGCGCGCAGCGCAAGGGCCGGTCCGATCGCACAGATACGATCACCGTGCAAGGCAACATCCGCGATTTCCGGCGCCGCTCCGCTGCCGTCGAAAACGTTTGCATTCCGGATTAAAGTGTCGCAACTCAACATAAAGGCTCCCCTAGGATATAGCCTAAACACATTGTAGTTTCAAAGCCGCAGTGCTTTCTGTTTTGAATCCCGATTGGAGATGCATCCCGATGAACGACACGCAGCCCAACACTCCTACCTACATTACTCCGCTCAACAAGGGCTTAGGTTTTGTGGAACGAACGCTTGGGCATGAAGATATTGCGCGACTTGACTGGAACCTCCTGCGCGAAGATCTCAGCCTGCCTTCGGCCGTACTGTATGAAGAAAGGCTGCAGCATAACCTCAACTGGATGCAGCAATTCATCACAGCATACGGCATCAAGCTCGCACCCCACGGCAAAACCACCATGGCGCCGCGTTTGTTTGAAATGCAATTGCAGGCCGGCGCCTGGGGCATCACGCTGGCCACTGCGCATCAAAGTCTGGTCGCTTACACGCACGGAGTGCGCCGCGTTCTGATGGCCAACCAACTCATCGGCAAGGAAAATATGGCCATCGTTGGGCGTATGTTGCGCGATCCCGGCTTTGAATTTTACTGTCTGGTGGATTCGGCGGCGCAGGTGGACCAGTTGGGAGCGTTCTTCTCTAAACATGACCAACGGCTGCAGGTGCTGCTCGAATTGGGCGTAATGGGTGGCCGCGCCGGCGTGCGTAGTGAAGCGCAGTTGCATGCCGTGTTGGCCGCGCTGACGCGCTGGAGCGGCTCCATCGTTCTCTGTGGCGTCGAGGTTTATGAGGGAATTCTTCATGACGAGAGGGCCATTCGCGATTTCCTGCAACATGCAGTTGCAGTCGCGCGAAAACTCGCTGCCGAGCAGCGATTCCAGCGCACGCCCTTCCTGCTTTCGGGTGCAGGCTCGGCCTGGTACGACGTTGTTGCCGAGGTCTTTTCTGCCGCCGGTTTCGGTGACGCAGTGGAGATCGTCCTTCGCCCCGGCTGTTATCTTACTCACGATATTGGCGCCTATCGCGAGGCACAGGCGAAGATCCTGAAGCGCAATCCTGTTGCGCACCGCATGAACTCTGGCCTGCTGCCTGCCCTGCAAGTCTGGGCCTACGTGCAGTCGGTGCCGGAAGCAGAGAAGGCGATTGTCGGCATGGGCAAGCGTGATGCGGCTTTCGATTCGGGCCTTCCGTTGCCCGCGCTCCACTACCGGCCCGGCGATGCCGCTCCGAAAGCGGCTCCCGCACACTGGACCGTCACAAAAATGATGGACCAGCATGCATATTTGCAAATTGCCGCGCAGGACGATCTCCGCGTCGGCGATTTGATCGGCTTCGACATTGCGCATCCGTGCCTGACCTTCGATAAGTGGCGCACCTTGCCTGTGCTGAACGCACAATATCAAGTCGTCGATATCGTGCAGACATTCTTCTGATCCGCACCCTGCGTTCTCCCGCTGGGTGCGGAATCTGCTGTGCCGCGACATCAATGAACGCTGTACGGCTTCGGCGGGTACTGCGGGGAGTCCTAGGAGTCTGTAGCACATAGAATCGTTTGGTGTGCTGGTCTTGATCATGTCGTGGGGATTACGATTTTGTTGTGGGCCAGAACTTCATTCCTGACACGGTCAACCAGACCCTTCTGTTTCCACCCTCCCTTCACGACTGGCTTCCTGACGACCATTTGGCGCGATTTGTCGTCGATGTGGTTTCGGCGTTGGATCTTGATTCGATCTATGCCTCGTATCGCAAAAAGGATGGCCGCGGTCAGTCGGCTTATGCTCCGGAGATGATGGTGCGCCTTCTTCTGTACGGTTATGCCACGGGCGTTTACAGCTCACGCAAAATTGAGAGGCGTACCTGGGAAGAGGTGGCTTTTCGCTATCTTTCCGGAGACCAGCATCCGGACCATGCCACGCTGTCGGAGTTTCGCAAACGGCGTCTGACGGGACTGGGCGGACTGTTTACGCAGGCGTTGTTGCTGTGCGCAAAAGCTGGTCTGGTTAAGCTGGGGCATGTGTCGATCGACGGGACAAAGATCAAGGCAAACGCCAGCAAGCACAAGGCGATGAGCTACAAGCGCATGACCGAGACCGAAGCGCGCCTGAAGCAGGAAATCAACGCTCTGCTGGCTGCGGCAGAAAAAGCTGATTCCGACGAGGACGCGCAGTACGGCAAGGATCGGAACGGCGAAGAACTTCCCGACGAGTTGCAGCGGCGCGAGCGTCGGTTGCAGAAGATTCGTGAAACGAAGCAGGCACTTGAAGACGAGGCCCGTGAGAAGGCCAGGCAGAAACTCGCCGAGGCAGAAAAGAAGCAGGCCGCACAGGAAGAAGAAGATCGTCGCGCGGGCAAAAAGAAACGTGGTCGCAAGTCCGATCCACCGGATCCGGAAAAAGCAAAACCCGCGGACAAGGATCAGCGCAACTTTACCGATCCGGAGAGCCGCATCATGCCCGATGGCGCCAACAAAGGCAGCTTCCTGCAGGCTTATAATGCGCAGATCGCGGTAGATTCCACCGCGCAGGTGATCGTGGCCGCCGAGGTTACGCAGGAGGCGAACGATAAAAAGCAGTTACTCCCGATGATCACGCAGATGAAGCTCTTCCGCTTCGGATGGATGCTGCAAACCGCATAAAACTGGCGAAAGATGGCCATCCAAATCAGAATCGCAGCTCAAAGGCATCGAGACGGAGTGAAAGAAGTTCCCCAATAAAACAAATCCGATCTCGCATTGCTGCGGCGATGTACCTGCTGCAATGCTCAAAACGCTATGGGCGACAGACTCCTAGGGATGTCTAC
>Ga0255354_1001449_pt1 | contig 13657 bp, 9 predicted proteins | sample HBST50metaG_FD_189942 | JGI IMG/M metagenome (GOLD analysis project Ga0255354, IMG submission 189942) | Peat soil microbial communities from Stordalen Mire, Sweden - H.B.S.T50 | ecosystem: Environmental > Terrestrial > Soil > Wetlands > Peat | place: Sweden: Norrbotten County, Stordalen Mire...
GTACCTGCCCTACCAGCGCATCGACTGACCGCCGGACATTTTCCCCCGGATTGCTATAATTCGTTGCCGATTGTTCCGGGGGAAACGCATGCCCGTACTGACACGCCGCGATCTGCTTGCCTTGCTTTTGACCGCTCCGGCCGCCGTTTCCCTGTTCGGCGAAGACTCGGGCGGATGGGTTTCCCTGTTTGACGGCCATTCGCTCAACGGCTGGAAGGCCAACGAGCATGAGCGCGCCTTCAAGGCAGAGAACGAGCAGATTGTGGCCCACGGCAAGCGCGCGCACCTGTTCTACACGGGCACAGGGCTTCACGCCGACTTCAAGAATTTCGAGTTCAGCGCGGAGGTCATGACACGGCCCGGCGCGGACTCCGGCATCTACTTCCACACCGGATTCCAACCCTCTGGCTGGCCGGTGGCGGGCTTTGAAGTGCAGGTGAACAACACCTGCAAGGGCGACAACCGTAAGACCGGTTCCCTGTTCGCCGTGCGCAACGTCTACAAGCAGTACATCAACGATAACCAGTGGTTCCGCATCCATATTCTGGTGCGCGGCAAGCAGGTGCAGATCCGGCTGAACGACATGCTGGTGGTGGACTACGTCGAGCCCAACGTGCCCTTTCGCGCCGATCCAAAATTCGAGCGCGTGCTCAACCACGGCACGTTTGCGCTGCAAGCGCACGGCCCGCAGAGCACCACCTACTTCAAGAACCTGCGCGTCCGTTCGCTGCCCGAAAGCGCCGCGCAACTGTCTGACGAAGAACCCCAGGTGGACGAGCTCTACCGCGACATCATGAGGCTGGGCGAGAAGAACTTTCCCATGGTGGACTATCACGTCCACCTGAAGGGCGGGCTGACCCTGGAGCAGGCGCTGGCCAACTCCAGGCGGCTGGGCATCAACTACGGCATCGCCATCAACTGCGGCCAGGGCTTCCCGGTGCACAGCGACGACAGCGTGCGCGCGTACCTGGCCACCATGAAGGGCCAGCCCTGCTACGTAGCGCTGCAAGGCGAAGGGCGCGAGTGGATGACGCTGACCTCGCCCGAGTCCATCGCCGCCTTCGACTACTGCTTTACCGACGCCATGACCTTCACCGACGACCACGGCAAGCGGATGCGCATCTGGCTACCGGAGGAGATTGGCGTCATCCCCGACAGCCAGGCCTTCATGGAGATGTACGTCGAGCGCATTGTGGGCGTGATGCGCGAGCCTATCGACATCTACGCCAACGCGTCCTTCCTGCCCCAGCAGATTGCGGCCGACTACGACAAGCTATGGACGCCCGAGCGGATGCAGAAGGTGATCGACGCGGCGGTGGAGAACAACGTGGCTATCGAGATCAACAACCGCTACAAGATTCCCAGCGCCAGGTTCATCAAGCAGGCTAAGTCCGCGGGCGCCAAATTCTCGTTTGGCACCAACAACACCGACGCCAATCTGGGCGCGCTGGAATACCCCATCCAGATGGTGAAGGAATGCGAATTGGGGTGGCAGGACATCTTCGTTCCCAAGCCGGACGGGCAGAAGCCGATCCAGGTGAAGAAGTAGCCGCTGTGCGCCTCATCTCCAGGGCGTCGATCAAAACAGCTCCTTCTGCCCCGTGCGCCGTCAATTAGTCTGTATTCGTCCTATACCCGTCTGCGAATGCACTCGGGCAATGCAAGGAGACAGAGATGAGCGCAGAGAACCGGGAACCGGAGAGTGGCAAATTCGACTGGAGCGGCTTGACCCTGTTTCTGGTTTCGATTGCCGCGGTTTTGCTGTGCGGGCTGATTGCGTGGCCCTTTCTGGCGGGGATTACCGGGGCTATTGTTCTGGCCATCGTGACCCAGCGTCCGTACCGCTGGCTCTCAGCGCGGCTGAGGAACCCGACGCTTACCGCCATCGTCGCCTTGGTTCTGGTTGTGCTGAGCATTGTGGTGCCGATGCTGTTCGTTGTGCAGAGCGCCGCGCATCATGTTCTGGACACGGTACACAGCGTGCAAAGCGGCGCGGCCGGACAGCAATTCCGCCAGTTCATCGGACAAAACCCACGCATCGGCGGCGCGCTGCACTATGCGATGGACAACGTGGATATCGGTCAGGCATTCGAATCCAGCGCGAGTTCACTCGCCGGGAACCTGGCTTCCATCCTTGGGCAATCGATCTTCGCCCTGGTCCAGGTGGTTGTCATGCTCTTCATTCTGTTCTTTCTTTACCGCGACAAGGCTCAGGCGCTCAGCATGGTTCGCTCGTTTCTGCCGCTTGAGGAGAACGAGAGCGATTACCTGTTAAATAAGATTCAAACCGCGGTGCAGGCGCTGGTTCTGGGACGCTTTGCGGTTGCGGGAATTCAAGGCCTGATTGCGGGAATCACGATGGCCTGCCTGGGCGTGCCGGGAGCAATCCTGCTGGGCGTTGCGACCATGCTGACCGCGCTGGTTCCGGCGGTGGGGGCGTTCGTCATCTGGCTTCCCGTCGTGATCTACCTGGCCCTGCTGCATCACTGGATTCAGGCGGCGATTTTGCTGGCGGTGGGATCGCTGGTCATCAGCACCATCGACAATGTTCTTTACCCGATTCTGGTGGGGTCGCGCCTGCGGTTGCACACGGTGCCGATCTTTATCTCCATGCTGGGCGGCGTATGGCTGTTTGGCGTGGTGGGGCTGGTGCTGGGGCCTATTGCTTTCAGCGTGACCGCCTCTCTGATTCTGATTTGGCGCGGACGGACAAGAGGAGAGCCGCTGCCCTCAGCCACCGGCGATGGGGCGGGCGAGGCCTGAAGCGATTCCGGAATCGCTTCAGGTCTCTGACCGCATGATTTCGTTCCTTGAGTTCGTTCTTTCCCTGGTCTCAGAAGCGAGACCTGGGGCACCCAGCGTTGGTGCCACATCAAGCGGTCAGAGGCCTAGCCCTCGGCCGACAGTCTTCTTCCAGCCTCAAACTTGACGGGCGCATTCGCCCCGCGTCAGGCAGCGCTTTCCGGCGGCGCAGTGGGCCCTTCCTTGGTGACGGTTTCCTCTGCTTCTGTCCACTGAGCCTTGAAGTCTTTTCCGGTGATCTGCTTGTAATTGATTCGATCCAGTTTCATTGCCATCCACCGCAGAGCTTCGTACGCCGGGTAGGAGGCAACGTATCCCGCAAGCGCGATCACGAGCAGCAAGGCCAGCAAATGCGCCAGGCCATCGATCGTCTTGAGCAAGCCCTCGGTATAGCCGAAGAAGGTGAGGGCGCTGTCGAGGTAGGCGACAAGTGGCTTGGGCACGATGCCGTACAAGATTGCTTCCAGTCCGTCCTTGAGCCAGGAGACGAGACCGGGCCATGGTCCGAAGAAGAGCCACACCAGCCCGACAAAGAGCACGACACCTAAAACAATGGACGCCAGCGTGGGCCATAGATGCTTCTTCAGGCAACGAGCCAGATATAGGCTCTTGCTGCCCGCTTCCAGGTCTTCGCGGATGGGGTCCCGGTAGTGATTGCCTTCTTCCTGCGCCTGCGCGATCATCTTCATCTGCACAGTCTCTGCGAACAGAGGCGGCGTCCTGAGCTTCTCATTGAATTTCGGAAAGATGTCACTGTTGTCACTGAAATAGTCACAGCAATATTGCCTTAACTGCGCATCGATCAAGGTATAGCCGTGATACATCAGGGCCTCGCTTTCCACCGGACTGAACTGGTCCAGATCGGTCCGAATCCGCCCCAGAGCGGGCAAGATGCTGGTCGAGACTCTCGCCGGCATACCTTTCCGACTCTTCAGATTGATCAAGAGGTGAATGAAGGCAAAGCGCCGCGGCCCCTTTGCTGGGTCCTCTCCCCAGGACTGCAACTGCTTGAGGAGTTTGTTGCGGATCTGAAACTGGAAGATTTCGTTCACGCGCCCGTAAACCGACGTAGCAGACGGCGTCAGCATATGCTTCACTGGCATCTGCCCTGAGGCGTCGCTCACCAGGATGACGTTACATCCATTTGCCTCGTCGAGCAGCCCTTCAATTCCCTGGTTGTCAGAGATGCCGCCGTCCACAAGCAGGTCACCCAGGATAGAAGTCGGGGGAAACAACACCGGCACGCCGGATGAGGCTCCCACGACGCGCGAAAGCGGCAACACATTTTTGTCGGAAGTCTTCAGGTCCTTGATGCCGGAAGACGTGTCGCGCGAAAAGGTTCTGCGCTCCCCGGTGAGCAGCGAGGTGGTGTTCAGTAGCAGTCTGGGCCCATAAAAAGGTTCATCGCCGCCCACGCACGCCCGTCCCGGCTTCGCCAACGCCATCTCCGCACGCTCCACGGGAAGCTGGTCCATGGTGTCGCCAGAGAAGAAGAACGTATCGTATTCAGCCTGAATCAACTCCGCGCGCGCGCTGCTGCGGAACACCTGCGAAACCAGTGTCTTGACAAACCGGATGGGGTGAAAGCGCGGCGTATAAATCAGGGCTCGGGTGCGCAGGTTATGATCCACGGCTTTCAGGAACTTTTCGGCTATGTTCTCGAACAGAACGACACGGTCGCTAGGTCGTCCCTCCAGCCTGTCTGCGCGGAGCTGCTTTTCCATCTCGCTGAGATAAAAGGCGGCTATGATGGACCCGCCCGAGACGGCCGAGACTACGGATACGTTCTCCATAATTCCGAGCTCTTCCAGGCGGCGAATAACTCCCAGATGAAAGAGCGACGCGCGGAATCCTCCGCCGGAAAGCGCGAGGCCGATGTGGCCGGGCTCAGGTAAGGATGATCCTGTGCTCATAGAGGCCCCTTTCCAGATTTTGTTGTCTTCAGGGACGTTAGCGAGTCTCGCCAGTGAGTCTTTCGGAACCCGGCCTAGTATAGGGCCAATCGGCTTCGGCGGATCAAACGAATTCAGAAATATTTTCGGAGCGCCGGACTCGTCCAACCCGGAATGCAGAGCGCCGGTTTTTAGAAGGCCATTCTCTGCGGAGATTGTCCCAGGTCGGCACTGTTTATGCAGATTCCAGAAATATAGTGCAAGAAAGTCTTGAGCGGGGCGCTTTTCCGCGCGCCGGACACATACAATCGATAAGGATTTTTACGCGGGTTTGGGTCATGCAAGTGCTGCCGCTGGGGCGTCGTTTTTGGGGGCTATTTTTCGGGTTTCTTCTTCTACAGTCCGGCTATGCCGAGCCGGTCGCCCCTCCGCACCAGCCGCCGCTCTCAATCTACATTGTGCGCACCGGCGAGCAGTTGCAGGCGCCGCACGTGCTGACCTACCACATGGTCGAGTATGCCCAGCAGCGCGGCCGGTGGATTTATCCCGACGTGGGCTACTACGACGAGGGCCACGGCGACGTGCGGCAGTGGTTTGTGGGTGTGGGCGCGGAGATCTGCCACGGCGAACACGCCACATGGACGCAAGAACTCTATTTCACGCAAGGAACCGGCTCGGCGGCGCACCATCTGCGCGGCCTGTGGGTTTGGCCGGTGCTGGACTTGCGTTTTACGCCGCGGCTGACCAGCCAGACGGTCGTAGTGCCCACGGTGCCGCTGAACCGGGCCGAGCCGTGGGGCTTCGATGTGGACCGCTCCAAGGTGGAATACGCCCTGCGGCCGCACCTGACGGCGGGCGCGGGCTACAGTTCCTCAAAGTCCGGCGGAAGCCCGTGGCAGAACAAGCCCTTTGTGACGGCCACCGTGAGCCGCTGGACCGGGGACTGGGAGTTCTGGGTGCAGCGGGTACCGGGCGGCGCGCAAATCCAGTTGAGGTACCAAAGGGTGCATCCGGGGTTCTGAAGCGGTGTCTCAGGTTTTGGGCATTGAGATTTATGTTTTCCCAGGTCCGAAAATCCGGCCCTGGGGCACCCAAATTCATCCCAGTACCGCAGATAAAAGCAGCGTCATGCCCAGACCGGCCACGGAGAGAATCGTCTCCAGCACCGTCCAGGTGGACAGGGTCTCCTTCAAATCCAGCTTGAAGAAGGACTGGATCATCCAGAAGCCGGGGTCGTTGACGTGCGACAGGATGATGGAGCCGGTGCCGGTGGCCAGCACCAGCAGCTCAGGACGTACGCCCATCGGTCCCACCATGGGCGCCAGCACAGCCGAGGCTACGGCCATGGCTACGGTGGACGAGCCCATGGCGACGCGGACCACGGCGGCCAGCAGCCAGGCCAGCAGCAGCGGCGGCATGTGCGCTCCCAGGGCCAGGCTGACCGTGGACTGGGCCGCTCCCGAGTCGCGCAGGATGCCGCTCAGGCCTCCAGCGGCGGCCAGAATCACCAGAACTCCGGCGATGGGCTCAAAGGATTCTCCGGTGAGCTTGCGCAGGCCCTCCGGGCCCTTGATCTTTCCTGTTTGCACATGACTGCCCAACGACACCAGCGCGACCAGCACCCCGATCAGCAGGGCTACCTCGGCGCTACCTGTGAAGTGCAGAATCTGATTCAAGAGGGTGCCCGGAGCGGAGAGCGAATCGGCCCAACTGCCCAGAAAGATCAGCACGACAGGCAGCAGGATGGCCGACGCGGCGCGGAAAGGGCCGGCGGGCGTTGGAATCGTGAGAGTGGGTTCATTCCCAGGTCTCAAAGGCGAGACCTGGGGCACCCGAGCTTTATTTCCGGCATGAGAGATGGAATCGGAGGTGCTTGCGGTTTCCACGGCCTCAGCCGCCAGTTCTGCTTCGGCGAAGAGGATGGAGCCTTCTTCCGAGGCCTCGCCCCGGGCCTTGCGCTTGCGCCACTGGCGGGTCAGGAACCAGCTCAGGGCCGGTCCGGCCAGGGCGGCGGCGGGCAGCCCGGCCATCATGCCCCACAGCATGGTGCGGCCCAGGTCGGCATGGAACTGGGTGGCGGCCAGCATGGCGGCCGGATGGGGCGGAAAGACGGCATGGACGATGGAAAGCCCGGCTAGCACCGGCAGGGCGACAAAAATGGGCGGACGCCCGCTGCGCAGCGCGGCGGCGGCCACAATGGGCAGCAGCAGCACCAGTCCCACCTCAAAAAAGACCGGCATGCCGACCAGGATGCCCAAGGCCATCAGCGCCCAGGGCAGGCCCTTGGGGCCGCAGTTGTCCACCAGGATCTTGCCCAGCGCCGTTGCGCCGCCGGAGGCGGAAACCAACCTGCCCAGCACCGCGCCCAGCCCCAGCACAATGGCGATGTGCCCCATCAGGTTGCCGACGCCGCCGGTAAACGACAGCGGAACCTGCTTGAGCGGCATGCCCGAGGCCACGCCCAGCCCCAGCGCGGCCACGGACAAAGCCAGCGCCGGATGCAGTTTAACCTTTGCAATCAACAGCAGGAGCAGCAATACCGTTCCCGCGGTGCAGGCCAGCAGGAACCAGTCGTGAGGAGTTGCGGGGGCTAGGATCACGCGCAAATTATTCCACAGTAGAGCTAGCCCGTGCCGTGAGCCCTTGCTGTGCGCGACGGCACACTTTTCGCTTGCGAGTCTCTGCTACCATAAGGACGATTGCAGTTCCTGCCGCCCGCAAGGCTGAATTCCAGCCCCTTGGGGCCAGAGCGCACAGGCGGCCGGAGTACATCCAGAAGGAGAAACTTCTATGCCTCTAGTCTCCACGCGGCAACTACTCGACGAGGCCGCCAAAGGCGGTTACGGCGTCGGCGCATTCAACGTAAACGATATGGAACAGATCCAGGCCATCATGGAGGCCGCGAAGGAAACCAATTCGCCGGTCATCATCCAGGCCAGCCGCGGCGCTCGCGCGTTCGCGCAGGACAACTACCTCTATCACCTGATGCTGGCCGCAGCCGAGCTCTATCCTCAGATTCCGCTGGCCATGCACCTGGATCACGGAAACAGCTTTGAGACCTGCGAAAGCGCCATCAAGCTGGGCTTTACCTCGGTCATGATGGACGGCTCGCTGAAGCCGGACGGCAAGACCCCGGCCACCTTTGAAGAGAACGTCGCCGTCACCAAGAAGGTTGTGGATTACGCGCACGAGCGCGGCATCTCGGTCGAAGGCGAAATCGGCGTTCTGGGCGGCATTGAAGACGGCCACGGAGCCGGCGGTTCGGGCCTGGATCACGTCACCGATCCCGATCAGGCTGTGGAGTTTGCGGAGCTGACCGGCGTTGACTCGCTGGCCATCGCCATCGGCACCAGCCACGGCGCCTACAAGTTCACCAAGAAGCCGGATGGCTCGGTTCTCAAGATGGACCTGCTCATCGCCATCCACAAGCGCCTACCCAACACTCACCTGGTCATGCACGGCTCCTCCTCGGTTCCCAAGGACCTGCAGGACATCATCAACCAGTACGGCGGCAAGCTGAAGGAAACCTGGGGCGTGCCGGTCGAAGAAATCCAGCTGGGCATCAAGAACGGCGTCCGCAAGGTCAACGTGGACACCGACAACCGCCTGGCCATCACCGGCGCCATCCGCAAGGTTTTTGTCGAGAGCCCGGAGAAGTTCGATCCCCGCGACTACATGAAGCCGGCTCGTGCGGCCATGCAGAAGGTTGTTGCCACACGCATGGTGCAGTTCGGCCAGGCCGGTCACGCTGGCGACTATACCGCGATCTCGATTGCGGATATGGCCAAGGGCTATGCCAATGGCACACTCGTCACCAAGCCGCTGGTCGGCGCCAAGTAACTCGCGCCAACGCATCAGGCACTTAGGCAAAGGGCCACTTCCGCACTCGCGGAGTGGCCCTTTGCCATTGGCAGGCGATCCTGGTTCTAGCGGCGCACGCTACCCGTGCTGGAAGATGAACTGCTGGAACTGGAAGCGCCGGAACTGGAACTGCTAGCGGGCGAACTGCTTCCTCCGCCGCTGGAGTGCGCCCCCCCGCCACCGCTGCTGCCGCCACTGTGCGGACTGCCGCTGCTGGAGATGCTGCCGCCGCTGTGTGAAACGCCGCTTCCTCCGCTACCGCGATAGCCGCCGCTAAACGGGCTAGCGTGTCCCTGGAGGTTGCCGCCATGGTTGGTGATCGGGGCAAATGAGCTCGTAGCCCGGTTTCCCTGCATGACCGGCCCCGCCGTTCCGAAGGTCTGCGACCTGTGATCGAAGCTGAGCGGGATGCCGCCGCCCTTGGCCAGGGTGCTCTTAACCCCCGAGCCATCCTTGATCATGTGCGCTTCAACGTGCGGCGCGTCTGCCCTGGAAAGCGTCGGCACTACGACGGCGCGAAACTCCTTGGGGGGTGCGCTGAGAACATGAACCGGATGGGCGGAGTCCACTTTGACCGGCTCCACCGACAGCCCTTGCTTGTCGTTGACCGCAAAGATCTGCGCCTTGCTGTTGACCGGAGTGCGGCCCTTCACGTCGTAGGGATGGATGGGGACAAAAGCCAGTTGATGTCCGTTCTTGATCCAATGGACCGGCGGCAGATGGTGCCTTCTGGGGTTCGGAACCCAGACATAGCCGGACTGCTGCGCGTCATTTTGTGACTGAGGAATCCAGCTTCCGGAGTGGCACATGGCCCAGTCGTAAGCATTGGCATACTCCCTTGGGTTGAGGCTGCCGTCTCTGGATTGCCGGTACTCAATCAAGGACGCCATGCACGGGAAGTAGCCACCGACGGAGCCCGCCCCGCTCCTTGCGGGACCGATGGTCCGCACCGACTGCGCGCTTTTGACGGCCGCCACATCGGTAGACGACTGAGAGGCCGCCAGCATGACGCCCTGCTGCTGGGTATTGCTGGCCGTCGGCTCAAAGCAGGTTCCATAGGGCGGGCAATCGAAGAACCTGCCCTTGCCCTTGAGGTCGGCCAGGCCGGGGACGGGCATCTTCAGCCCTGACTCTTTCATCACCTCCGCCATGGCCGTATTTCGTTGCTCCAGGCGGCCCTCCACCCACTTGTCCCATGCGGCATAGGCGCCCGGATCGCTCGGGCCAACCGGGTCGATGCGCTTGCCCTCGCGATAGAAGGTCGTTTGTCCGCTAACCAGAGCCTGCGTCGATTCGAGAAGCTTGAGCCTTCCGCTCTCCAGCGGCGTGATGGCGATTGCATCCACGTAGCTCGTGATTCTAGAGCGGCTCTTGGCGGGGTATTTGCAGATGTAGTTGTCCGTCGGAGTCCGCAAGATGAACCACTCGCCGGCCACATAGGGCCGGACATCGAGCGATACCGTGCCGGAAAGCAGCGCCAGTTCGGTGTAAGGAACTCCGCCGGTGGTGTGCAGGTCGTTCAAGCTGAGAACCGAGTTCTCTCCCAGATAAAGGGTCGAGGCGTTTTCAAGCTCGATTTCCGCGCGCCCCGCGCCGGTGACCAGATTGAAACCCGATCCCAGCGGCAGGCCGGCAACTGCCTTTTCCCACACCGCGCCCGTGGTTTTCTCGGCGTCCGCACCGCGCGCGATGCGCACATCTCCTTCGACCGCACTGAGGCGGACAATCTGCGGAAAAGTCTCGTCCGTATGGTGCTGGCCCAGGATAAACAGTGCGCCGTCTTTGAGCTTCTGCGAGGCGTCGCTGTTCAGAATGTCCTGAATCTCTGCCATGGCGCGAGACTCGTTCTTTTGCATCAAGGAGTTCAACGCCAGCAGTTTGACTTCGTCGCTTTGCCCTGCCTTGGGCTGGACCGGCTTGCCGCTCCTGGCGTGAATCTCAATCTCCAGCGCGCCGCATTCATCGTTCCAGCGGCTCTTGGAAAAGTCGCGGCGCAGTTCCTGGCAGGTTTCCAGCGCGGGCTTTTCCTTACCCTGCCGGTTCTCGGCATACGCCCTCCAATAGAGGGCGCCATCGGCGTGCTCGCTCTTCATGCTGGCAGCCTGGGTAAAGATTTTCACCGCATCCGTCCAGCGGCCTTCATTGATGGCGCGCGTTCCCTCCGCATAGAGACTGCTGTCGGGCGCGCTCGACGCGGAACCAGCGCCCTCCATGGCAGCCATCGGCAGGGCTCCGGAAAAGGACTGCCCCTGCGCATACTGGCCCAGGCAGGCCGTGGGCGCGCACAGCAAAGTTACCAGCAGAGCGGAATGGAAAGTGACTGCGATTTTCATATTGTGCCTCCTACGGTCCGGGCGACTGTCCGATGTTCTGGAATCCGTGTGCGCAACACGCGCACCTCAAACAGCAGCCCGCTGGCATTCAATTCGTCTTGCAGCCGCGTAATTTGGGCGGCACTCAAGTCTCCCGGATGATTGGCCAACACGGCCAGCACGTGGTCCAGCCGTTTCAGGGCTGGAGCCAGGGCCGGATCATCAACCTTGTTCGCGTCCTGACGGCAGATGCGGTTGGCCGCCAGCAGGGTGCGAGCCTCGTCACGCAGCGGAGAGATCATCTCCTCGCTGTCGGCATCGGCGTGCTTCAACTGCACCAGCAGCCGCTCGGACCGTTCCAGATGGTCGCTCAACACCACCACAACCACGCGCTGCTGCGGATGAGCGGGGACAGGCTGAGCCTGCTGCGGGGGCCGGACGCTGGCCGTCGGGGTCAGGCTGCGCTCCCATTGGCGGCCGGCCACAAAGGCACAGGCGATCAGTAGCCCGCAGGCGGCAGCATAACTCAAGCCCTTCCACAAACCCAACGACAAGTTAGGACACAGCCAACTCCACCGGGAATTTTCGTAAACCGGCAGCGAGTCCTTAAGCGACTGCCAGACCGCGTCGCCATAGGAGGCGTTGCGAGCGGGCGGCTCCACGACTGGAATTTCATCTAAATCGCTGCGGAGCGCCGCAAAGGCTTCCGCGCACTCTGCGCAGGACGCCAGATGCTCTGCCGCGCACGCTTCTGTGTCCGGGCTGTAGTAGTACTCAACGAGTTCTTCTTCATTTAGATGTTTCATATCCTCACCCTTAGTGGAGCCAGACGGAGCCGCAGTTTATGCACGGCGCGGAACACCGCCTGTTTCGCCGCATTGGGCGCAATGCCCAGCGCGGCGGCTATCTCTTCGCTGCTGCGATCTTCCAAGTGCCGCAGCACGAACGCCGTTCGTTCGGTGGGCGTCAGGCCACGCAGCGCCAACTGTTCCAGCGCTGCAATTTCGCCGCTCAGCAAGAGGCGGTCGGGACCTGCGGACTGCGCCGCTATCTGCACTTCGTCCTGCTCCGGGTCGGTTTCCTCGGCCGCCCGGCTGACCTTGTCCTCTTTGCGGTTGCTGATCTTGTCCAGAGCGCAACGCACTGCGATCCGGTAGATCCAGGTGCCGAAATTCGACCGGGACTCAAAGCTCTCCAGCTTCTGATACCCGCGCAGCAGGGCTTCCTGCACCACGTCTTCCGCGTCGGCCTCATTGCCGGTGATGCGGAAGGCGACGCGGAAGAGACTTGGGCTGTGGCGCACCACCAGCGCGCTGTAGGCCTCTTTGTCTCCAGAGAGAATTTCCCGGATCGCCACCTGGTCGTCCTTGCCCATGCGGAACATTAGACACGAGTTTTCCGGGTGCGGTTAGGAGAGATTGTTGGCGGGGCATTCCGCGAGGCTGCAATCCACGGTTTCTGTGCTGTTCGCAAGAAACCGGTGTCTTGCATTGCATGGCATGGCGAACGGATGCGAAGCGGGGCATTTCGCCAAGCAACTTTGGCTCGCGGCAAGTGGCTGGCTCAACAAAACTTAATAGTCCGCGCAGAATGCCCATTGGTAGTATGGGAGCGGTTGACAAAAACGTTTTACAACGAGGTATTCATGACCTGTCTTCTTCGCCGTGCCAAACTCGGGCTTCCGGCATTGGCACTCTTTTCCCTGTTCTGTTTTGCTGTTTCGGGCTTCGCACAAGGGCATAAATCCGCAGCCCCGCCCAGTGGGCCATGGATGAACCAGAGCCTGACGCCCGACGAACGCGCCAATCTGGTGCTGAAAGAGATGACCCTGGACGAGAAGGTCGCCCTGCTGCATGGCGTGGGCATGCCGACGGACGACCCGGTCACACCCGAAAATGCCCCGTCGAATCGCGGCGTGGGCTATGCGGTTGGCGTGCCGCGCCTGGGCATTCCGGGCATCGATATGAGCGACGCGGCCTACGGCGTCCGGTCGAGCGGCGTGAATGGCCGCTACTCCACGGCCCTGCCCGCCAACGTGGCAGCGGCGGCAAGCTGGGACCCCGAAGCGGCCTATGAATACGGCGCGCTGATTGGCCGCGAACTGCGCGCGCAGGGCTTCAACATGAGCCTGGGCGGCGGCACTAACCTGACCCGCGAACCGCGCAACGGGCGCACCTTCGAGTATCTTGGCGAAGACCCGGTGCTGGCCGGAACCCTGGTGGGCAAGCTGATCGAGGGAACCCAGTCGCAGCACGTCATCGGCGACATCAAGCACTATGCCTTCAACGACCAGGAGAGCGGACGCAACTCGGTCAACATCCACATCGGCAAGCGGGCAGCACGGGAAAGCGACCTGCTGGCCTTTGAGATTGGCGTCGCCACCGGCCACCCGGCTGCGGTGATGTGCTCTTACAACCGCGTGAACGGCAACTTTGCCTGCGAAAACCAGTACCTGCTCAACGAGGTGCTGAAGAAGGATTGGCAGTTCCCCGGATTCGTTCTGTCGGACTGGGGCGGAACCCACAGCACCGAGAAAGCCTCTGCCGCGGGTCTGGACAACGAGCAGCCGGGCAGTTTCTTCTTTGGTGATCGCTACAAGGCCGCCGTGGAAGCAGGCAAGATTCCCGTCACTGAACTGGACGACCACGTACGCCGCATTCTGCGCTCCATGTTTGCCGTCGGCGTCATCGATTATCCCCGCCAGCGCTCTGTCATCGATCCCTTCGCGGGCTTTGAGACTGCGCGCAAAATCGAGGAAGCCGGCATCGTTCTACTCAAGAACAACAAGGC
>Ga0255354_1001451_pt1 | contig 13648 bp, 6 predicted proteins | sample HBST50metaG_FD_189942 | JGI IMG/M metagenome (GOLD analysis project Ga0255354, IMG submission 189942) | Peat soil microbial communities from Stordalen Mire, Sweden - H.B.S.T50 | ecosystem: Environmental > Terrestrial > Soil > Wetlands > Peat | place: Sweden: Norrbotten County, Stordalen Mire...
GTGTGATAAGAAACGATTCACCGAGACAGGAAACATGAAGCCCATTACAAGAGATGGAACCGATATGCTGATCGATGAGCGCCGCCAGCACATGCTCGTGAAGATTCAGCGTGAGGGCCGCGTTCTGGTGTCGGAACTCTCTGAGTCACTCGGCATCTCGCGCATAACTATCCGCAAAGATCTCGATTATCTTGAGTCGAAGGGGCTGGTGAAGCGCACACACGGCGGAGCGCTCGCCGCACAGGGAAGCACGCTGCTGGATCCTTCTCTTGGAGAGAAGGAACAAAAGCAGCTCAAGGAAAAGCAGCGCATTGCCGGAGCAGCCGCTTCGCTTGTAGAAGAGGGAATGTGCATTCTTCTCGACTCCGGCACTACGACAACGGCCATCGCTCGCGAGCTGCGGCGCTTTTCGCACCTTACGATCATCACCAATGCCGTGAATATCGCCAGCGAATTGGCGGGGACGGGCTTTGAAGTCATCTTGACCGGCGGAACGCTGCGCAAGAACTCTTTTTCCTTAGTGGGTCCGCTGGCCGAGGACGCGTTGAGCTCAATGCATGCGGACATTCTCTTTCTCGGCGTCGATGGGTTCGATACAACAGCCGGGCCTTCAACTCCAAACTTGCTCGAGTCGCGAGTGAACCGCACCATGGTCAACGCAGCCACGCGTGTTGTAGCCGTTTGCGACTCCACAAAGTTCAGCCGCCGCAGCCTGGCGCTAATCGTGCCACCGGCGGCCATCCACACTGTCATCACCGACGACCAGCTCGGCGACGAAGAGTTGGAAACGTTGAAGTCGGCAGGCATCGAAGTGATCCGCGTTTGACGCCTACGCACCACACGCGTTCGCGTAAGCACGCAGCACAGTCCGGATGCGATGGATAACGAGAGAGCTCGCGTCGGGATGCAATGTTCCGGCACGGACAGCGAGATACTCCTCGGGCAGATATGCGCTCAGCATTGTTTCTGGAATGGCTACTTGCCGAAGGTTCACGAGGAGCTTCTCTACAGCTTCCTTCGTCGGCGGAGCGTTCCAGTAGTAGCGAACGCGGTCGCTGTAACTGTAGCGGCGCATGAGATGCGTGGCGTGGTCGTCCCCGGTGTAGTGGTGCTCCCAGTGGCGCGGGTCCTGGATCATGACACGCTCAAGCACATCCATCAGGCGAGAAGATTGCGCCGGTCCCACAAGCTCAGTCTCGATCGATGAAAGCGCGGCCAAAGCCTCGCGCATGGCAAAGGTAAGCGCGGGACCGACTTTCAAAATCGCAAATCCGTCGCGCACCAGATTGCAATACGCCTCGGGCCGCTGGTAGTCCGTCGAGTGCGCCTCATAAACCAGGCCCGCTTCCTCATTGAGCAATTCAGTGAGATGCACGGCGCGCGCGGGGTCATAATCGACCACGCTGTCATGGTTGAATTCAACTCCCGGCTGAACCACCAGGGCGATCACCCGCGGCCATACGTGGCCAAGTCCCGCCTCTTTGAAAACGCGCCGGTGCACAGCGAGCGTTTCGGCTGCATCTTCGCGGCTGGTCACTGCAAGCTCTGTGAAGCTCTCAGTCGCGCCGCCAGGGATAGGCACTTCGGTACCAATCACGTAGACAGGCTTCTGCGCGCCGCTCTCCTTCTCCGCGGCAGCACAGAGGACGGCGGCTCGATGGGCAATCAACTCGTTGGAGAGCGGACCGCGTTCGTCCGCACAAGCCATGCTGGCATCGAGATGAATCTTCTGAAACCCTGCCCGCACATAGGCCTGCACAGTCTGCTCGGCTTCGCGCATGGCCTCAAGCGCTGGCTGGCTCTGCCATGGATTGGGTCCCAGATGATCTCCACCGAGGATCAGCCGCGACTCGTCGAATCCCTTGCTGGCGGCAATGTCGGTAACTCGCCGCCGGAAATCTTCTGGCAGCATTCCCGTGTAACCGCCATGGTGATTCACCTGGTTAGAGGTGGCCTCAATCAAAAGCTCCGATCCATCTTCAACCGCCTGGTCAATGGCTGCTTCAAGCACCCAGTGATGCGCCGAGCAAACTGAGTAGATTCCCTTTGGCCGCCCTTGGCGGCGCGAAACTGCTAACTGCTCCAAAATATTCGACACTGCTTTTCTCCATTCAGCGGCCCGTTTTTGACTTACGTGCAAGCGAGAGCCGGGTTAACGTTCGTGCGTGTAAATCGAAGCCAAGGCAGGTTGACTTAGATTAGTTAAGAAGCCATGGCTGCGAGTTAGTTTGCCGGTGTGGCCTCCAGCGTGAGCACCTGAAATGGCCGCAGCAATATTTGTTGCTTATGTCCCGCGCGCAAATAGATCGGAGCCGCCGCCTGATCGCTCGCCCACGGACTGCGCGCATGGTAGCTGAGCGGCGCATCACGCGACAGTTCAAATGCCTTGCCGACATCGAGTGAAAACTTCTGAGCATGATCCGACGGATTGCGCAGCACCACAATACCTTTCTGCGGAGTCCACGATGCCCAGCCATATACCTGAAGCTTCGCTGGATCTCCGCCGATCCAATGCGTGTCTTTCAGGACGGCGGCGTTGGATCGCGACCATCGCGCCGCCTCCGCCAGAACATCCCAATCCTGCGCTGAAAGCAGTGAAGGAGTCAGATACATCTCCTGCAATTGCGTGCCACTGCCAAAATAGGAGCGCACCTCGTCAGGAAAATCGTGGTTCGGATCTGTGCCGAGATTCTCCGCCTCCTTTGCGTAAATCAGACCGTGCAGCATGAGCGAACTCAACGGAAAGAGCGGCCCGCTCTCAACAACATGCCGATAGGTTTGTTCATCGCGGTAAGTGATCCATTTTTGACGCCAACTTCCAACGCCATCGAAGCTGTGATCTTCACCACCGCGCCAGATGGAGTCCGCATAGCGCAGCCAGAACGGCGAGGGCCAGGTGCCCGTCGTTAGATTGATAAAGACGCCCGGATTCTCCTGACGCAATCGCTCGATGAGATGAATTGCCGCCGAAAAGTCACTGTCAAAAAGACTGCCGGGGAAAACTTGATCGACATTTCCCGTACCGTCGATCTTGAACTGATTCACGCCATACTTTGTGACCATTTCAAGCAGGCGCGTCTCGAAGAGTTTGTAGTACCGCGGGCCGGAGAGCGCGAAGCCGCCTTTAACTGTTTCGAAGCCAGTCTTTTCCCCTGCGGCGATGCGCTCTTCCTTCTCCTTGTCATACCCGCCCCACGGAGAAAACCAGACACCGACGCCAAAACCATATTGCGTCGCGGCATTGCGGACGTTCGTGAAGCCGTCCGCAAATCCTGAGTTGAAGGACCAGAGATCGCGTGTGTTATCCCAGCCGTCGTCAAAGAGAAACGAGTCGATGGTGACGCCGCGCTTGCGGACTAGCTCTTCTCCGAAGGCGTGTATGCGGTCGAGAGCCTGTGCTTCGCTGTAGCGCTCACCCTCGCCCAGGTCATACCAGGTGTTGTAATGCAGAAATGTGCGATAGGGATGCGCCCGCTCCAGTTCCAGATACGCGAGAAAATCGCGTCGCAGTTGGCCTGGAGTAGTTACGCCAATCACCGAGGAATAGGTGATGGATTTCTCCGCGGCAAGAGGCAGAGTGCGCGTCAGGATGGCCGTCGCCCGCCCATTCTTCACCGTGCTTGCCGACAGCGGAAACTCGAAGCCGAAGAAGAAATCACCCGCCACGATCGGCGAACCTGCAACTTTCCCCACCACGCGCGCGCCTGGAGCCTCGAAGTCGAACAGCCGCACCTCGGCGATGTCCAATGGTTGCGCCGTGGCACGCAACGTGACTTCCTGGCGTAAATAATTTGTGCCGTCGCGCACGATCGCGCACCAATGCACTGTGAACGAGTTATCCTTTGCGCTCAGATCCGCACAGAGCCTTCGCCCGGCAATCTGCTCCGCCTGCCGCGAAGCTGACGGGGTCGGCGTCACGGCTTCTTCCTCGGGCGGTGCATCCATCTTCAATTGAGAGGCGGTAATCACACGGCCATCGCGAAGAAGAAGAGAGAAGAGTTCGCCCTGGCGCAGCTTTTCGCCACTTGTTAGATCTTCGACTTCCGCAGAATTGATGCTGCCATTCGCCATCTGAAAGCTAGCCGTGAGACGGTCTCCACGCAGTTCATATCTGCCGTTCACATGCTCATCGAGCGTGTTCGGCGCAGCAACAAGAGCCCCGCACAGCGGGAATAAAAAGGCGAAAGCATACGCTGCATATCGTAAGATCAGCGGCATTTGCCCTTTCGAAGAACTCCTTATCAATGCCCTCGAGACGGTCTCTCCGAATTGATGCAGAAGCAGCGGTACAGGCTGGAGTTGCCGTTCTGCGGGGAAACGGAACTCCGGGCAAACGGGTTTCCAGGTGAAGAAGGAATGACAATTGACCATCATGCGCGTCACTTTCAGGCGATTAGTGAAACTCACTGATGAGCAAAGTATACATCAAACGAAATTAAACGAAATAAGAAGTTGAAAATAAAAGGACCGCAGACTATACTCGGTTTCGCGGTGCAGATTCACAAAACCGCGGTGGAGGAGCAGATATGTGCAGCGAGGATGCAAACCGCGAGGACAAGTTTCTTGCTCTGGTCAGTGCCAAGGCCGAAGTCGATCTCCATCTCAGCGACTTCACGCCGCGCTCTGAGCTGAAGCTTCCCGCGCATATGATTGAGAAGCCGCGATTCCCGGTAATCGACTATCACACCCACCTGGATTCGCAGTCACCTCAAGAAGTGCTTCGCATCATGGATGAGTGCGGCGTCGAGAAGATCGTGAGCATCACCATGCAGGTGGGCCAGGCGGCCATCGAGTCCATCGAGAGGTTTCATCGCGCCGCGCCGGATCGCTTTGCCACCATCGGTTGGATGGATTGGAGCGGCGTTGAGCGCAGCGACTTTGTTGAGGTCAGCCTGGGCAGGCTGGAGCGCCTTGTCGAGCACGGCGCCGTTGGCATCAAGTTCTGGAAAGATTTGGGCCTTCAAATCCGCGACGCCAGCGGACAACTGCTGCACATCGATGACGAACGGCTGGCGCCTCTATTCGACAAGGCCGCGGAACTCGACATTCCGGTCATGTTCCACACCGCCGATCCAGACGCCTTCTTTACCCCGATTGATCAATTCAACGAACGCTACGAGGAGCTGGCCGCTCATCCGGACTGGAGCTTTTACGGCTCGGAGATTCCCAAGCCGGAGCTGCTGGCGCAGCGCGACCGCGTGATTGCGCGCCACCCAAAGACCACATTCGTTTGCGCGCACCTTGCTGAAAGCGGCGAGAACCTGGCCTACGTGGCCAAGCTGCTGGACAGCAACCCAAATCTGTCGATCGACATCAGCGCCCGCACTCCAGAGCTGGGCCGCCAGCCTTACACCGCGCGCAAATTTGTCGTGAAGTACGCGGACAGAATCCTCTTCGGCACCGACCTGCTGCCGGAAGTGGATATGTACCGCCTGTACTATCGCGTATTGGAGACCGCCGACGAGTACTTCGACTACCCGTCGCACGCCTCGCGCCAGGGCCGGTGGATGGTCTACGGACTCTTCCTGCCTACGGATGTGCTGGAGAAGGTGTACCGCACGAATGCGCTCAAGCTTCTGCACACCGGTTCGCACTAGAGCATTTTCGGTTCTGGTATTTACAGTTGAAATGGACAGTTGTCCTATCCCACCCTTTTCGCAAAGTACGCGAAAAGGATGGGGCACCCTGCAGCGGAGACCGGGGACCAGCGAGCCCTCCGCCTATGCCTTGACTGCGCGCGTGGGCTTGTATCCCGACAAGCCATAGTAGGCAACGTAAATGTAGCAGATGATCGGCAAGATGAAGGCGTGCTGATAGCCAACTGCGACGGCCAACGCGCCGAAGAGCGGGGGAATTACAGCCCCGCCTACATTGCCGATGGTGATGACGCCAGAGCCTTTGCTGGTCAGCGGTCCCAGTTTGGCGATGCCCAGCGCGAAGATGGTCGGATACATGATGGAGTTCGCCAGGCCGCAGAAAATCAGGCTCCAGACGGCGATCGATCCGGTAGTTCCCATTGCCACCAGCATCAGCGCCACACCGAAGAAACCCAGACCTGCCAGCAGCTTCTCGGCCTTGACGGCCTTCATCGCCCATGTGCCGGCAAAGCGTCCGATCATGATGGCAAACATATAGAACGAAGCCAGAATTCCCGCCACATTCGTAGCGGTCAAGCTTGCCAGTTTAAGGCTGAGATAACCTCCCAACCATTCATGAGAAGCAACAAATTGCGAGACTGCTACTTCCTGGTCCACACCCTGAGCCAGGAAAAACTTGATGGCGTTGGCCGCCAGCGCAATCTCGACGCCAACATAGAAGAAGATGCCAACCATGCTCAGAACCGTATGCTTGTAGCGCCATATGCTGCGGCCCGAGGATGCGGCGCTATCGTCGTCCGGGCGGTACGACTCGCTCCGCGTGACTGCCGGCAGATGCATGAACATCACCGCGAAGCCAAGCACGAACAACGCGGCTGCGATGGCGAGGTAAGGCCCTTCGACAGTGCGCGCAATCGCTGCCTTGTCGGTGATCTTCGTGTCGGTAAGAATAAAGTAGCCCACGACCAGCGGCGCCAGAGCGGAACCAAGCGAGTTGAATGCCTGCGCCAGCGTCAAACGAGCCGGAGCGGTGCTCTCCGGTCCAAGAATCGAGACGTAGGGATTGGCCGAGGTCTGCAAGACGCAGACGCCCGTGGCCAGCACAAAGCTAGCAGTCAGAAAGAACGGGAAGCTGACCATCGCCGCCGCCGGGATGAACAGCAGCGCTCCAATCACCATGATGAAGAGCGAAGTCACCATGGTTCGCTTGTAGCCAATCTTCTCAATCAGCTTTCCGCTGGGCACAGAGAAGACAAGGTAGGCCAAGAACCACGAGGTCGTCACAAAGTTGGACCACATATGGTTCAGGTTGAAAATGTCTTCCAGCTTGGGAGAGAGATTGCTGTTCAGGTTGGTCAGGAACCCGAAGATGCCGAAGAGAGCAGTAACCGTGATAAACGGAACAATGTAATTGGGTGCGCTTGAGGCTGCCGGTGGTTTGGATTGTGTCGCCATGATTCTCTTCCCGCTTTCTGTTGAAAGAACGACCTGTCTTCCTTGTTTTCCCTCGGGTCTTGCGGCTCACCATTTGAAGCCGTAAACGAGACCGTCGCAAAGTTACAGCACCTGGTGAGCGCCTCCCGAGGCGTGGCAGATGTGGATTTGCGGCTCAATGCCGGTCCGAGCTGCATAGCTGCTGGCCAGCGCCTTGGCAAACGCGGCAGCCTGACTCTGCTCCACCAGATTGATGGTGCACCCGCCAAAGCCTCCGCCCGTGAGCCGCGCGCCAATGATGCCCGGCAACTGCCGCGCCAATTCCTCCATCGTATCGGCCTCGGCGCAACTGCCTTCGAAATCCTGGCTGTAGCTCCGGTGCGCCTCAGCCATCAAGAGGCCCAATTCAACGAGGTCGTTGGCAGCCAAAGCCTCGGCGGCAGCCTGAGTGCGCAGATTTTCGGTCACCACATGGCGGGCGCGCTTGAGCGAGTTGGGCGTCATTTCGCTGCCCCATTTTTCCAGATCCTCGACCGTCGCATCGCGCAGGAAGCGAACCTCTGGCCGGTGACGGGCAATCACGGCGCAGGCCGCCTCCACCTCGGCGCGGCGCGTGGTGTAGTCGCCGCCGGCAACGGAATGTTTCACCATGGTGTTGGCAATCACCAGCGCCACGTGCGCCGGAATCGGCGCTAGCTTAAAGCTCAAATCGCGGCAATCGAGCAGCAGGGCATGGTTCTCCTTGCCGTTGGCGGAGATGAACTGGTCCATGATGCCGCAACTGGCGCCCACAAACTCGTTTTCGGCGCGCTGGCAAAGCCGCGCCAGCACAGGACCGGGATAGCTCGCGCCGATAAGCGACAGCACGGCCAGCGCTGTCGCCACCTCGATGGCGGCCGAACTCGATAGCCCCGAACCGAGCGGAACATCGCCCCACAAACTCAGGCTGAAGCCGGGAATGCGATGGCCTTCCCCGGCCAGGATCGAGACCACGCCGAGCGGGTAGTCGCTCCAGTGCTTGCTGGCCTTGGCGGGCAACGATGCCGCGTCGAAACTTCGTTCCTCGCCATAGTTCTCTGAGTAGACGACGATCTTGCCGTCCGAGCGCGGCGAGATGCCGGCAAGGGTTGCGAAGTCGATGGCCGCGGGCATCACAAAGCCCTCGGCATAATCGGTGTGTTCGCCGATCAGGTTGACACGGCCAGGCGCGGCAAAGGCGGCCGGCGCAGCCTGGAAGCGGGCTAAGTGCATGGAGCGTAAAGCGGCAGGATCGTGCATGGCAGGTCACACTCTAATCGGGTTGAAGATCAACAGTCATCGGCCAGAAGCCGGATTGGAAAGTAAAAATCACACCGGCAACGGCACAGCATTCGCAAACCATTCCGCGGGAGTTATAGCAGACTCCAGCGCACGGTTTTCCGGCAGCCGCCGGAACTAAGTAATTGTACAAGAGCCAGGACAACAAGCGCTCCTGCCACCTGTAATGGACCGTCTGTCATCCCTTAGCTGACAGACGGGCCGAAATGCTTGCAACAATCAAAGCGGCCATCAACTCTCCGCTATGCTTGCTCTTCCGAGCAAGCGCGTAGTCGTTGAGCAGCGTCTTCCGGAGTGATATCCCGCTGCGGCATACCGAGCATCTCAAAGCCCACCATGAACTTTCGCACCGTGGCCGAGCGCAGCAGCGGCGGATAGAAGTGGGCGTGGAAGTGCCACTCGGGATAGCCTGACTCACCCGTTGGACTCTGGTGAAAGCCCATCGTGTAAGGAAAGCTAGTCTGAAAAAGATTATTGAAGCGCGTGGTCAGCCGCTTCAGTGCATCGGCCAATCCGTCCCGCTCGTCATCGTTCAGCTCCGGCAACGCTCCGAGATGACGGCGCGAGAGCAGCAACACCTCAAAAGGCCAGGTCGCCCACCATGGGACGATAGCCGCAAAATGCTCGTTTTCAAAAATGACACGCTCCCCGGACGCGTTCTCGGCAGCCAGATAGTCGCAGAGCAAGCAGTGGCCGGTGCGGCTGAGATGTTCGCGCTGGGCTTTGGTCTCGGCGGCCGGTTCGTCAGGCACAAAGCTGGTAGCCCAGATCTGGCCGTGGGGATGCGGGTTGCTCGAGCCCATCATGGCCCCGCGGTTTTCAAAGATCTGCACGTATTCGATCCAGTCCAGAGCTGCAAGGTCCGTGTATTCCTGCGTCCAGGCGTCCGCCACGCGGCGAATCTGGGCACGCGTCATGCTGGCCAGCGTCAGGCTGTGGTTGGGATGAAAGCAGAGCACCTTGCACAAGCCGCGCGCGGCCCCGGCCGCCAGCAGTGGTGAGGCTGACTGCTCGATCACGGACGGCGAATCAGGCAACAGTGCGGAATAATCGTTGACAAACGAAAAGACGCCTTCATACGCGGGATTCACGGCTCCGCCTGCCCGTTTGTTGCCGGGGCACAAATAGCACTGCGGATCGTAAGCGATCTCCGGGGGCGCAGCCTTCTGGCCCACCTCTCCCTGCCAGGGACGTTGTGTGCGGTGCGGCGAAACCAGAACCCAGGACTGCCGCAAGGGGTTCCATCGCCGATGCGGAAACTGATCAATCTTTTGCATACGTACTCCCAAGAATATCTTTCTGTAGAAGAGTGTGAACAGCGTGCCTATCGTTGCCGATAAGCCGCTGAGGGGCACTGGGAACTTACGGCTGGCCCCGAACCACTGACCAGGCTCCAAACGTGGATATATGTGAGGATAGTTCTACCATAGACCGCGTTACAAGATTCCGGCGCCTGCAACTTGTTCTTATGGTGTGTAGAAACTCGCACGAAAACAAAATCTTATCAATCCTACTTTCGGCGGATACATCCCGATATAGGCGAAGGGTAGGATATTTTCGGCTCGGAAATCTTCATTCCAACTGAGTTGGCAACGGCTGATTGAGACCGGAACGGAGAACTCTGAGCATTCACGGCGCGGTCGAGTGATCGAAGGATTGAAAGCAGCTTCAAAATACAACCGCAAGCAGCTTTACAGTCGCAGCTACTCACTCTACGCATTGCCAGGAACTTGCTCTAGGAGGCAGTTGTGATATTAGTCAAACGAAATTATGTACGCACAGTCTTGTTCATCATCCTCGTTGGTGTCGTTGGCTCAGGGCTTCTCGCCTATGGACAAGGCACCAGCGCCAGCTTGACGGGCAACGTCACCGATCCGGCCGGAGCGGCTGTGGCCGGAGCGACGGTAACCGCTACCAACATCGACACAAACTTTACGCAGTCAACTCAGACGAACAGCATTGGCGTATACCTGATCCGGCCTTTGCCGATCGGCAATTACGCGCTGACCATCGAGGCCGCCGGATTTGCCCGCTATGTGCAGAAGGGCATCGTCCTCACTGTAGGCCTGGCTGCAACGCAGGATGTGCGCCTCACGGTTGCCGCAGGCAAGGCGGAGACAATCTCTGTCACCGCCGACGCCGAGCTGATCAACACCTCGTCGGCTGAACTGGGATCGACGGTCAATGAAGCCGCCATCGCGGCGCTGCCGCTCGACGGGCACGATCCTTCGAGCCTTGTCTTCCTGATCCCCGGCTCGGTTGACGTCCAGAAGCATGGTGGTGAAACCATCCAGACCGGATTCTCTTTCCCGACCGAGACCGGCGCCGGCATCGGAAGCGGCCGCAACGGCAGCACGTTTTATATGCTCGATGGCGTCACCAACATGGACAACTACGACGGGCTGACGGTTCCGTTCCCGAATGCCGACGCGACGCAGGAGTTCAAGGTCATCACCAGCAACTACGGCGCGCAGTATGGCTTCGCGCCCAGCGCGGTAGTTTCCATCGCCACCAAGAGCGGCACCAACCAGTTCCACGGCGGCGCCTTCTGGTACGTCCGCAACAACGACCTGAACGCCACCAACTGGTTCAGCCAAACGGCCGATACGCTGCGGCGCAACCAGTATGGCTTGTTCGGCGGCGGGCCGATCAAGAAGGATAAGCTCTTCATCTTCGCCAACTACCAGGGCACCAAGATCATCTATAACTCGACCGATACGACCACCACCACACCGACCGCAGCCATGCTCACTGGCGACTTCAGCGGCCTGGGCGTAGACCTGGGCGGTCCCTTCAAATTGAACCCTGCAACCGGCAATCACGACCAGCTCGATACCAGCCTTACAACTTCTGCTTGTGAATACTCCTCTACAGCATCATGCAGCGGTGTTGTTCCAGTGCAGTTATCGCCAGCCGCGGTTTATTTTGCCAAATATGGCATGATCAGAGGCACCCTGGTGCCTAACAGCGCGGCTCTGAAGCCCGGGTTGCAGCGGGAAAACGGCGATATGATGTACACCTATCCCACCGTCCACGACAACTACAACGAGGGCACGGTCAAGGTGGACTACAACCTCTCGCCCTCGCAGACCCTCACCCTGCGCTCGTATACCAACGAATTCAGTTCTCCGTCGAGCGACGTTCCGGGCAACATGGAGAGCGCCTACAATCACGGCTCGTGGACAGCCAGCTTCTGGCAGCAGATGTATGTTTTCAACAACCTGCTGCAGCACACCTGGACGATCAACCCGAAGACGGTCAACACCATTTCGGTCTTCATGAACCAGCAGACCGCGCACAGCGGGGCCCAGGAGCTGGGCAGCGACGGAAAGGCGATGTGCTTCTCCAATAACAGCGCGGATTCTAATTTTGCTGGTATTGGGGTCAACGAACCCACGGGCAGTTGCTACATGGGCGCGCTGCGCATCAACTCGAACTACGGCTTTGAGAGCGGCTGGGATGAGCCCTCGTCGGAAGTCCGCAACACCCTGGGCCTCACCGATACACTCAACAAGGTCCTCGGCAAGCACTCGATCACTGCGGGCATCGACCTGTTGCATCAGCATGCGGTCGAGAATACGGCTTATCCGACTCAGCCGATGATCGGCTTTGGAAGAAATGGAACAGCCGCGGCCAAGAGTGCCTTTACCAACAGTTCTAGCGGATACCTGGCCGACTTTATGCTGGGCTACGCATTGGGGTATATGCAGGGCGCCGGCGAAATCGCCGATGTGGCCGGCTGGCAGGTTGGCCCCTTCATCCAGGACGACTGGAAGGTGAGTCCGAATCTAACCATCAACCTGGGCCTGCGCTGGGATCCGAACACTCCGCCCGTTTCTAAAAACGGCCGCGGCTCTGCCTGGGTTCCCGGCACGAATAGCCTCGCCGGTTTCGCGAATAGCGTGCCCGGCCAGCAAAGCATCGTGTATCCCAACGCTCCCGCGGGACTCCTCTTCCCCGGCGACCCCGGCGTGCCCGATACCCTGATGGACAGCGACTACGGTTACTGGGAGCCTCGCATCGGCCTGGCCTGGCAGCCGAAGTTCCTGCCCAAAACCGTCATCCACGCCGGCTTCGGCATGTTTACCGGTCCGTTGCAGTACTCGGAATACAACCACGCCGCCGACGTCGCCCCCTTCAGCCCCACCTTTAACTACTCGGGTTGGGCTTGGGACGGCACTTGCGGCGCTACCACGTGTCCCGACTCTGTTGCCAAAGGCGCGATCATCGCCTTTGATAATCCTTGGGGCAGCAACGCTGCTTTCCAGGATTCCTATGGCCAACCAATTACTGGTGGTTTTACCAGCAGCCCCTTCCCAGGCACATTCCCCTGGGCTTCGACCACCTACAAGACCAAGCCTGGGAAAAACGTAGCCATTCCCACAGGCCAGCAAGTCGGCCAGAGCTTCGCGCGCAACTTCAAGCTGCCCACGGTCTACGCCTGGAACTTGTCGGTCGAGAACCAGCTCACCCCGACGACGGCCCTCCGCGTAGCTTATGTGGGCAACGAAACCGATCACCTGTCGGTGCTCATCGACGATAACCCGCCGTATGCTAATAAGAATCCAAGCACCGGCGCGCAGTTCTCGCCCGCCAAGTTTTACGTGAATTCAAACATCGGGGACATCTACGAAGACCAGAGCTGGGCGACGGCGAGTTACAACTCGCTGCAGGTCAGCCTGGATCAACACGTGTGGCACGGCCTTCAGGTCCAGTCCAGCTTCGCGTGGTCGCATACCATCGACATTACCGGCTCCAGCAACGTCTCGTACGGCAATCCGGCACTGGGCAATCCGATCAGCGCCAAGTGGAACCGCGGCAACTCCAGTGCGGACGTGCCCTGGGCCTGGAAAACCAACTTGATCTACCAGGCACCCTCGTTCAAGGAAAAGGGCAAGCTGGTGGAAGAGACAGTCGGCGGCTGGCAATTGAGCGGCATCATCACCTGGCAAAAGGGCAGCCCGTTCTCGATCGGCCAGTGGAACACGGACCCCGGAGTCGGTATGTGGGATAACCGCGCCGATTCCGTTTCCGGCGTAGCCCCCAACATGGGCAAGGGCAGCCACTGGGATTGGGTCAACCCGAACAAAGGCTACTTCAACACGGCCGCCTTCACCCTTCCCACCTCCTGTGACGACCAAACACCGGGATGGTGCGGTTTCGGCGACACCGGCAAGAACGCTTACTGGGGACCGGGCGTCTTTGGCATTGATGCATCGATCATGAAGAACTGGACTCTGAGGGAAGGAAAGACCTTCCAGTTCCGTTGGGATGCCTTCAACGCCACCAACCATCCGAAC
>Ga0255354_1001454_pt1 | contig 13637 bp, 16 predicted proteins | sample HBST50metaG_FD_189942 | JGI IMG/M metagenome (GOLD analysis project Ga0255354, IMG submission 189942) | Peat soil microbial communities from Stordalen Mire, Sweden - H.B.S.T50 | ecosystem: Environmental > Terrestrial > Soil > Wetlands > Peat | place: Sweden: Norrbotten County, Stordalen Mire...
CATGCAATTAAACGTATTCGCATGAAAACTGGAACAGCCAGCTGAAGCTACCTCTCGGTCAGAATGCGACCCACAGTCTCAGATAGCCGCGAACCTGACCGGCCGGCATGAATTGCAAGCATAAACCAGCCATTCTGGCCAGTTTATGCTTGTAGTGACATCGTGTCTCATGCCGCCGCAGGCACCTCCATGTACGCAGACATGCGGGAGAGGATGTCATCGACCGTTGGAGTGCCTGGTGCCTCCTCCGACACGTTGGCTTCGCGATCACGCAGAACGCTGTCGATCTCGGCAACGATCTCCGCGGCATCGGTTGCCGTGGCCATTCGCAGCAGGTCGTGCTTCTTGAGGTCTTGCGCCGTAAAGCCGCACAGCCGTTGCCTGATCTGTTCGGCGAAACGGTTCAGGTCGGCATCATTATTCACGTTCAGGCGAGGCAGCAACTCCACCAGGTCGAAGACATTCGTGACCATCGTCGCGTGGAAGCGGGACTCCGGCTCGTTCAAACGGTCCACCATGTGCGAAACCACATCCCTGAGCCGCTTCCACAAATCCTCAGTCCCGCGCGTCAAGGACTCTCGAACATTGGCATCGATCTCGCGGGCAACGCGCGCCTGCTCCTCGGCCGACATCTGCACGCGAAAGTCGTTGCCAGTCGGGATGGGAAGTATCTCCAGCTTCACGCCGAACTTCTTGCGCAGTTTGTCGGCGGCGGGATAGTCTTCCTCTCGAAACAGGCCGTTCAACTCCGGGCGCACCTGCTCGATGTACTGCGGATAGACCTGAAGAAAACCTTCCACACCTTGCTCAAAGCTGGCCTCGAACTCGCGCATCCGTGCCGTCAGATCGAAGTAGAGGTTCGATGGCAACAGGCGAAATCCTTCATCGGACCACGGCAACGTGATCTTGTAGAAGTACTGACGCACCTGCCCAGCCAGTGTGCGCAGTTCATCGAGTTTGTCGGCGCCGCGTAGCAACTGCTTGTTGTAGCGGCCCGCGCCCTGGTGCGCTCCGTGCTGATCGGCAACGTCGCGGCTGATCTTGCGGTCGTGTTTGACGGCTGTCCAGATGCTGATGTGGATGGCGGCGAGCATGGCACGTTCGGTAATCATTGGATGGCCTCCGAGTGTTGCACAACGAAGCGAACAAACTCCGGCGTGTGGGTGATGGCGGTGTCCCGCGCCGCCGCATCGCGCATCGCCATGACGCGCATTTCGGTTGGCATACGGTCGAGGTACTTGAGCCCCCTGGCCACGGAATTGTCTGTCATGGCCCGGCCCAGCGCCGTGGCAATTGCGATCTGCGCCGAGGTCTCTGTGGGAAGCGGCGCTGTCTCCGGGTTGAGCAGAATCTCGTCGATCGACGGCAACTGCCGAAAGAGTCGCAAGAATGCAATCAACTCCGCTGCCGCCGCCGGCCCCACCGTGCCGTCCAGCAGCTGCGCCTCGAACTCACTCGCGCCTAAAAGGAAGGTGGTCTTCTGCCGGTTGGCAATGCCGCGCAGAACATTGGAGGCCATCTCCCAGGATCGGGGAGTTGGCCAGGCATTGGCGTCCGAGGTGGCATCGGCGGTGTGCAGCAGGTCCGGCTTGAAGCGCAGAAATGCGATGATCTCCGGCCGAACGCCCGCGCCCACGGCCCACTTGCACCAGTCGTTGAGATCGGCTTCAAGTTCGAGATGGACGAAACGATTCCGCAACGGCCGCGGCATCGAGAAATGAACGCCCCGCTCGGAGGCCGGATTGCCAGCGGCGATGACGACCCAGCCGTCTGGCAACACATACTCCCCCAATTTGCGGTCGAGCACCAGTTGGTAACAGCCGGCCTGCGTCATCTGCGGCGCCGAGGTTAGCTCATCGAGAAACAGGATGCCCTTCCCTGCGGTGGGAAGGAACTTGGGAGGCACCCATTCGGTCTGATCCTCTTTGATGCGGGGCAGCCCCCGCAGATCGACTGGATCGAGTTGCACTGCACGAACATCAAGGAACTCAAAGTCGAGATCGTTCGCGACCTGCGCGACGATTTGCGATTTTCCGACGCCGCACGCGCCCCAGATATGCAGAGGCACATGTTCACCGATCAGCGCATGAAGCGCCTCATACAGCTTGGATGGTTTCATTTGGATTCACCTCTGGCGGAATACTGGTTCGGGTGTGAAGAATGGCCAGTCGGCCCTCGATTTGGGGATGCGTTCGATTGCCGTGCTGGCCGCTTTGGAGCGGAACAGCGACGACGATATAAACTGATTTCTGAATGAATTCATCAAGAGATCAGCACCTCGATGCACTTCAGTCCGCGCTCAAGGCGGCCCGTGAGAACGAGAACCGGTGGATGGAAATCTCTGCGGAGTTCTCCACGGATGCTGAACGGATGGAGCAGTGGTCCAGCACTGCGAGACTCAGACGGCTCGAAGTCGAGCGGATCCAGGGGCTTCTGGCCGGAGCGGCGGAATCTTGTGGCTTGGCGCAACCGGTGTCCAGCGAAACGGTTGAAGCGAAAAACAGAATGGGAGAGACGACATGAACGAAGCTGAAATGAAAGCAGAGTTGGAGCGTCTGCGGGCAGAAAACGCAAAGCTCAAGAGCAAGGATTCAGCAGGATTGAGTCTCAAGGTCAGCGAGAAAGGTGCCGTATCCCTCTACGGAATGGGACGTTTCCCCGTCACGCTCTACAAGGAACAGTGGCTTCGCATTCTTGCCAGCGCTCCTGATATCGAAACGTTCATCCGGGAAAACGACAGCAAACTCAAGACCAAGGAATAGCGACGTCCGCGACATCCTTCTGAGACGCACCCCGAGTGGTAAGGCGATTTATCATTCGTCCAAAGTGAGTATCGGTAAAGTGAAGCGCGTTTTTGTTTCTCAATCGTGCGCGACAATCAAGCCAAGGGCATGTCGACGGCTGGCACGTTACACGGCCAAGTGCGGAGGAATCCGTCCGGAAAAAGGTCCTTCGTGGAACTCCCTATAATGGAGGCGCGAATAATTGCACATAGCGTTTTCATCAGCTACTGCATTGCACCCGTAAATCTGTGGAGGCGGACGGTCGATGAACAGATTGAAAATGCCCGCCTGGTCCTTAGCATGCGGATTGGTCCTCTTGCAGATGATCCTGGTTGCGATCATCGTTCATGGCGAGTCGCTCACCTTCGATGAGGGCGACCATATTTTCGCCGGCTACATGATGTGGCATAGCGGCGACTACGGTCTGAATCCCGAGCATCCGCCGCTGGTGAAGTTGGTGGCCACCCTGCCTCTGCTGCAGGAGAAGCTTTGGGTGCCTCTGCTGCAACAGCGAATGTTCAAGGGTGAGGCATACCAGGATGGCCGTGATTTTATGGAACGTAATGATGGCCCAAGGCATCGCCTGCTCTTCGGCATGCGCCTGGCAGCAGGTGTCTTTGCCGTGGGCCTCTCAGTGATGGTATTTCTGATGGGGAGCAAGCTCTTTGGCGAGTCCGCTGGTTTGCTGGCTTTGCTCTTGGTGGTCTTCGAGCCCAATGTATTGGCCAACAGTGATCTGGTCACAACCGATATGGGAGTCGCTTGCTTCTTTCTGGCCACAATCTATTGCTTCTACCGTTACGCAAGGCAGCCATCTGTGATTCGTCTGTTGCTGACCGGCTTGGCAGCAGGACTCACGCTGTCGGCCAAGCACAGCGGGATTTTGCTGGCTCCGATGCTGCTGGGATTGACGCTGGTAGAGATCGCCTGTGCCGAGCGGGGACGGCGCAAGCGGATGGCTGGGACACTGTTTGGCGGATTGGCTGCCATCGTGGGCCTCGCGGTTGCGGTGCTCTGGGCTTTTTACGGTTTTCGCTATGCGGCCAGACCGGCAGGGCTGGTGATGAACCCGACGCTGAGCGAATACGCTGCACCCCTCACGGGGCTGAACAGTTGGGTGATAGGACATCTCGCCAACTGGCGGTTGCTGCCAGAATCCTACCTGATGGGGATCACTGACATTCACTATGCAGCGCAGCAGTATCCCATCTTCCTGCTAGGGCACGACTATGCTCACGGTGTTTGGTGGTACTTTCCAGTCGCGCTGTCCATCAAGACCACTCTGGGCTTGATCGGTCTGGTGGTTTTGGCCGGTATTGCGCTGATAAGCAGGCGGCTCAGGCAGAGAAGAGAATTGGCGTACCTGATTGTGCCGGGCGCTATCTATCTGACTGTGGCGATCCTCAGCGGTATGAACATCGGCACTCGTCATGTCCTGTTCTTGTATCCACTGGCCGCGTTGCTGGCAGCAGTGGGTCTGATAGCGCTCGCGCAGCATAACCGGCGCTGGATTTGGATCGGTGGAGGATTGGTGGCGTGTCATGTCGTTTCTGCCCTGGCTGTGTTTCCGGCTGAGATGGCGTACGCCAACGAAGCCTGGGGCGGAGCGGCAAACACACACAAATACCTGAGCGATTCCAGTGTGGATTGGGCGCAGCAACTGCCACACGTCAAGCAATGGGTTGACGCCCATCCTGGCGAGGAGTGCTGGTTCGCCTATTCCGCTTATCCGGATCTTCGTCCGCAAGCCTACGGCATTCCCTGCCACCCGCTCCCCACGGCCCATACCGGATGGGAGATCCTGCCGGTCGACGTGCCAGAAACCATCCATGGCAACCTCCTGTTAAGCGCAGACGATCTGGAAGCCTGCGACTGGCCCAGCGACCAGTTGAATGTCTTCGAGCGATTTCGGTGGATGCCGATGGCGGAGCAGATCGATCACAGTGTGTTTGTGTTCCATGGCGATTTCCATGTGCCGGAAGCGGCGGCGTTGGGAGCGGTCCAAAAGTCGAATATCCTGCTGAGGGAGAATAGGCCCGCAGACGCTTTGGTTGCGGCAAAGAAGGCTGTCGCTTTGCAACCGGAGAATTTGCTGGCGCAAATGGCCTTGGGAGACGCCCAGACGGCATTAGGCGACAAAAATAGTGCACGAGCCGCTTATGAATTGGCGCTGGCGGCGGCGCATCGATTGGAAGCCGACGCCCAGCCGCTGTTTATGCCGGATTTAGAGCAGAAGCTGCATCCATGACATCGTCATAACTTAAGCCGTGAAGTTTCTCTTTACATCCGAAGTCGATAGGGAAGTTGGCCTAATCGCAGAACCTCCGTTACGCTCCAGAATCGGTCCTTTCGGAGACTTTGCCGGTAGCCCGGTGTCTTGAGGGCTATTTCACCCAAGAAGAACTCCCTTAGCCGCGCAGCGGCACTCTTACCCGAGCGCAAAGGACGAGTCACCCAGCAACCCGGAATTTGTAACGCGAAGCCGCATAGGGCTCCGCGAAATGCCAAGACCCGAAAAATCAACTGTTCCCAACAGCCCATTGCGCTCAATAGGAGCGCTATCGGCATTTTCACACAGATTTCGGACATGTGGCTGGCCACCCGAGTCCCTCTTGAAGAAAGGAATGGTGACCGTCAGGCCGCGTCATCCAGTTCTTCGAATTCTTCGGGCTCGTCGTCGTCGACCTCTGCAAATCCTGGGTCTTCGTCGGATTCTGCAGGTGTGACGGTGGCTGTGGCCGCCGGTGCCGGCATATCGAATAAGCTTGCGGGCTTCTGGGGTGCGGGCTTCGCTGGCTCAGTGGGCTTGGCGGTTGGGGCATACTGAGTGACTTCCGTATTCGGCGGGGCTGTCTTGGTCGGTGTCTTCGCCTTTGCGCGCGCCTCGGCCTGGGCAGCCTTGGAAGCCGCATCCATCTCGGCCTTGGCCTTCTCCAGTGTGTTCTTCATCTGGAGATGGGAGCCGACGAAGCTGATGATGGTCGTGGACAACTCGGCGTCGAGGTCCTCGGCAGTGCCGGTGACGCTGAGTGGGGTGGTAAGAGCGTCATTGTCGCCGTCTTTGAGCTTCTTCGGCACAATGTTCACCCGAATCTGATCTGCATCAATAAGCGTGACCGTGAGCAACACTGCGCGGTCGCGCAGGACTGGTACGAGCTCTTTGAACATGATTACTTCTCCTCTCATGGGTTCCGATTTGTGGTTGGTGGCCGCTTTCTCACTGGCTTCTTGAGTTCTGGATCATCCCACAGCATGGTGTACCGCTGCCCCAAAGCCAGGTTCTCGACATAAGCTCCTGAATCGTTTTTGCGCTGCCACAGAAGGCGATAGAGCGTATTGACTGCCGATTTCATCATGGCCTTCATCTCGTCGTCCGAGATGTGCGATACCAACGGATTGCCGCTGCAAACCGCGCACGGTTTCCCCGCGTGCAAGACTTCAATCGGCCCATTACGAAAGGCCAATGCAACCATCGCTTTTGCCTCGATAGCAAGGGCATGGTCGAGAGTCATTTCCATGGAGAGCCTCCGATAATCTCCCACAATACATCCTGCGCGGGAATGGCGCATCAATTCCCGTTCTGGGTATTTACTTCACGCCACCAACCACAATAGGTTGTGGTAATGTCGTGCCAGCGGCGAGGGTTGTTATAGGAGAGTAGCGCGGACACTTAGAGATTCGGCGACTTTGCCGAGTTTTCCGTCAAGAGTCCATATTTGGGTGCCCGGAGTTGCCAGACAGGAGGCAATCAAATGTGCGTCCGTCAAGCCGATCCCCTTCGAGGCAAATCCCCGAGTTTCGATCATGTGCCGAACATCCTCCAACCGCACCGGGCGGATGGAAATCAGTTGGTCCAGATACGCCAGTGTTTTTCGGCGTTCCGGCAACGTGCCGAGCGCCAACTCCGCAATCAAGAATGGGTGAATGCAGAGTTGGTCATTGGCAATCAATGTGTCCAACTCTGCCTTGTAAGCGCCAGTACGAAACATGGCGATCCAGATTGAAGTGTCCGCGAGAATCACTGTTCGTCTACTCGCAATCTCCGCACGTCTTCAATGTTGGGGGCGGTGCCAGCCAGCGCCAGAAGCCTGCGACCGGCTTCCCGCGCAATCAACGACTTTAACGCGGCACGAATCAATGCCGCTCTTTCCGTCAAGCCACTATACTCTTCCGCCGTTCGTAACAGATCGTCGTCGAGCGATACGGTTGCTCTCATATTTCCTCCATGCACCAATTATAGCACCGATCTGCATATTAAAGTGGTGTCCATTAGGCAAGATTGCCGCGTTCCCGACATACCGCCGGGCTCTTCGCGACGTTACCTGCCGCAGACCGTGTTTACTTTAAGTGCGTTGCGCCCCGTGTCGGCGATGACAATCGGACACGTCATTTGGGCTATACGCTCTCCCTCTTGTACAAATCCTTGTGCTAACAGAGGGGTCACTCAGGATGTCGCCACTCTCACCGAGGTAGGCCGTCCACATGGGGTGGCCGCAGCCACATTGAAGAAATAGGTGTAGGGCTTTTCGATTCCGTCTTGGATCAACCGGCCTCCTTGCTCCAATCGAGTCAGCACGTAAAATTGTGTCTCGGATAGCGGTTTACAGGGAAGCTTCGCTTTCATCGGCCTTTCTTCTTCAATAATGGTAGCGTGCAGCGTCTTCATGGGCTTTGCTCATTAACCCTACTCAGGCACCGTAACTGTTAACCGCTACAGTACCATTTCGATGTCGTGCTTATACAACCTACTGTGGTTGGTGGCGTGAGGTAAATACCCAGCATTCCCGTTGAACGATGCAGACACGAGCCGGGCGCTTCTCTTCGTCTTCGACCACAGTTGGGGATCGATGGGCAACGCACTGATGGCTCCTCGTTCAGCGTTGAAAAACCCGCCGTGATGCGTTAGCTTTCCGTAGCGAAAGAGCCGCGCCAGCATAGCCAGAGCGGCTGATGCCAGAGTCTGATTGATGAAGGGCTCTTGACGGTCCAACGCCTCAACGGCGGAGCAACTTGGCAACGGGTCTTCACCAGCCTCGGCGTCGATGATCTCTGGATACAATTCGCTCACGGTTCGCAGTCGGGCAGCCTTCCTACGATTGCGCGCGTTCAATGGCTGGCCGAGAACAAACTGGCCACTGGCAGCGTTGTTGCCTAGATCGAGCCAATACGCAGTGCGGTTCCTGGCTTTGGTCAGTGCGCGCGCAATAATGCTTCGTGCCGCTCTGGTGTCCACGCAGCCAATCAGTAGATCGATGGACCGGTCGTTGATTCGGTCGAAGGTCTGCTCATCGAAGTAAGTCGGCTCGGCCCGCCACCGCGTACCCCAAAACAGGTTGATACGATTGATCAGCACGGTCGCCTTGTTCTGTCCGATGTCGGAGACTGAGAAAGGTTGGCGCACACAATTCGTTTCCGAAACTGTGTCGGCGTCCATCATGACCACTTCCAGCCCCGGTGACCGTCCCCAGACCCGCATCGCCTGGTCGAGATAGGGCAGGCCCATGACGATGGCGCTGCCTGTTCCGCCCGCACCGACGACCAGAACGCGCACCGGTTTCTGGTCCAGCAGATCGCTTGGAAGCACGTGTTCGATGCGCATATCAGCCCCTCTCTCTACGCACGAACTGCGCGAGCGTCTGCGGAAGGACGATGAGTGATTCGACTGGGAACTTCTGGCGCTTGCCAGTCAGGCCACTCCACAGCCCATCGAATCCGCCCTCATGGCGTGTCAGGCGGCCAATGTTAGCGTGCGTGAAGGCGCTCTCGTAGAAGCCGCGCTCCCAAGCTGGAATGGATGCAACAGACGCGCTGTCCGGGCGTCGCATGCTTCCGGTGCAAACGCGCCCATCGTCCGAAAGATTCCAAAAGGGCGCAACGGCAAGTTTCGTTGAACTATCAGGGCGCTTGCTCTCGGTGAGTGCCCGAATGTTGATTTCTCCATTCGAGACCCGCCAGACCAATGGAGGTTGCGGAAACATGCAGCCATTCAGCTTCGCGGCCTTGCCTTCGGAGTTCTCGTAGAACATCTGGCGGCACCGCGCAGGAGTCCACCAGACGATCATGCGGTCCGCCTTGGCCAGGATGTTGGCCGGCAGCACTTCGGCCTGTACGCTACCACTGAGGGAGCACATCAGAGACTCGATGAATGCTACGGTGAGCGGTTGCGCCGGACCGAGCGTGGGCGGCGCATCCTTGCGGGCGGTCACGTCGTGGCGTGTAATGAAACTGCTTTGGCGGTCGCGATAAATCAGCAATGCCTCATGCAGCTCGAAGCGATGGTTCTCACCGATCGATAGATGTACCTGCATGGCATTTCTCCTGAATCTCCTCGATCAGCTGGAAGAGTTCACAATTGAGCGCAATAAAGCGATCCACGATGCGGAGTGCGTGTCTGACTTCATCTGCCTTCCCCGGCGAGAAGACAACGCACACGGTCGGCTCTGCGGTGCCCTCCATCATGTATTGGCCCTCTTCGTCGAAGCAGGCGGTGATGGCGTCGTGCTCTTTGAATGCAACAAGCAACGACGGCAAGGGAGGATCGTCGTAGTAGCCGTATTCGAGGATCTCCCGCGACTGCTTGAGTTGAAGTCGCGACAGGCACTGAATGCGCCGCAACTGCTCAAACCAAGAACTAAATTTGCCATTGCGAAACCTGCGCAGCAGATTGCGGTCGCGTGCTTTCCAATCAGGAGATTCGCGTTTCTGCGCCTTTCGGATGCACTCCGGCAGCGCCTTCTCAACTTCTGGAAACTCATACTGCCCTTGGTTCTCTGCATCATCCTCTGCGGCATAATCGCGCATCCGCTCCTCGTACATCAGCGCATTGTCGTGGTTGTAGATCCACATCACGCGATAGAGCGCGAAGGTCAGCGCCCAATAGAACGCTGCGCCCAGCCCCTCGGCCTCCGCCTCCAGTGCATCGAGCGCCGGTCCAATCCTGAAGTACCCCGATCCGCCACACTCGACGGTGACAACCAGTTGCCCACTTTCAAGTTCCACATCGCTTCCCGCGCGGCCGAGTTGATCACTCACTTCAAGGTGATACTCGACATTGCGTTGCAGCAGGTCGCCGCGCTCGATGCCAATCGCGCTCATCATGGCGTGCTGCGCGAATGCAAGCGCGTTATTGCCAGATTTCTTCCAGGTCTCCGCAGTTCCCAATCCCTCTCTCACCAGTGCGGCGCAGAGTTCATAGACCAGTTCGGCATTGACCTCATGGTTATACTCGGCGCGTACGCCGGCGAGCGATGGCAATGCCTGTCCGAAGGCTGGTGCAAGCGTTTCTATCCCAGAGGCGGAAGCAGATCCGTTGGCGTCGGGAGCCGATAACTTCCCGATGCCACATATTTCCTGATTGCCTCTGAGACGGCTTGCGCGAGATCGCAGGATTCTTTGCATTGAAGATGCCTCGCCAGGATCAGGTTGGCTTCCGGTGGCGGTTCCGCGGCCTTCCTGAGAAACAACGCCACCAGTTCTTCTTGCGACAAAGCGGGCGCGGGCACGGTTCACCCCTTCGAGCCGATCGCACGGCTGAAGGTATAGCGCAGCGTGGTCCCGGTGTCTTCTGGGCCGGTGAGCGTTGCAGTAGCCAGTTCCGGATACGATGGAACCAGCAAATCACGAACTTGCTCGACGCTCATCTGTGGCGCCGGGTCTGGAATGCGAACGCCGTTGTAGTTGAACTCACGCAACAGTACTTCTGCTTGGAGTTTGGCCATTGCAGTTTATCTCCTTGTCTGCGGATTTCGAGATGAATCGATGTTGTGGTTAGAAGAGGCTGGCTTGCACGGGCATTCTTGCCCTGACTACCTCCTGCGCGGCTGATGACGGAATGGAAGGGGCCGAGTCCGCATCTGGCTGATGGCCGGATATCGTTCGATACTTCGCTTCAAGCCGCTTGAGCGTTTCCATCTCGCCGGAACGCATAGCCTCGGCAGCGCGCAGTTCATAGCGAGCAAGATAATTGCGCTTGCGAATCTCTTGCTGGATGGCGCGCTCAACATCGGAGAATGTGTACTCCGGATCGCCCCAACACGGCCAGGCGAGCGTATGAAGCAAGAACCGTAACCGATCGGCATCCGATGTAAACCATGTTGCATAGAACCCCTGGGCATCGTAGTGAGCAATATGCGAGAAGCACATCGAAAGGCGGTTATAGAAGCTCTTGGAAAATGCAGTGTGCGCCCACTCTGATTCGATGAAATGCAAGAAGGCGTTGCCAAAATCAGCTTTGTCCTGAGCCGATGAAAACTTCGTCGGCACAAACTCCGAGGGAAGAAACGGTCCTTTCGGCATGGAGAGTCTCCATGCAACAGAGAGGGCCAGCTTTCGCTGGCCCTCTTTGTTGCCTTTGAATGCGCACCGGCACACGCCGGTATCGCTGGAACGATTCTCCCATTGGCTACGCTACCACCGTTCGCAGCCATTGGGAAGTCTTTTGATCAACAGAATCAGGGAGACAACCTCAGCCGAAGAGGGAGAGTTGCACGGCTGGTTCTGATCTCGTGGACCATGGCGAGGACTTCTTGCGTACCTTTGCGCTCGCTTGAGGATCAACAAGATGAATGCCAGCGCGTTCGGCTGCTGGACCTACCGGTTCGGTGACGGACAAGTCGAAGACAGGATTGTCGTCTTCCTCGACTTTCAACGCAGGTGGCTGTGGCAGCACCCGCTCCCGCTCTCTATCTAATTCACGCCACATCTGATCGGCGCTTGCTCCGACGCCAGCCTTCTCAACCAACTCGCGCGCCATGGCGCTCATCAGATCTTCGTCGGTGTCGAGCGATTGCAGACCTTCACCGGAGAACTTGCCCTCCATCATCAGTGCGACGAGCATCTTCTTGCCCATCAAACGGAGGCAGGTCTCCTGCATCGTCCCCGTATAGGTCACGAACTTTACGCGCACCGCATTCCGCTGGCCTATGCGCCAGGAGCGCCTGCTGGCCTGACGCAACGTATGCAGCGAGTAGCCGGTCTCATAGAAATACAGAGTTGGAAAGGCCAACAGGTCGAGACCTGTCTCCACCAACTTCGGGTGACAGATCACGACTTCAACTCCGCCCTTCAGTTGCCGCTCGTACCAATCCTCCCGCTTGTCGGTGGCAACCGAAGAGCGCAGCACAGCAACCCGGAATCCTGCCTGCCTGAGCACAGTCTCCAGCCGTAGTGTGACATCTTTCTCGCCAGTGTAGGTCGCATAGACTTGGCAGCGCCGTCCCTGCCGAAGCTCCTCACGCACGTCGGCAATGAGCGCACGTTCCTTCGCGTAGAGGCCGTCCTCCTTGAGGTTCTGCGGCGTCGTCACCAGGAACTTCACATACTCTTTGGTCTCTGGGTCAAAGGCCCGCGCCCAAATGTCTTCGAATTCGTAAGGGTGATCGGGATAGAGCAGCAGCGTGTTAAGCAGAATGCTCATCAGGCTTTTGTTGCCCCGATGCGACCGTATGGCCGACCGTATGTCCTCTTCGAGTTCTTCATAAGCTTTGGCGAGTTCCTCGTCCATCTCGACCGAAAGCACGCTCTCGTCGTAGCGCGGCAGGTTGTCCGCAATGTCTTCGAGCGAAAGAAACGCCGTCGTGTTCATCAGGAACTTGCCGAACAGCAGCGGCGACGCGCCCGGCTTCTTCAACACCTGGATCGTCTTCTTCGTTGCTCGTGAGCAGGCGTTGTCTGTCTCCCGCACTTTTTCGATGGTTTCCAGCACGCCATACTGCTGCTGAAAGTCGCGCCTCCCCTGACCGCCGTAGGCAAAGCCCTCGCCAGCCATCGTGTGCGGTTCCATGCGGTAGAAGATGTTGAAGAGATCGTCAGCATAGCCGCCCATCAAAGTTCCGGTCAGCGCGATCAGCCTTCTTGCCGCGCGTCCCAATACGCCGAGACCGTTACCTTGTGCCGTGTCGCCAGCTAACTGGTGCAATTCATCCGCGATGGCAAAGTCGAACCACCCGTCCATATACCGGCCGATGTACTCAATTGGTGCCATGCGCTGAATGCGTTCACGGTCCGCCTGCCAGAGTGCCGAATAGCGCATCGTGCCGCCCTGCGGCAGAGTGAGCGATTCAAAGAGCTTGATCTTGTCAACGAAGTCGAGATGGGTGAGCTTCTGCCTCTCCGAGTCCAGGATCGCAGCGCCTGTGTCGGGATTGATAACGCCTCCGAGATTCGGCCCGGACTTCGCTTTGAGGAAGACGTGCTCCCAGTAGTAGCCCAGCTTCCCCTTATCCTTGCCGGTGATGAACAAGGCTGGCGCGGGGCATCGCTTGCGCCACTCCTTGCGGCCCATGCGCCGCAAATCGGCGAGAGACAGGCGCATCCCCTCGTACACAATCTTGCCCTTGCGCAACTTGACTTCGCAGATGCCGTGCGGCTTCTTGGGATCGCCGCCGTTGCGCATATCCTCGATCAGAAAGGTCCTAGCGCGCGGCAAAGTCAGCAGAGCCTCACGCGCCCATTTGTGTGTGATGTGCGAAGGGCACATCACCAGCGTAGTGCTGGGCCGCCCTTCCGCCAGCACATGGATCGTCCCCAGCGCCATATATGTTTTACCCGCCCCACACTCGGCCACGATCCGCGCTGATTTGGCTTTGCGCAGGTACTTGGCCGTGCCTGTGATGGCGAGTGCTTGGGCTGGAAGCGCCTTTCGCAAAAGCGTTGCAATGCGCGGCGCAACAGGGTCTTTCGTGCCTTGAAGCGGGGGATAAGTTTCGAGAATTCTGGACCCAAGCTCGGTGGCGTGAGTGCGCAAATATGTGTAGGTGTCGGTTATGTTGTCATGGCTCATGAAATGCGCCTCTGTCTGGTTTACTTGCGGTTTGACGACCACATATTTCGACAGCTTATCGAGGTTCCAGCCGT
>Ga0255354_1001456_pt1 | contig 13631 bp, 9 predicted proteins | sample HBST50metaG_FD_189942 | JGI IMG/M metagenome (GOLD analysis project Ga0255354, IMG submission 189942) | Peat soil microbial communities from Stordalen Mire, Sweden - H.B.S.T50 | ecosystem: Environmental > Terrestrial > Soil > Wetlands > Peat | place: Sweden: Norrbotten County, Stordalen Mire...
GCGGTATCTCTTTGGGGCTCTACACCGCCGCCGATGTCCTTTCCATTCACTCCGCTCTGCAAAACCTGTTGTCGAGTCATGGCGCTCACGTAGACGGATTTTACTTTTGCCCCCACGGCAGAGGGGAATGCAACTGCCGCAAACCGCTGCCGGGCCTCTTTGAGCAGGCAGTGGCGGAATTTCCCGAAATCACCGCAGCCACCAGCGTAATGATTGGCGATTCCAAGTCCGATATGGAGTTTGGCCGCCGGCTGGGCATGACGGTTGTCTTTATCGACGGGGACCCCAAACGCCAGAATCCCGGCAATGAAGCTGCCGGGGATCTGGCTGATCTGCGTTTTCCGTCGCTCGCTGAAGCCGTGAAAGCTCTTTTGAAGCCGCGCTAGTACGCCTTCAAATCCAGAATGGCCTGGAGAATGTGCTCAGGCTGGGGCAGGATGGCGTCTTCCAACACTGGCTGGTAGGCGACAAACGTATCCATGGAGCCAATGCGCTTGACCGGCGCATCCAGGTCCTCAAAAAGCTCATCGGAGATGCGCGCGGCCAGTTCCGCGCCGTAGCCCCAGCTGATCATGTCTTCGTGGGCCACGATCACCCGGCTGGTCTTGCGCACCGAAGTGGCGATGGCTTCCCAGTCATAGGGCGCAATGGTGCGCAGGTCAATGAGCTCGACCTCGATGCCGTGTTCGCGATAGGCGCGCTCGGCGGCCTGCAAGGCGCGTGGAACAACCGCGCCGTAGGTGACCAGCGTAATGTGCGTACCAGGGCGAACGATCTTGGCCTTGCCGAAGGGAATGGCGAAGTCATGTCCTGGATACGGAGCGCGGCCATAGGTCTCGCGGTAGAGGCGCTTGTGCTCCAGAAACAGCACCGGATCGTCGCAGCGGATGGCGGTGCGCAGCAGTCCGTTGGCATCCAGTGCGTTGGAGGGAAAGACCACGCGCAGGCCAGGCAGGTGCGTGAAGATGCTTTCGCCGGACCCGGAATGGTAGATTGCGCCGCCTTTGAGGTAGCCACCGATGGGCACGCGGATCACGACCGGCGAGACCCACGAGCCGTTGGAGCGCCAGCGCATCACGGACAATTCATTGCGAATCTGGTGCATGGCGGGCCAGATGTAGTCGAAAAACTGAACCTCGACCACCGGCTTCATGCCACGAGTAGCGTAGCCGATAGCCCGGCCCGCGATATTGGCCTCAGACAGCGGAGAGTTAAAGACCCGCTCCGATCCAAACTCGGTTTGCAGGCCGTGCGTAATCTTGAAAACTCCGCCTTTGCCGTCGACTTCCACCAGCGCTTTTTCGCGGCTGGCGTCTGCCACATCCTCGCCAAAGACCACAATGCGGGGATCGCGGTGCATCTCGTCAAACAAGCAGGCGTTGATGAGGTCGGCCATGGTGCGGGGATCGCTGCCCTTGGCGCTGCCGGCCTTGCCGCCGCCAGCCTCGCCCGGTGCATGCTCATGCTCGTTGGCGAAAGGCGGATGGGTGGCGTCCAGATCCTCGGAATAAACGTGCTTGGTAATGTCCGCCACCAGAGGCAACGGAGCCAGCAAGGCGCGCTCGCCCGCTTCGGCAGCTTCATGGTCCTGGGAGTGCTCCAGTTCGACGATCTGCTCTTCGCGAAGAACGCCTTCGCCCAACAGACGCGCACGCATCAGGATGAGCGGGTCGCGCTGGTGTTCAGCTTCGCGCTCGGCCGCTACGCGATAGTGCCTGTCGTCGTCGGACAAGGCGTGCGAGTAAGGGCGCACCACATGACCATGGACAAATGCGGGCCCCTTGCCTGCGCGGCAGTGGGCCGCAGCCGCCTGAAAGGCCAGCAGAGAGGCTTCGGGATCGGTGCCATCCACTTCCGCAAAGAAGAAGTTGGGGAAATTGGCCACCAGCGTGGAGATGCTTCCGCCCGGCGTGTTTACCTCGACCGGCACGCTGATGGCGTAGCCGTTGTCTTCCACGCAGAAGATGACGGAGAGCTTCTGGTTGGAGGCAGTATTGAGGGCCTCCCAGAACTCGCCCTGCGAAGTCGAACCATCGCCCAGCGAAGTGAAGACCACCTCGTCGCCGTGAAATTCAACCTCGTGGAAGGCGCGGTAGTCGCCCTCAACCTTCTCTGCTGCTTCGGGATGATGGCTGAAGTAGCGGCCCGCCTCGGCGCAGCCCACGGCATGGAGCAGTTGGGTGGTGGTGGAAGAAGATGTGCTGACGATGTGCAGCGAGCGGCTGCCCCAGTGAGTCGGCATCTGGCGGCCGCCGCTGGCCGGATCGGTAGCGGCTCCCACGGCCTGCAACATCATGTCGTCGGGCGTAACGCCCAACCCCAGGCACAGTGCGCGATCGCGATAGTAGGGAAAAAACCAGTCGTAACCCGGACGCAGAGCCATCGCCGCGCCCACCTGGAGCGCCTCGTGGCCGGCCCCGGAGATCTGGAAAAATACTTTCTGTTGCCGTTTGAGCAGAATCTCGCGGTCGTCTATGCGGCGAGCAAGATACATCAGCCGGTACATTTCGATTTTCTGCTGCGGGCTCAGACTGCCTGAGGCGACAGCCGTCTCGGGCTTATGAGCTCTGGACGCTGCTAGTCCCATTGCCGTCACTCCCTAATAAGCGGTTTTTGTGAAAAACCAAGCCTGATTGTAACAACCTGGCCCGCTGAAGAACAGAAGCAAGCCCACCATGTGGATTCTCGCGGAGGCAGAGAAGACTCCGTTTCCGCGGGCCGGAAACCTACCTGAATGCTCGTTTGAGCGCAGGCTGCGGGCTTAAGGAAGATTATGGGAAAGCGGCGGCGGCCCCGTGAACACCGGTGTTCCGTAGATGGAATCGCTCATCCTGGTTTTCACACTGTGGGCCAGCCTTTGAATCTCGCCCAGTGTGCGCAACTGTGCCGGCGTCATCGAATCCGGGTTGGCCGCGCCAATCTCCGCATTGAACTTGCTGACCAGTTTCAGGAGCTTGTCCGCATCGGCGACCAAGGCTTTCTGACGGTCGGCATTGAGCAGTCGCCGGCGATGCTGCTCCATCGAAAGATCGGGCTGCTCAAATTGGATCGTCGAGCCGGCGGCTAGTTGTCCCAAGTGACCGGAACCCGACGGCTGCGTTTGTGAAGTCAAATTCTGCACGCCGGCAAGCAGGGCCAGCGGCGCCAGCCATAAGGCTCGGCGCACACCAGGCGAAACGCGCCGATGCTCTAGCAAGCGCAGTTCACCCACGGCGATCCTTCCCTGCAATCCATTGGATGTTCTGTTCCCCCGCCATTGCTTCAGTTGCCCCCCGCCGTGAGCTTCATCTTTTCCTTCATGTTGTGAGCCAGCCTCTCAATTTCGTCGGCCTTGCGAATCACGGAAACGGAGAGCATATCCTTTGTGGTTTTGTCGACTTCGGCCTTCAGGTCAGTCGCCAGTTTGAGCAGCAGGGTGCTATCCTCGGCAATCTGCTTTCTCCGCTCGGCGTTGGCTGCCGCATAATTCTGTTGTTTGGCCTGCTGCTCGCGCATCTTCATTTGCTCATTCATGTCAGGTGGGCGGTTGGCCTCAGGCAAGATGAGTGATTTGTTTGGATCGCCTGAAGTCGCATGCTGGCCGGGCGGAGCTGCGCCGACCAGGGCGGTCAGGGCCAAAAAGCACACAAAAACTCCCTTGTAGCGATTCTTGGCGAGGTTTATCGCTTCATTTGTGCCACCAGGTTTGCGGCGGCGATCTGAGCTTTTGGTGAATGGCATGGGGATCCTCCTTTGCAGGCCGGTGAAACGAGGCCTTTCCTGGGGAAGTTTGAGCCTCTCCTCAGCCGGCGTGCTGACTATTGCTGCGCACAGTCTAGTCTAGAAAGAGGAGTTTTGGGATGCATCCTTTTGTATTAATGGCAAGAATGGGCATGTTTGCGCCAGGCAGGTTTATGGGCAAGGTGTTGGACGAGTGGGTCGACGATACCCAGGAGTTCATCCACACCAAGTTGCCGCACCTGATCGTAGTTGCGGTTCTGGCTTTTTTGCTGAACCGGCTGCTGCACGTCATCACGCATCGCATGATCTATCTGGCCGAGCAGCATGCAGCCAGTCCGGGACGCATTGCGCAGGTCAAGACGCTGGCCGGGGTAATCCGGACCACGGGCCTGGCGGTTATCGGGCTGATCACAGGGCTGCAGTTTCTGGCTGCCGTGGGCGTAAACCTGGCTCCCTTGCTAGCTTCGGCCGGCGTGGTAGGAGTGGCCATCGGCCTGGCTGCGCAGAACATTGTGCGGGATATGCTCAATGGAGTCCTGATCCTTGTCGAGGACCAGTTCAGCGTTGGCGATACGGTGCGCGTGGCCGGCATGGCTGGCACTGTGGAGGCAATGACGCTGCGCAAGACCACGGTGCGCGATTTGGATGGAACTCTCTACATTATTCCCAATTCGCAGATCACCACCGTAGCCAACCTGAGCATCGACTACTCCCTAGCCACCGTGAACGTGAGCGTGGACTTCTCAGCCAATCCCGACGAAGTGTTGGAACTGCTGAAAGGGATCGCCATGGAGGTTCGCACCAGCGAGGAGTTCAGCAAGGTTTTCGTCGATGATCCGAAGGTCCTGGGCGTGGATGCGGTAAAGGGATCGGAGATCATCTTCCCGGTGATCTTCAAGACCCAAGCGACCAAGCAGTATGCGCCGGTACGGGAGTTTCGCCGGCGTGTACGGCTAGCCCTGGAAGAGCACCACATGCTGCCCGGCGACCCCAACCGGATCTTCAATACCTTCATGGATAAAGTGGCAAACGCCCGTAGCGAAAAGACAGCGGAGTCCACGACTGCACTTGACCCAACCGCGCTGAAGCCGCAGGAAGGCAATCCGTTCACCCACGAATAGCTGAATCCAGCCTGTAGGTCTGAGCCCTGTGTGACTGAGCCGAGGACGATTGCGCGGACGAGCTCTATTCGCCGGTGGCTGGGCAATTCGCATTTTGGAAGAACATACGATTGCGGCCCGCAGCCTTGGCGACATAAAGGGCCTTATCCGCAAGAGCCAGCAGGGACTCCACGCTGGCCGACTGATCGGAGGGGTCCAAAGCCGTGACGCCCATGCTGCAGTTGACCATGAACTTGGACTCGTCCGCGCAAACCTGCAAGTTGGAGATGGCGGCATGGAGCCGGGTCAATCTAGGCTCAATAGCATCGGGAGGAATCTGCGGTAGGATCAGCAGAAATTCCTCTCCGCCATAGCGACCGGCATGGTCATACGGGCGAATGGCTGCGGCGACCGCTGTGGAGAACCAGCGAAGTGCTTCATCGCCAGCCAGATGGCCATACGTATCGTTCAAGCGCTTGAAGTAATCCAAATCGACCAGAGCCACAACCAGGGTTCCGCCCTCCCGCCAGGCGCGATCCATCTCGGCTGAGAGCACACGCAGCGCGGCGGTGCGATTGAGCATTCCCGTGAGTCCGTCGTGCGTAGCCTGAATGTGCAACTTTTCGCGGCTGGCCTCAAGTTCCTGGGTGCGCTCACGAACCAGGTTCTCCAAGTGGCTGCTCCTCTGGCGCAGGTGCCGGGCGCGCAGCCGGTCGGCACCTGCCACCAAGAACAAGAATACAAAAGCGCTCAGTGTATAAAACCAATTGGTTCTCCACCAAGGTGGAAGTATATGAACCCGCACCACAACGGGTGCGGAATAGGCATTCAGGCCCGGATTGCTGGCCACAGCCTTGAAGGTATAGTTGCCGGGGCCCAGGCTGGAAAAGAGCGCCAGGCCATTTGAGGTTTCGATCCAGTCCCGATGCAGCCCCACCATCCAGATTTTCAAAATCAGCTCACTGCGATTGCGCGTCGTATCAGAGGATATTTCAAAGCGCAAGGGCGAGCCGCCCCATGGCAGAGTAATCTGCTGAGCTCCCGTAAAGAGGTCGCTCCCGTGCCGAATCTCGGTTACCGAAAGGGCAAGGGAAACCGGCTCGAAGGCGTGCTCAGGATGCAACAGGTGGGCCACACCGCCACTGGTTCCTACCCAGACTGAGCCGTCGGGCGCCATGCGCAGAGCCCCTTGATTCACATCGTTCCAGATAAGACCGCTCTCTTGGGTCAAATGACGCCAGACCTGGCCGTTCCAGACCATCAGGCCCAGATCGGTCCCCACCCAAACCCAGCCGCGCCGATCCGCAAGAATAGCCAGAGGAGCAAGGGTGCTTAACTCTGGGGGTAACTGCAGCTGCACGGCCTGTAGGTAATTACCGGTCGATGCTAGCCGCCAGACACCTGCCTGTTCGCCAGTAACCCACAATGCGCCATCCGGCGCGCTGGACAGGGCAAGCAGCGATCCGCGCAACGTGGGCAAGCCATTGATCGGCGGCGCTGTCCACTGGCCGTCCCGGTAACGCAGCAACCGGTTTTGGGAGAGAAACCAAATTGCGCCGTCGGGCGCAGCACAGGCCGCCTCGATCCTGGCGGGACCTCCCATCAATGCGTCCACCTCGGCGACCCGGTGCGGCGCGGCGTTCGAGGTCCCGGCTTCGTGAACATAGATGCCCTGCGTTGTGCTGAAAAACACCCGCCCGGCCGAATCCAGAATTGTGTTGATGATCTCCGCTGGCAGCCTTACCGTCTGCACCACGCGGCCGGTCTTGGAATCAATGCGGACGACTGAGCCAGAAAACGTTCCTGCCCACAGGAAACCATCGCGATCCATGGCCATTGAACCAACTTGGCCAAAGCTCCACCGGCTCCCTGAAGACAACGGTCCAGACAAGCCGCTACGAGGATCTACCCATGCCGGCCCCTTGTTGGTTCCAACAAAAACGCGGTCCTGGCGCAAAGGAACGATCGACCCAACAGAAGCAGACGGAAGGCCCTGCACACTGCTCCAGCCAGCCCAATCTTCATAGCCGGCCCAGTTATAGAGTCCATCCCCACGGCTGGCCAGCCACAAATCACCAGCCGCATCGAAGACCATGCCCGTCATATGACTGGAATGCAGCAGGCCGTTGTTCTGGCCAACAATCTGCCAACCTGAGCCATTCCAGCGGGCAATTCCCTCCTCGGCAGGCGCCAGAACACGGCCCTCGCGGTCTTCAATGAGCGGAGCGTGGCCAAATACGCTCTCCAGATCAGAGCCGGGAATGCTGCGGTCGACAAAGCGCGATGCCCTCATCGGCAGGGCGAACACATGATTCCGCCCCCCAGCCCAAAGCGTGCCCGCGCGATCCTGCATTGCCCCTTCCCAGTGATCCTCGGGAAGTCCCTTGTCGCTGCCCCATTGAGTCACCGCACCGTCGCGCGGTTGGCCTGCTGCGTGGTTTTCGCCATCCAGCCAGGAACAGAGCTTTTTGCCGCATCCGGCCCAGGCACGAGAGCCGTCGGTGCGCTGGTTCACCACGCTCACACTGGAAACCTGCCCCAAATCTTGGATCTGCGCCCTCAGCCGGCCGCTGAACACCGGCAGGTAGCTGATCATCCTCCCTTGGGCATCGTGTTCCAACCGGTAAAGCTGGTGCTCGTCCACAACCAGCAGATGGCGTCCATCTTCAACAGCGATCCGATGTGAACCAAGAAGGTGGATCGGCTGCCGCCCGGCGGGCACAAAACGCTGGCCATCCCAGCGGTATAAATTCTCTGCCGTACCCGCCCATACTGTGCCGGTCGGGTCCGCGACGATCTCCCGGACATCGAGTTCGGTAATTCCTTGCTCCCGGCCAAACTGCTCAAAACGGGAGCCGAGAAACCGATAAACACCGTTTTCGGTAGCCGCCCACAAGAATCCATCCCGGTCCCGAGCCAGCCCATTGACCGACAGATTCTTGAGTCCTTCAGCCTGCCGATAGGCACGGAAGACATATTGCTGCGCCGGAAGGGCGAAACAAAACCCTAGCAAGCAGCCAAGAACCCGAATTGAACGGAGACATAACAAACTTCCCCTTACTCGAAATTAGTCCCGTCGTAATCACTTATCGGCAGTTTTGGCACCTAAGCTAAATCAATTGGGCATTCTGTTCAATTTACATCTGTATGACGGAAATGCGGCAATCTTTCATTACATCGAGAGATTGCCGCATGCCTTTTCGGGAATAATGACCATCCGCAGTCCCAGTTTTATACTTGGCCGGCGTGTACCAGTACCTCCAGCAGGGCCTCCGCGCTGCTAACCGGCGGGAAACATGTGCGGCCGCGGCACACCAGCGCCCACACTTCAGCCCCAACCGGAGATGGAACCTGGAGCAGGGTTTCAGCCAGCGCCTCGGGGATCCCCCCTGAAACCAGACGGTCTGCGGTAATCCGCACCACGGTCTTGTTGATGGCAAAGCGAGCCATAGCTATGGCCTCAAGACGGTCGGCATCTAGGCCAGAACCAACCACCACCACCTGCACCGGATCGAGCAGCAGCCGCTCCAAGGCCAGCCCATAACTGCCGGCGTAGAGGCCAAAGTGGGCGACGATGCCGGCGAAGGAGGCAAGTGTATCTTCTGCGATCTCGCGGTACTCGGCGCGCCCACTCAGGGTTTCAAGGCGCAACAAAGCAGAAGCGGCGGTCGGATTGCCGGCTGGCGTAGGCGAGTCCTGCAGCGGCTTGCGGCGGGCGCCCAAAGCGCCCAGTGGAACCTCCCCGCTTTGCGGCGCGGCGGCGTCAAAGAACGCTCCCGACACGTGGTCGTAAAAGCGTGCGATCATGGCGTCGGCCAGTTTGACCGCAGCGTGATAGAACTGCATCTCTCCGCTGGCCAGCCAGCCATCGATGCAGGCATGAACAGTGAAAGCGTAATCGTCGAGTGTACCCGATACTTTACCTGTCGGCGGCGCTCCCTGCGGATAGGCGATGACGTGAGCCAGAGTAAAATTTCCATCCCAGGCTTCGCGAAGCAATCGGGCGAGAGTAAGCAGCGCAAAGTCCTTGGCCGCATCCAGGCGCAGCACACGCGCGGTTTCAAGGTAGGCAGTTACGGCCATCGCATTCCAGCCGGTATACAGAGTGCGGTCGATAAACGGAGTAGGCCGCTGCTGACGCGCTGCCAATAGCTTGCGGCGGGCGGCGTCGAGCAGTGTAAGCAGTTCGTCTTCGGCCCGGCCGGTCTGGGCAGCAAACTCCTTGAGCGTGCGCTTCCTATGAAGCACGTTCTTGGCGGGATTGTGGTGCATGTCGCCGAGTTCACCGATGTCCCAATAGCGAGCGGCCAGGTCTAGTTCGGCGGGATCAAGAACGGCTTGGGCTTCGGCTAAGGTCCAGGTAAAGTAGTCGCCGTCGTCGTCCAGGCTGATGTCCGCATCCTGCGAGGCATAAAAGCCGCCCTGCTCGCGGTCCGTCATCCAGGCATCGAGCCAAGCCACAATCTCGCGCGTCGTCTGCTGAAAATTCTCGCGGACAAAGCTCTGAAAGCCATGCACATAGTTGCGCAGTAACTCGGTGTTGTCGTAGAGCATCTTCTCGAAGTGCGGAACGATCCAGTGCTCGTCCACGCTGTAGCGGTGGAAGCCGCCGGCCAGTTGGTCATAGACGCCACCGCGCGCCATCTTTTCCAGCGTGAGCAGGAATGCTTCGCGGGCCTGGTCGTTATCCCGGTCTATGGCTAACTCCAGCAGCAGGTCCAGGGCACCGGAATGGGGAAACTTGGGCTGAGAACCGAAGCCGCCGTTGCGCGGGTCGAACTGGCCGAGAATCGAGCCAGCGATTTTGTCCACCAGGGCCAAAGACAGTTCCGCGCCGCCGCCGGAGAAGCTCTCATTGTGCTCGATCGCGGCCATCACGCTGCCTGCGGTCTCCAGCGCTTCGTCGCGCCTCTCCCGCCACACTTGGGACAAGGTCAGCAGCACCCGTCCAAAGCCGGGCCGTCCGTAGCGATCCTCGGGAGGAATATAGGTGCCGCCAAAGTAAGGCCTTCCGTCTGGAGTTAGAAATGCAGTAAGCGGCCAGCCGCCCTGTCCGGCAATGGCCGAAACTGCGGCCTGATAGCGCGCATCCACGTCGGGCCGCTCATCGCGGTCCACCTTGATGGCGACAAAATGCTCGTTGATGAGGGCGGCGATCTCCGGGTTCTCGTAAGACTCCCGGTCCATGACATGGCACCAATGGCACCACACCGCGCCAATATCGAGCAGGATGGGCTTGTCTTCCGCCTGGGCGCGGGCAAAGGCCGCCTCGCCCCACGGATTCCAATGCACCGGCTGGTGCCGGGCTGAGCGCAGATAGGAGGACGCTGCATGGTCCAGTAGATTGGCGGCTGCGGGCGTTGGGGAAACGCCCTCGTTCTCAAGGGGAGGATTCATAAGAATTGCCCATGGCGGACTCAGCACGCCACGGGCTAAACACCTTTCGTCTTAAACGCAACCGCGACAGACTGGCTCAGAGGCATGTACGTAAAGGGGACGAGCCAAAGCCCGTCCCCTTCAACCTAAAGCAAGCATTCGCCAGGGTTCAAACCGTAACTAGCTCTTGGCGAGCTCTGCTTCGATAGCCGCAACCAGAGCGGGCGCATCCGGGGTCGTGTCGGGCGCAAAACGCTCCACCACTTCACCCTTGCGGTTGACCAGGAACTTCTCAAAGTTCCACAGAACTTCCGGCTCCGGGTTAGGCTCAATGCCGTAGCCCTTCAGCTTTTCAGCCCAGGTTACTTCATTGACATTGGTCCGCGCGGGATGAGCCGCGATCAGAGCCTTGTAGAGGGGATTCTTCTCAGGGCCGACTACTGCGATCTTTTCGTACAAAGGAAACTCGACGCCGAAGTTCGTGGTGCAGAAGGACTGAATCTCCTGGCTGGTGCCCGGTTCCTGTTCCTTGAAGTCGTTGGCGGGGAAGCCGGCGATCACCAGTCCCTTGTCCTTGTATTGCTTGTAGATCTTCTCCAGACCTTCGTACTGCGGAGTCAGGCCGCACTTTGAAGCCACGTTGACCACCAGCAGAACCTTGCCTTTGTACTCACCCAAAGTCGCATCCGCGCCGTTGATCTTGCGGACCGGAATGTCATAGATTGATGCGCTCATAGAATCTCCCTCCGGCTTCCTTTTGTCACTGGGTCAGCCCGGATCTTGTGACTATTTAGATGCAGCCAAAATCAGATGGATGCAGGGGAACTGCGCAAGCCGAAAACAGGTTCCTTTCTGCGCCTGCGCGCAAAAGCGGCACAGCGCAGGGATCACTGATCACCCCTGCTCTGTGCCGCTTCGCATTTCACTTTTTTGCTTTCTGAGACTTCCGCTTTACGCCAACAGTTGCTTGCCCACCTTGATATACAAATCCACGGCTTCCAGCAGTTCCTTCTTGGCGATCTTCTCGTGCGGGGTGTGGGCCACATGGATGGAGCCGGGGCCGAGCAGTAGTGGTTCGCCCCAGTTGCTGAGCGCCGGAATATCGGTGGAGAACTTGGCCACCATGGTGGGCAGGCCTTCAATGGCGCGCATGCGGACAAAAGGCGTGTCGAGCGTGAACTCCACAGTTGCCTGATCGCCTGCGACTTCGGTCAACTGAGCGCGCACCGGACCCGAGTCGGTCACCGTACGCACCAGCACCTGAGCCTCCGCCTTATCGGCGACGACGTTGGGCGCATAGCCGCCCTGGATCTGGCCGATATTGAGCGTGCTGGGACCGATGCCCTCCAACTCCGGCAGTGGCATGGCCAGCACTTTACCCAGTACTTCAACCAACTTATGGATAGCACTCTCACCCAGTTCGGGATAGGCCGAGTGGGCCAGCTTGCCGGTGGACTTGAAGGCCGCGCGCAAGGCCCCCTTGGAGGCCAGGGCCAGGCGATTGTCGGTCGGCTCGCCATTGATGAGGAAGCGGCTGCCCTTGGGAGTCAGATTAGCGGCGATGGCGCCCGCCGAATCACGCTCTTCTCCAACCAAAAACAGCATCCCAATCTTGTAACCCGCCGCGCGCAGGGCCTCGGCGGCGGCTACCTGGGCGGCAAGGATCCCCTTGGCGTCACAGACGCCACGCCCATACAGATACTCCGCGTCCTCGCTGAAGGCGATATATGGAGGAACCGTGTCCATGTGGGTGGAAAAGACCAGATCCGGCGTCTCCCCAGCCGTGCTGGCATAGACATTCCAGCGCGGACCGCCACCGGCGACGTTCTCGGCCGGCTGCTCGACGTGGGTCTTTTCTACCGTCCATCCACGGCCCGTGAGGAAGTCAGCCAGGAAATCGCCAACTGTGCCTTCATGGTAGGTGGTGGACTCAATCTCGCACAGTTCTCGCGTGAATCGAATGGGGTCAAGCGCCAAACAGTCATTCATGATGTTGACAGGATACCGCACGGGATCTCTCGCCTGGCCGCACCGTGCGTCCCCCCGTTTCCAGGTGAAGCGATTTTCCTATGGCGAAACAGAACAAAAGGAGATCCGGAACAAAATACGTTGTGGAGCGTTTTGGGACGTGGAGCTTGCCCCTGGATACGCGTACAATGGGCAATGGAATGATAGCGACTTTCGTACCCACCCAGACACGCCCAAACCCGGGAACCGCTGTCCTGCGGAGCGTGGGCCTGACCGGTCCTGCCGGCCGGCTGGAGGCGGTGGTGAACGAGGGGGCTGCGGACGCGCCGTTTGCCGCGTTGGTTTGTCATCCTCATCCGCTGGGCGGCGGCACAATGCACAACAAGGTGGTTTACCACGCCATGAAGGCCCTCAACGCGCCGGAGTGGGGCCTTTGCTGGCCGGTGCTACGCTTCAACTTCCGCGGCACGGGGCTGAGCCATGGGGTTCACGACGGCGATGCCGAGGTGGGCGATGTGCTGGCGGCGCTGGACTGGCTTGAAAACGAATACAGACGGCCGCTGGTGGTGGTGGGGTTCAGCTTTGGCGCAGCCATGGCGCTGAGCGCCTGCAGCATCCGAAACCAGGTGAGCGCTTTTGCCGCGCTGGGCCTGCCTACCCACGCCGAGGGCCGCGATTACAGCTATCCCTTTCTGAAAAACTGCACCTTTCCCAAGCTCTTTCTGAGCGGAGACCGCGACCAATACGCGCCTGCTGAGCAGTTGGAACAGGTGGCCGCCTCCGCCGCAGAACCCAAACGGCTGCTGCTCCTTCCCGGCGCCGATCACTTTTTTACCAGCCAACTGGAGCCCATGCAGCAAGCGCTCACCTGTTGGCTGAAGGAGCAATAGCCATGACACCGGTCGGCGAAACCGTTCTTGATTCTTTGCACACAACGGCCACTGAAATCTTTACTGGCGCGCTGAACGCCTGCAGCATTGGCTCCGCCTTTGACCGGCGCATTCGCTTTGAGGGCAACACGCTGCATCGCCTGCTGCCCGACGGCAGCGGCCCGGCCACGATCGATCTGGCCAGTTACAAGCGCATCTTCGTGATTGCGCTGGGCAAGGCGGCCAGCCCCATGCTCGATATTCTGCTGGACCGAATGAAGCGCCGTAAGGGATTGCGCGGTATTTGCTGCTCAAATCAGCTTCCTAAGTCGCGCAATTGGCGCTTCCGCTACTTCGAGGGCGGCCATCCGGTACCCAAAGAGGACTCTTTTGCTGCGGCCCGCGCCACGCTGGCCATGCTCAAGAAAGCCAAAAAAGACACTCTGATCTTCTTTCTCATCTCGGGCGGCGGCTCGGCCATGTTCGACCTGCCATTGGACCCCAAGATCACCCTGGATGAGACTGCCCTGTTCCATCAATTGCTCTTGGCTTCTGGCGCACCCATCAGTGAAGTAAACACCCTGCGCAAGCATTTTTC
>Ga0255354_1001459_pt1 | contig 13621 bp, 11 predicted proteins | sample HBST50metaG_FD_189942 | JGI IMG/M metagenome (GOLD analysis project Ga0255354, IMG submission 189942) | Peat soil microbial communities from Stordalen Mire, Sweden - H.B.S.T50 | ecosystem: Environmental > Terrestrial > Soil > Wetlands > Peat | place: Sweden: Norrbotten County, Stordalen Mire...
CGATCATCTCGCGAGTTCCCTTGCTCTTGCCGTGACGCTTCTCAAGCTCGCGCCAGATCGCATCGAGGCAAGCGGGCCAACGGCCCGCCTGACGCCACTGCTGCAAGGGCGTCGAACCCTTCATGGCTCCCGGCTTGCGCTCCAGCACGTCCAGATAGTGTTCCAGATCGAGGATCTCGTGACCGCGTCCGTAACAACGCGGATGTTGCGCCGCCGCCTTGTTGTCATGCATGATCTCCACGGTCAGCGGACCCACCACCGCCGTCACGTGTAGCCCCGGCCAGAGCGAGGTCGAGTACCAGTTGGTCTTCACCTTCACGCGACCCTTACCATCCACGATAAGCGGATAGAGCAACTCGTGGATCGGAAAACCTTCCGCCACCAGCGGCGACAAGTGCTCGCGCTCTTGCTCGCTGGCCGCGCCGATGGTCTTGCTCCTGCCGATGATGGTGCGGCCGCGGTTGGCGACACAGTCGGCCAATACTTGCTCGTTCAACGCGGTCAGATCGCTGGCCTCCGGCACAGGCACAAGCAGGTTGCGCCGGAACCATCCCAACTCGCCTTCCACGCCGCCTTTTTCGTTGCCGCTGGCCGGGTTGCAGTACTCGCTCTGATAGCCCCAGTGCGAACGAAACGCGATGATCCGATCCGTCTCCACGCGCTGATATCCACGCAGAATCTTCCTCACCACGGACTTCATGTTGTCGTAGCGCAGAGTCTTGAAGACACCGCCAAAGTAGTTGAACGCATGTTCATGGGCTTCAAGCAGAGCCTGTTGCGTGGCGTGCGGATAGGCCCGATGGAAGGCGTCGCCCGAGCCCATGCTGCGCATCGCGAAGAACTGCAACTTCACAACTTCGCCGCCCAGCTTGGCCATGCCCTCGAACCAATCCACCTGAGCTTCCTGGCCCAGTTCGTAGCTCTGCGGCACGAAGACCTCTCGTCCACTGAGCCCCAACTCGCGCTTCCGCGCCTGCACATAGCGCCGCACCGTGGCTTCCCCGACCGGGTGATCCGGATGCTCGCGGCACAGGCGCATCCAGATCCGATGCGCCGTATGCCGCTGCTTACGTGGCGCTTTTATGTCCGAGGCCAGCATCTGGTCGATGTGTTCCTTGACCGGTCCCAACCGAGGCGCTTCCCGTACCACTGCTTTTCGCTCGGGAGGAATCGCGTTCCCGATCGCTTGCCGCACCATCCGCCGGTGCACGCCATGCTTCTTGGATAGTCCCTGAATCGTCTCCCCGGCCGCATACCCCCGCCGGATCACTTCAAATAGTTCCACCTTATGCCTCCTGTCCATCCCCGAATCCTTACATCCGGGCTTGTACAGGTGGGCCAATTTAGATGAGCGAAGTGGGCCAAATCAGACGAGCGAACTCAGCGCACTTTTAGCCAGGAAAGACAGCTTTTCAGGTGGGTAGTCAAGCCTGACTAACTGTGACTCGGTGCCTCATACCCAGCTTTTCAGGCAGCCAGTTTTGACCGACTTTCAATTATCTCTTTGAGCCCCGGAGACACGTACACTGGCCGAAGAAGGTCCTATGTCTGAAGCCACACCGCCAATCCGCATCGTCCTGACGACGGCAGCCAACCCTGAAGAGGCAGCCGCGTTGGCCCACACGCTTGTCGAGGAACGCTTGGCTGCTTGTGCCACCTTGCTCCCCGGCGCTCAATCCATCTACCGCTGGAAGGGCGAGATCGAGTCCTCCACTGAAACGCTGTTGCTGCTCAAAACTGGCACTGAACAACTGGCTGCTCTCGAAGCCCGACTGCTCGAACTGCACAGCTACGAGACTCCTGAGTTCCTGGTTCTCAAGGTCGATGCGTCAAGCCATCCTTATATGGACTGGTTGCAAGAAAACCTCCGCCATCCGTAAGAGGAAAACAGCCGCACACTCTGTCTTTCATGGAATCCCTTCCGAGAGCAGCCCATTTACATGCAGCCTAGTGCGCACCCCACAAACAGGCCGCTCTGTAGTTACTCGCCGACCAATCCGACCGCATCATAGAATGACACTCGACGCATAACAGACTCTAAAAATGAGACACGACACGAGTTCACCACAGTGAGCAGAGTCTCACAATCGAGCCGCAGTAATGAATCTGCTCATCCCTCCTCTCCAGAGAGACGATTCAACGCCACTTTTCGGCTCTGCCGCTTCTGAAACCAGATCAGGACGCATATTCCGGAAATCGCTCCAGTCAGGGTCCTCAAACTTTTTGAAGTCGCCAGGCTCAATCGGAGCTGAGATTAGCATCCGAGCGATTATGCTTCGTAGTACCGAATGTATGTCCCCTGATCGTCAGATAGAAAAGCAACTCAACGCGGCTCGACACACCCAGCTTCTCAAACGCTCTAAAGAGGTAGTTCTTCACCGTGTGCTCACTCAGGTTCAACTCGCTGGCAATCGTCTTGTTGGTCTTGCCTTTTGCTGCGCACATCGAAACCTGCAATTCGCGAACCGTGAGAGCTGGAGAATCTACTGCGGTAAGCATATTAGGAGCAGGAATACACATAAATGCTTCCAGGAGAGCATTCGTTTCCTGCCTTCCCGCCCAGATATACCCCTTCCTTACGTGTTCAACGCAATCAGAGAACTCTGTGATGGGCTGCTGGCGAGAAAACACTCCACGTGCCCCGGATCGGAACGCATTGATAACCAATTCTTGAGTCGTCTCATTCAAAAGTATGACAACGAAGACAGATGGGTGAGAGCGGCACACAGCACCCGCTAGATCGAAACCGTTTGTGGATTTTGAATTGAGATCAGCGCCAATGACAACGAGATCAACCTCACTGGTCGCGAGCGCACTCAGAAGATCGGATGATGCAATTGCAACAGCATCGCATATGTGATCACGGATCAGAGCACCTGCCAGAAGGTCGCTACTCATCGAATCGCGATCTACGATGAAGACCCGAAATGCAGGACGTAGGTGTTCGGTGATTTTGACAACTTGCTCTTTCTTACTAAGTTTGGGTGGCGGTGGCATCCAATGACTTCCAACATGGTCTCTGTCGGAAGCATTCAGCCGATTGGGGGAGGGCTGTGGCATGCGATGACGCTCCTTTCTCTGCAAAAGTTGACTGTGTGAGCACTCTCGGAAGGGAAAGACCGTGTCTTCCAACATCGGAAACATTGATTACCGCGTTCAAATACTGCTCTGCTCCTACACTTATTGTCGCTGATCGAGAAATGCAGTCTGTATAGAAGTGCACACACAAGTGGAGACGCGGACTATCTTTCAGCCCCCTTTCATGAAACCACGAACACCGAATGCGAGAAACTTTGTAGCGTGTTACTACCTTCCATTGAGCAGCATGAAGAGATTGGCTATTATCAGGTAGGAGAAGACGAAGTCGTGCAATACTTCGATGGTCGAGACATGCATTTATGATACGAAGCAGCGCAGCGGAAGGTTGCAGTGCTGGCGAGACTTCTCTGCATAACTCATTGCAGCGTCCAAGTAAAGCTGCGCTTGGTCTGTGTTTGTTCGACAGCCTCAACCCTGATGCCATGCTGTTCCATAGCTTCGCCAGCCGATTAGCACATATAGTTGTGATCCACATAAGCCACCTTTGCGCTCTCTCCGATGATTAGCTGCGCCTGTTCAGACGTCGTCTTTACCGAAGCGTGGTTCTGTTCGTCTGCTGGAGTCACGTGCATCCCCAAAAGATGATCGGGCACATCAACCGCTGGCACGCACCTTCGATGTCTTCCTCCAATTGGTTTTCTCAAGAACAGCGCAAGTACCGTGTCCCAGCGTCTATTGTAGCGTTCGTCTATCCAAGATTGCCGTCGAAAGATGCGCATTGCGCTCCACAAAGTTGTTTAGCAGCATGTGCAGTTCTTTAATTACCGTCTCAAATCCAAACGGCATAAACGGGTTAAGCTCGCGCTATCTGATTGCTGTCATTTGACTTTAGTATTCCCGGCCCACTCTCGCTGTCATGCGAGGGCACTACAAGCTGCCGATCTGAATTGTGCAGTCTTATATTATGAGTCTATCTGCACATTCCAGCTGATAGTGCTCCATCGCCATATACAAACATTGAAGCTGACATATAACTCAATCTGGGAGGTACCCTCTTGGTCGTGAGCGCGGAAGCCCTCCAATATATAGCGTTCCCAGAGATGCCGTTCAAATTCTCCGAGTTGTCTACTATGAAACAGCTTCTAGTTTTCTACTTTACCTTGACTTGAGATTTTTGCAACAACTTTTTTAAACGAACACAAACTTTCTTCTCTAGCCAGAGGATAGGCACCAACTCAGAATGCCAATAAGTTCCTTCCCCTCTTTGTATCGTTGAGTAGAGAAAGAAATAGACTGACACTCTCTTGTCCACTCACACAATTTTCAAACATTCGGCGGCTTGCTGAACGCTCGGCACTACTGCATTCTAATCTCAAGTATGAGGCCCGGTCCGATTCTCGTTCTTGAGCGCAGAGCTGCAAATCGGTACAAGTTGCAGCTCCCCGTCATCTTCTACTGGAATGATGGGATGGAGCACGCCGGTGGAGGATTCACTAGCGACGTTGCGTTGGATGGAGCACTCATCACTAGCAGTAAATGTCCTCCAATCGGATCGGATGTTCGAATAGAAGTCCTATTTCGTTCTCCAGATCGTAGCGGCGAGGAGTTGAGAATCGAGTGTGTAGGAAAAGTAACACGTGCAGGAGGGACAACTGGATGCTTTGGAGTTCAGGGGATATTTGACGACGATCATTTCTCGCACTGAGGCTTCAAACGACTAAACGCAGACATGACGCACTGTCTCTGACTTTAGAGATCTTAAGGTGATGGTTGCGCGCTATGAAGTGATCGAGCATCTGCAATCAGCGCTCTGCCACCAGAAGTCATCGACCGAAACAACCAACATCGCAGATCGATTTCAAACCTAATCTACACAGACGACATCTGCAGTTCTGCAGGTTTGGAATGAAGTTATCAAAAGCCCTAATCGTGATTAAGAATGCGATTATGGGACTGAAAGGGCGAAGCCACGCCGAGCTAACGAACCAACCAGTCTGCAAGATCAACTCTGGCTTCTCTCTGGAGGTATGACTAATGGACAATAGTACGCCAGATGCTCGATGGTTCGCGGTTTGGACTCGATCGCGTCAGGAGAAGGCCGCCGCTGCCATGCTCCAGATGCTGGGTGTCCAATCCTTCCTTCCTCTGAAATCGGAACTACGACAATGGAGTGACCGAAAGCAGGCAGTTAGTGTGCCCCTCTTTGGAGGCTATCTCTTTGTTCGGATGAATCCAACCAAGGATAGTCGGCTCCAGGTTCTTAAGACTCATGGAATTGCAGGTTTTGTGGGAAACGGTACAGGTCCAGTGCCGATCCCAGACCAACAAATCGATGACATTCGTACGGTAGTCGCCCGCCAGATTGAATGCACAGTAATCCCAATTCTCGAAGAGGGTGACCGCGTACGCGTGGTGCGTGGCCCGCTAGTTGGCGTTGAAGGTCGGCTTCTCCAGAGCAATTCAATGTCCCGGCTGTTGATTTCGATTGAGATGATCCAAAAGTCACTTACCGTGAGCCTATCACGCGAAGATGTTGAGTTATTGGACCGCTCGGCGGACCGTCCTGTCGACAAGAATCCATGCTGGATAACACCGAACCAAAACTCCGGGATGCCCACTCGTCTGGCACACCGAGTTACTGAGCTGGAGGTATCATGCCAAGACAATTCTCAAAACCTGCCGATCAAGTGACGGTCATCGAGAGCGTTCCCATGAACAATGAATTGACTATTCGGGGACTTCTGCTGATCTTGAAACGACGACGGGCGATCATCTTTCTTGGGGTGTCTGTCTGCTTGTTGCTCGGGGTAGTAACGTGCTTTTTTTTGAAGCCCCGCTACAAGGCACTCGGTGAGATAGAGATCCAGAAATCTGCGACGGATGGGCTTGGTTTGCAGAATCTGACAAACCCACTTCAGGATGATCAGTCGGATGCATTGGACGCCAGTATCACTCTGCAGACGCAATCAACGATCCTTCACTCTACCAGCCTAGCGCTAAAGGTAGTTGAAGATTTGAATCTGGAGAACACCGAGGATTTCAAGCCGACTTTCAATCCAATCGGATGGGCGATTGGGCTCTTTACACCCGGTGGTGCACCATCGGACAAGCCGAGCGCCAAGTTGGAGGACGCACCGCACCGCAGAGATCATGTCGTCAAAGTATTCCAGAAGCGCTTGAAAATCAAACCTCAGTCTGGAAGTAGGCTGATAGACATACAATACACAAGCTCTGACCCAAAGATTGCTGCTGCGGTGGTCAACGATGTGGCGAAATCGCTTGTGGATTTTACGTTGAACAATCGATATGCAGCAACGAGTCAAGTCTCAAGCTGGCTCTCGGGTCAACTTGGAGACATCAAGAAGGAAGCCGAACAACAGCAGGGCAAAGTCGAACAGCTGCAACGAGAGTCGGGCGTATACAGTCTGGGAATATCAGACGCTCAGGGCAAAGAAATTGCATACAGCGCGACATTAGACCGCCTGCAACAAGCGACACAGGAACTGTCGGCTGCAACTTCAAACCGAATCCTCAAAGGGGCTTTATACAAGACGGTTGAAAATCGCGACCCGGAGCTGATTTCAGGTTTGGCGGGATCCACCCTTGCTGGCACTTCGCCAGCCGTAAGTAATTCGTTTCTGTTGATCCAGAATTTGCGAACTCAACAGGCAGCTCTTGCAACTCAGGTTGCCGCAGACACGTCCAAATATGGCTCGGCAAATCCTAGGCTAGTTGATGACAAGGCGAGTCTTGACTCAATCAATTCCCAGATAGCTTCCGAAGTCAAGAGGATTGGCGAACGCGCAGCAAACGATTACAAGGCATCCGAATCCGTAGAGGACAAGATGCGCGCAGTCTACACCCAGGAGCGCCAGTCCGCCGACAATCTGAACAACAAAGCAATTGCCCTCCTTATAGCACGGCAAGAAGCCTCTGATGCTCGGACGCTGTACCAGACTCTCTACTCACGTCTGAAAGAAGCCGGAGTGGTTGAGGGTTTGCGCTCGTCGAATGTGTCCGTGGTCGATGCAGGAAGAATTCCATCGAGACCCGTCCCCGACATTCCAATTTGTCTCGCACTTTCTGTCGTTTGCGGTTTCTTCGTCGGGGTTTCTGGTGCTCTGATCGCTGACGCCACCAATGATCGAATCGAAACAATAGCCAATATTGAGAGCACTCTCAACACCCCTGTGCTTGCAATTCTCCCAATCACAGAGGCTAAAGCTCCCAGGAAAGCTTTGGGAGGGTTGGGCTCAAAGTCTCGTGAGATGCTCACCGATGACAATCAGGAAGCTGACAGAAGCGAAGTGGCAGTTCTAACCGCTCCGAACACTCCATATGTAGAAGCGCTACGTGGACTTCGAACTTCTCTGTTGCATTCGCTGGATGGTTCGCATCCGAAGACAATCCTTATCACAAGCGCCGCCGAACAGGAGGGAAAGAGCACGCTGAGCCTGAACCTTGCAGCTCTCCTCGTGCTCAACGGGTCGCGTGTTCTTTTGATCGACGGGGACATGCGCAGTGCTGGACTGTCCCGGTACTTGGGATTTATACGGCAGAAAGGCAACATGGCAGAACATGGGGCCGAAGGCTTGAGCGATGCGTTGTCGGGTCCACGCGAGCCGGCTATTGTTACACCGTTTCGCGAGCTTCCCAAACTATCGGTGATTCCTGCCGGACCGGCACCAACCTATCCTGCGGAACTACTCGGGTCTGGACGTATGCAAACCCTTGTCAAAGCGTGGTCTGAGAACTATGACTATGTGCTGATTGATAGCCCGCCAATTCTTGCTGTCGCTGACGCGTTCATCCTATCGCGTCTTGCTGATACCACGCTTCTGGTGGCGCGCCATGAGCGGAGCACCCAGAAGAGTCTTGAGCGTGCCTACACAACACTGACTGGGGTCGAAAACACGAACGTTGGGGTTGTGGTTAATGGCGTGAATCGGAACTCCGTATCCTTCAAAGAGTTTTATGGTTACAAGACTACAAGCTACTACAGCGAGGTATGAGATGAGACTGTTGTCGATTCATGCGACCGCTTTACTTTTGGCCATGTCCTGGACAGGCGCGGCTCAATCTCCCACTGGAAACAGTCTCTTAATCAGTCCGGGAGACGAGCTACACATCTCAATCTTGGACATGCCGGATATGGATCAGACACCTCGCGTAACCGATGCCGGCGATGTACCGGTGCAAGGCATTGGCAGCGTCCGCGTCGTGAATATGACCCCTGGTGAAGCTGCATCAGCGATTCATGATCGCTTTGTCAGCGCCCACTACCTGAATCATCCGCAAGTGTCCGTGGTAGTCAACCAATACGCTACGCAAGAAGTGACCCTGATTGGAGAATTTAGGACTCCCGGCTCCTACCCAATTGCAACACCACGTCCTATTCTCGACATAATCGCACTCGGCGGCGGCCTGAATGACGGTGCAGATCGCAACATCGTAGTGGAGCGTCACGGAGATCTTAACAACACTGTTCACTACAACGTAAATAACGATGCCGACAGAGCCATCAAGGAGCAGGTGATGGTTAATCCTGGAGATACGGTCGTGGTAGCAAAGGCCGGGATTGTCTACGTTCTCGGCGACGTGAACCGCCCGGGGGGCTACACGATGAACAATAACGAATCGAAGATGTCGCTTCTCGAAGCCCTCTCTACCGCGGGCGGAGCTGCAAGGACGGCAAAGCTGGGAAATGCACGACTAATCCGCAAGGTCGATCATAGCGAGACGCAGATCTCGATCGGTGATATTCAAAGAGGTAAGCGGCCAGACTTCGCAATGGCGCCAGGAGACATTCTCTTCGTTCCGTTCAGCTACGCGAAGAATCTGCTCATTACGAGTTCTGCAGGCATAGTAGGTGCGGCAAGCGCTGCCTCGATCTATTCTGCGCACTAATATCCTCGATCAATCTCGCGATCACTTGCTCATTCCTAGGATCTTCGGAATTACTGGTGCGCATCACACACGAGTGGTGAGTCTTCCCCGCTCACACGATGTGCAGCATGAAAACACGCCGTGAGCACTAAAAGTGCCTGGGACGGTCTCTGAAGCTGCATCATCGTTTTCCTGCCAGTTCACTCGCTACGAAACGCGCCGCACGAATCTCAAGGGAAGATATTCTTGCCCGTAAGGACCGCAAGTGGCAACTAGCCAGCGAATCAACTGTTCAACGCAAATGTCGTTAGCGCTTTTACGAAGGCGCTCAATGGTCGATCACCGAGAGCTTCAACAACCTGGTTGATGGAGAGTCACCATGAATGAAAGACACCGTTTAACAGTCGCACTTTTGAAGCTATTTGATCTTGCTATTGTGCTCCTAGCATTCATCTTGACAACGTTCTCTATCGTCAAGGTTGAGCACGGACTATCACTTGTGCGCTTTCTGTCGATGAGAACAAGGATAGCCAACTTTGTAATACTCGTTCTGGCCCTGATAATCTGCCATGTGATATTAAAGATATGTGGCTTATACAGATCGCGAAGGCTTTCGAGACGCCGTATTGAGCTGTTGGATGTCGTGAAGGCAATGACTCTGAATACGGCTTGCTTCCTGGCGTTCGCTTCTTTCTTTTCGATCCAAATGATCACAATCCAGTTTCTGGGAATCTTCTGGCTACTGGGCACACTTCTGCTCTCCCTGGGCCGCTTATCGATCCGGTGCATTGCCGGCTATGCCCGCATCCATGGTAGAGATCTTCGCTATATGCTTGTTCTCGGCACTAACCCACGCGCTGTCGAGTTTGCCTGCAAGCTGCTAGCGAGCCCTGAGAGGGGGTATCGTCTGCTTGGTTTTGTGGACAACGAATGGCCCGGGTTGATTAGATCGAAGAGTGCGAGCTTAAACGTTGTAAGCGATTTTGCGGGGTTGGCAGAGTATTTGCGACGGAACGTGGTAGACGAAGTAGCAATTTACTTGCCGCTCGGATCCTTCTATAGACACTCCGCCGAAGTTGCAGGCTTATGCGAGCAGCATGGTATTACGATGCGTTTCGATTCAGATGTATTTGGGTTGAAAGCCACCCGGTGGCGTGCAGAGGACTTTGACGGTGACCAATACATTGCGACTTACACTGGTTCAAGTGAATTGTGGCCGCAATTAGCCAAGCGGATGCTCGACATCATAGTAGCTGGCACTGCGTTGTTGGTATTCTCTCCAATCCTGATGATTGCGGCGATTGTGATCAAACTCACTTCCCCAGGGTCAGTCTTCTTTCTGCAAGAGCGGATTGGCCTGAACAAGCGAAGATTCAAGATATTCAAATTTCGGACAATGGTTCCAAATGCGGAGAAACTTATGGCCGATTTGGAGAAGCACAACGAGGTGTCCGGTCCTGTCTTCAAGATAAAGAATGATCCTCGGATTACCAAGGTCGGCAGGTTCCTGCGGAGAAGCAGTATTGACGAACTTCCGCAATTACTCAACGTACTGAGTGGCGATATGAGCCTTGTCGGTCCGAGACCGTTACCTGTGCGTGACTATGAGGGTTTCAATGAAGATTGGCAACGCCGGCGATTCAGCGTCAAACCCGGCATAACCTGTCTCTGGCAAGTAAATGGCCGCAGCGGAATCTCCTTCAACCAGTGGATGCTCTTGGATCTCAAATATTTGGATGAGTGGTCGCTCTGGCTGGACTTGAAGATTCTTGCCAAGACGGTTCCGGCCGTCTTTAGAGGCGCGGGGGCCGCTTAGCGAAGGGTCTTTGATATAAGTCTCAGGTGAACGCATCATGCAGGATCGGCGTGCCAACTTGCGCATCGTGCCGTGTCTTCCTGAGTTGGTGACCATGTGCGTTGGGTGCGCTTCGAAGCGTGCCCACGCAAGAGAGCAAGGATGTCCAACGTTGAGGCGGTAACCATGGGTGCGCTCTTGCCTGTAACAAATCCCGAAGTTCAACCAGCCATTGAATCATTCGATGTGCTGGGATGCAAGGTTCATGCTGTAACGGCTCCTCATCTGACAGACTTGGTTGAGTACGCCGTGGACTCGCATGAGGGATGCATCATCGCCAATCATAACCTTCATAGTCTCTACCTCTATCAGAACGATGCGAAACTAAGAGACTTGTTCTCCAAGGCGCACTGGATCCATGCCGACGGGATGGGGATAGTTCTACTGGCGAAGGCAATGGGAAAGGAAGTTGATCGCTCTGTGAGAGTGACATATGTAGATTGGCTTCCGTTATTGCTAGAGCGCGCTGCAGCAAGGAAATGGGGTGTGTTCTACCTCGGATCGAAGCCCGGGGTAGCAGAGAAAGGATTGGCCATCCTTCGCGAGAGGCTTCCTGGACTGCGGATAGAAGCAGTTCATGGATACTTTGATCCGGAGGGCGAAGAGAATGAGAGAGTTCTCCAGGAGATAAGTGCATTTTCTCCGGATGTGCTTATGGTAGGCATGGGCATGCCGCGCCAAGAACATTGGATTATGGATAACCTTGACCGGCTGGGCAATATGGTCTTGTTGCCATGCGGCGCTTCAATCGATTATGTAGCCGGAGAAATACCGACACCGCCGAGATGGGCAGGTCGCCTAGGTTTGGAATGGCTCTATCGCTTGGTTGCAGAGCCCGGCCGCCTGTGGAGACGATACCTAATAGAGCCTTGGGGGCTGCTTCGACTAATCGGATCTCGTTGGCTCCGAAACGCATAATCACAATATCTGTATCTTGTAAAGGCGAGCAAGACCTGTGAAGGGCGCGGCCTAGCACTGTTTTCGTTGCCTTGATTCAAATCAAAAACTCTATGGAACTCTCGACAGACGGAGAAACAGAAGGATGACAGATGCAACTCCGCGACTGATTACGGTTGTGATTCCGACCCGAGGGCGCGCCGACCTTGTAGTTCGCGCAGTTCAAAGCGCGCTCAGTCAAACCTATACCGACATGGAGGTGATAGTCGTGGTGGATGGCCCGGACCTCGCCACATCTGAAGCGTTGGAGGTGCTCGCGGGTCCTCGCCTGCGCGTGATTGCGCTGACTGAGAATGTAGGTGGAAGTGAGGCCAGGAACATTGGAGTGCGCGCGGCGCGGGGAAGCTGGATTGCGCTGCTGGACGACGACGATCAATGGCTACCCGAGAAACTTGAACGCCAGATGGTGACGATGACAGGCACGAATGCCCGACACTGTTTGGTTACTTGCTTACGGCTGGAGAGACGGGCAGGGCACTCCGACATTCTGGCTCCACGACGAGCACTGCGGTCTGGAGAAGATGTCAGCGAGTACATGTTCTATTCGGAGGACAAACAGCGCCACACTTGCGGCCCGCAAACCTCCAGCTATGTAGGAACCAAGGAACTCTTCCTGGACATCCCCTTCAGCAAGGGCCTCAAATGCCACCAAGACTGGGACTGGTATTTGCGCGCCATGCGCAACGACACAACTGTTTCTGCCATGGTGGACGAACCTCTTTATATCATGTACGTGGAGCCGGAGAGACCGCGATTGACTCAGGTCGCGAATTGGGAGTATTCACTGGAATGGATTGAATCTCATAGAGATCTGTTCACAGAGAGGGCTTATACCTCTTTTCTTGTTAATGAATGTATGTACCGCTGCGAGCAAATAGGTGGCCGCACTCAGATATTCCTGAGGCTGCTGGCTTTGTGCCGTATCAATGCCCGGCTGCAACCAAAGGATCTGGCGGCAGCTGTGAAATGGTACCTATTCCGTCCATCGGTTCGCTTGCGCTTGAAGCGTTACTACAAGCAATTGCAGGTGAAGCCGGATGGCAGGCTCTCATTGGAAACACCAACAACTAAGGGGAGGTACATGGTTGAATAGCCCGCGTAGGATCGCTCTTGTCGACCTAGGTACAGAGTTTACCGGGGGGCAGTCGTATCTGCAGAACCTGATCTCTCTTCTTTCCGGCGAGACGGAGCTATGGCTTATTAAGCTCAGCTCACGACTCACAGTAGGCCCCGAACAGAGCGAGGTCAGGATTGTGGATCTTGGCTTCTCGCGCAATTGGGGAAGAATTGTGCAGATTCCTCTCTGTATGATCGTGGTGCTATGGCTCAGGATAAGGCGTGGACTCGACACGGTGTGGGTGAATGGCTACCCGGAGATTACGCTAATGCCCTGGGCCCGGTTGATTGGTTGCAGAGCCATTGCGACGCGCCATTTAACTCTTCTCAGCAACAAGCCAAAATGGCACTGGATACGCAATGGATGGCGGGTGCATTTTCTTTACGAACGCATGGCACCGTCAGCGAACAAGATCGTCTGCGTTTCCGAAGCGGTTGCCGACAGTCTGAAGAAATGTATTAGACCAGAGAAGCTTGCGGTGATTCAGAATTGGATTCCGGTTCTTCCTGAACCCGTGTCCCATACGAAGAACAACATCAGGCCGCTTCGTATGCTATTTGTCGGTAGACTCGTTAGACACAAAGGTGCATTTCTTCTTCTCGATGCGATGCGGAGGCTCGATGCCATGGATGGCCCGCGACGCATGTCGCTCACGATAGTCGGAGAGGGAGAGGACAGAGGGGCACTGGAGAAAGAAGCGGCGAATCTGAATGTGGAGTTTGCCGGCTTTCGAACTGACACGTCTTCGTTCTACAAGCGCACAGACG
>Ga0255354_1001460_pt1 | contig 13619 bp, 14 predicted proteins | sample HBST50metaG_FD_189942 | JGI IMG/M metagenome (GOLD analysis project Ga0255354, IMG submission 189942) | Peat soil microbial communities from Stordalen Mire, Sweden - H.B.S.T50 | ecosystem: Environmental > Terrestrial > Soil > Wetlands > Peat | place: Sweden: Norrbotten County, Stordalen Mire...
AAACGGCCTCAGCTCCCGGTCCAGATCTCTCTGCGCCACCACCTTCATCTGCCATTCCATATTCCCTCCCACTAACCACTGATCACTAACCACTAGCCGCTAACCGCTAACCACAGACAGGAATCTCCCCAGAAAATCACGCGTCGATCCCAAATCTGGCCTCTTTTCACCCATTCTCCCCCTTTACTACTGAATCATCTGCAACCATTGCGCTGATTTCTGGCGAACGGGAACTCCCCGGTGTCCGAAAAGCCGGCGCGCGCCAGCTCACCACCTTGCCCAAAACCGGCAAGCGGCGGCTTCACATTCAGGGGGTAAACCGGCAATCTATAGCTTCACTGTGTACAAAAGCCGATAACGTATAGCTCACCGCTTGTTAGCTGAGGAATTCGGCGATGGCGGAGACTACGGTTTGCTGCTCGTCTTCGCGGAGTTCGGGGAAGATGGGCAGGGCCAGGACTTCGCGGGCGGCGCGCTCGGCTTCGGGAAAGGTTCCCTCTTTGTAGCCGAGACTCTGGAGAGCCGCTTGCAGATGGAGCGGGACGGGGTAGTAGACCTCCGAGCCGATTTTGCGCTCGGTGAGGAATTGGCGCAGGCCGTCGCGGCGCGAGGTGCGGATAACGTACTGGTGCCAGACGTGGCGGCTGCCGCGCACTTCCTGCGGAAGTACGATGCCGTGATTCGGGTAAGGGCCGGATTCGGCCAGGCTTGCCGCATGAAAGAGCGCGTGATAGCGGCGGGCGACGGTGCGGCGAAGCTGATTCCAGCCGTCGATGTACTTGAGCTTGACGGTGAGGATGGCGCCCTGGAAGCCGTCCATGCGCGTGTTCCAGCCGATCTCATCGTGGTAGTAGCGGCGGCGCATTCCGTGCTGGCGCAACATGCGGGCGCGCTCGGCGATCTCATCGGAGTTGGTGGTGACCATGCCAGCGTCGCCCGCAGCGCTGAGGTTCTTGGTGGGATAAAAGCTGAAGGCGGCGGCATCGCCGAGAGCTCCGGCATGCACACCCTGCCATTCAGCTCCCCAGGCTTGCGCGGCGTCTTCAATGAGCTTGAGATTGCGCTGTTTTGCGATGCGGGCGAATGCGGTGAAATCAGCGCACTGGCCGTAAAGATGGACAGGCAGAATGGCGCGGACGGCCGCGGCTTGAGGACTGTTGAGCAGGGTTTCGACGGCGACAGGGCTGAGGTTGAAGGTGGCGGGGTCGATGTCAGCAAGCAGCGGCGTGGCGCCGGCGCGGAGGATGGCGCTGACGGAGGCGAAGAAGCTGAAGGGAGTGGTGACGACGGTGTCGCCGGGACCGATACCGGCGGAGGCCAGAGCGAGCCAGAGAGCGTCAGTGCCCGAGGAGCAGCCGACGGCATGGGCCACGCGTAACTGCGCGGCACCGGCTTTTTCAAAGGCGGCAACGGACTCGCCAAGAATAAACTGGCGGGTATCGAGGACATTGCCGAGCGCCTCGAGAAGTTCGCGGTGGAGCGGCTGATATTGGCGTTTGAGGTCCAGCATGGGGACCGGCTGGGCGGCTGAGGCGGGGTTCTGAGGCGAAATCGGCTCGGTTTTCACACTAATATGCTAGCAGCATAGCGGGTTGGCGAGTGCCAAAAACGGGGGAAGGGACGTCGCTTCCCAGGTCCCAAAGACGGGACCTGGGGCACCAAAGTTACTCATTAAATGAAAATTGGGCGGGAAAGAGTTGAAAAGGTTGGTAAAGCCCTATATTGTTGTCACATTGTAGAATGTGCGGTTCGGGAGTTTCCTGGGGCCGCGGAAGTCGATTTGTATGAGTACGAGCTGTGCAATTGCATCAAAAACCCCCTAAAGAAAGCAGGAGATCGGCATATGGAGAACAAGCCGGCACAAAACATTCAGGATACGTACCTGAACACAGTCCGCAAGGATAAGACCCCCATCACGATTTATCTGGTCAGCGGCGTAAAGCTGACCGGAAAGATCCGGTCCTTTGACAAGTATTCGGTGCTGCTGGAAAACAACAGCCAGGAGCAGTTGATCTTCAAGCACGCGATTTCGACGGTGGTAAGCAACCGGAGCGTGCTTCACAGCGATCATCGCCCAGCTACTGCATACTCCGAGACTGGCTCGGTCCCGGCAACGCCAATATCGGCGGTTCCGGCGATTGGGGAGCAGCGATAGCAGGCGGGAAGCGGTCAGCGATGGCCGTTCAGGCGAATAGAACGAGCACGCGGCCTTCCACCCCGGCAACGGGAATTCGCGGCCGGGATGGGATTCCGGAGCGTGCGGTTTTGGTGGGAGTGGACCTTGGGGCCCGCTCTCGCGCTAACCACGCAGCCCAAGCGGGCGCGCGGCAGGCGGCTGTGCGCCCGGAGCCGGAGAGCGCTGATTTTCCCCTCAATGAAGATGCAATCGACAATGCTGCAGGCGTGGGCGTTTCCGCGGCAAGAGGGGCGGCGGCGCGTTCGTCAACGGAGCTGGATACAGAAGAGTCGCTGGCCGAGTTCCGCGAATTGGTGGCGAGTGCTGGCGGCGTGGTGGCTGCCGAGCTGCTCCAGCGGCGCGCGCGGCCATATCCGGCCACGCTGATTGGCGCTGGCAAAGTGGAGGAGATTGCGGGGGTTGCCGCGTCGGTCGAGGCGGACCTGGTGCTCTTCGACCACGACCTTACGCCGACACAATTGCGCAACCTGGAAGCCGCGCTGCCCTGCCGCGTGCTGGACAGAACACAATTGATTCTGGACATTTTTGCGCGCCACGCGCGGACGCGCGAAGGGCAGTTGCAGGTGGAGCTGGCGCAGTTGGAGTATATGTTGCCGCGGCTGAGCGGCAAGGGCAAGGCGATGTCGCAGTTGGGCGGCGGCATCGGCACGCGCGGACCGGGCGAAACCAAGCTCGAAACCGATCGGCGGCAGATCAAGCGGCGGATTGACCATTTGAAAATTGAGCTGGACTCGGTGCGCAGCGTGCGCAAGCAGCAGCGCCAACGGCGCGAGTCGGTTCCGGTGCCGACGGTGGCGCTGGTGGGCTACACCAATGCCGGCAAGAGCACTCTCTTCAATCAACTGACCGGCGCCGAGGTTTTGCAATCGTCGCGTATGTTCGCCACGCTCGATCCAAAATTGCGGGCGATTGAACTGCCCAGCCGGCGCAAGGTGCTGTTGTCTGACACGGTGGGCTTCATCCGCAATTTGCCGCACACGCTGGCAACCAGCTTCCGCGCGACGCTGGAAGAGGTGGTGCAGGCCGAGGTGTTGCTGCACGTGCGGGATGCCGCTTCCACTTATGGAGCGGAGCAGAAATCGCAGGTGGAGCGGGTCCTGGGCGAGCTTGAATCTCTCGGAAAACCGCGCATCGAAGTTTTGAACAAGATCGATCTGCTGGGCGAACACGAGCGCCAGGGACTGCTGGAACGGGCTGAGGCTTCAGGCGAGGTGGCCGTCTCGGCGCGCACCGGCGCAGGGATGGACGCGCTGCTCAAGGCGATCGACCACGCACTGCACTCCGACCCGCTCATCGACGCGGAGTTGCGCGTTCCGCAGAACGAGGGCGCAGTGCTGGCGGCCATTGAAGCGGGGATGGTCGTGCACAGCCGAGAGTACGAAGGCAACGTTGTGAAGCTGACGGTGAGCGGCCCGGCGTCGCTGGTGGGGCGGCTGCGCCAGTACAGGCTGCGGGAAGATTAGCCGATTTTTCATCATTGTGCTTTATTGGTCCTTTTATGATGGGGCTGTGATCGATTCACCCGCTGTTTTGAAAGGGCGCGGCTTCAGCCGCGCCATCAGGGTGCAAAATGGTTCCGGGGCTTTAGAGCGAAACCAGAGTAAACGTGCCCTCGCGAAGGTCGTATAAGGTGGCTTTTTCTTGAGGAAAAAGCCACCTGGCTGATGTGCCTTTGGGTACAGCTACTCTGGTTTCGCTATAGCCCCCGAGGGAATGCATGATACCGAAGCGAGAGATTGCTACCAACAACGGGCAAACTTACTTCGTAACTTCGAACGCCGCGGAGCGCAGGCCGCTCTTCCGCCACGAGCGATGGGCCAAGCTGTTTCTTGAAACGCTTTATGGCTACCGGCCAGAGAGATATTTGCTACATGGATTTGTTTTGATGCCAGATCACTTTCATCTGATCATTACACCCAGCGCCAGCCTTGAATTGGCGATTCAATGTCTGAAAGGAGGGTATTCCTTTCGAGCAAAGCGAGAGTTCAAATGGCCGGGAGACATTTGGGTTACGGGATACTCGGATCATCGGATTCGCGACGAAGAAGATTGCGAGATTCATCTTGCGTACATTGCACGCAATCCGGTTAAAGCAAGGTTGGTCGAATATGCAGAACAATATGCGTATAGCTCCACGAGTGGATCTTTTGAATTGGACGCATTCCCTCAGGGGCTAAAGCCCCACAACTCTCTATTGGCCTCTATTGGCGCAGCTAAAGCCGCGCCCTTTCAAAGCAATGACAATCGCGTGACAATTCCTCCTTTCGAGAAGGAGACCGTATGATCCCGGTCGAAACCAGCCCCGCCCACTCCATCACCACGCTTTCAAGCCGCGAGGTTTATCGCAACCACTGGATGCGTGTGCGCGAGGACGAGATTCTGCGCTCCAACGGCGTGCGGGGAATTTATGGCGTGGTGGAGAAGCACGACGCGGCCATCATTTTACCCATCGACCAGGGGCGCGTGTGGCTGGTGGAACAGTTCCGCTACACCATTCAGGAGCGCGCGCTGGAACTGCCCCAGGGCGGCTGGGAGATGGAAGTAGAAAATCCCGAAGAGTTGGCCCGCGGCGAATTGAAAGAAGAGACTGGGCTGGAGGCGGCAGAGATGATCCGCCTGGGAACTTTATGGATCGCCTACGGGTTTACGCGGCAGAAGCAGCACGTTTTTCTGGCCACCGGCCTGACCGAGGCGACGCGAGAACCGGACGCCGAGGAACACGATCTCGTGGTGCGCTCCGTTTCAGTTGAGGAGTTCGAAGAGATGATGCGCGACGGCGAAATCCGCGACGGCTGCACACTGGCCGCGTGGGGGCTTTATTCGCTGTGGAAGGCGAAACAGGGGTGACGATGGCGAATTGGCCCTAGGTGCGCGGGGTTGGCGAGTTTGCCGAGTTTCTGGTGGCGCGGCAATGATCTGAACCCAAAACCCGCTCATCGCGATAAGACTGCGATGAACGGGGCACAGCTTCTCAAGACTCAGCCTGCTTCTTCGCGGCGGTTGAACGGGCCACCTGCCAGGGTGAACGCGCTTCAGAAAACCAGTTTGTAGATGTTGCCCTTGCTGTCTTTGGCTACGCCTCGGATGCCCGATGTGGTTGCATCTTCTCTGTGATCTTCCTGTTTGTACATCTCAACCTGAAGAACAGTTCCCTGGCTGCCGGTCAGGAGGGTCCTGGTGAACAATCGCGTACCCAGGACGTGAGCCGAATAGAAGCTCTGTCCGTAGACTGTGTCCCAGGCCGAGGCCAGACTGAAGGAGGATGCATCGCCCGAGCCCTGCGTCCGCGCATTCACGGATAACTGCTTCCACGGCCCGCTGAACTTCTCACCGTCCGCGAGCGCCACGACGATATTTCCTGAGTTGATGGCGCCTGTTAGTTTGACGCTGTAGACAGGCGGCGGGGTCAGCGAGGCTAGAGGGCCTTGAACCGGGAAGAGATGGCCATTGAGCTGACATCCTGAAATCAGGCCGATTCCAAGCAGAGCGAGAGCGAACTTAACTTTCATTGGTAGTGCCTCTGTTGTCTGCAACACCGTGAGAAGAAATAAGTTTCGCGGAAGACTGTGTTTTATCCGCGCTCTTCCATGGGAATGTATTTGGCCGGGTAGGGCGGGCCGATGTATTCGGCGCGGGGGCGGATGAGGCGGTTGTCGTCGAGCTGCTCGATGATGTGCGCCGCCCATCCGGAGATGCGGCTGATGGCGAAGATAGGCGTGTAAAGGTCGATATCGATGCCCAGAGTGGCGTAAGTGGAGGCCGAGTAAAAGTCCACGTTGGCGTTGAGCTTTTTGTCGGCATTGATGTAGAGCTCGATGGCGCGGGACATTTCGAACCACTTGGGCTGGCCGGCGTCCTTGCCGAGCTGCTCGCTCATCTTGCGTAGGTGGGTGGCGCGGGGGTCCTCGGTTTTGTAGACGCGATGGCCGAAGCCGGAGATTTTCTGCTTGGCGTCGAGCATACTCCGCACGTATTCGACGGGATCGGCGCCGGCTTTGTCGATGGCGTAGAGCAGGCGCATGACGCCCTCGTTGGCGCCGCCGTGGAGCGGTCCCTTGAGAGCGCCGAGTGCGCCGGTGACGGCTGAATGGACATCGGAAAGCGTGGCAGCGATGACGCGGGCGGCAAAGGTGGAGGCGTTCAGTTCGTGCTCGGCGTGGAGGATGAGGGCAATGTCGAGTGTGCGGGTCGCCGTCTCAGAGGGCTTGACGCCGTTAAGCATCCAGAGGAAATTGCCCGCGTGGTTCAGTGAGCGGTCAGGCGGCACAACTTCTTTTCCCTTGCGCAGCCGGTCATAGATGGCCACAATCATGGCGATCTGGGCGGTGAGGTTGAAACACTTGCGCACATTGGCGTCGTGCGAATTGTCTTTTTCATCGGCGTCGTAGAAGCTGAGCGCGGAAACCGCGGTGCGCAGCACTTCCATGGGCGTGGCCGTAGCGGGAACGGCGCGCAGCAGATCGACAATGCGAAGGTCGATGCCGCGGGCGAGCGCAAGCTGCGACTGGAACTCGCGCAGTTCGAGCTTGCCGGGGAGGATGCCGTTCCACAGCAGGTACGTGGTCTCCTCGAAGGTGGAGTGCAGGGCCAACTCGTGAATGTCGATGCCCCGATAGGACAGGACTCCGGCTTCTCCGTCGATCCAACAGACCCCGGAGTTTGCGGCGACAACTCCCTCCAAACCCTTTCCAGCGACAGCGGTCGACATAGCTCTCGGCTCTCCCTCTTGCTGTTTTTTTATGGGCTGCGGCGGTTGTTGTGACCCCTGGAAACATCCGCCGCCTGAAAATGCTACAAAGATGTTTATATCGTAGCGCTTCAATGGTTGTCACGGAACAGAAATGGGACAGTATGGGCAGAAGAGGGACTTTAAATCCCATTTTCCGGTTCGGAGCGAGCAAAGAAGCACAGCTTTTGCTGCACAAGCGGGAATAATTCTATATTCTGTAGACGCGCCCGGAAGGTGTCCGAGGCGGAAGTTGCGCAATTCGACACTCCGGGTGGAATCCCCGCCAAGAACGGGAACTGGGGAGAGAGCCCATTTTCCAGCGGCGCCTGACCAGACAGGAAGACGCCATACAGAGACAAGCAGCCCGCAGGACGGGCCGTGAAGGAAGGCAAACCCATGAGTGAATTTGAAGAGACCCCCCGAGGCTATTCGGGCGCATTATTGGCGGCCATCGCCGTGGCATTGCTGGCTGGGATTGGCGGTCTGATCTGGAGCTACACGCTGAACAGCCGTTTGAGCAGCCAGGAAACCGCGCTGACCGAAGCCAAGGACCAGAACAAGAAGCTGGCCTCTGACCTGCGCGAAACCAACGCCCGCCTGAAGGTTGCGACGGAAGAACTGGGCAACTCGCTGGGGCTGACACAGAAACAGTTGGACGCCCGCGCACAGGAACTGATCCGGCGCGAGGACGCGCAGGAAGCCAACTCCCAGCGGCTGGCGAGCGCACAGAAGCAGACAGCGCAGGCCGTAACCGGGCTTGCCTCGGATGTCTCCGGCGTGAAAACGGACGTGGGTGGCGTGCGGACGGATCTGGGCAAGACGCAGACGGATCTGGCTACGACCATTAGCCAACTGACCTCGATGAAGGGCGATTTGAACGGCCACAGCAGCCTGATAGCCCGCAATCACGACGAGTTGGAACTGCTGAAGCACAAAGGCGACCGGAACTACTACGAGTTCACGCTGAACAAGGGCCAGAGAAAGCCGGTGGGCACGATCAGCCTGGAACTGAAGAAGGCCGACGGCAAAAAGAACCGGTTTACACTGGTGGTCGACTCCGACGACAAGCAATATGAGAAAAAGGACCGGAGCCTGAACGAGCCGCTGCAGTTCTATAGCGGCAAGGATCCGGCTCTGTTCGAAATCGTGGTGAACTCGGTGGGAGGAAAGAATCAGTCGATCAGCGGCTACCTTTCCGCGCCCAAGTAGTCTACTGCTCAATAACAGGCGAGTGGGGCGCGAGCACGAGGCTGTGCTGGTACTGGAACGAGAAGGTGAAGTTCAGGCCGAACTTCGAGCCTGGGTCGTGTTGACGCGCATCCGGCTTCCAGTCAGCGCGCGCGTCCCACTGCTGCTGGCTGACGCGGAAGATCCAGAAGGTGATGCCGTCGAGGCTCGCGCCCGGGGCAATCATGGTGCGGGGCGAGAGCGGGTTGCCCCGCAGGGCGGTCAGCTCGGGATACATGAGCTGTGCCTGCTGATATTTCGCCGTGTCTCCCGCGGAGACGGAGAGCGTACCGTCTCCCAGGCGGACATTGGCGAGCACATCCTCAAGGAATAGCGGCACCTTGCTCTGGTTGCGCAGTTTGATATGGGCGAAGACGAGCACCTGGTCGAAGCTCTGCTTGGCCATGGCTTCGCCGTTGGCGTCGAAGCCCGAAGTTTCGACGTGGCTTGGATGAGCCCACACCTGGACTATCTCACCGCTGGCCACGGGCGGCTTTTCACCGGCCACCACGTAAATGGCAACGGCGATGGCTACCACCACGGTGGCCACGATGGCGGCCACAACCACATGGCTGGTTCCCTTGGTGAACTCTTCACCGCGGGCGGCATCGTCAATTTCCTCTTCTGATTGCGGATGGAGTAAGCTCATGGCGCCCTTATCTTATCCCTCCGGGCGCAGAATGATCCACGAATTTGTGCGCGGTCCCGGTGAATCCCCAGGCGCACCACCTCGGGACTCCCTGGAGCGGCTGAGTCCGGGCACTGTGATAAGGGGAGAAAAACGGGCACACGCCAAGTACACCGCTTGGCAGCAGTCTTGCGCTTACGCCCGTTCCACTTCGCCGTTAGGCCGCGTTATCGCTATGGGCAGCCGCAACCCGCAGCCGGACAACAGCATCCGCCTGCGCGCCTTTCTGGCCTTGGACAATGTCGAACTCGACATCGTCGCCCTCTTTCAGCGTTTTGTATCCGTCCAACTGAATCGATGAGTAGTGAACGAATACGTCTGGCCCGTCTTCACGTCCGATGAATCCGTAGCCTTTGGCGTTGTTGAACCACTTGACCTTCCCTTTGTATTGAGCCACAGGTAAGTCCTACCTTCCTTACAGCCTGTGAAGTGCGGCGGGCAAAAACCTGGGGAATGCCCACCGTTATGCATTATGACGCGGAAGAATGTGAAAAGGTTCAGAAAAATCTCGGGGTGAGGGACAAAATGAGTCAGGGCCGGAGCGCAGGCTCCGGCCCTGGATAGAAAGGAAGGCTTGAATCGGGGCGGCTTTACTTGCCGCGCTTGCCCGCCAGCCTGCGCGTGTACAAAAGGACCGCGGAGAGGGTCTTGCCGTCCAGAATCGCTCCCTTTTCAATCATTTTGACGATTTCGGAGAGCTTGACCAGGCGAAACGCAATCTGTTCGTCCTCGTCCAGGTTGGTGTCGCCGGCAGTGAGGCCCTCGGCCAAAAAGACCTTCATGGACTCGCTGACGAAGCCGGGGCTGGCGTAGTACTCGACCAGCGGCCTCCACTTCTTTGCGCGGTAGCCGGTCTCCTCGGCCAGCTCGCGCTGGGCGCCGAGCAGGGGATCTTCGCCGGGTTCGAGTTTGCCGGCGGGCAGCTCCCACAAGAAGCGACCGGCGGCATGGCGATATTGACGCTCGACGACAACCCAGGGATCGCGCTTGCTTTTCGTGTTGTCGATGGCCAGGATAACGGCGCTGCCGTTGTGGCGAACGACATCGCGGGTGGCCGCTTGGCCGCCCGGCTCGATGAGCTGGTCGCGCACCACATGGAAGAGCGGGCCTTCGAAGACCGTTTCAGAACTGAGCAGCTCAGCCGTTTCTTCGATGCCGGGCAGGAGAGCCTTGGGAGCCTTCCTCACTTTGGCCTTTGCGGCTTTCTTCGTTTTGGGCTGGAGTGCTTTTGCAGCCTTGAGCGCCTTCTTCATTTTGGGCTTCAGGCCCTTCGCAGCCTTCAGCGCTTTGAGCGCATCGGGGTTCAGAGCCCTTGCCGCTTTCAGCGCCTTTTTCACCTTCGGCTTGAGGGCTTTTGGCGCCTTCTTTGCCTTGGGCTTCGCGGATTTTTTCACTTTGGATTTGGCGGCCTTTGCTTTCCGGGGCGCGGCGGCTTTCACGGCTTTCTTTTTCTTGGGCATCTCTTAACTCTCCTTGAAGCGCGAGTGCTGCGCGGTCAAACAACCTGCGCAATCAAATAAAGAATATACACACTCCAGCGACAAGAATGTTACAACCAATTCATACTCGTGCATCAATTCAGTCCGGCGTGGCATCCTAAGAAAAGCCGTAACTGAATTCTTACGCACGCATATGGACTTCGCCCTGAAATTCCAGATTGCCATGAGAACGAGTTGTTGACCGCAGAGCGCCATCCCATCGCCGTCGTGCCAGGACTGCACCGGCTGTTCCTGGACTATTGCTCCCAAGCGGCGGCGGCGCGTAGGTTTTACGCCTCCGGTTCTTTGGACGAAGGCTGGCGGGATGGTCCGCTCGTTTCTTTGCAGCGGCCTGCGCACTGGCCGGAACTGGTGGGTCTGCTGGCCGAGCAGAACGCTTCGCCTTCACCGGCAGCCGCAGCGGCGATTGAAGCGTTGCGCAACGGAGCCGGAACCGTGGTGACCGGCCAGCAGGTGGGATTGTTTGGCGGACCGCTCTTCACGCCTTTCAAAGCGGCGACTGCGCTGGCTCGCGCGCGCCAGGCCACCGACGAAGGCAAACCCCACGTTGCCATCTTCTGGCTGGCCACCGAAGACCACGATTTCGCCGAGATCAACCACGTTGTTTTTCCCGCGCGCCGCGAGTTGCGGACGCTGACCTGGCAGGGCGCTCCAGACGTTGCGCGGCCCGTAGGCGGCATCGTGCTGGACGAGTCGATTGCTGCGCTGGTCGATGAGGCGCGAGAGCTGCTGGGGGATTCTGATGCGATGGAGGCGCTCACCCGCGCCTACAAGCCGGGGCGCACACTTGCCCAGGCTTTTGCGGAGTTTTATTCCAGGGCTTTTGCTGCGCAGGGGCTGCTGGTGGTGGATGCAAGCGGACGCGAATTTCACCGCATGGGAGCGCCCGTGTTGCGCGCGGCGCTGGAGCGCGCCGATGAACTGCACTCCGCGTTGGTGGAGCGCGATCGGGAACTGGAGGCGGCTGGCTATCACGCGCAAGTCAACGTGGCGCCAGATTCCAGCCTGCTCTTCCTCATCGATGAAAAGACGGGCGAGCGCGTGGCTCTCAAACGTATCGCGCCCAGCGCGGCGGAGCCGGATGGACAGTGGCAGGCGGGACGGCAGAGTTATTCGACGGCGGAGTTGGTCGCCATTCTCGAAGCCGCACCGGAGCGCATTTCGCCTTCGGCGCTGCTGCGGCCTGTCTTTCAGGATTTTCTGCTCTCGACCTCGGCCATCATCGGCGGACCTGCGGAGATTGCCTACTTTGCCCAATCAGCCGCGCTGTATGAGCGAATTCTGGACCGGGTGACTCCGGCGCTGCCGCGCTTTTCGGGAACGCTGGTCGAGCCTGCCATCGGCGCTCTGCTCAACCAGCATGGGCTGACGCTGGAACAGGTTTTTGCCGAGACGCCGGCGTCGCTAGCCTCTCTGCTTGCCGCACGGGCCATGCCCGTCGAAGAGAAGCGGAAGCTGGAGTCGGCGGGCACGGCACTGGAGGCCGAATTGACGCCGCTGGTGGACTGGATGCGCGCGCTCGATGCGGGCCTTGGCCAGTCGGCGGAAACCGCGGCCGGTAAGATCCGCTACCAGATGGGGCGGTTGCGGAGTTTGGCGGCGAACTTTGAGTTGCAGCGCGAAGCTTCACTCAGGCGCCACGCCGAGGCCATCAGCCAGGCGCTCTATCCCGGCGGTGCGCTTCAGGAGCGGTTGCACGGTGCGGCATATTATTTCGCCCGCCATGGCTTTGAGCTAGCGGAAGAAATTACCGCGCAGGCCGCAAACCTCAGCCCAGGCCACACGGTGATGTGGCTATAGAGCCGCCGGAAAATCTCGCGCTGGCTTGTATAATTGCCGCGAACCGTGATGAGGTTGGCAATGAGATCGTTTTACGGATTGTTGGTTGGTGTTTTGCTGGCGAGCTGGACGGCGCAGGCGCAAGTACAACCCTGTGCCGTGGCCGGCAACAACAATGATTTTCTGGGCATCCAGACCATTCGCCTGTGGCCGGGAGACGCTCCCGAGGCCAAGGGCAAGGCCTGCGAAGACACGCCAACACTGACCATCCTCGAGCCGGTGAAAGGCTCGGAAAACGGTTCGGCCGTGGTGATTCTTCCGGGCGGCGCATATATCCACCTGGCGGGCAACCATGAGGGCCGGCAAACCGCCGACTGGTTTACGATGCGCGGTTTTCGCGCTTTTATTTTGAGTTACCGGCTCGCTTCGCACGGCTATGTGCTCCCTGTTCCGCTGCTGGATGCGCGGCGCGCCGTGCAACTGGTAAGGGCGCGGGCCAGGGATTACCAGATCGACCCCGCGAAGATTGTGATTGTCGGCTTCTCGGCCGGCGGCCATCTGGCAGCGCTGGCAGCGACGCAGTTTGTTGCCGGCAAGCCGGACGCGGAGGATCCGATTGAGCGCGTATCCAGCCGCCCGGATTATCTGGTGCTCGGCTACCCGTGGATTGGCGCCCTCTCCGTTTACGATCCGCGCTACCTGAACTTCTGCAAGATCCAGAACCTCATGGACCGCTGCGCTGAGCTCCGGACCGCGTACTCCCCGGACTTGTTTGTGACCAAAGAGACGCCGCCCGCCTTCATGTATCACACCTTCACCGACAAGACGGTTCCGGTGGAGCAGGGACTGCGCTTTTATGAGGCGCTGGTGAAGGCCGGAGTGCCCGCCGAGATGCATATCTTCGCCAACGGGCCGCACGGAACTGGGTTGGGCAAAGGAGACGCTGCTCTGGACCAGTGGCCTAGTCTGTTGGAGACCTGGCTGCGCGGCCAGGGATTGCTGACTACCCAGCAAGTGACGACCAGCAATAAACCATAGATTTTCAGGGAGATATTGTGAAAACTGAGTGGTTTCTCGCTGAATTAGTTATGAAAATCACAGTGGCCGACGACCCAAGGAATGTCGTGCATCAAAATCTGGTTCTGATACGCGCCGATTCTGCTGACGAGGCCTATGAGAAAGCCATGCAATTTGGGAAAAAAGAAGAAATCTCCTACGACAATCCGGCAGGAAAAGCAGTTCATTTCCATTTTGAAGGGGTTTCATATCTTGTAGATATTATCGATGGATTGGAGGACGGGGCGGAGCTGGACTTTCATTACACGGTTGCAATGCCGAATGAAAACATTCGATCTCTCGTGCCACCGCGAGATCGTTTACGGGCATTTCTCCCGCCGAGAATGGCTGAAGGGCCTGACTATGCCTCGGCGGAGGTCATGGCGAAGTTGCGCGGATGATGGAAGCTGAGCGTCAGGGAGAATAACCCTGAAAATATAGAAG
>Ga0255354_1001466_pt1 | contig 13594 bp, 5 predicted proteins | sample HBST50metaG_FD_189942 | JGI IMG/M metagenome (GOLD analysis project Ga0255354, IMG submission 189942) | Peat soil microbial communities from Stordalen Mire, Sweden - H.B.S.T50 | ecosystem: Environmental > Terrestrial > Soil > Wetlands > Peat | place: Sweden: Norrbotten County, Stordalen Mire...
TCATAGTGATGCGGGGCGGGGCGGAGGTGGCGGCGTGCTCTTCCATAATTCGCCGAGACGGAATCGCTGAAGGCGTCGTCACGAAGAATCGCGGCGCTGCATTTCTCTCTTGCAGGATCGGCGATATGGGTCAATTTTTTGCGTTGCTTGCCGGGGCAGCGCTTGCTCTCCATTTGGTCCGCAATTCTTGCGCACGCCGTTCGGCATCATCGATCTGCTGCGGTGTTGCCTGGGCACGCGCCCGCTTCAGGTTGACGGTGGCGCGCTCATGCACCTCTCCCGGTTCCGAGCGTTCAACCGCCAGCGTTAACCACTTCAGAGCTTCAACCTGGTCTGGAGTTACGCCTGGCCCACCGATCAACAGTCCAAACCCGCATGAATTCAGCCCGGTCGGTAAGCCACCGTTCGCGGCGGCGCAATACCAGGCGATAGCTTTGGCGAAGTCCTGGTCAACACCGAGCCCCTGCCGGTATGCATCTCCGATTCTAGACTTCGCCCAGGGGTCGCCTTGATCCACTGCTTTGAGAAGCCAGCGTCTGGATTCCTGGTAGTCCTGCGCAGTTCCTTTGCCGTCCCAATAAAGGACCGCTACGTTACGCTCTGCCACCACGTTTCCCTGAGCCGCCGCCATGAGATACCAGCTCAAAGCTTCGGCATAGTCTTGAGGAACGCCGTTGCCATTCCGATAACAGGAACCGATGTTGTTTTGTGCTTGAGGGTTCCCTTGCTCCGCAGCCTTGCGATACCATTTCACTGCTTCAGCTTCATCCTTGGTAACGCCTTGGCCGTTCTCATACATGAATCCAAGATTGCCCTGAGCAATAGCGTTTCCCTGCTCCGCTGCTTTGCGATACCACGTCACAGCTCCTGCCAAATCCTTGGTAATGCCGCGACCGTTCTCATACATGATCCCAAGGTTGCTCTGCGCCGTGGCATTGCCCTGCTCAGCCGCTTTTTTGTACCACTTCACTGCCTCAGCTTCATCTTTGGTTACGCCTTGGCCGTTCGCGTACATCACTCCCAGAGCACTCTCGCCATTGGCGAAATTTTGCGCTGCTGCCTTCTGGAACCAAAAGACCGCTTCAATATTGTCCTTTGCAACGCCGGTTCCGTTGTTGAGCATCAGTCCGAGATTCGTCTCTGCTTCGGCATAGCCCTGCTCCGCCGCCTTGCGATACCAATTCGCCGCCTCAGCTTCATCTTTGGTCACGCCGAGACCATTAGCGTACATTATTCCGAGACTGCTCTGCCCGGCAGCGTCGCCCTGTTCCGCCGCTTTGCGATACCAATTCACGGCTTCGCGTTCGTCCTTGGGACCGCCCCGCCCATTCGCGTACATCGCCCCCAAATTAACCTGAGCGAGAGCATTGCCCTGCTCCGCCGCCTTTCGGTACCAACTCACTGCTGCCCCATCGTCCTTGGCGACGCCCCGGCCGTTCGCATACGCCCATCCGAGATTGTTCTGTGCCAGAGCGTCGCCCTGTTCAACGGCCTTGCGGTACCAGCTCACTGCTTCCCCATCATCCTTGGCAACGCCGTGGCCATTCGCGTACATATTACCCAGGTCGATCTGCCCGAGGGCGTCGCCTTGTTCCGCCGCCTTGCGGTACCAACTGACGGCCTCCCCGTCATCCTTGGCAACGCCCCGACCACCCTCGTACATTTTCCCCAGGTTATGCTGGGCATGAGGGTTGCCATGCTCCGCGGATTTGCGAAACCAGCGCACCGCTTCCGCATCGTCCTCCGCCACGCCCCAGCCGCTGTCGTAAATGATCCCTATATTGTTCTCAGCGCGCATATAGCCCTGATCCGCTGACTTGCGGTACCAGAACAGAGCTTCGGCATAGTCTTTGGTCACGCCGCGCCCTTCCTGGTACATCCATCCAAGACTGTTCTGAGCCCAAGAGTTACCCTGATCAGCGGCTTTGCGGTACCAATTTACGGCTTCTGAATCATCCTTTGTGACGCCACGACCGGTCCCGTACATCCAACCAAGCTCGAATTGCGCCACGGCGTTTCCCTGCTCCGCTGCCTTGCGGTACCACTGCGCAGAAACTTCGTCGTTCTTGTCAACACCGCGCCCGTAAAGGTACATCCAGCCGAGTTCCGCCTGGGCATCGACAGCATTCTGGTCAGCCGCTTTGCGAAACCAGCGCGCCGCTTCCGCCTCATCCTTCGCCACGCCTTTGCCATTAAAGTACATCAACCCAAGATTGGACTGGCCGAGCGCAAAGCCGTTCTCCGCGGCTTTCCGGTACCATCCAAAAGCTTCCGCGTCATCCTGGGCCACACCCTTGCCGCTGCCGAACAGGAACCCAAGTATGACTTGCGCAAAAGGATTGTCCTGCTCCGCCGCCTTGCGGTACCATTGCACCGCTTGCGCATCATCCTTTGCTGTCCCCCTGCCGTTTTCAATCATCCAGGCAAGCGCGCTTTGCGCAGGGGCATAACTCTCTTCTGCAGCCATGCGATACCAGCGGACGGCTTCCGTGTCGTCTTGCGCCACGCCTTTGCCATTGGCATATTTCAGCCCCAGAGCAACCTGCGCAGGAGCAAAGCTTTGGTCGGCTGCCTTGCGGTACCAACTCGCGGCTTCCAAGTCGTCACGAGTTGTTCCCCGACCGCTATCGAGCATCCAGGCGAGCATAAACTGCGCGGGGGCGCGACCCTGGTTCGCGGCTTTGCGGTACCATTGCACAGCTCCCGCATCGTCCTGGACCACTCCTTTGCCGTTAAGATACATCCATCCAAGAGCGATCTGTGCCTCAGGGGCGCCACGTTCCGCAGCCTCCCGATAAAATTGCGCCGCTTTCGCATCGTCCTTAGCGACCCCCATTCCGTTGGCATAGATCCGTCCAAGAATGGTCTGCGCCCCGATGTCGCCCAGTTCTGCGGCTTTGCGGTATCGTTCCAGCGTTTCCCGATACTCCTTGCTCGCAAAAGCGGGGTTTGCAAACTGACTTCCATGGTCGCTCGGCGGTTCAAGAGTGTCATCTCCGACCGGCTTTGTATCTCGCGTTGGCGTGTCGGGAAAGGCTGGACCTGACAGAAAGGCAACCGCAAAGGACAGTAGCAAAATCTTGCTTGCGTTCAATTCAAGTCTCTCCAACGGGGGAAGTTCGTAGTCAAGCATAGCTCAGAGCGATGGAGGAGAAGAGAACAAAACACTGTAAATGACCGATCTTGTGGTTCCGGCAGATGGTTTTATCTGTAACATATTGATTATATGTACGTTACTGATACCACTAGATACTCAAAACCTCGAGTTAATCCGAGATTCTCTAATGCGGAATCGTGGTTTCTGACTTTGATGGCTTCTGCGTGACCTGGGCTGATGTAGGTAACTGCGATTTGTCCCAGCCTCCGCCCAGGGCCTCGATAAGTTGCACTGACGCCGTCATTTCCTGCACTTGCAGATTCGTCAGAGATTGCTGATTCGTAAGCAGGGTAGTTTGCGCTGTGACAACGTCGATGTAAGGATCGATTCCCGTTTCGTAGCGGCCTAACTCCAGCTTCAAGAAGGTCTGAGAGGAATCGACTGCCTCCTGCTGGCGCTGGATCTGCTGCGACAGGATACGAACCGCTGCTAGCTCGTCTTCCACCTGTTGGAATGCAGTGAGCACGGATTGGCGGTATGCGGCAACATCCGCATTGTAAGTTGCGATGTATTGATTTACAGTTGCGCGACGCAGGCCGCCATCATAGACAGTCTCAGAAATGGATGGGCCAACAGACCAGAAGCGGCTGGACGCTGACATAAGGTTCTTGAGCGAGGAACTTTCCAGGCCTCCGCTGGCTGAAAGCGTCAGAACAGGAAAATAGGCTGCATAAGCAACCCGGATCTGTGCGTTGGCGGCGGCCATGTTCCGCTCCGCGGCAGCAATGTCTGGGCGACGCTCGAGCAGTTGGGAAGGCAAGCCGACGGGGATGGGCGGAGGCGCGCTCGTCTTTGCCTCCACCGGGATAAAAAACGCAGAAGCCGGCTTGCCGATGAGCGTGGCAATCGCGTGCTCATACTGCGCGCGCGCAATGCCTAGATTGATTGCCGACGATTGCGCGCTGTCCAGAGTGGTCTGCGCTTCAATGACGGAGATCTTGTCGTCAACGCCGGTGTCATAGCGAGCCTGGGCAATCTGCAATGCTTTCCGGTCAGCTTCCACTGTGTCATTGAGGAGCTTTTGCAGCGCATCCTGACCGCGAATCTCAAAAAAGAATTCGGCGAGACTGGCTTGTTCGGTCAACCGCTCATTCTCAAGGTCGGCTGCGCTCAGTTGGGCCTGATATTGGCTGGCATGCACGGTGTTGCGCACCTTTCCCCAAAGGTCGGGCTCCCAGGAAATATCGGCCGGGAGAGAGAACACCTGTATCTGGCCGCCGCTGGATGTTCCAGTGCTGGTGCTGGACGAAGACTTAGCATTGGATGAGGCCTGCGAACGCGTGTAAGAGCCGCCGACACTTGCTGTTGGGAAATACTGAGATCGTGCTTCGCGCACCAAAGCTCGCGCTTCCATGAAGTTCTCAAAAGCCTGCCGGATATTCTGGTTGTCGATATTGAGTTGCTCTTCGAGCGCATTCAACTCCGGCTCATTGTAGATTTCCCACCATTTGCCGCGCAGCGTCGCATCCTGGGGTTGCGCGACGTTCCATCCATCGGCTTCCTTGAATTGCGCGGGCGACTCCTTGAAGGCAGGCGGCGCCGTGAACGCGGGCGGATGATACTTTGGCCCAACGTTGCATCCCGCAAGCAGGGCGCAGAGTAACGCGACATATGCTGCGGATGCTTGGCGGGCTGGCGTGATTGAATAATTCATAACCTAGACTCCATTAGGATTCATGGTTAGCGCGTGTTTCACAAATGACTTTTGTGCGAAGGTTGCAATCCCTCAAGGGTTAAACAGGCGCGGTAAAAGTCCAAACAACTTAAAAACTTCCCTCAGGGGCTAAAGCCCACGTTCATTTTGCGGCAGTTACGGCACGACTAAAGTCGTGCCCTGACACAATGCGGCAATGTGAATCAGCTTCTACGAGTTTTTCCGCAGCCTGTAAAGTCGTGCCCTTTCAAAATGTCGACTTACTCAGAGCTTTCGTAAGAAGCCCCAGCGATTCCAGGGTTGAGAGTAACTGTCTGCTTGCCCTTGAAACGGAGTCGCAAGCGATCGAAGAAGAGATAGACTACAGGCGTGGTGTAGAGAGTGAGCATCTGGCTGACGATCAGGCCTCCGACGATGGTGATGCCCAGCGGTCGCCTAAGTTCGGAGCCGGTTCCGGTGCCGAAGGCCAGAGGCAGCGCGCCAAACAAGGCTGCCATGGTGGTCATCAGGATGGGGCGAAAGCGAAGTTGGCACGCTTCAAAGATGGCGTCTGTTGTGCTCTTGCCGTGCTCGCGCTCGGCAACCAAGGCAAAGTCGATCATCATGATCGCGTTCTTCTTCACGATGCCGATCAGCAGGATGATGCCGATGATCGAGATTACGTTGAGGTCAACTTTGAAGAGCATGAGTGCGAGCATGGCTCCAGCGCTGGCTGAAAAGACCGTGGAGATGATGGTCAGCGGATGGACCAGGCTTTCGTACAGAATGCCGAGAACAATATAGACGGCGAGTAATGCAGTTCCAATCAGGAGCGGCTCACTGTTAAGCGAAGTTTGATAAGCAGCAGCCGTTCCGGCAAAGAAACCGCGGACGGTTTGCGGCATATTGAGCTTCTCTTGCATCTGCGCAACTAAACGGGTGGCGTCGCTCAAGGATAGGTTTGGCGCAAGGTTGAACGATACCGTGACGGATGGAAAGGAACTGGTGTGATTGATAACCAGCGGCGTTGTGGTAGCCTGCGCGGAGCTGACCGTAGAAAGCGGAACGATGCCGCTGCCCGTGGTCTTGAGATAGATGTTCTTCAAGCCGTCTGGGCTTTGCCAGTAGGGCGGCGCTACCTCCAGCACTACGTAATACTGATTCAATTGCGTATAGATAAGGGATACTTCCGACTGCCCGAAGGCGCCGGAAAGAGCGCTGTCCAATGACGACGGCGTAATGCCAAGCCTTGCCGCCGTGGGGCGATCGTAATTAAGCAACTCTTCGAGACCGCTGTTCTGCGCATCACTGCTCACGTCCTGAAAACCGGGAATCTTCTGCATCCCCGCCAGCAGGATGGGGCCCCAGCGCGCCAGATCTCCAACGCCGTCTGCCTGAATTGTGTATTGATACATGGCATTGCTTGATCGTCCTCCGATGCGCAGATCCTGAGCCGCCTGAAGAAAGGCCGTAGCGACTGGAAGCCGGTTCAGCTTGGGCCGCAGGCGACCAATAATCTCTGGCGCAGTAACCTTGCGTTCATTGAGAGGTTTGAGCGCGATAAAGATGGAGCCGGTGTTGGATGCGCCGCCGCCGCCCGTATGAGCAATGACATCGGCGACCGCCGGATCGGCTTTGATGACTTTTACCAATTGCAAAATCGAATTGTCCATGACCGCAAACGACGCGTCCTGCGGTCCCCGCGCGCCGCCCATGATGACTCCCGTATCCTGCTGCGGGAAGAAGCCCTTGGGGATAATGTCGATGAGATAAAAGTTCAACGCAATGGTGAGCAGCAGGAGGATCAATACGGGAGTTGGGTGCTCTAACACCCAAGCCAGGGACCGGCTGTATGTGGCGATCATCCATGCGAAACCCCGCTCACTTATTTGATATGCGCGGCCGTGCTTGATTGTCCGCTCGTCTTTAAGCAGATAGGCGCACATCATAGGCGTGGTCGTGAGCGAGATCAGCATGGATACAACAATCGCGGTCGATAGTGTGATGGCAAACTCGCGGAAAAGGCGGCCGACGATGCCGCTCATGAGAAGAATGGGAATGAAAACCGCAATGAGCGACATGCTGATCGACAAGATGGTAAATCCGATTTCGCTGGAACCCTGGAAAGCAGCCTTCATGGGCGTCATGCCTGTCTCACGAAGGCGGGAGATATTTTCCATCACCACGATGGCGTCGTCGACGACAAAACCGGTCGAGATGGTCAGCGCCATCAGCGAAAGATTGTCGATGCTGAAGTTGAACAGATACATGACTGCGAAGGTGCCGATGAGCGAAGCAGGGACGGCGACTGTAGGAATGAGTACGGCTCGCCAGTTGCGCAGAAAGATGAAGACGACAAGAATCACCAGAATGACAGAGAGGATGAGAGTGCTCTCAACATCATTGACTGAAGCGCGAATGGTTGTGGTGCGGTCGATCACGATGGTGGTTTTGATGCCTTGCGGAATGGACGCTTGAATCGATGGCAATTCGGCGCGGATACGATTGACGGTACCGATGATGTTGGCTCCCGGCTGGCGGAAGATCATGATGGCGATCGAGGGGGCGCCGTTAAGGTACCCCGCGGTGCGAATGTTCTGCGCTCCATTGGATACGTCGGCTACGTCGACAAGGCGAACCGCGGCTCCCTTGTTGCTTCCGACAATGAGCGACTTGAATTGGTCGGCATGGGAGATCTGGTCGTTGGTGACGATGTCCGCGGTCGTGGTTCCGTCTGAGATCTGGCCTGCCGGCTCATGGGCATTCTGCTGGCTTAATACGGACTGGATATTCTGGAGTGTGAGGCCATGACTGTTGAGGAGGGTAGGATTCACTTCAACGCGCACTGAAGGGCCAGCGCCGCCGCCCACCGACACTTGTCCCACACCACGAATCTGTGAAAGCTTTTGCGCAATAACCGACGACGCTTCGTCATAGAGCGTCGGCTTGTCGTACTTATCGGAGGTAAGTCCCAGGATGAGTATTGGCGCATCCGCGGGGTTGACTTTGCGATAAGTCGGGTTGGCGGGCAAGTTAGCGGGCAGGTAAGTGCGCGCCGCGTTGATGGCCGCCTCTACGTCCCGCGCCGCGCCGTCGATGTCGCGGCTCAGATCGAACTGCAGCGTGATTGAGGTGCTGCCCAGCGAACTCGATGAGGTCATTTCAGTAACGCCGGCGATGTGGCTGAACTGGCGCTCCAGCGGAGTTGCGATCGAGGAGGCAGTGATCTCAGGGCTTCCGCCGGGCAAGCTGGCGGAAACCGAGATTGTGGGGAAGTCGACTTGCGGCAATGGAGAGACAGGCAGGACCGAGAAAGCAATGGCTCCCACAAGAATGGTGCCGGCAGTCAGCAAGGTGGTGGCTACAGGACGGCGGATGAAGGGGGCGGAGATGTTCATGTTCCCTCCGCCGGCTGCGGCTCGCTGCCGGGTTCCATAGTCTTCGGCGCATGGGCAAAACGATGGCCGAGACGATCGAAAAAGATGTAGATCACCGGCGTCGTATAGAGCGTGAGCACCTGACTCAGCAGCAGTCCGCCGACCATGGCAATGCCCAGGGGACGGCGCAACTCCGAACCCATTCCCTGCCCCAGCGCCAGCGGAAGGCCCGCCAGCAGCGCGGCCATGGTGGTCATCATGATGGGGCGGAAACGCAGCAGGCAGGCGTCATAGATGGCCTCGGGCGCGCTCTTTCCGTGCTCGCGTTCTCCCTCCATCGCAAAGTCGACCATCATGATGCCGTTCTTCTTTACAATGCCGATGAGCAGGATGATGCCGATGATTGCGACCACGTTGAGGTCCTGCTTGAAAAGGATCAGCGCCAGCAACGCGCCAACGCCAGCGGACGGCAATGTGGAGAGAATGGTGATGGGGTGAATGAAGCTCTCGTACAGAATGCCGAGCACGATGTAAACCGCGGCCAGCGCAGCGAGAATCAGCAGGCCTTCATTGGAGAGCGAGCCCTGGAATGAAGCCGCGGTCCCCTGAAATCCATACTGAACGCTGAGCGGCATATTCAGGTCCTTCTGCGCTTTTTCGATGGCAGTGATTGCGCTTCCCAGCGCGGCATTGGGCGCCAGATTGAACGAGACGGTAACGGCCGGGAACTGGCCCTGGTGATTGATGGAGAGCGACTCCGCTGCTTTCTCGATGTGCGTGAACGCGCTGAGGGGCACGGCATTGGATGCGCTGGTAGTGGTGGCAGCATTCGCCGTGCTGGCGCCCACGCCGGAATGAATCGCATTGAGAGGCGCACTGAGCGCCGTCGATGAGGGCGTGTATTTTACGGAGGCCGTGGTTGCGTTGGAACCGGCGGAAGAGGAACCCGAGGACGCGAAGGACGAGGACGCTCCCGGCCCTGAGCCTCCCGCGGACGTGTTGGTTTGGATATACAGATCCTGCAGTTTGCCGGGACCTTGCTGGGAACTGGGCGCGGTTTCCAGAATCACATGGTACTGGTTCAACTGCGTGTACATGGTGCTGATCTGGCGCTGTCCATAGGCGTCATAGAGAGTGCTGTCGATGGTTGACGGTGCGATGCCGAGCCGTGATGCGGTCACGCGATCGATGATCAGCGAGACCGCGAGGCCTCCAGTTTGCTGGTCGGTAGCCACGTCGGCCAGTTGTGGCAGTTTCTTCATCTTGTCCACAAGCCTGCCGGTCCACAAGTTCAACTCGTTCGCGTCGGGGTCCTCCAGCGTGTATTGATACTGGGTGCGGCTCACACGGTCGTCCACTGTAATGTTCTGCACCGGCTCCATGTAGAGTTCGATGCCCTCGACCTGGCTGAGGCTGGTTTGCAGCCTGCGAATCACATCGGATGCGCTCAGGCTGCGCGCGCTGAGCGGCTTCAGGTTGATGGACATTCGTCCGCTGTTCAGCGTGGTATTGGTTCCATCCGCGCCGATAAACGAAGAGATGCTCTGGACCGCAGGGTCCTGAAGGATGATGTGCGCCAGTTGCTGCTGCTTCTGCGCCATGGCAGCGAACGAGATGGTCGCCGGCGCCTGGGAGATGCCCTGAATGACACCTGTATCCTGCGTGGGGAAGAATCCCTTGGGGATGATGATGTACAGCACGATCGTGAGCACCAGCGTTGCGGCGGCCACAAGCAAAGTGACGGTCTGATACCCGAGGACAAACTTCAGCGTGCGGCCGTAGAACGCGATCATGTTCTCGAAGACACGTTCTGAAGCTCTGAAGATGCGGCCCTGCTGTTCCTTGGGAGGAGAGTGGCGCAGAATGCGCGAGCACATCATGGGCGTCAGCGTCAGAGACACAACGGCTGACAGGATGATCGTGACGGCCAGGGTGACCGCGAATTCGCGAAACAAGCGGCCGACAACGTCACCCATGAAGAGCAGCGGAATCAGCACCGCAATCAGCGATACGGTGAGGGAGATGATGGTAAAGCCGATCTGCTCCGCGCCCTTCATGGACGCTTCCATCGGCGAGTCCCCAGCTTCGAGGTAGCGCGTAATGTTCTCGATCATCACGATCGCGTCATCCACCACAAAGCCAGTGGAGATGGTGAGCGCCATCAGCGAGAGATTGTCGAGGCTATAGCCCAGGGCATACATGACGCCGAAGGTGCCCACCAATGAAACAGGCACGGCAATGCTGGGAATGATGGTCGCGTAAACGTTGCGCAGAAACAGAAAGATGACCATCACCACCAGCGCAACGGTGAGCATCAATTCGAATTCGACATCGGAGACCGAGGCGTTAATCGCCGTGGTGAGATCGGTAAGCGGCGTTACCTGGATCGAGGCCGGAAGGTTCACCTCGAGCTGGGGAAGAATTGCCTTGATGGCCTTGACCACGCTGATGGTGTTGGCGCCGGGCTGCCTCTGAATGTTGACGATGACTGCCGGGGTCTCGTTCATCCATGCCGCCTGCTTGTTGTTCTCGATGCCGTCCACCACCTGCGCAACATCCGTGAGCATGATGGGCGCGCCGTTGCGGTAGGCAACCACAACCTTGCGATAATCGTCGCTGGTTACCAGTTGATCGTTGGCATTGATCTGGTAGTCCTGATGCTGCCCGTCAAAGTTGCCCTTGGCGGCATTGACACTGGTGGCGAGAAGCGTCGTGCGCAAATCTTCAAGGTTCAGGCCGTAGGACGAAAGCGCTGTGGGGTTCGCTTGAATGCGCACGGCCGGCTTTTGCCCGCCGCTGATGCTCACCAGGCCAACGCCGCTCAATTGCGAGAGCTTGGGCGCAAGCCGCGTATCCACAAGATCCTCAACCTGCGACAACGGGATTGAGTTGGAGGTGACGGCCAGCGTCAGCACCGGGGCATCCGCGGGATTGGTCTTGCTGTAAACCGGCGGCGAGGGAAGGCTGGACGGCAGAAAACTCTGCGCCGCGTTGATCGAGGATTGGACCTCTTCTTCGGCAATGTCGATGTTCAGGCTGAGAGCAAACTGCAGCACGATCACTGACGATCCGCCTGAGCTGGTGGATGTCATCTGGCTCAGTCCCTGCAGTTGTCCGAACTGGCGCTCGAGGGGAGCGGTCACAGTGGTGGCCATCACGTCCGGGCTGGCGCCTGGATAGAAGGTGAGTACCTGGATGGTGGGGTAATCCACCTCCGGCAAGGCGGATACCGGCAGCAGAGTGTACGCAACCACGCCCACGAGCAAGATGGCAGCCATCAGCAGGGAGGTTGCGACTGGGCGCTGGATGAATGGCCCGGATGGATTCATGGAGTATTGCTCTCAGCGGGATTGGCTGAGCAGGCTGCGGAAAGAGGCCTCGTTTCGAGCTGAACTCGCGAATAGCATCCCTCAGGGCCTAAAGGCCACATTGATTTTGCGACACTTACGGCACGACTAAAGTCGTGCCCTTTCAAAGCAATGGGTTTTTCCGCGGCCTGTGACGGCGTCTGCTTCGGTACGACGACCTTACTTCCCGCCTGCAACTTATCAAAGCTGCTGGTGGCCACCACCTCGCCGGGATTGACTCCCTGCACCGCGGTCATTCCAGCGTCCGCGACCCCTGTCGTGATATTGCGTACGCTCGCCGTTCCTTGCGTTATCACAAAAAGGAAGGCTGCCTGCCCGTTGTGCTGAACGGCATTGGTAGGAACCAGCGTTACACCATCGAGCGTATTTACCAGCAACCTGGTGTTGACAAACTGGTTGGGGAAAAGAGCGCCATTCTTGTTGTCGAAGGTGGCGCGCAACTTCACCGTTCCAGTCGTGGTGTCTATTTGGTTGTCGATGGAGAGTAACTTACCCGAGGCCAACTTGACGGTCTGCCCGCGATCCCATGCGTCTGTGGGCAGAGTGTGCACCCGGCGCATCCGCGCCTGCACCTGGGCCAGGCTGTCTTCCGGCATGGTGAAAATCACGGTAATCGGCTGCACCTGGGTGACCACCGCCAACACGGTGCCCGCGGATGCTTGCACCACATTTCCTGGGTCCACCAGGCGAAGACCTACACGACCGGCAATTGGAGAGCTGATGTGGCAATAGCTGAGCTGGACTCGATCGTAATTCACGGTGCCTTGATCGTTCTTTACCGTGCCCTGATCCTGCAGCACAATTTTTTCCTGGTCGTCCAGCAGTTGCTTATTGATCCCGTTGCCCGCCCACGCCGTGCGATAGCGGTCCAGATCCATCCGGGCCTGAGCCAGGATGTTCGTATCCCGCTCCAGCACTCCCTCGGCTTGCATCAGTTGCGCCTGGTAGGGCCGCGGATCGATGTCGATCAACGCCTCCCCTTTTTGAACGTATTGTCCCTCGCGGTAATGCACCGAGGTGAGGACTCCGCTTGCCTGTGCCGTGATGGAGGCGGTATTGACCGGCGTAACCGTTCCGATGGCATCGAGGTAGATGCCAATGCTGCCTTTGGTTGCGGTGGCTACTGTGGCGGAAACGGATGGTTTTACGGCGGCGAGCTTGCGCTTCGCAGCCGCTGCTTTGGCATTGTCATTGTGAATGACCACAAAAACGATCACGGCGAGAAGCAGCAGGAGAAGCAAGCTCGTCCACAGAACCCAGCGTCTCCTGTACCAGGGAGGAGGCGAAGACAATTGGTGCCCGGCGCCAATGTGCTGGGCATCTGATCTATCGGCAACTCCAGACATACAGTACTCCGCGCTCAAGCACAGTTGATAATGTGCTGCTCGCAGAATCACTGAATTCCGGGGCGATTGTATGGTCTGTATTGCTCATTTCCAAAGGAAGCGAAGCTGCAGATATGTGTAAAATCAACGGTCAATTGACAGTTTGGGAGGAGTGGCAAGTGTGGCTGGCTTGTGGCAAGGCCTTACCAAGGGCTTGGCATCTTTTGTGCGCGGACAGCAAAAAAAGCGTACCGTATGCCTTGGGCACGGCACAGCTTCCTGACTAACAATCGAGTTACTCTTTCACCCGAATGGAATTGTTGCGATACACTCACTTGGATGCTTAACCGAGCGCGGTTTCTCCGCGCTATCATGCAAGACCTGATTTGCGGATTGATCCGCGCTCCGCGGATGGACGCAATGGGATCGAGCTAACCGAAGCGGAAGCGCTCTCTAACTGCCCCAAGCCCGCAAATTTGCCTACCAGCCTTTGAATAACCTTTTCTGCTCTCAAAGACTTAAGCCGTGAGTCGAATAGCAGCCAAATAGGCCAAACAGAGCGCAGATCCCATGCGGCCTCTAACATATCAGCCGCCTCGTCAAGGCGTCCCAAGCCAGCCAATATAATTGCAACCTCAGTAGTGTCCGGCTAAAAATGGACTACACGCTATAACTATCACATAATAGATGCGATAGGTGATAACTCTCATTTTTCGATTTGAAATTGAAGGCAG
>Ga0255354_1001467_pt1 | contig 13561 bp, 10 predicted proteins | sample HBST50metaG_FD_189942 | JGI IMG/M metagenome (GOLD analysis project Ga0255354, IMG submission 189942) | Peat soil microbial communities from Stordalen Mire, Sweden - H.B.S.T50 | ecosystem: Environmental > Terrestrial > Soil > Wetlands > Peat | place: Sweden: Norrbotten County, Stordalen Mire...
CCCCGGCTCGATGGCCGCACAAAGATTTACGAGGCCATCGTGAAGGGCGAGGCGGCCATCGAGCCGGGCGTCCCGGAGTCGTTCAACGTGCTGATTCGTGAATTGCAGTCGCTGTGCCTGGATGTGGAGCTGATCAAGCGCGCGGATTTGGTGCACAAAGCGCTGCCTGAACCGGAAATCATAGCGGCGGTTGCCGACTAAGGTTTGAGGTTTCCCAGGTCACAGAATCGAGACCTGGGACACCCAACCGATTGAGTTAGACCGGCCGGGAGTTGCCAAACGGGCAGCGCCGGGCCGGATGCAAAGAGTCATCGGGGTCCTTCTTGAAAGCGGTAAACGCCGCTTCCCGGGAAGGGAGGGCCCTTCAGGAATCCCGGGAAAAGCCGCGGCAGGCGCCGAAGGGCCCGCCAAGGAGGGTCGCCTTGTTCCGTTCGAACCCGTTTGAGCTTTCCAGCCCCATCACTGATTTTGACGCAATCCGCATCATGCTGGCATCGCCGGAGAAGATCCGCAGTTGGTCTCATGGCGAGGTTACCAAGCCGGAGACCATCAACTACCGCACCTTCAAGCCGGAGCGCGACGGGCTTTTCTGTGCGCGCATTTTTGGACCGGTCACCGACTGGGAGTGCCTGTGCGGCAAATACAAGCGCATGAAGCACCGCGGCGTGATCTGCGACAAGTGCGGCGTGGAAGTGACAGTGAGCAAAGTGCGCCGCGAGCGCATGGGACACATCGAGCTGGCGTCGCCCTGCTCGCACGTGTGGTTCTTCAAGGGCCTGCCGTCGAGGATCGGGCACCTGCTGGACATTTCTCTTCGCGACCTGGAAGCCATTCTCTACTTCGAGTCCTATGTGGTGGTCGATCCGGGCGATGCGCCTGTGAAGGAACGCGAGGTCATCAAGGACGAGACCAAGTACCGCGAGCTGGACACTCAATTCCGTCCCTCGGGGTTCAAGGCGATGATGGGCGCGGAGGCTATCAAGGAGCTTCTGAAGCGGGTCAACATCGAAGAATTGGGTGTCGAACTGCGCGAAAGAATGAAGACGGAAACCTCCGCGCAGAAGAAGCTGAAGTATGCCAAGCGGCTGAAGGTTGTGGAAGCTTTCCGCAAGAGCGATAACAAGCCGCAATGGATGATTCTGGACGTGCTGCCGGTGATTCCTCCCGAGCTGCGTCCGCTGGTGCCGCTGGATGGCGGGCGGTTTGCCACTTCGGATCTTAACGACCTTTATCGCCGCGTGATCAACCGCAACAACCGGTTGAAGAAGCTGATGGACCTCCATGCGCCGGAAGTGATTGTGCGCAACGAGAAGCGCATGTTGCAGGAGGCTGTGGACGCGCTGTTCGATAACGGCCGCCGCGGCCGCGTGCTGAGGGGCGCCAACAACCGTCCGCTGAAGTCGCTCTCGGATACTCTCAAGGGCAAGCAAGGACGGTTCAGGCAGAATTTGCTGGGCAAGCGCGTGGATTACTCCGGCCGTTCGGTGATCGTGGTAGGTCCGGAACTGAAGCTGCACCAGTGCGGATTGCCCAAGAAGATGGCGCTGGAACTCTTCAAGCCGTTTATCTATCATCGCCTGGAACAGACAGGGCACTGTACCACCATCAAGCAGGCCAAAGAGATGGTGGAGATGCAGGATCCGATCGTGTGGGACATTCTTGAGGAGGTCATCAAGGACCACCCGGTGCTGTTGAACCGCGCGCCGACGCTTCACCGTCTGGGCATTCAGGCCTTTGAGCCGGTGCTGGTGGAGGGCAAGGCGATCAAGCTCCATCCGCTGTGCTGCACAGCATTCAACGCCGATTTCGACGGCGACCAGATGGCGGTGCATATTCCGCTGTCGCCTGAGGCGCAGATTGAAGCCAGCGTGCTGATGCTGGCAACGCATAACATTCTTTCGCCGGCCTCTGGCCAACCCATCACCGTGCCCTCGCAGGATATGGTGCTGGGACTGTATTACATGACCAAGGCCAAGAAGGGAGCCAAGGGCGAAGGACGGGTCTTTGCCAACACGGAAGAGATTCTGATGGCGCTGGAAGCCAAGGAAGTGGAGACGCTGTCGCCTATCCGGCTGCGCTACACGGGCAAGGTGCTGGATTTGACCACCGCCTATGACGACCAGGATCTGACGCACATCGAGCCTGTGGAATTCAACAAGCAGTACATCACGACCACGGTGGGCCGCGTGATTCTGAACGACTCGCTGCCGGAGGGAATGCCCTTCATCAACGGCCTGTTGAAGAAAAAGGGAATCGGGCAACTGGTGAACTACTGCAACCAGAACCTGGGCCTTGAAGTGACGGTCGGGATGCTGGACAAGATCAAGGCGCTGGGCTTCAACTACGCCACGATCTCGGGACTCTCGGTTGGCCTGGACGACATGGTGATTCCAGACAGCAAGTACACCGTCGTGGACGAGGCCGACAAGAAGGTGATCGAAGTCCAGAAGCAGTACATGGACGGCGCGATCACCAACGGCGAACGCTCGAACAAGGTGATTCAGATGTGGTCGGCGGTGACCGACAAGGTGGCCGACGAGATGTTCGGCAACATGAAGAAGGCGGACGACGAAGGCGCCTTCAACCCGATCTACATCATGGCCGACTCAGGCGCTCGTGGATCGAAGCAGCAGATCCGCCAGCTTTCCGGTATGCGCGGACTGATGGCCAAGCCTTCGGGCGAAGTGATTGAAACGCCCATCACGGCGAACTTCCGCGAAGGGCTGACGGTGTTGGAATACTTCATTTCAACGCACGGCGCGCGCAAGGGATTGGCCGATACGGCGTTGAAGACGGCCGACTCGGGTTACCTGACGCGGCGGCTGGTGGACGTGGCTCAGGACGTGATCGTAACGGAGCACGACTGCGGTACGGTCGAAGGCATTTACGTGGGATCGATCGTCGAGTCGGGCGAGATCATCGAGGAGTTGCGCGACCGCATTATCGGCCGTGTATCTCTGGAGCGGATCAAGGACTACGACGGCAATATCGTGGTGGATGTGAACCAGGGCATCGACGAGGAGATTGCCTCGGCGATTCAGGCGGCGGGCGTGGAGCGGGTGAAGATTCGCTCGGTGCTGACCTGCGAGTCGCGGCGCGGCGTTTGCGCGCTGTGCTACGGGCGCAACCTGGGTTCTGGCCGCATGGTGGAACTGGGCGAGACCTGCGGCGTGATTGCGGCGCAGTCAATCGGCGAGCCGGGCACGCAGTTGACCATGCGTACCTTCCACGTGGGCGGCACGGCCAGCCGCGTGCAGGACAAATCGCGTCTGGACGCCAAGAACAACGGCTTTGTGCGCTTCATCAACCTGAATTACGTGGAAAGCAAGGACGGCACGCTGGTGGCGATGAACCGCTCCGGTTCGGTAGCCGTTCAGGACGAGCGAGGCCGCGAAAAGGAGCGCTACCAGGTGGTTTATGGCGCGCGCCTGCGGGTGAAGGACGGCGAACAGGTGAAGCTGGGCCAGTTGCTGGCCGAGTGGGACCCGTACACCTACTCGATCCTGACCGAAATCGGCGGCAATGTGGTCTTCAAGGATTTGCAGGAAGGCGTAACGCTCAACGAGGAAGTGGACGAAGTGACGGGCCTCTCGCGTTGGGTGGTTGCCGATGCACCGGATGAGAAGCGGCAGCCGACCTTCGTGGTGAAGAACGCCAAGGGGCACAAGCGCTACCTGTTGCCTCGCGGCGCCCACCTTATGGTGGAGGACGGCGACGAGGTGGGTCCGGGCGATGTGCTGGCAAAGATTCCCAAGGAGAGCACGCGCACCAAGGACATCACCGGCGGTCTGCCGCGCGTGGTGGAGCTGTTCGAAGCGCGCAAGCCGCGCGAGACGGCGGTCATCAGCGAGATCGACGGCGTGGTCCGTTTCGGCGAGGTTTCCAAGGGCCAGCGCAAGATTTACGTGACGGCGGACAACGGCGACGAGAAGGAATATCTGGTGCCGCGCGGCATCCACGTGAACGTGCAGGAAGGCGAGCGCCTGGGCGCCGGCGATCCGTTGATGGATGGGCCTCTGAACCCGCACGACATTCTGGATGTGCTGGGCGAAAAGGCGTTGCAGGCTTACCTGGTGAACGAGATTCAGGAAGTCTACCGACTCCAGGGCGTGGCTATCAGCGACAAGCACATCGAGGTGATTGTGCGGCAGATGCTGCGCTGGGTGCGGATCGACGACGTGGGCGACAGCAACTTCCTGCTGGAGCAGCAGGTAGACCGCTTCCGCTTCCGCGAGGAGAACGAGCGGGTGCTCGCTGCTGGAGGCCGTCCGGCGACCGGACGTCCGCTGCTGTTGGGCATCACCAAGGCATCGCTTTCGACCGATAGCTTTATTTCGGCGGCCAGCTTCCAGGAGACCACGCGCGTCCTCACCGAGGCCAGCATCAACGGCGCGGTGGACAACCTTCGCGGTTTGAAGGAGAACGTGATCGTCGGGCGGCTGATTCCGGCCGGCACGGGTCTGGAATACTACCGCAACGTCCAGCTTTCACCGGAGTTGGAGGAAGCGGCGGCCCGTGTTCAGCAGGAAGTTACTGCCGAGCAGGAAGCTGCTGAGCGCGAACTGGAGCTGATGCGCCAGGAGGGCGAGGCCGAGGAGATGGCGTCCGAGTAAGGACGGCCTTGCTTTGACATTCCTTTATTCAATCGAGTAGAAGGCCCGGCTTTATGCCGGGCCCTTCTTGTGTGCGATTCTGGATGGCCGGTTAATTTTTGTCATGAGGAGATGTTTCGATGTCGAATTCCGCTGAAGTTTCCAACCCTGTTTCTTCAACCTCACACTGCGGCGCGCAGGCGCTGCCCACTCGGCGCATTCGGGTGATCGGCGTTCCGCTTGATCTGGGCGCCAGCCGCCGTGGTGTGGACATGGGACCCTCGGCGGTGCGCGTGGCCGGGTTGGAGGCGTGGCTGGAAGCGCTGGGCCACGAGGTGACCGATGGGGGCAACATCCTGGTGGATATTGCCGAGACCCAGGCCGCGGGCAACGAAAACGCGCACTACCTGAAGGAGATTGCGGAGACTTGCACGCGCACCGCCAAGGCCGTGGTAAAGGCTCTGGAGGAGGGAATGACGCCGCTGGTTCTGGGCGGCGACCACTCGCTGGCCGCCGGGTCAGTCTCTGGCGTGTCGGAGTTCTATCGCCGCAAGGAAAAGAAGATCGGGTTGGTGTGGATCGATGCGCACTCGGACATCAACACGCCGGAGACCTCGCCCTCGGGTAACGTGCATGGAATGCCGCTGGCGGCGCTGCTGGGGCTGGGGCCGGAGCGTCTGGCGAAGATTTTCGGTTATGCGCCCAAGATTGCGGCGGAGAACACGGTGCTGGTCGGCGTGCGGCAGATCGACGCCGCCGAGCGGGAAAACATTCGCCGCGCCGGGGTGGCCGGGGTGTACACCATGCGCGACATTGACGAGCGGGGCATGAGAGCGGTGATGGAAGAAGCCCTGGCTATCGCCGGGCGCGGGACTGCCGGGTATCATATCTCGCTGGATATAGATTGCGTTGACCCCGAGTACGCACCGGGTGTGGGTACGCCGGTGCGCGGCGGAGCTACCTACCGCGAGGCTCACCTGGCCATGGAGATCATTGCCGATGACGGGCGGATGCTGAGCTTCGAGATTGTCGAGGTCAATCCGGTGATCGACGAGCACAACCGCACGGCGGAACTGGCGGTGGAGTTGGCCTGCTCGGCATTTGGGAAGAAGATATTCTGAGAAGGGCTGCTGTCCACTTCTGCCAGATCAGGTTTCTCGGTGCGTCGAATGCCGGCGAGCGGGTAACTGCCGGTTTGGGCGGTGACCCAGTCACAATCGAGCAATCTTCTCGCAAAGTCCGTGATCACGGTTGGGCCTCTGAAACGCCGCCGAGTCGCTGCTGCCATTCAACTGGGGTATGCTCAAAGTCCCGATGGTCCCAGTGACTCGCTATTCCAATGTCATATACATAGGAAAGCCGGACGCTCAATTCGTCGTATTCTAGAGCGTTTCGGTCCTCATGAAGGATGGCTCTGGCAGCTTCGTCAGCGAAAGCCTCCTCGCTGACAGGCTTTGATTTCAGAACGATGTATACGTGAAGAATCTTCTTTGCAGGTCCGCCCCCTGGGCTATGAGACAAAGAATCCCATAGTCGCGCTCGCTGTACTCCGTCCATTACTTCTATTGGCCGTGAGTCACGATGAAATTCAATGTTGGAAGGCTGTCTCTCTGACCAGTTACGCGCCGCTGCTGAGGCAACCGTAATAACTACAAGCAATCCCCCAAGGACAGGCACAAGAAATCGATGCATATACTGTGCGTTGACTGGACCTGAATGGTCGTAATAGACGACGTAGCTTTGAACGGCCAAGTCATGGGGCCCTTGTCGGGACGGCGTATTGAACACGATGAGGAGCCACGTCAAGCCACCGTCCCATAACACAATAAAAGAGATGAGAGAGAAAACAATCCACGGCGTTCGAGTCAGCGGCAGCGTCAGATTATACAAGGAATATGGGATGGTGAAGATCGCGAAACGTGCAAAGGCCTGTCCCGGAGAAATACAGTTGCCCGCTGCGTTGACTACCCGCAGTTTCATCCACCGCTTTCCTAGCGTTTGCCCTGACCCGACCCCACTGTCCAACGACACAAAGTAAATTGAGGCGACAAAAAAGCCAATCAACCGGCCCCATGGGCCAAGCCCCCAGAGTTTGTTGGAAAAAGCCGCACCGATTCCGGCCCCAGCCACAGAGAGGAGAAGACTATCCGCAATGTACGCAACAACGCGGCGCCAGACAGGGCCGAATGGCAGCGCCTGCGGTTGATCATTGATAGGCAGTGGTACGAGTAGAGAGGGGTCAGTGCTCATAAAACTCCTTCACTACAAGGAACAATAGGTGGATTAGTGGTACTAAGTATAAGGCAAACTCCGCAAGCTATGACCTGTATTTCTCTGGCCGAGAGGATTGGGTCACTCTCGCGGGGCGATGGAACCGGCTGGGCAGTGTTTGGTGAATCAACCTGTATTCGGCAAGCCGAGAAGTATTTTCCTCTGGGGCTGAAGCCTGCTGCTCTCTCCGGCTCTATTCAGAAGGGGCCTTGCAGTCCCTCGCGTTAAAATCAAAGTCAATATGTCAGTTGTCGCGCTTTCGCCCCAAGTTCTGGCCAAGTACGAGCCAGTCATCGGCCTTGAAGTCCATGTGCAACTGCTCACGGCCACCAAGGCCTTTTGCGGTTGCCCAAATCAATTCGGCTCGGAGCCCAACACCAACGTCTGTCCGGTGTGCCTGGGGTTGCCGGGGTCCTTGCCGGTGCTCAACGCCAAGGCTGTGGAATTCGCCGCGCTGGCTTCAATGGCGCTGAACTGCGAGGTGCGCGAGCGCTCCATCTTTGCGCGCAAGAACTACTTCTATCCCGACCTGCCCAAGGGCTACCAGATCTCGCAGTTCGACAAGCCACTGGCCGAGCACGGCTGGATCGAGGCGCCCACGGCGGATGGGTCGATCAAGCGCATCGGCATCACACGCCTGCACATGGAAGAGGATGCCGGCAAGAGCATTCACGATGGCCTGTCCGACTCCGCCCACCACACCTCTATCGATCTGAACCGCTGTGGGACGCCGCTGACCGAAATCGTCTCCGAGCCGGATATGCGCACACCCGACGAGGCATTCGAGTACCTGACACGCCTGAAGGAAATCCTGCTCTACTGCGGGGTATCGGACTGCAACATGGAAGAAGGCTCGCTCCGTTGCGATGCCAATGTCAGTGTTCGTCTCAAAGGCGCGCCAGAGTTTGGCACCAGGGCCGAAGTGAAGAACCTGAACAGCTTTCGTTTTGTCCGCATGGCCCTGGCGTACGAGATTGAGCGCCAGATTGAGGAGATCGAATCCGGCGGGCAGGTGAAGCAGGAGACCCGGCTGTGGAACTCCGGCGAAGGCCGGACCTACTCGATGAGGTCGAAGGAGCAGGCGCACGATTATCGCTATTTTCCTGAGCCGGATCTGCCGCCGCTGATCGTTTCAGCGGAATTTCTGGCCGAGACGAGAAAGAAACTCCCCGAACTGCCAGAAGCCCGGCGCGCCCGCATGATCGCCGAGTACGAGCTGAATACGCAGGATGCCTTTACGCTAACCGCTACGCGAGAGTTTGCCGACCGCTTTGAAGCCGCCGCCAAGACGGCCAGGAGTCCGCGCCGCGTGGCCAATGTGCTGTTGAGCGAGGTGGGCGGAAGGCTGAAGGCGCTGGGGCTGGAACAGGAACACTCCCCCGTTTCCATGGCGGGCATCGTACAGGCCGCCGATCTGCTCGATGAGGGCAAGATCAGCTCCAAGCAACTGAAGCAGTTGTTCGATGTGTGCTTTGAAAAGGGTGAGGACTTCAGCGCCGTCTACGAGCGCGAAAAGCCTGAGCAACTCAGCGACGCCTCGGCGCTGGAAGCGATGATCGACCAAGTCATCGCGGCCAACCCGAAGCAGGTGGAGCAGTATCGCGCCGGCAAGAAGACCATGGCGGGCTTTTTTGTGGGGCAGGTGATGAGAGCCTCGAAGGGCCAAGCCAACCCGGCGCTGCTGAACGAACTGGTGACGAAAAAACTGGCTGGATAAGAGGGCGCGGCACTCCACGAATGCCGCGGGCCCGCAGCCTACTTCAGCTTGAGCTCAACCTCGAACTCCTTGCGCGCATCCCAGGAGCTGACGGTTTTGACGGCGGACTTCTTGCCGTTCTTCTCCGCCCAGAGTTCGTGATCCTCTGCCATATTCACCTGGGCAAAGCGGAAGCGGCCCTTCTCGTTGGTTGAATAACTGCGAATGGCCTTGGACTTCAGGTCCTTGAGGAAGACGGTGGCTGAGGCCACGGGGGCGGAATTGGCGTCCACCACGGCGCCCATGACCACACGCTGGCCCATGTTTTGCGCCTGAGCCGTGAACGGCCCCACACCACTTCGCGATCCCAGCGGAACCAAACCGGCCGCCAGAACGGCAAACGCCACACTGGCTGCCAAACTCGTGCGGTTAAACCTCACTCTTCTTCCTCTTTCTCGTCGAGCAGATCGTCGTCGTCCTCTTCCAGGTCATCGCCCATCCGCACCAACTCCAGCGGTTCAACGCCGACCACTTCGTACTCCGTTCCACACTCATCGCAGACAATGATGTCGCCTTCCGCTACTTCGTCCAATTCGATGTCAAGATTATTTTCACATTCAGAGCAACTGGGCATGGCAGCCTCCTCTTCACCACGGTATTTCGTATTGCAGGATGACGGTATTCTGTTGTACGACTCCGCTATTTTGAGAGAGAAACCGGCCTCAGGTCAAGGGGCCAAAGCCCGAACCGCAGTTGAGGCTCCCAAGAGGAAGGATACGCTATGAATACCCCACTTCGAGAAGCATTTGTGAACAGGGAATGATTACGGAAGTGCCCCCGGCCGAAATATTGGGAGTGCAGAGGTTGCGCGCCTTGCCGCAGGACACTTGCCCGCTCCACGGTTTACCCTGAGACTGACTTATATGCCCAGGTTTGGCTCCACTTCGTTTGTTTTCCCCGAATTCCGCGGCGCGACCCGCGGCCTGGTTCTCTGGAACCTGGTTGCCTACTTCGTGCTGGCGCTGGCGCTGATGGCCGTTCCGGCCAATGCAGGCCAGTTTGGACTCGCCTTCGAATTTACTCCCAGCCTCTTCCTGCATGGCGCTCTCTGGCAACCCTTCACGTACAGCCTGGTCCATCCGACGCCCGCGCTGATGGGCACGCTTTTCGAGCTTTTGTCGCTGTGGTTTCTGGCGGGATTTCTGGAGAGCACGCACAGCGCAAGCTGGGTCACCGGCCTCTATGCAGTCTCGGTGTTAGGAACAGCCGCCGCCGCAACCGCGATTTACGAGTGCAGCCGCTCACTGGGGTTTTCGGCTGAGGCGATTTCACTTTACGGCTGCTTTGGCGGCATCTTCGGCCTGCTGGTGGCTATCGGCGCGCTTTACGGCGACGTGCAGTTCATGCTTTTTCCACTGCCCATCGGCATCAAGGCCCGCTATCTGGTGGCCATCTACGCGCTGGTGACGGTCGCCATGCTCTTCGGCCAGCAGCGCGCGTACGCCTTTGCCGAGCTGGGTGGCGCACTGGCCGGCTTGTTCTACGTTCGCATGGCCCCGCGCCGAGGACTTTCGCTGGGTTTGAGCGAGAGTTGGTATGCCGTGCGCAACCGCTATTACCGCTGGAAGCGCCGCCGCGCCGCCCGCAAATTCGAGGTCTATATGCGCTCCCAGGGGCGCGTTGTCCGCTTCGACGGCAACGGCCGCAAGTTGGACGAAGACCCCGACGACAAGAAGCGCTGGAACTGAATCGGCGTTCTGCCGCCCCCATCCAGTAAAATTAAGCTGCGATGTCCATCAAGATTGCCTTTCTATTTCCGGGACAAGGTTCGCAGGCCGTTGGCATGGGCCGCGAACTTGTGGAACGATATCCCGTTGCCCGCGAGACCTTCGCCGAGGCCGACGAGGCCCTGGGCTTCCCGATTTCCAAGTTGATCTTCGAGGGGCCTGCGGAAGACCTGAAGATGACGGAAAACACCCAGCCGGCCATCCTCACCGTGAGCACTGCCATTCAGCGTGTGCTTGCCCTGCATGGGATCAAGCCGGAGTTTGCCGCCGGTCACTCCCTGGGCGAATGGAGCGCTCACGTGGCCGCCGGGACACTGTCCTTTGCGGATGCCGTGCGCTCCGTAAAGGCTCGCGGCAAGGCCATGCAACTGGCGGTTCCCGCTGGGCAGGGCGCGATGGCCGCCATCTTGTCGCTGGACCCCGCTCAGGTGACCGAGGTCTGCGAGCAGGCCGCGAAGGAGACGGGTTTGACGGTTTCCGCCGCAAACCTGAATTCTCCCGGCCAGACGGTGATCTCCGGCGCCCTGGCGGCTGTTGAGAAGGCCTCAACGCTGGCCAAGGCCAAGGGCGCGCGCCGCGCCGTGTTGCTTCCCGTAAGCGCACCCTTCCATTGCGCCCTGATGCAGCCCGCGCAGGAAGAAGTGGCGCGCGTACTGGGCGCATTGGAGATGTCTGATCCCCGCATTCCCGTGGCCGCCAACTTTACTGGAGGCCTGGTCACCACCGCGGATGAGGTCCGCGACGCCCTGATTCATCAGGTAACCGGCGCAGTGCGCTGGGTGGATTGCATGAAGACGCTGATTGGCGAGGGAGTGGATACTTTCATTGAGGTTGCCCCCGGCAAGGTGCTCTGCGGCCTGCTGAAGCAGATCGATCCGGCGCAAAAATCCATGAATGTGGAAGACGCCGCCAGCCTGGAGAAGGCGCTGGCGGAGTTGACGGGCTGGAACTCCTAGGTCTCTGACAGCATGAATTCGTTCCTTTGAGATCCTCGTTCCCAGGTCTCAGAATCGAGACCTGGGGCACCCAGTCATGGTACAAAATCAAGCGGTCAGAGACCTAGGGCGCAGATGAGCCGCGCAGGCACCGGCTTTCGGGATTCTTCCGGGTTATTCCTTGGTGTGCTTTTTCACTTCCTCGGCGAGTTGTTCTGAGTACTTATAGGCGCTCATCGAGAGTTCGTGAGCCTTTCGGCTGAGTTCATGAGCGGTCAGATGATCTTCTTTGCCATGGGCTTCAGCGGCGGCTGTGTGGGCGTGGGCTGCCATATTGTGGAGTTCTGCGGCTCGGTTATGCGAACTTTGGGTCATGATGTTCTCCTTGTTGGTTCGATGCAAACCAGAAGGCAGAGTCCTCGGAATAATTTATCAATGTTCGCATAAAGCCAAATGGGCTCCATCCTCATCGCGCTTCCGCGAAGGGAATGGAGCCCATTTAACTGTTTCGGGCTGACTCGCTGCCTCTACGGGCCGAGGTAAATCTCCACGTCGGGTGGCGAGAAGTTGAGTTGGCGCGTCTTGGGATCGTAGTCCAAATTGAGCGCCTTGCTTTTGCGCCCGTTGATCAGAGTGGCCGTTAGCAGCACATTGCCGTACATACGCGCCGCAACAATCTGATGGTTCTGAATGGCGCCGTACTCGTTGTCCGAACTATGGGAACTCCAGTCCTGCTGGAATCGATCAAAGGTGTAGGGGCCAGTCTGTGCAGGATGCTGCTGCCAATTCTTGTCGTTCAGCCAGATGCCGTAGGCCGTGGGCAGATCGTTCTTTTCCACAGCACCGAGGAAGTGGTTCACCGCCATTCTTCCCCGCAGGTGGTTGTTCCAGTTCCATGGCCAGTCCACCGGACGGCCGGCCACCAGCCACCAGCCCACAAACAGCACCAGCAGCAGCCCGGCTGTGCTGCACAAAATCACACGCCGGCGGCGATCACGGGTTTCATCAAAAACTGGAGCGTCAAGCAAGGTCATAGGGCAGGTTCCTCGAAAGACAGGGGGCAGAGATCAGGGGTTAGAGATCAAGGCCCTCGCTGTTACAGAATAAACCGAGTGCCCATGATTCTTTAGACACCGAAGGCTGGCTAACAGTTCCAGCCTCAATCCTCCGCTGCCGTTCCGAGCAGCCGGGAACTGGCAACTGACCACTTGGTTCTTACTCTTCGCGGCTATACGTCGTCCGGCTCTTCTCGGCGTGGCGTTCCAGTGCCAGCTCAATCAGCCGGGTAATTAGACTTTTGTAACTGATGCCGGTGGCCTCCCACAGCTTGGGATACATACTGATTTTTGTGAAGCCAGGCATGGTGTTCACCTCGTTCAGAAAGATGCGCTGCTTGCCCTCCGGCTCCATGAGAAAGTCCACCCGCGCCAGCCCGGACAAATTACAGGCTCTGAAGGCCGCTACAGCCAGATCACGAACCAGCTTCGTCTCGGCCTTGCTCAGCGGGGCTGGAATCACAGCCGTCGAACCCTCGGAGAGATATTTCGCCTCGTAGTCGTAAAACTCCTTGCCGGGAATGATCTCGCCCACCAGGCTGGCTTCCGGCGCGTCGTTGCCCAGCACGCCGACCTCGAATTCGCGCGCACGGGTCTTTTTTCCGCCCACGCCCTGTTCCACCACCATCTTGCGGTCGTACTTGGCGGCCAGAGTCAGCGCAACCGCGAGTTCCTTGCGGTCATGAGCTTTCGAGATGCCCACCGACGAGCCCAGATTTGCCGGCTTCACAAAGACCGGGTACTTAAGCGCCGCCTCGACCTGGGCGATGCCCTTCCGCGGCGAACGTTCCCACTCGGCCCGCAGGAGCGTCACGTGCCGGACGATGGGGAACCTGGCCTGGGTGAAGAGCCGCTTCATCACATCCTTGTCCATGCCCACGGCTGAGCCGAGCACGTCCGAACCGACATAGGCGATTCCCGCCAGTTCGAAGAGTCCCTGGATGGTTCCGTCCTCGCCAAAAGTCCCGTGCAGCACCGGAAAAACCACATCCAAGGAGAGGCTGCGCAGCGCCACGTGGGTATCCAAAGCCGTTGGTTCGGCGAGAGCGGAAGACGCTGTCGAGGAGCCCTCCAGCAGACCCTGCGCCGCCCTGGAGGTCAGCCAGCGCCCGGCCTTGTTGATGCCGATCGGCACAACCTCGAACTTCCGCCGATCGATCGCCTTCAAAATCGAAGCCGCCGAGAGCAGCGAAACCTCATGTTCGCCGCTGCGCCCGCCAAAAAG
>Ga0255354_1001471_pt1 | contig 13532 bp, 6 predicted proteins | sample HBST50metaG_FD_189942 | JGI IMG/M metagenome (GOLD analysis project Ga0255354, IMG submission 189942) | Peat soil microbial communities from Stordalen Mire, Sweden - H.B.S.T50 | ecosystem: Environmental > Terrestrial > Soil > Wetlands > Peat | place: Sweden: Norrbotten County, Stordalen Mire...
ATCGACACTGCTCCATCCCGCATTTCAAACCGATTTTCAAGCCGCAATCGCTCGAAACTTCAAAGAAGATGCGTGGCTACGGCGATTTTCAACAAGTTCTTAGCCTGCATTATGCATGAAGAGTTAGAGCGAGAACCGGATCTGCGCTAAAATGTAGTTTGCGAATCAACAACTTAGCAGCAGAAAAGTGGCTCTCGCTTGACCGATTCTACACCCACACAGTGTCTGTTGTTTAGCGCTCTTGGCAATCGTCCGGTGACGGCATTGTTTGACCAAACGCAAGGGACCAGCGATGGTGGCGCGATCTTGTTGGAAGCGAGCAACCGCCGCTACGGCAATGGATTCATCGAGGGGCTGACGGCCTGCTTCCATGACCGGCGCCAGGCGGGCAAGGTGGAGCACACGATGGGTGAGATCCTCAAGCAGCGCATTTACGGCCTGGCCTGCGGATACGAGGACGCCAACGATGCGGCACGGTTGAGCAAGGATCCCATCCACAAGATGCTTCTTGGTCGCGATCCAGTGAAGGGCCTTGATCTTGCTTCGCAATCGACACTGAGCCGGTTTGAAAATGCAGCTGGTCCGCGCACGCTGTATCGCATGGGTATGAGTCTGGCTGAGGCTGTGATGGCACGCCATGAAAAGCGTTTGGGAGGCCACGCCCGTCTGGTCACCATCGATCTCGACCCCACCGATACGGACACCTTCGGTGGCCAGCAACTATCGTTCTTCAACACGCACTACGACAATTGGTGTTACTTGCCGATGATGGGCTTCGTAAGTTTCGACGATGAAGCGGACCAGTATCTGTGCGCAGCGGTGCTGAGGCCGGGCAATGTGGGGGCCACGGCGGGCGCGGTGGGTGTACTGCGGCGGTTGATCCAGATGGTTCGCGCCTCGTTTCCCAAGGCGCATATCCGCGTGCGGCTGGATGGCGGTTTTGCTTCGCCGGCAATCTTCGACTTCCTGGATGCTGAGCCCAGGCTGGAATATGTGGTGGCGATGGCCTCCAACGCCGTGCTGGACCGCCATGCCGAAGACGCGATGCAGGTGGCCCGGATGTGCTCCGACCTCACCGACCAGACCGAACACGTGTATGGCGAAACATCGTATGCGGCCAAAACATGGAAGCAGGAACGGCGCGTGATCCTCAAGGCCGAGGTGGTGCAGCAGGACGGCAACGCCCCCAAAGACAACGCCCGCTTCGTGGTCACCAACATGAAGCAAAGCCCACAGTGGCTCTATGAAAAGGTCTACTGCCATCGCGGGGACGTTGAGAATCGCATTAAGGAACTGAAGGCGCTGGCGGTCAACCGGGTAAGCTGCATGGGCTTCTGGGCCAACCAACTGCGCGTGCTGATGACGGCCGCCGCCTATGTACTGATGCAGGAGATCCGCTTGGCGGCTGCTCTGACATCACTGGCCAGAGCGCAGGCTTGGACCATCCGCGAACGGTTGCTAAAGCTCGGTGCGCGGGTGGCATCCTCGGTTCGCCGCCTGGTCATCCATATGCCTCAGGCCTTTCCCTGGAAGGCAGAGTTCCAGAAGGTGGCTCTTGCGATGGGGGCTACGGCTGGATAAGCAGGAACATCGCCCGCATATAGCCCAATCTGCATCCCGCTTGGAAACTGTCGGGCATAGCCACGCCCAAAAATCGATAGACTCCCCTTTCGAATCGACCATCGGCGGCTATCTTGCCCCAATGCCAGAACTCCGGCAGCCATGCAATCGCCAAAATCACTTCCTAACCTGGCAAAGACCCGCCGGTACTCCGCAAAACCTCGTCGGATATTCGTTCATGCATAATGCAGGTTAGGACTCATGACTCGATCTCCTCTTCCGTTTACCAAATTGGCATTTTTGGGATCCTGCCAAGATTACGCTTCGCCGCAAGGAAAAATAATTGCACCATGCGAACCATGGGCGCGTGTAGATGGTGGGTTGTTTGCATCGAAGGACTCGTGCACGAAGCCCGCTCCCTGCAGTCGCGGAAGGTGTCAACAATGCGCCGCGCGGCCTTGTGCCTGTTCTCGTCCAGAGATTCAGCGTCACCGCGGACGCGCGGCCGACAGTGTTCCGATTGTGAATTGCCGCCGGTCCACACATCACTCTTTCACCACTCTACTGGTGAACGGACGGAGCGGCTAAACCACCGCCGTACATTGAAATAAAGTCGCTCTGTGATGCGAGACCAGACAAAGGATACAGGAAATGAGGAAATTTGACAACGATGTCATGACCGATTTAGCATCGGCCCTCGACCGCTTTATGAAGGGCGTTGGCTGCAGAATTTTCTGCCTGACTGACTCGCGCAGCCCAGCCGCCTCAACTCGCATCGGTATCTATAACTCTCGGGGGAGGATGTACTTGCCAGTTCGCTTTGCTGCTTTCCTGATTCTTCTTTTGGCTTCGCTAGGGAGCGCTGCGGAGACCGAAACTCAGTATCAATATCTCTCCGGCTTGGGCAAAGACGATCCGGTCCAGTGGCAATTCATATGCGACAAAGGCCGAAATGCCAACAAGTGGTCCACAATAGGTGTTCCGTCCAACTGGGAACTGAAGGGTTTTGGGATCTACACATATGGCAGGGTCACTCCCCCGGGCGGATGGCCTAGCGTTCGCATTCACGGCGTGTATAAGCGCACGTTTACTACTCCCGCGGCTTGGCGGGACAAAGCAATCCTGATCGATTTTGAAGGCGTGATGACCGATACCCGGGTTACGATCAACGGGCAATCCGCCGGTCCCATGCACCAGGGCGGCTACTACGCCTTCAAATACGACATCACGCGTCTCCTCAAGCCGCCCGGCCGGCAGAATGAAATCCAAGTCGACGTCGACGATGAGTCGGCGAATGAGTCCGTTAATCACGCGGAGCGCAGGGGCGATTACTGGAACTATAGTGGCATCTTCCGTCCCGTTTATCTCGAGGCTGTGCCGAAGACATTCATCGACCATATTGCCATCAATGCCACTGCGAAGGGCACCCTCGAGGTCGATGTCGCGCTCGACGATGTGCGTCAACCAGCCCGGGCCGATTCTGCAGCCTCTGTGGAAATGTGCGTGCTCGACCTGAAGGGCAAGCCTGTCGGAACTCCGGTACACGTGAAGAACGTCTCTTTCAATGGAGTGGTGCACCTCACCGGTAGAATCGACAATCCGCGGCTCTGGAGTGCCGAAACCCCAAACCTCTACCAACTGGAAGTACGGCTGAAGTTAGGCGATGCCATCGTACATACCGTGCATCAGAGGTTCGGATTCCGCACCATTGAATTGCGCCCCGGACAAGGTTTGTTCGTCAACGGACATCGCGTTTTCCTCAAAGGGTTTGCCCGCCATTCCTTCTGGCCGGACTCGGGCCGAACACTGTCCAGAAAAATCTCGCTAGACGACGTCAACCTGATCAAGGAGATGAATGGCAACGCCGTGCGCTCGAGCCACTATCCTCCGGACAGCCACTTCCTCGACGCATGCGATGAACTCGGCCTGTATGTCCTCGATGAGCTCTCCGGCTGGCAAGCCCATTACGACACCGACATTGGCAGGAAGTTAGTCAAGGAGATGGTCGAGCATGACGTAAACCAACCGTCGGTTATCTTCTGGGACAACGGCAATGAAGGCGGTTTTAACTTTGACCTTGACGGGGACTTCGCGAAATACGACCCGCAAAGGCGCACAGTGCTGCACCCCTGGGCGGCTTATCCTCCAGGCATCGCCGATACCAAGCACTATCCTAGCTACGACACGTTGCTGCAGAAACTAGCTGCGGATCCCGTCTATTTCCCCACCGAGATGCTGCACGGTCTCTATGATGGCGGCGCCGGAGCAGGAATGCAGGACTACTGGGACGCCATTCTCAAGAGCAAGGCCGGGGCCGGAGGAATTGTCTGGTCGTTTGTGGATGAAGACGTAAAACGCACGGACAAAGGAGGCATTCTCGATTCAGAAGGCAATATGGCCCCTGATGGCATCCTCGGTCCATATCGCGAGCGGGAAGCGAGCTTCAATACAGTCAAGCAGCTTTGGTCGCCGATCATCGTGAAGCCGGCCAACAGCAGCTCGCATTCCTACACTGTGACGAACCGTTACAGTTTCCTCAATGCCGACCAATGCACTTATCAATGGCAGACAATCGCCTTTCGCCGTCCCAACGACGCTGACTCCGGTTCGGTGGTGTTGGCGTCGCGAACCGATCACGGCCGTTCGCTGCAGCCTGGGGCGACGGCAAACTGGGACGGCTGGGGACCGCCCGCTTATCAGTCCGGCCCCAGAGGGAAGAAAACAGTCGATGCGGTTCGACTCATCCTCAAGGATCCGACCGGCCGCTTGATCTGGACCTATGTATGGCCCGTCGAGGATCTCGGCAGCAGACTGGATCAGACAGAAGAGTCTACAGGCGGAGCAAAGCCTGCTGTAGCCGAGACCGGCAACACACTCACCGCGACAGCCGGCGATCTCTCGTTGCAGATTAGTAAGGCGACCGGTCTGCTGGTCTCTGTTTCCCGGCAGGGCAATTCATTCTCTCTGACCAATGGCCCTCGCGTTGTGGCAATGGGGCCGCGGCCTGCTCGCGCTCGCAGGCAAAGCCCGACGTCTCCGCCGCTTACACCATCCCCCCCACCTGCGATCGCACCGGATTCCAGGCTGATTTCATTAACTCATGCAACCGATGGCGACGATCTGGTCGTCTCCGCAGCGTTTGACGGGCCGATGAAATCGATCGCTTACCGTCTCAAGCCCAGCGGTTGGCTGACCATTGATTACACCTACGCTATAAGCGGCCCCCAGGAGTACTTCGGCGTCGGATTCGGCTATCCTGAGGCCGATGTGAAGGGCATGCGATTTCTTGGCGAAGGTCCTGCGCCCGTTTATCAGGATCGCCTCGCCGGCGGTATGCTCGACGTCTGGAACAGGCCCTATAACAACACCATTGTCGGAGATCCCGACTACCTGAAGCCGGGTGAGCACTTCGACTACCCCATCTTCAAGGGGTTCTACTCAGGTGTGCGATGGCTGCAGCTCAACACCACCGAAGGTCCGATCACCGCGACGGTAGACCAGCATCGTGATTCTCCGGTCTACGTCCAGATGTTTACGCCGAGCATACCGCCCCTAAATCTACTTGGGGCAGTCGCCGTACCCTTCCCGCCTGCATCGATCTCCTTTCTGAACGCCATCACGGCAATCGGCAACAAATTCGGTGAGCCGCGATCCATGGGTCCCATGGGACAGCCGGCGATTGCCCAGGGGGAGTACAAGGGCCACATGAGTCTGTACTTTGGAAAATTGCCGTGACCGGTGAGACGATGTGCTGCGCCATATCGGTCTCATCTGCTGCGACCTAACTTCGCCGAAAGCGAATATAACGGGGGATTAGAGGAATGCGTCTACAATGCTTCTTGCTCGCTTGCCTGCTCGCCATCGGCTGTGCCGTTAGTGCCCAGACGGGGAGTACCACCACCGCACAATTGCCTGGACTCGCCGGGCACGATTTCATGTATGCTGGCGAATCGCACGACCGCAAGATCTTTATCGTGCGGCATGGAAAAGTAGTCTGGACCTATGACGATCCCGCGGGAAAAGGTGAAATCAGCGATGCTGTGATGCTTTCCAGCGGCAATATTCTCTTTGCCCATCAGTACGGAGTCACTGAGATTACGCCAGATAAGAAGGTGATATGGAACTATGACGCTCCCGCCGGGTACGAAGTACATACCGCCGTGCCCATCGGACGAGATCACGTCTTATATATTCAAAACGGCGATCCGGCGGTAGTGCGCATAGTCAATATCACTACTAACGTAACGGAAAGAGAAATCACCTTGGCGGTCAGGCATCCCGCGAGCACGCATGGGCAGTTCCGCCACGCGCGGCTGACTGACCGAGGAACACTCATGGTGGCTCACATGGATCTGAATAAGGTGGTTGAATATGACTTCAACGGGAATCAGCTGTGGTCAGTTCCCGCGGATGGTCCGTGGGGTGTGACACCTCTTGCCAACGGCAACGTCCTGATCACAGACAGGCAAGGGGTGCGCGAGATCACTAGACGTGGCGATTCCGTCTGGAGCTTCAGTCCAGCCGATGTGCCTCAATACCCATTTACGAGCCTGCAGCAGGCGTGGAGGCTGCCGAACGGCAACACGGTTATCAATAACTGGGTGAACGAATGGGAGAAATCACCTAAGAATTCACCAGGAAGTTTCCAGGCCATCGAAGTCACTCCTGAGAAGCGGGTCGTGTGGACTCTCCAATCCTGGAGTCCTCCGGCAGACCTGGGACCGGCAACCACAATCCAGTTTCTGGACGCCCCGACGGCTCCGGAAGATGCTCATTTTGGCCCCATCCATTGAACGCTATCTTTCTGGGCGAGACGCGGCAGGAATTTTTGCAGGGTCTTCGCATGCCGCTGTCCGTTCTTTATGGGAATTACGCCACGTGCCCTACCGGGGTCCGCCTTGAGGACCTTCCTTTACCCTGTTCGGCGCGGCCTGGAGCGCGCGTTGGAGCGTCATCGCATAGATCTGGAGATCGCTGTCGTGATCCCATGCAATCCCCGTCAATCCGGGTTCGACCCAGATCGGAACCGACCGAAATGGCAGTGAGATGGCGCGGATCTGCTGGTGTGGATCTAGCCGCAGGGTCGTTTTGTACAGAGATACCGCCACCGAGCTCTTCCCCCCGGCGCCGAGCCGGTATGGCATGCGGAGTGCTACGCCGTTGTCGAAGTCGGGGTGGCGGCTGGTCCAGCTGGTGAACTTAAGCGGGACTAAGGCGGTGCTGCCGTTCTGGTAGGTCACGATGGCGGTGAGGCCGTCGCTACCCGTACTGCCGTTGCTGGCGGCGCCGACAATCTCGAGGCTGCTGTAGCGGCCGGTTGGCAAGACGATGGCCTGGCCATTCGCCTTGACGAGGTTCGGATCCCTGCCCGTAGTCGGGGGCGCCTGATAGGTGACCCCGGCGAAGGTGGCCGGGCCGGGCGGCGGCAACAAGTCGGCAGCGTAGCTGTTGCCCTGGCCGTCGAAGTTGCCCTGGCTCGGGTTGGCTTGTGTGGCCACCCCGTCCTCGTTGTAGGCGCGGCTGAGGTCGACCGCACACGAGGTGCTCGTTTCGATGGCGCAACTGCCGGGTAACTGGGCCGAGATCGTTGCCTGCTTCTGGACCGGTGCGGCTCCAGGCAAGCTGGCGGTGATCGAGACCTGGTAGACGCCTGGCCTGGTCCGTGCCGGGGCGGTGATTGTAACGGGAACCTCGACCTGGGTGGGAAGGCCGTAGGAGGCCACCTCCACGTTCGGGGAGGCCGTCGACACCACCCAGCCCGGCGGCGAAGTGACGGCCACGTGCATCCGGGAGGCGCCGGGAGCCGTGGCCAGCAAAGTGAGGGTGAGCATCTGCTTCGACGAGCTGCTCGCGGACGGCTCCACCACGGCCTGTGCCGGCGAGAACTGCGCGCCAAGCTGGTGCTCGCTGCTCATCACCGAGTCGACCGACGGCGGAGCGTCCTCCTCGGCTGTGGCCCAGGCAGTGGGTGAGGTACTCAGAGCGTAGTCGATTGTCCCACCGTGGGCGATGTCGGACTGGTTGACCCAGTCCCGGTTCCAGGCTTTGCCATTGACCTTGGCCGAGGCGATGTACCGCTTGTTCATGCTGGCCCCGGGTGCCGAGATGGTCAGAGTGCCGCCCTGCTTGTTCTCGTACTCCCCGATGCGCACTACCGTGTGGGGGAACAGAGGGGTGGTCACGACGTAGAAGTTGGCCCCGCTCATCGTCGGGTAGAGGCCGATCGCGGACATCACGTACCACGCCGACATCTCACCCATATCGTCGTTGCCAGTCATCCCTCCGGGAGCGGTTGTATAGAGGGTCTCCGCGGCCCGTACCACGGTCGCCGTCTTGTCCGGCCGACCAGTCCACGCGTACGTATAGGGGGCCAGAAGGTTCGGCTCGTTGTCGGGGTCGTACGTCGTCGGGCCGTAGTAGTTGTACGGGTCGCTGACCCATGCGTGCGCGGCGGTACTCTGCGGGTTGACGAGGAGGCCGGGGTAGTCGAAGAACTGGTCCAGCCGGCTGGTGGCCGCTTTGCGCCCACCCATCATCTTCACCAGCCCAGCGGGGTCTTGGGGTACCAGCCACTGGTACTGGCTCGGATCTCCCTCGTGGAAGGCGTGGTTGCCTGTGTTCGTGTCGTACGGGCTCAGCCAGGTGCCGTCCATGGTGCGTGGGCGGAAGAAACCGATTCTCTTGTCGAACAGGTTGCGGTAAGAGTGGCCGAGCTGGGCGAACATCTGCGCGTCGTCGGTGTGGCCCAGTCCCTTGGCCATGAGCGCCAACGATGCGTCGGCCGCTGAGTACTCCAACGTGGACGAGACGGGATAGTAGCAGTCATTGTCACCGCCATGGGTCGGGCAGCAAGCCGCGCCGGAGCCCTCGGTGGGACAGTTGGCCGTCGAGGTTACTTTAAGCCCATAGGGGATGTAGCCGAGCCGGTCGAAATACTCGGCCCCCGCACGGCCGTTCATCGGAAGATCGGGGGGCGGGACCTGGGTTGCGTTCTCGCGGATATATTTGTAGGCCTCCTCGGCATCCTCCCCCGAGAGCAGGCCCTTGGACCATCCCTCGACCAGGAACGAGGTGATCGGGTCGCCAGTCATGATGTTGCCCTCCCGGGTTCCCAGGAACCAGCGGGGGAGCCATCCTTGCTGGCGAGCGATCGCCAGGATCGACAGGTCGATGTCGTGCGCGACCTTCGGGGCCAGCATCTCGATCAGTTGGTTTTGCGTACGAAAGGTGTCCCACAGGGACAAGTTGCTGTAGGGCGTGAAGTCCGTGGCCGTGTGCAGCTTGCCGTCAAACCCCATGTACTGCCCGTCGACGTCCCCGATCACGTTCGGGTCCAGCACGGAGTGGTATAGCGCGGTGTAGAACACGACCTGCTGGTCGTGCGTACCGCCGGTGACCTTCACCTGTTCCAGCAGGGCGTTCCACTGGTGGTGCAACGCCTGCCGGGCCGCATCAAAATCAAAACCGAGCTGGCTCGTCTCCACTTCGAGGTTCTTGCGGGCTCCCGCAACCCCGGTGAACGACAGGCCCACCTTGACCACGACCGGGGCGTCGTCCTTCGTTGTGTCAAAGCTGATCCAGCCGCCGTTAGACCCTCTACCGGGATTGGCAGAATCGCGCGATCCCTGGGTCAGTTGCGACCCGTTCCAGGTGCCATATGCCGTGAACGGGCGGCTCAGCTCCGCCACGAAGAAGGCCTTGTGATTTGAGTACTGAGCCCAACCCTCAATGGTCCGGTCGTCCACAATGTGGATCTCCGAACCGGACGCCGTCGCCCCGACATTGAACAGCACGTTCGCCTGGCTCGTCCGGGGGAAGGTGTATCGCTGCCAGCCGGTGCGCGAGGTGGCGGTCAAATCCACCCTAACGCCACTGTCTAGCAACACCTGGTAGGAGTCAGGATGCGCCTGCTCATGGACGTGGCTGAAGCTAGAGGCATAGTCCGACGGATTCGACGAGGTAAGCGGTCCAATGGTGGGCATCAGCGGAACGTAGTTGAAGTTGCACGCGTTGATGGTGGACTGGCTGAAGCCGTAGATCTTCTCCGCAGACGGCGAATCGCAGCTGTTGCCGCGGGTGCCAGGACGGTTCAGTACCAGCGGAGCTTCCTGCACCATTCCGAACGGTTCACCGACGGCGGGAATGTCCCAGCCCTCGTTCTCGGTGCCGATGAACTGGTTGACCAGCACACTAGGATCGACAGCAGGAGCCCCCGTCGGGGCATCGCCCCGTGTAATCGCGGCGGTACTCGCCGCTGCGAACGAGGTCAGTCCAGCGGCGACGACCATGACGGAAAACAACATTGCGACGGCCTGGACGACGGAGGCTCCCATGCCTTGCGAGGCACCGGTTTCGGTTGTGGTCTTTTTGCTTGTCATGGTTTGTCCCTCTTGGTCTCCGACGGGGCCTCCAAAGAGGCCTGCACTATTCGGGTTTCGCTCGGCGACCGTTCCTACGGCGTACACATGTTCTCACATGTGAACAGATTCCCCTAATGCCTGTTTATGGATGCTCATAGAGCTAGCTTTTTCCCGTGGGGAAGTCCGGCGCCCGGCCGTTGCCATCACCAATTGCTCGAAGGAGGCCTTAACCTGGCGAAGGCCGCTTCTTCGGCAAAGTGAGGACGCTCTGGAGGCTCAAATAACTGGTCACCGGGGTGCTTGTGTTTGTCAGAATTCCCGGGGGACGGCTTCCGGCAGCCGGAAACCGCGCGGAAAGAGGCTACTGCTAAGTCTTGACGGCGGGCGACAGACATATTACGGTCAACAGCAACGGCGACTCCTCGAAAGTGACGTGGTCAGGCGGGATAAGAATTAACCGGGTGGTATGGAGAACGTAATTGACTACCGTGAGGGGGGGAATGAGAGAAGCAGCACGGGGACGAGGCTGGAGCCGGCGAGGGTTTCTAGCGATAGCGGGCGCGGCAGGTGCAGGCGCGATAAGTGCTCGCGCGGTTCAAGGGCAAGCAGCGGCAAGAACAGATGCAAGCTTTATCGAGTTGACACGGGTGCCGGATGCCGTCGTGGTGTATCAGCAACTGACTAGGACTATCCCCCAAGGTAGGCTCGCGCTCTCACGACAGGGTGAGGCCTGGACTTGCGGCCAGATCCGCGTGAGCAGCGTGCCGAGCGAGCACGGCGTGCGCTTCACCGTGCATGCGCCGGGGACGCCGCTGGTCCTGGTTCATGCACGCTGGCAGCAGGCTGTATCCTCGACCGGCAGTCTGCGGATCCTCGGCGACGCGTGGGAACGCTCCTACGGCGACCTGGGCTGGCGCAACCTGATCCCGGAACGTGTCATGCCTTGGTACTTTGCCACCACCGATGGGAACGGTCTATGTCATGGTTATGGGGTGAAGACCGACACCGCGGCCTTGTGCTTCTGGCAGGTAGATACCGAAGGCGTATCCCTGTGGATGAACGTGGCCAATGGTGGCGAGGGCGTGCTGCTTGGCGATCGCGAGCTTGCACTGGCGACCACGACAAGCCGGCGGGGTGTTTCAGGCGAGAGCAGTTTCGACGCGGTCAAGGCGCTGTGCCGGTCCTTATGTGCGCGGCCCACACGCGACCCCGGCCCGATCTATGGGGCGAACGACTACTGCTACAGCTACCAGACAAGCACGGCGGCAAGCATTCTGCGGGACACGGAGTTCATCGCCGGGCTTTCGCCAACAGGAAGCGTGCGGCCCTTCTCCGTTATTGATGAAGGCTACTTCGATGGCACCGCCGCGTGGCCGAGCATGGCGGACCTTGCCAAGCAGATGAAGCAGAGCGGTGCGCGGCCGGGCATCTGGGTTCGGCCACTGCGCGTTGCCAAAAACACGGCAGCTGCGCTGCTGTTGCCCGCAACACGGTTTGCCGATGGTGAGTCGGAGCCCGCATACGATCCAACTGTGCCGGAAGCACAGGAGGCGATCCGAGCGAAGCTGCGGCAGTTGGTTGAGTGGGGCTACGAGATGTTGAAGCATGACTTCTCCACCTACGACATGCTTGGCCAGTGGGGCTCTGCCATGGGGCCTCATCCGACGCTGCCTGGGTGGTCGCTTCATGACCGCAGTATCACCAACGCGGAGATGATCACGAACCTGAACCAGCTGATCCGCGCGAGCGTGGGCGAGCAAGTGGTGATCGACGGCTGCAACACCATGGGTCCATTAGGGCAGGGCATCTTTGACATGCAGCGTACCGGCGATGACACCAGCGGACGTCACTGGGAGCGGACTAGGCGTATGGGCGTGAATACGCTTGCGATGCGTCTGCCGCAACATGGCACGTTCCACATGCTGGACGCTGACTTGGTCGGCATTACCGATGCAGTTCCATGGGAGTTGAACCGGCAATTTCTCTTCGCAATCGCACGTAGCGGCACCGCGACCATCGTTTCGCCAGGGCTGCCGGCGCATGGCGCGGAGCAGCAGGCTGCGCTGCGAGAGGCCCTTGCCATCGCCGCAGCCGGTGGCGAAGGGGCGCGACCAACGGACTGGATGGAACTTAGCGCGCCGGAACACTGGCAGGGACGCGATGGACGGGAACAGCGCTACCGGTGGAGCGGGCCGGACGAGACTTCAGCGTTTCTCGCATCGTAGCAACTAACGCGTACCGGAAGCGATTCTGTTGGCAGGGAGAGATTCTCACCCTCATGCTTATGTGATTGCGATGCGCGCCTAGGAACTTGTTGAAAATCGCCGTAGCCACGCATCTTCTTTGAAGTTTCGAGCGATTGCGGCTTGAAAATCGGTTTGAAATGCGGGATGGAGCAGTGTCGATGCGTCTTTTGCGGCCTCCGGGAGCCCCTCCCAGAGGCCGCGACCGGCCTTCAGGCACACTGCTCCTGGAGTTTTGCGGTTTGTCGTTGTGCTATTAGTCCTGGCAGCCTCAGCAGGTTATGTGCGGCGCAACTGAAGACGAACAGCCAGTCCACTTTCTCCAGCCCTCGTAACTTGACTTGGCGTAGCGGACCAGTCTGCTTCAGCCAGCCAAATCCCTTCTCGACCAGCCATCGGCGGCTCAGACTGACAGCGTACCCGGAGTGCCGTGTTGTCCTGCGGTCCAGGTTGCTGCGGCGGCCTTTATCGTTCTTGGTTACATGCGCGGTGACATTCAGCTCGCGTGTGGTGGCAACGAAATCTTTGGTGTCGTATGCCTTGTCCGCACCTACAGTGATGCGATGTGAGCGGCCTTTCTGCTTCTCTTGAAGCATCAACAGCGCAGCATCGCGCTCGGCGTATCCATCGGCGTGTGTAACCATCGCGGCCGCAATCAGACCGTTGCGGTTCTCCACCAGTACGTGGCCCAGATAGCTCAGCTTCGACTCCTTGCCGTAGCTCTTCTTGTACAACCGCGCGTCCGCGTCGGTGGTGGATTCATGCGTCTTGTTGGAGCGCTTCTGGCCATGAAAATCCGTACCATCGCCGTCGTCGGAGCCGTCTTTCGAGTGAAAGCTCTTTTGCGAGGCCCAGGCCTGAATCAGCGTGCCGTCCACTGTGAAGTGCTCATCGCTCATGAACTTTTTCGCCCGCAGGTTCACTTCCGCGAAGAAGCTCTGCGCCACGGCACTGGTCAGAAGCCGGTCGCGGTTCTTGGAAAATACGGCATGGTTCCACATCGCATCGTCCATGCCCAGACCGACGAACCAGCGAAATAACAGGTTGTAGTCGATCTGCTCGACCAGCAGCCGTTCTGAGCGCACGGAATAGAACACCTGCAACAACAAGGCTCGCAGAATGTACTCCGGTGCAATCGAGGGACGCCCCGAGGCCTTGTACAGCTTGTCCAACTCAGGGCTCAAAGAGGCCAATACCGTGTCCGTCAGCTTGCGAACCGCACGCAACGGATGATCCTGTGGAACCCGCTGCTCCAAAGAAACATAGCTGAACATCCCATCTTGAATCCGCTCATCGCCACGCATGTCTGTTAGACGAGTCAGACTGAATATATGGCGCGAAAACAAAGGGCTTTTTCAACAAGTTCCTA